>Ga0134125_10010734_pt1 | contig 10277 bp, 13 predicted proteins | sample KB31751_FD_96464 | JGI IMG/M metagenome (GOLD analysis project Ga0134125, IMG submission 96464) | Terrestrial soil microbial communities with excess Nitrogen fertilizer from Kellogg Biological Station, Michigan, USA - KB3-175-1 | ecosystem: Environmental > Terrestrial > Soil > Unclassified ... | reverse complement strand
CAGCTGTTGCCGCCTCTTCTCCCTGCTGTGTGGCTTGTTGTGGTGGTTCTTGCATAATTTTTCTCTTTTTTTTGCTAGGTGTCTTGGAAAAAGAAATGTGCCCAAGAAAAATACAAAGTAAAAAAAATCTGTTTATAAAGGCAGGATGCAGAATCTTTTTTATGTTCGCCACGAAAACCAAAAAAAAATTGATATTTTTTAAAAAAAGATGCAAAGCGTTGCATTGATTGTTGCGGCTTGTGTGGCTCCTCTGACTGAACCGGGGACTTGTATCCCTCCAACAGGGTTATGGGGAATCGGTTACAAGGGAACATTGCCATGGCCTGAGTTGAAAAACGACATGGCGTGGTTCAGAACTGTGACCTCCTCCAACACGAGGGGAGATATCAAGAACGTTGTCATCATGGGGCGCAAGACTTATGAATCCTTGCCACCCCAATTCCGCCCTCTGCCCAACAGACACAACATCGTTTTGACTCGATCCCCAGATTCTCATGATTTGCCGCCAACGGTCCTGAAATCAACCAGTCTGGATCATGCATTGGCTCAGGCTCAATCCAAATGGCCAACCGCCCCGCGCATCTTCATCATAGGAGGCTCAGAAATCTACAAGGAGGCACTGGCCAAGAATATCTGCAGCGAGTTCTTCGTGACCAAGATCTACAAACCCGTTCAATGCGACGCATTCATTCCTCCGATTGAACATAAAAATGAGGTGGTGACATTTTCTTCGCAGTTAATCCACGATAATGGCACTGATTTGAAGTTCGAGCATCATGTCAAACACGAGCCACTTGGAAGGTTTGTTGGCATGCCATCCAAAAGACAGAGACCACTTCTTTACCACAACAACGGAGAGGAGCAAGGTTATCTGCACTTTCTTCAAGATATCATTGTCAGAGGAGATGATCGCATGGATCGGACTGGAACTGGGAGCTTTGTTATTTTTGCAAACATGATGAATTATGATTTGCGCGATGGGAAATTCCCACTGTTCACAAGCAAAAAGGTCAATTTTGATTTTATCTTCAAGGAGATGATGTGGATGCTGAACGGTAGAATGAATTCTGAGGATCTGGAGAAACAAGGAGTCAACATCTGGAAGGCCAACACCAGCCGCGAAGCTTTGGATAAGAGGGGTCTTCACCACCTCAGAGTCGGGGATACCGGACCAGGATATGGATTCAACCTGAGGCATTTTGGGGCCAAGTACGAAGGATGCGATGCCAACTATGACGGCAAGGGAGTTGACCAGCTGGCCAAGGTGATCGAGCTTATCAAAAAGGATGACACCAGTCGAAGGATCTATTGGAATCTTTGGGATCCCGCCTCTGTGGATTCTGCCGCTTTGCCCCAATGCCACGTTTCTGCACAATTTGACATCAACACCAAGGGAGAACTCTCTTGCAAACTGGAGCAACGCTCGTGTGATATGGGCATGGGAGTCCCTTTCAATGTCGCTGGCTACGCTTTGATCGTGATTCTCTTGGCACATTCAACAGGTTTGAAGCCAGGATTCTTGCATCATTCGATGGGCAACGCACACGTTTACAAGAATCATGTTGGAGCTCTTTTTGGTCAAGCCCGGGCCCGCGGCATGCTTGCGGAGTTCCCCACCCTAACTGTCAAAAAGGATGTGGACCGTAGAGATGTGTGGGATTACAAATTTGAGGATTTAGAACTCAGGGATTATGACAACGACACGTTTATTAACTTGCCTTTCAACTAAAAAAACTCAAAAAAAACATTTTCTTTTTTCATCTGTCTCTTATGTAACCATTCAAATGAATCACCCTGTGACTTGGCAAATGTAGTGAAATAAATTCCTCGTCTTTAATGCAATCTTTGTGTGTTTTATCCAAAATCCACACACCCAAAGTGGTGTGCTCATCAGGTTCCAGTGTCATCAGAGACTCACACTTATTGGAGAGGATTCTCCAGATATCCACATGAGAATCCAGGTCTTTGGAGTCTTTCAGGTCGTACAAAATCTGCTCCACGTCTTTTTGGGACATGTTTCTTTTTTTGTTTTTTTTGTTTTTTTAGGGGTTATGCAAAAGCTATATTCCCAACAACAAAAGTCACAAACATGATTTGCTTAAAAGGGTCTTCCGAAACTTTATCAAAAGGAGGAGGGTAGACAGCGATAAGTGAGCAAGAAATCAGCGTCCTCAACAAGATTTCTGAAGGTTCTTTGGGCCTGAGGATATGATCCCAGGGAGCGTCAAGGAAATGGAGAAATAATCGAAGGACTGCTATGGGATAATACACCCAAAATCCCCATCCCTTTCCGTAAATCACAAGATATGCGCTGTAAACTATGAGGATGGAAAATTGATAAAGATAATACCAATTTTGATGTGTGTGTTCCAGTTTTGAAACATTCAAAAAGATGTTGCAGACAGTCACGAGTAGGTAAGGGAACACCAAGAACGTTAGAGATGTGTATTCAGCAGTCACGTACAAGTAAAGCCCCACACAAAGAGGGATAGTCTTGTATAATTCGAATTCGCGATCAAAGAGAAGTCGTTTAAGCAGCGGCAACATCTGTTTTTTTTGGGGGAGGAGAAAGAAGATATAATATAAAAAAAGCTGTTTGTGTTATTTTTGAGAAAAAAAATTGACTTGAACTTTTTTTGTCGGAAAAAAGGGGAACAAATGAGTCAAGATAAAAAGAGAAAAATTGCGGAAGTTGTCGCTGTTGAGAAGGCGGCTGCGGAACCTGTGCCGCTTAACAAGGATGAGGTGCTGAGGGTATGTAGACAAACCAAACCATGGATTGCTTTTGATGGCTGTGATCTGAAGACCCTACCCAAACCTGACGTGGACGGATTGCTTGACGAACCTTGGGATGCTCGAGTATTCCACCCAAAATCTTACGGGTACATCGACGCGAATACCATTTCCAAGAGTTGCAAAGATCCTAGGGATCTTCTGAAGAGGATCATGCATTACAGACGCTGGACCTTGATCCCCAGGTTTGTCCGGACATTCGAAGATTTCGATTATTCTATTCCTTTTAATCTCGTGGGGGACGATGTGCACGATTTCCCTACAACCAATCCCACTCCTCTGAAGGTCTGTGCCCAGAAAGACGCCCTTGGAGTTATGCATCTCTTGTTGAAAGAAATCGAATCCGTTTCCAAGAACCTTTCCAAATTCCTCACACCTGATGTTTTGCAAATGGCGGCTACTGCTGAGAATGCACAAATGGTGGTTTACATCCTCCAACATCCTAGATTTCATCCTCTTACTGAAGATGAAGTCTTCAAAATCGTTCTGGAAATCATGGATAGTTGTTTCGCCTCGGAAACATTTAACACCACTTTGATGGCGTTGTTGGTTTACGGGAATTGCACAAGAGAAGGTATGGTAAGGCATTGGAAAGCATTGAGAAAGGCACAGATTTGGTCCTGCTCCACCATGGTAGATGTGATGCCTCTGGAACAGACTCTCGAAGATGATCCCGGAGTCCTGGATCACCAAGATTATGTGGACGAGGAATACCAAAGAATTTCAGAAAAATATCACAGCCACATGGTGGTGCTGGATGGAATTGAAACTTGGCTTAGCCGTTTATCGCACGACCTAAACTCATTTGCAAGTGATCCTGACGAATTCAAGGTTGACTTTTGTGCAAAGTTTGTAAACTTTTTCCCCAGAGTTCGATAAATAAATAAAAAGGACATTTTCGTTTGTTTTTTTTGGATTTTTTTTATTTTTTACAAAAAAATGAATGAGGTTCGTTCTCTGAACTCCCAATTCATACAGAGTATTTCCGATCGCGGGAATCTTGAATCCCTGAACAAAGCCAGAGAACTGGTCCAGAAGCATCCGACTTTGGATGTCAATCAAAACGGCAAGGTTCTTCGTGCGGTGCTTGTGAGAAACATGAGAGAATCGGTGGAATTCTTGTTTTCCTTGCCGGAATTTGACCCAAACATCCTTATCGGAACTCCGGGAGGTCAAGAATACCCATTGTGTTATCTGTGTTCAACTCGATTGACGATTGATCGCAAAATACTCGAGATGTTTCTCAAAAACCCCAGGATCGATATCAATCAAAAGAGTAACATCGATCCAAGCTTGAATCCTCTGAAGATCATCCTCAAAGCCGGATGCTTCAGTTATGTGAGTCTTTTTTTAAAGAATTCTCACCAAACTTTGGATATCTCTGGATGGAGGGAACTCGCAGAACAAGCACCAACGACAACTGATTCCCATCCGCGCTGGAAGCAAGACGCTTTTAGATTGCTTGAATTGTACGAACGCGATGTCGATGCCGCAATCATCGAGGCCAATAAAATTTAAGAAAGAACAAAAAATATTTTGGAAAAAAAACTTTAAAAACCAAAATGCAAACAAATGACTGGAGAAAAGGCGGAATCGTTCACAAGGTGCGATGTGTCACTCCCGAATGGGGGCGAGGATATAACTCCTTAGAGTTCTCCAGCGTCGCGGAAGAGGTTTTTCACTACATGTTTTATGCAACTGGGCAGCGTTCTGCCAGGGCAGATCTTCTCATCGACGACTTGTATGAAGAGGAGGAGGTCAACTATCGAGAACCCCATAATCCAGGATTCACACTCTTGCATATGGCATGTTATGTCGGGAGGTACGATTATGCTGAACTTCTTCTTTTTAGAGGTGCCAAAATAACTGCCACTTCTCAAGGAGATAGCCCGTTATCTTTGGCGGTCAAACAAACCCACAATATTGATTTAATGGAACTGTTAATGGCTTACCCTGTGCATGACCCCAAATTACTAGATGGGAAAATGGGGGATTTGGTGGCTCTTCACAAAAAAAACCTTCATGGCCTCGGAGAGGATCCACGCATAATCAAGCTTCTCAAAGACTATAAAAACAATCCCAAAAATGAAATGGTAAGAATCAGGACAAAGCTTGGTATGCCGCTTGATCATGTTGCCATATATGCTCAAGTCCTCATGCTCACACGCGGTTATTTTGAAATAAAAAAAGAATAAAAGAGCTATCGAATTCGTTATTTGCGAAAATTCACTACAAAAAATATAAATTCACCAAAAAGGTATTCATTTTTTAGAAAAAAAAAGAAAAAATGAAAAGTTGCTGCTTGGCATGTTGCAAGGCGTTTTGCGCATCTTTCGCCTTTATTATTTTGGTAATGATGGTCCTGGTGTCCCTTCCTGTCATGAACTCTGTAGTCGACGATTTTCACTTCTATCGAATTATTCCAAACAGGCTGTCTGAAAATAAATATTCACGGGAAGAGAAGTCTCCCAGGATATCAGGTACCTGTCTTGTGGATGTTGGGAAGGAACTTGAATCTCATTCGTCCATGACTGCGAAGATCTTGTTGGGATATCAAAGGAACATTACTCGAGTGTATTTTCTGTCTTTGGTATCTTACACAGTAGATTCGATAATAAGATATGCCTCTATCGCATCCGATACGTTTGATGGATTGGCGGCTCTCGAAGTACCTGAACATCTCATGGACAAGGCATGCGAATGCATCGAGAAACACGGATCTTCTGAGCAATTCAGGGAATGCCAGGAAGTCAAAAAGTACAGAAAAGATTTGAAAAGTAGTAGATCACTTTTCGCTGCCGAGTACTGGGATTCGCTGGTCACGGGCCCAGCCAGCGTCTCTTATTTAAGCAGGGTCACGGGCTCACAAAGATGCCACCTTCGAATCACATACGAACTCTTGAACATGATCGACGAATTGTATTTCAAAAAGTAATAAAAATTTCCATGACATCATGCTTTTTTTTCAAAATTCATAGAATCTAAAACAAATGGAACCATGGTACCGGGAGTTTGTGAGGAAGTTTATCTTGCTTGGGCTTTTGCTTTACCTGAGACAGTCGATTGCTCCAATACCTTATCTGGATATCGTTTACAATGTAGTGATGACCGCGATTTTTGGAATATTCTTTATTTTCTTTATTCGACCTATCTTTCAATATCCTCAAAATCAATGAATGAATGCATGAAATAAACACTTTTCGTTTGTTTTTATTGAGTACATATCGGGTTTTGACAAAACAAACCAAAACTTTCGAGCTTGGAAACATCACCCAACAAGAGCTGGACTCTGATCACTGGTTGCGCCTCTCTGATTCCAGTGGGAAACTCTGTAAGCGCAGGTATCTTCATTAAAGTTGTTGCGTTCTTGTCATCCAAAAACGATTTCAAATCACCCTCTACATTCTGACCTGGACGCATGGTGATTTCCACGTTAAAAAGAAAGCACTGTTCGTCACATGCGGTGGTGACATAGGTGCCTCTGGCATCCTCTGGAATCTTGGGAATAAAGCACACGCTTTTAGCAAAGTAGACTTCCTCCTTGGTCAAAAATCTTTCCATCCTAAAGTTCAGAGAACCGTAAAAGAAAGGAATCTGTGAAATTAACTAGGGGTTTGATAGAAAAAAATAAATTCAGTGTTTATTTATGATTTTTTTTAAAAAAAAGTGCACGGATATTTTTTTGGGTTGATTTTATTGGGCAGCTTCAACAAATTGATTAAAAATTTTATCAGAGACAACAAACCCTGAAGCAGGTGCATGTCCTCCTCCTTTGTAATGCTTGGAAATCTTGGTGGTATCAAAGTCCTTGTCAGATGATCTGAGGGAGACTCGAACCTCTTCCTTGTTATCAGTCCAGAAGCAAACAGCACCTAAAGGGGCTAATCCTGCACCGGCACTGCGTTTTGCCAGTTCTTCTCCAAGCGCACTGATCAGTTCTGCGCCTGTAACATCTGCAGAATAGCACTTGTAATTCACGCCGTTTACATCAGTGAGTTGGATGGTTTTGCACTGCGAAAGCAAAGAGGCGATTTTCTTGTCTCGCTCCTCAAGTAAACGGGTCCCATCAGAAACAAGTTGGGCAAAATTCAAACTCATCAACGAGCCGAAAATCAGTGGGTTCTTACGGTAGTCATATTCCATTTTGAGGCAAAATAATCCATGACTAAAAGCCTTGCTGTTAGGTAGTTGGTGCCTCCACAAGTCGTTATCCTCGACGTAAAAAAACTTTTTGCGCACGTCCTCAGTGGCGATGGGGGTGAAGTAATCTAAAGCGATAGTGGCTCCAGATCTGTTGATATCCATAACAGCCTCGACGTTTTCGGGAAGTTTTTTATTTTCCCGAGATTCTCTCCAGCTGTCGACATACTCGATAGCGGTCTTGTGGTGATCAAGAATGACTAGGCCAGACACCTTTTCGCTAACCCTTTTTGGGAAATCCCCTTCTCCGATAAAATCCAAGAGATAGACCTTATCCTCAGGATTCATGCTATCCAAAAGTTCCTGAGATTGATGAGCTCCACCGTACGTTGTGTGAGCCACGAATCGGCATTTATCCAAGAAATCCCTGTAGCTAAGATAGGCCGCCAACGCAGAAAAGACTCCATCCGCGCAGGGGTAATGATAGAGGAATAAGATGGTCATGTTTCTCTTTCTTTTGTTCGAAGTTTTTTTGTTGTATCAAAAAAAATATTTTTTTTTCTTTTTTTCGGGCATTTATTGCTTTTTTTGTCACAATAACAAAAGGCTACCAATAGTGTTTTTGTGATTGTACCTTCCTGTTTGTTTTTCGATTTTCTTTCCGTAACGTGGGTAAATCCTGTCTTGTTCGTCCAAATGATAGCCAGAAAAATAATGAGAGAATCTTACCACCCACATCAGCTTATCCTGTTCATAGACGTAGCTTCGAAAATATCCAGCCATAGATGTGTCATCTCCCTCGGATAAATCGACTTTGTCATCTGGATCCAGTCCAAAAAATCCCAAAAACCATCCACCAATCTTGATGAGGTACTTGCTATCAGTCAATTTTATCCTTTGTATTGTAATGAAGGTCGAAAAATCTGGATTGTCTACAAGAAGTTTAGTCACACCCTCAACCCATCTGAATGCACGTCTCCTCTGATTGTCAGAGACTTCATAATCGAGCGTGTGAAGGAAATCGTGCATATTCTCGGAGATGAATTTGAGTCTTATGAACCCACGTTCATCGTTCTCATAAACAAAATCAACACTAGTTGTCTCTGGGAGGATTTCATCCATGATTTTTGGTTTCCCAGTCTTGTAAGCCATATTAGGAGGGACTCCAGATGTCAAAGCATCCATAGCGTCTTTGAAAAGATCATTGATCATCACAGAATCGACGTTTTCTTCCTCTTCGGTTGTGGTCACCACATTATAGATTTTAGGGTTGTTTCTGGTGATACGCTTGTCATGTTCGTCATCCCTGTTGATCTGAACCAAAAGCATATTTAGGAGAATGTCCGCAGTGAGGACTAGCGTCTTCTTCTGAAAATAGGCGGTGACCCAAGCATGTATAGGTCCGGATTCGTGCGTCTTGGGCACGTTTTCGATGAAATCGTCGTGTGTTGTAGGGAACATAACATCCAGAACATGCTGAGTTCTTGCTTTTTCCAATTCAAAATTCTTCGTTGCTTCAATGCCTTCATCAGTCTGGCTCCAGTATATACACGCACACCAAACAAGCAGCGCCACACAAACCACGAATATGAATCCACATGGTTCACCCTCATCAGAGGGCCTGCGTTTCGGGTCTGCCATCTTTCGATTTTCCTTTTTTTTCTGCGTTGCACACTTTTTTTCTTCTTTTGTCAGAGCATGATAATATATATCTTTTTTTTGTGGAGTCAAGCCAGAAAAAAAAGAGAAACACTTCATAAAAAATGCCCTCGGGATATCATTACGCTGTGGCCAAAGGGCGCAAACCCGGTATCTATGATAACTGGGATGAATGCAAATCCCAGGTCGACGGGTTCAAGGGAGCAAGATACAAGAAATTCTCTTCCTTGGAGGAAGCTCAAAAATTCATCTCTGGAGAGCCCAACACCGCTGACAAGAAAGAGCAATCGAGTGAGAATGGAAAGCGCAAACATCAATATGATGAGGACGACGAAGAGTTTTTTTCCCAGAAAAAGAGTAAGTCAGTTTCGTCTTCAACAAAATCAGGAGAAGTTGAAAAGATTTGGGTTGATGGGAGCTGTGTCAACAACGGAAAACCTGATGCCTATGCTGGAGTGGGCGTCTTCTTTGGAGATGATGATCCCCGAAATGTCTCGGAGCGGCTTCAGGGTTTACTTCAGACAAACCAGAGAGCTGAGCTCATGGCTGCCATCAGAGGATTACAAACCTCCAAATCGGATCATATAGAAATCATCACCGATTCCATGTATACTATAAACTGCGTCACCACATGGATTGATGCATGGATTGCCAACGGCTGGAGGAACTCTCAAAACCAGAACGTCAAAAATCGTGATCTCATCGAGATTCTCTATAATTTAACAAAACAAGTCAAGAATCTCAAGTGGACTCACGTAAAGGGTCATTCTGGAGTGTATGGAAACGAGATGGCCGATGTGCTGGCATCAAAGGGGGGAAGGAAGAAATTGACAAATTTGTGAACACTAGTAGCCATCCTGCACCACAAATTCCTGTCTATAAAAGAGACTAAATAAAATGATAATTCCGAGAGAAAAAATATTTTTTTTACAAAAAAAAACAAAAAATATGACGGCGAGGGCAGAGTCCGTGGAATCTGCATTATTATCCCTGGCGGATCTCAGCCTGATGATAACCAATGAGGCTTCCAGGTGGAAAGACAAGGATGATACAATTCATAAACGTACCAATGTAATGTTTTCTCTTCTTTCAGATTATAGATCTATGATTAGAAATGGAGAGTACACCAAATTTGCCACTACCCTCCCACCATTATGGGAAATGATACCCTATATCAGAAGTTGCTTCATATCTTCGGATTCCGTGAACAGAGACGAGATAGAAGGGAGGATAGAAAGGGCTATATCGTTATTCGTGGACTCCACCAACATTATCATCGAGATTGCTGCAGATCAGCAAAGGAGATTATATAAATGAAATAAAAAAAGGAATTTGAATTTGTAGAGGAGGTTGCACACCCTCATCTGCAGTTCCATGGAGAGAAATTGACAAGAAAATAAATCGTTATTATGGCTTTCTTTGAATTTTTTTGGGTAAAACAACCAAAAAAACACTTTTTTTTGAAAAATATATATTTTTGACAATAATTATAATAATAACAATAATAACAATGATAATAACACAAAAAAATTACAAGAAATATGAATTTTTAATTTAAATTAACCTCATTTTGAAATTATATTTTTTGTTTATTTATATTTATAAATTGTTGTTGTTTTATTTTTTTATTATTTTTATTCTTCTTCTAATAAATCAAAATTATTTTTTTTTTTTGATTCCTTAAT
>Ga0134125_10010733_pt1 | contig 10277 bp, 10 predicted proteins | sample KB31751_FD_96464 | JGI IMG/M metagenome (GOLD analysis project Ga0134125, IMG submission 96464) | Terrestrial soil microbial communities with excess Nitrogen fertilizer from Kellogg Biological Station, Michigan, USA - KB3-175-1 | ecosystem: Environmental > Terrestrial > Soil > Unclassified ... | reverse complement strand
AGCTGTATTCCAGTATAAATTTTAGCAAGCTTCGAGGCAACATCAGAAATAATGATTCCACATTGTCCTTCTTGTTCCATTATTTGCAACTCATTTTTTAATTTATCTAATTGTAAGATCCATTCTTCGAGCAATTGTTTTTCTTCTGGTGAAAGATTATTTTGCATATCAACGTTCACCCATATTGATGTATTTATTCATTATTAAATAAATAAAAAAATTTTGGTTAACTATGCTTTTTCTATATGCTTCAACATATGCAAAGTGATCTCGTGTCATATGATAGAACCATTCTCTACCTTCCTGCTCTTCTATTTTATTTAGCTACTCTAAACAGTATCATTCAATCTAAAGAAAAAAAAAGACAAAGACAATAATGAAAACATTTGCCTCAAGGCAATTATTTTTAATATTATTTTCGATAGTAGTAATTTTTAAAAAAATTAGTTAGAATGATCAAAACTAATATTACATGATAATAGCCAAATACACAACAGTTTTAGATCGTTTAATTTGTAAAATAATTTAAATGCATAAAGATTCAAACAATTTAAGATTTTAAATTTTCATAAACCTATCAGATGTTTCAATACATTATATTATTCTGATATTGTTAGCTCAAGACCACATCTAAAGCATTTAAGCTGGCATCCCCCAGTATATTTATTCATCTCAAAACCACATCTATCGCAATCTATTTTTTGTTTGGGATTTTCTTTATCTTCTTCCAAATTAACATATTGAAAAAGCAAATTTGGAACTATCAAAATTTTCATATATTAAAGAACAATACATAGAGAATTAACTATTGTCCTAATACTAAATTTGCAAGTATATAGATAATTAGGACAATGTTTAATTTATTATCTATATTTTTTTTGTTTTCAATGACAAATCAGATTATTTCTACATTAACTTGATTAGCAATTTTTTATAGATTTAATTGAATTGTAAACAAGCAGAATTAGCAGTCAAAGGCTTCAACATAAGAGGAATATAATTAATCTTACTACATAAAATCTAACATCTATAAAAATCATATAAGTAAAAATTATATATAAATAATCTGTATATATTTAATATTATCTATATAGATAATCAATATATTTCCTATATTATATAAATGTATTGTGGGCATCCGTGCCATTAAAATAGCAATAGATGCAGACGGCTCTCCATTAGGATATATTTCTTGGCATAATCATCATTATAATAAAAGCAAAATAAGAATATTAAAACCATCAATTAAAAATGAAAAATTTGGTGTGCAAAGGATGGAAATGCTTGCAATTTATTTTGCAATATCAGATAATCTTAGAGCTTTTAAAAAATTAAAGAGAAGAAAAAAGACAATAATTGTTAGAAGTGATTCAAAATCAACAATAGAACTTTTAAATAGAAAAATAGAGATAAGAGACGATATTCTCAAGAGAATTTATAATTCCATTATTCGAATTTTAAAAAAGATCTCATGTAACATGGTATTTTATCATTTAGATAGAACTAAAAATACCGCTGGAAAAATTTTAGAACATCTTAGAAAAGATACTAATAACTTTCAAATAAAAACGTTACTCTATTAAGACAAGGTTAAGAAACGGGTCATTCTAACACATCAATTTTTTCAATAGAAATTAACCAAAGCTTTTGAGCCTATAAATATATCTATATGTTTGTTATACAAGTCTCATTTTGAATTAGAATGCAGATTATTTAGGTCCTATTATAAGTATCTTTATCTAATCTTTTGAATTTTGATACCAATATGTTTTTTATGTTTAATATCCCCATGATAAAGCAATAAGCAAAACTTATTCATATTCATACTCATTGACAAATGATTTCCAATATTTTATAATTTTTCTCAATAAAATATAATCCAAATAATTCATGGCCAACCAGAATTCAAATACAGTTGTTGATTATAAAATCGTTTTTATCTTTTCTTAGCAACATCTTTTTGGTTTATATTTTTAGATTGAATATATATAGAAAATATTTTTTTGATAAATAATATGTTCTTATAAATAATAACATATTAATAATAAACTTAGAATAAAAAGCTTATAAACATACATTGAAAGATATCCTATTTTTGCTAATTACAATATAAATAAAAATACACATATTCATATAATAGATGTATTGTCAAGTGTATAGAGCCAAAGAATAATATAGAATTTACGTCCTCAAAAGATCTTCTCAAGGGTAAATTACTAAATTAATTACCCAATAAACAAATGTTCTGCAAACTTAATCGTTATAATCGAATATAGTATTTATTTTAGATAAAATTTCATTTAGAGAACCATGCACCTTAAAATAAATACACAGGTATTCGTCCAGATCTTGGGTCAAAGAAGTAAAAGCAATATAAGTATTATCAGTAACACAAATCAAATGGAAATCAGATGTTTCGAATAATTTTGAATGAAATACAGTATTTTTATTATCTATAGACGAATTTAAATTGGTAGTATTAGTAGACAGTTTATTAAAGGAGTGGTTTAGACAGTATTTGAAAAAATGAATATCCAACCCATCATATTGTTTATCAAGATGTTGTTTGCTTTTTCCTATAATTAACTTTCCATCAATATTTACGACACCTACAAATCTTATTGAATTATCAATATCTAATGCTCGAATGCATAAACTATAGATAAAGCCTCTTGTATCCAATAAATTATCTAATAGGGGCATAAATTAATTCTTTTACTATATACATCCTATACCAATATTGTTTGAATATAATCATTTTATTATAATTATTTTAGAGATATGCAAACATAGGTTCATTTGTAAGTTAAAGGTATATTCTATCTAATTTTTAAAATACTGTTTTTAAAAATTATATTTCCAATGCTCTTTCTATTGCACAATATACACTTTAATATATATTTAGGAAATTTCTGTTAAACAAGTATCATATTACATTTCGATCAAAGGTCATATCGTAATAAAAAAGATTATTATAGAATTACTTAATTTTGTTTATAAAAAGTATTAATCGCTCCAAATGAAATTAGTTAATAAGGTATACATAATTATACAAATTTTTATATAGATATAACAAGTTTATTATTAGTATTTGAAATAGTAGTTTTGAAATAATTAACAAACTCTTTATATTTATTCATTCTGTGGTTAGAAATATTCATTTCAGTAACAAAGATTTTTCTTTTACCTTGTCGTTTTAAATAAGCGATTGTCATATCATAATCATGGATATTACCTAGCATATCTTGCATTTTTTTTAATCGTTCTATTTGATTCCAAATATTTTGATTATTAGAATAATTATTTATCTTGTTTTCATTGCTTTTATCAGCATTATCTTTGTCTTTGTCTCTTTCGGTTAGTAAAAGCTCAAACAAATAACGTAATTTTTTAGAATCTTTTCTTACTTGATGTAATTCTTCTACTCTATAACTATCATTAATAACAATAGGAATATTTTTTTCAATACCAAGTAAATACTCGAGAACAACTCTATTATATTGAAACATCAACTTATTTTGTAATAACTCAAGGTCATAGCCACTATTATAGATATTTATATGAGGAACATCAAGCTTTCTTAAGTTATGTGCTATAGATACAGCCTTATCTAAAGATTGACCTCTAATTTTTTCAATACCTTTTTCAAAGGATTCAATCTGCAATTCATCCATTTGACCTTCTTGACTAACTTTTTCTAATATAATATCAAAATCTCTTATTTCACTATTGGCTTTAAAAAGACGTTTACTTTCTTTAACAAATTGTGACATTTTTTTCTTACGCATTTGCTTTGGGCAAGCTAAAAATGCTGATTCTAATCTTCTAATCGAAGTTCTTATATTATGAATATTATTTTCATTAGGATCAGCAAGATAATCATCCAATCGGCCATCGACCTTATGAATATTATGAACAAAATTATCAAAAAATGTATTTAAATCAATAAAATAAAACATATCTTTAATTCAAGATAGATATATAATTTATTAATATATATTTATAGCTGAGAAAAAAGATATTAATAGTAAAATCAATAGCGCAAATGAATTACATTATTAAATAAACAATACAGTAACCAACACTATTGTTACTAACTAAATACATCAAATAAAGCAATAAATAATTTTTTTAAAACTGGCATATTCATTGATAAAAGAAGTTCTTATTTTGCCATAGTTTAATATATACCTAAAAATTAGCAATGGCTTTTATTAATTATATATTTATGATGCATAATCCAATTAGCATATAAAATTGCAAAAAAACAGTAGAATATATTTTAATAATTAATAAATCTTATCCTATAATCAATATAACTAGTACTACTTTTCATTAATAAATACAATCATAATTAATTTCCTACTCAAAAGTATCTGAAAAATATGAGATTTAGTGTAATCTCAATATAGATGCTTTATAAATTAAACTAATGTTTGAATATAGATCTATTACCTTACTATAGGATTTATTTTTATATTTTTTTATTGTTAACTAGTACGATTTGAAAACAATGAATCTACAAAAAAATATAAAATTAAAGGAAAAAGATCTACAAATTCTTCAACAAGCAGACAAACATGTATTTTAAAAAAAGATTAAAAACAAGATAAAGAGGTTGATAAAAGAAATTGAATATAATCGAAACAGGAACAAATTTAAATATAGAAGCAAAATTATATGGAGAAAAAAATAGTAAAAATATAGTTTACTCATTTATAGAACCTCAACATAGTTTATGTGTGGATAAAAGAGAAATACTATTATCTCAAATACAGGCTTGTGAGCGTTTATCCAATTATCTAAAAGAAGAAACAGATCTAAAAACCATTAACAATGAGGTTTCTAGTCTAAAGATGTCATTGGATTTTATGTTATACCAGTAAAAGAAAGTTTAAATAAAAAATGTCTTTGCAAATCAAGCGAATTATTAATTTCGCTATTCTCATAAGAAACACAATGATTTCTTAAATATATAACAAAAAAATAAAAGAATATCTAAACTGCTTCCAATTCTTTAATTCTTTCAGATACTCCTTGAGTTTCTTTTTCAAGATCTTTTTGATACTCTTTTAATATATCAATTTTTTCTTCTTTTGTCAAAAAGCTTCTACTTTTCTGATAATTGCTCCCACAATAGTTATATGCACTACCACCATAACCACATCCCATTAATTTTTCACCTCCTTATCCTCCTTATCGGACATACGATATATGGATTAATACTATATTTAAATATATCGGGCATCCAATATTTATCTTATCGTCAATACATAAAAGAGCATATTGGTCAATAAAAAAAGATATTTTTCTAAAATCTATTGATATAAAATAATTTTAATAAAGAGTATATCTAAGGCTTTAGCAGATAATTAAAGAAAAAAGCCTTTTTACTTTATATACCAAAGAATAGTATCGCTAACTTAAATTTAGGGCATAGGGTAATATCTTTGAACAATCTCTATGTATATATCCAATACTTTATAGTATTCTATATTTATGGATATATTAGTACTTTATAATTTATTACGACCATTAGCAATAGAGTATGAAAAACTATACTAAAATAAAAATTATTGTAGCCATCTGTGTAACTAGTTTATTTTTTTCTTCGATAACGATTAGTGGTCATTATAATAATTTTTTTGAAATATATGCTCAGAATAATACTTCAAATAATGCTACCAGTAATACAAAGCCGCTTCCTGTACTTTTGATACATGGCTATTTTGCAGATGCATCTACGTGGAATAAATGGCAAGATTTACTTAAAAAAGATGGAATTTCATCTTATCCAATAACTTTTAATCAATCAGATGATAAATGTGGATCTGCTGCTGAACATGCAAAAGAATTATCAGCAATAATTGCAAAAGTCAAAACCCAAAGTGGCCAAAGCAAAGTGAATATAGTTGGACATAGCAAAGGAGGTCTTGATGCAAGAATGTATCTTGCAAATGGTACTCAGGATGTAGCAAATCTTATAATGATAGGAACACCTAATGCAGGATCTCCATTAGCAGAAAATAACAACATTTGCGCTCCAGCAGTATATGATTTGAAACCAGGAGCACCTGATACCAAGGTAAAAATGAATCCAAATACTAAATATTATACTATTGCAGGCGATTGGAATCCTAGCGGTGGAAATTGCGATCTAACTTTTTTCTCGTTATTTGAACAAGGATCATCATCTAAACTTCCAAAACCAAATGACGGAATGGTTCCAGCATCCAGTGTTGAATCTTTAGGATACGCTAAAAACCTTGGACACAGCAAAAGCTGTCATTCTAATTTATTAAGTGAATACGAATACGGATTGGCTAAGAATATTTTATTAGAAAAAAAATAAGTGTAAGATTTTACAATTATTTTTTTGAAAATACTTAAAACCAAACCTGCTAGGATATTAAAAAAAACAAATCAAAGAAGAACCACTAACCGTAAATGAAAGGATACTTACAATATGCTCATAAATTATCAAGGGCAAAGATAGACTATTTTCAATTCATATTAAAAAAATTAATTTCTTTTTTTCTTTCTTTCTGATTTAATAACTTTTAATACTTTATTTGTCTTTTGTTCGCCATCTCTAATTGAACCTTTTATTGTATTTAATGAAAAATCAGCATTCTCATAAAGAGACGGAAAGGGTTCATCTCTTGTTATATAATATACCCCTTTTATTTCTGCACCACGATCTTCAGACACTTTTTTATACCTTGCATAAATATTTTCAAATTTTTTTAGTTCCTCTTTATCGTCTGATTTAAAATGATCTTTTAACATTTTATAAAGATCATTGATCAGCTTTAGTTGATAAGTCATTGTTTTGGACATGTGTATATTATGCAATGTTTTGTCACTAAATATGATATCTCTTGCTCTATGCTGTACCTCTTGTAAGTTTGATGGAAGATTTTCAACACTTTTAGGATAGTTTTCAACTAAAAACACCTTTTTATTTTTTATAGGAGATGCCTCTATCATCTCTCTGAATGGAGTATTACTCAACAAGCTTCCATCCCAAGCGTATACTCCCTTTTCTACTTCTATCCATGGAAAATAATATGATGGATAGGCAGTTGTTGCAAGCAAATGTTTTGAAGTTATTTGTTGTCTAGTACTATCGAAAACCAAGGGCTCTGAAGTTAATACATTAACAGCAGTCATTACCAGACGAGAGTTTGGCTTACCATTTGGTTGCAATTTGTTATAATCAATATACTTTTCCAAAGTCTTTATCAAAGGAGAGTGATCATAAAGATAGGTCCATTTGTCAGGTGAAAAATATTGTGGATCTTTAAAATAATTTGCCAGGCTCCACCTTGGCTCAAAGACCTTTTCATTTCCATAAAATGCAGAGCAATAAAATGAAAGAATAGATTTTGCTCTTAAAAGAGTTAGAGGAAATTCAGGTGGCACCTGTTCAAAAAATGGAAAGTTAGGAGAATTTATTCCACTGCATATATTAGTATTATTGCCATCTGCTAGTTCCAGCCAAAACTGCTCCAAATTTTGTTCTGGATGATCTCCCTTGCTACCTGCAATTATAGCAGCATTTAGTGAACCAATAGATGTTCCTGCAACAATGTCAAGTTTTATATTATTATTTACAAGGGCTTTGAAAACACCACAGCCAAAAGCACCTAAAGAACCACCACCTTGCAAAACCAAAACATTTTCTAAAGAATTAGCCATACCGAGTTCCTACAAAAGCACTTCAACATCATTTCATAAATTGTTTTGCAGATTAGCAATCAACTTCAAGGATATAGATAATGCATATTATAATTTCTATCGCCCTATTTCTTATATTAGCATAATAAATATAGCGAATAAAAAATGGATTTAATTTTAATTACAGGGTATATTAAAATTGTTTGCTATTTTTTAATATATTTAAATCCATATAAAAAAAATATAAGCAAGAGACGTATTAAGTTATTATTTGCGTTTCAATGCTAAAAATAAACAAGAAACATCAACTACTAAATCATCAATTGCAAATATTTTGATTGATAAAGAGCGCTTATCTCCAATCGATGTCCTTACAATAGACAAAAATTCACGTTTAACATTAACTAAAAAAGTAAAAAAAATAATTCCTTTGAATACAAATAATAAAATAATAGTCTTTCAAGATACCTTAACTAAAAATATATTACTTAAAGTTCAACATGAAGAAACCATAATTGATTCATGGATATTAACAAAAAGCAATGATAATGCAAATAATATTAACAGCAGCAGCAGTAGTAGTAGTAGTAGTAAAATCAAGACAGACAATATCAGGGGTTTAGATGTTACTATAGATGATCCCCATGTTAACGAGATAAAAGAAAATGAAGAATATAATTTTAATATCGATAACAGAAGAGATAATCCATATAATACAATATATAAACAAAAAACTCTTTACAATATACCCATACTATTAGTAGATGATGAAAACGATTTATTGACATCATTTAATCTGCTTTTAAAAATTGAAGGCTATAGAAATATAAAAACATTTTCAGATTCAAAGAATGTATTAAAACACCTTTCAGATAAAGATCCACTTTACTATAAATTAGCTATAACAGATATAAGAATGCCAGATATAAATGGGATACAGCTTTACCAGATATTGAAAATATTAAATCCGTCTATAAAAATAATATTTCTAACTGCTCTTGATGCAGTAAATGAATTGGCAAGTATATATCCAGAAATAAAGCCCTCAGATATCATGAAAAAACCTATTGATCCTGAGCTGTTCGTAAAAACGGTAAACGATAAAGTAAATAGTATCGGAATAAAAACGTTATAACACTATCATTCATACAAATTATTTTAAATAGCAGGTAAAATTGTCATGTTTTTAATGCATGAAAGCATATATTAAAATAATATCTCAAATACAGTAATATTATCTATTTTTTATAAACTATACACATTTCTAGCATTATTTTTTAATAGGCACAATATAATACAGTAAGGTTTATACTACAACCTAAATCAAATAAAATTAACTATAGTTTTTTTGCAATTTCAAACCAATTTATATATTATAATCATCATATATCTTGCCGTTATTCTTTTATTTATATTATGTATAATATAGGTAAAGATGCATATTTTTAGCATAATCCAACTCTAAATAAAATAATTGTTTACATTTAAACTGTCAGATATCAATAAAGACTTCAACTTTTAATAAATTAATATCAGAAAATACTTTTAGAAACTTTTTTTTGAATGGAAAAAATTTGTTAATTTTATAGTTGCTCCAAAGCCTGTCCTAATAGAAGACCCGAATATGCAAATTTATTGTTCATTATTGCATCTGTATATTTTATAAAAATAGAACTATCAATACAAGATCCATGCATAGGAAAAACTATTTTTGGAGATAAATCTACAAGCCTTTTAGTAATTTGTCGAACAGGCTCTTCACTTGCAAATATTCCTGCATTTTTATAAAGGTTAATCATGTCATCAGACAAGTCCTTCTCAATTACCTCTTTATTATTTCCAGGTTGGATAAATAAATCAGATGGAAAAAGAGATTTAGTATTTTCTTCAAAAAGCATCATGCTATCCCAGTGATGCACATGAGGTGTCATTATAAATTTAAAACTCTTTTTACCCGTTTTCAATACTTCATTATCCCAAAACGAAATATGATCAGTTGGAATATTATACCATCCAGTTAAATTCAATTTAGAGCTTAAATCACTGCAAACTAGTTTTGCATCTGCAGAATCAAGAAATGCCATTCCTCCCCATTCATCACTTTCAAAGTGCAAGAATGCCACATAACTTAGTTTTTGCAGAGGAATAACTTCTTTTATTTTTTCTTCTATTCTATCGTACATTCCAATAGGACCAGTATGAATAAGCATAGGTTTTTCATCATCAATCAAAAATTGATTAAAAGTAATTCCATAATTAGGATCAAATCCTGCTATTCTATATATTCCATCAATGATTTCTGTAATCTGTACATCAATATCTTTTGATACATATCTTTTACTAATTTCTTGCATAATCAATGTTAGAATAAATAAATAAATATTTATCGAAAATAAAAAGTAATACAATGTATTTTATTTCTATAAGAAAATATCAAGTTTTATTTTTTTTATAGAAATGCAGCAGCTAAAGAGGCTCTGCAAAGTTAAGCAAAAAGCTATAGATTTCTTTTTTGATTATTATATATGATTTATCAATTAAGAAAGAGAACAAAGCCATAAGACATAATCTATTCTATATATCTTTACTTTAGCGGT
>Ga0134125_10010730_pt1 | contig 10279 bp, 11 predicted proteins | sample KB31751_FD_96464 | JGI IMG/M metagenome (GOLD analysis project Ga0134125, IMG submission 96464) | Terrestrial soil microbial communities with excess Nitrogen fertilizer from Kellogg Biological Station, Michigan, USA - KB3-175-1 | ecosystem: Environmental > Terrestrial > Soil > Unclassified ... | reverse complement strand
TGATTGCCCAGTCGGGCATTGCCGGCAGCACGCGGCTCGGCGATCACGTCATCGTCGCCGCGCAGGGGGGATTGACGGGCCACCTCAGCATCGGCAGCGGCGCTCGAATCGGCGCACAAGCCGGCGTCATGCGGGATGTCGCGCCAGGCGAGAGCGTGGTGGGGGCGCCGGCGGTGCCGGTCAAGGAGTTCTTCCGCCAGGTGGCGACGGTGCAGCGCTTGTCGAGGAAGAAGGACGATTAGCGAGAGCAAGATGGACACGACCCAGCCGACCGGCATTACCGCCGAGATCGACGTTCAGCGGATCATGCAGATGATCCCGCACCGCTACCCGTTCCTTCTGATCGATCGCGTGGTGGATGTGGTCGCCGGCGAGAGCGCCGTCGGCATCAAGAATGTGTCGATCAACGAGGCGTATTTCCAGGGCCATTTCCCTGAGCGCCCGGTCATGCCGGGCGTGCTCATCGTCGAGGCCATGGCGCAGACGGCGGCGGTGCTGGTGGTGCAGACGTTGGGGCCGGGGTCGGAAGGCAAGCTCGTCTATTTCATGAGCGTCGACAATGCGCGCTTCCGCCGCCCGGTCACGCCGGGCGATCGCCTGCACATCCATGTCACGCGCAAGCAGCATCGCGGCAATGTCTGGAAATTCGAGGGCAGGGCGATGAGCGGCGACAAGCTCATGGCCGAGGCCGTCTTCGCTGCGATGATCATGGACGGCTGACATGGACCGAGTCGAGAGGGCGATGACGAATATTCATCCGACGGCCGTCGTCGAGCCCGGCGCCAGGATCGCGGCCAGCGCGCGCATCGGCCCGTACTGCGTGGTCGGCAGCAAGGTCCAGCTTGGCGAGGACGTCGAGCTCGTCGCCCATGTCGTCGTCGCCGGCCGTACCAGCATCGGCGACGGCACCCGCATCTTCCCCTTCGCCTCGATCGGCCATCAACCGCAAGACCTGAAATACAAAGGCGAGGACTCGTCTCTCCTGATCGGCAAGCGCAACATCATCCGCGAGCACGTCACCATGAATCCCGGCACCGCCGGCGGCGGCATGGCGACGCGGATCGGCGACGATTGCTTATTCGCCGCGAGCGCGCATGTCGCACATGACTGCCAAGTCGGCAACAATGTAATCATGACCAACAACGCCACGCTGGGTGGCCATGTAACCCTTGGCGACTACGTGATCCTCAGCGGCCTCTCCGCGGTCCATCAATTCGTGCGCGTCGGGCCGCACGCTTTCGTCGGCGGCATGACCGGTGTCGAACGCGACGTCATCCCGTACGGCATGGTCATGGGCGACCGGGCGCGCCTGGTCGGACTCAACATCGTCGGATTGCAGCGCCGCGGCTTCTCGCGCGACGACATCCAGGCGCTGCGCAGCGCCTATGACATGCTGTTCGAACAGGACAAGGGCACGCTGGCCGAGCGTGTCGCGACGGTCGCGGAGCGCTTCGCCGGAGTTGGCCCTGTGCGCGACATCGTCGAGTTCGTGCGCGCCGACAATTCGCGCGGGCTCGTGCAGCCGAAGTCGGGGAATGGCGGCTAAGCTCGGCATCTTTGCCGGCGGCGGCGAGCTGCCGCTGCGCATCATCGAAGCGTGTCGAGCGGTCGAGCGTAGCATTTTCGTCGTCGCGGTCGAGGGCGCCGCGGACCCGGCGGTGATGGCCGATGTGCCGCATGCGTGGGTCAGGCTGGGCGCCGCCGGCGAAGCGCTGCGCTTGCTGCACGAGCAGCGCGTCGAGGAGATCGTCTTTGCCGGGAGCATCAAGCGCCCATCCTTGCTCTCGCTGCGGCCCGATTGGCGCGCCGCAAAATTCTTCGCCCGCGTCGGCTATCGCGCGCTGGGCGATGACGGGTTGTTGACAGCAGTCATCCGCGAGTTCGAGGGCGAAGGCTTTCGCGTCATCGGCGCGGACGAGCTGCTCGGCTCGGCGCTGGCGACGATCGGCCCGCTCGGCCGCCACGTGCCTGATGCGCAGGCCGAGGACGACATCGCGTTGGGCTTCCGCGTGGTGCGCGCGCTGGGCGCGCTCGATATCGGCCAGGCCGCGGTGGTGCAGCAGGGGCTGGTGCTCGGTCTCGAGGCGATCGAAGGCACCGACGCGCTCATCGCCCGCTGCGCCGCTCTGCGCCGCGAGGGGCCGGGTGGCGTGCTGGTCAAGGCGTCGAAGCCGGGGCAGGAGCGTCGCGCCGACTTGCCCACCATCGGCCGACTGACCGTCGAAAGCGCCGCCGCGGCAGGCCTGCGCGGCATCGCCGTCGAGGCCGGGGCGAGTTTCGTTCTCGATCGCGCCGCGGTCGCGGCCGCGGCAGACCGCACCGGCCTTTTCGTCGTCGGCATCGCGCCGCCATGACGGGCACGGCGGCCGAGCGGGGCGGTCAGCCGCTGCTCATCTATGTCATTGCCGGCGAGCCATCGGGCGACGCGCTGGGCGGGAGCCTGATGGCGGCTTTACGCGAGCGCAGCCCGGCGCCCTTGCGCTTCGCCGGCATCGGCGGCGAGCGTATGGCGGAGCAGGGGCTCGAGAGCCTGGTGCCGCTGCACGAGCTGGCGATCATGGGCGTCGCCGAGGTTCTGCCGCGTGCCCGCCTCATCCTGCGCCGCGTCGCGGAGACGGTGGCCGAGATCCGGCGCTTGCGTCCGGCGGCGGTTGTCACGATCGACAGTTCCGGCTTCACCTGGCGCGTGGCGCAGCGGCTCCGGCGGCAGGGCGAGCGTTTGCCGCTCATCCATTACGTGGCGCCGATGGTGTGGGCGTGGCGCGCCGGGCGGGCGCGGCGCATGGCGCGCTGGTATGACCACCTCCTCGTGCTGCTGCCCTTCGAGCCGCCGTATTTCACGCGCGTTGGACTCGCCTGCACCTATGTCGGGCATCCCGTGGTGGAAGGCGGTGCCGATCGCGGCGATGGCGCGGCTTTCCGTCGTCGCCACGGCATCCCGGCCGAGGCGCCGCTGCTGACCGTCCTGCCGGGCAGCCGGCGCGGCGAGGTGGCGCGGCTGCTCGAGCCCTTCGCCGGAGCGGTCGCCGAGCTGGCGCGGCGCCATCCGGATCTGCGCGTGGTGCTGCCGACCACCGCGACGGTGGCGGAGACCGTGACCGCCGCCGTGCGCGGCTGGCCTGCTCCGACCATCGTCGTGCGCGGCGAGCGCGACAAATACGATGCCTTCGCCGCCAGCGATGCGGCGCTTGCTGCCTCCGGTACGGTGGCGCTCGAGCTCGCCATGGCGCGGCTGCCGGCCGTGGTGGCGTATCGCGTCAGCCCATTGACCGCGTGGGTGGTGCAGCGCATGGTCAGGGTCAAGTACATGCATTTGCTGAACCTCGTCCTCGACCGTGCGGTCGTGCCCGAGTTGCGGCAAGTGGACGTCAGCGCGGCACGGCTCGCCGCGGAAGTGGAGCGGCTGCTGAGCGATCGGTCCGTGCGCGAGGCGCAAGTGGCGCAGTGCCAGGAGGCGCTGCACCAGCTTGGTCTAGGCGAACTATCACCGAGCCGGCGGGCGGCCGACGAGGTGCTGGCCATCATCGCCAAGCACGGGCTCGACCGCACGGCGGTATGACCGGGAACTGAAGGGAGGGATTGATGGATACGAAAACGGCCACGAGGAACGCTGGCGCTGCCGGCATCGGCGGAGCGCGCATGCTGCACACCATGCTGCGCGTCTTCGATCTGAAGAAGTCGCTCGATTTCTACTCGCGCCTCCTCGGCATGCAGGTGTTGCGTCAGCGCGAGGTGCCGGAGGGACGCTACACGCTCGCCTTCGTCGGCTATGGCGACGAGGCCAGCAGCACCGTCGTCGAGCTTACCTATAATTGGGACCAGAAGGAGCCCTATGCGCTCGGCACGGCCTTCGGCCATCTCGCCATCGGTGTCGCGGACGTCTATGCCACCTGCGATAAGCTCGCCAAGGAAGGCGTCAAGATCACGCGCGCACCGGGCCCGGTGAAGTTCGGCACCACCGTCATCGCCTTCATCGAGGATCCCGACGGCTACAAGATCGAGCTGATCCAGCGTGGCTGAAACGCCGCGCATCGACACGCGCATCGAGGAGCGTGCCGCCGGTCACGTCGCGCATGTCACTGTCGACCATCCGGGGAAGCTCAATGTCCTCAACCGCGCCCTCATCGCTGCCCTCCGCGAGCAGTTCACGGCGCTCGGTCGCGGTGAACGCCTGCGCGCAGTGGTGCTGCGCGGTGCGGGCGAGCGCGCCTTCATCGGCGGCGCCGACATCCGCGATATGGCAACGCTCGACGAGGCGAGCGCGCGCGAGTTCATCATGCTGCTCCACGGTGCCTGCGACGCGGCGCGCCGCCTGCCGGTGCCGATCATCGCGCGCATCGAAGGCTATGCGCTGGGCGCCGGCCTCGAGGTGGCTGCCGCCTGCGACATCCGCATCGCCGCCGCCGGCGCGCGCTTCGGCATGCCCGAGGTCAAGGTCGGCATCCCCTCGGTGATCGAGGCAGCGCTGCTGCCGGCGCTGATCGGCTGGGGCCGGACGCGGCGCCTGCTCTACACCGGCGAGACCATCGACGCCGCCGAGGCCGAGCGCTGGGGCCTCATCGAGCGCTGCGTGCCGAAAGCCGAGCTCGACGGCGCGATCGATGCGGCGCTGGGTGCGATCCTTGCTTGTGGCCCGCGCGCCATTCGCCTGCAGAAAGCGCTGATCCGCGAGTGGGAGGAGCTGCCGCTGTCGCAGGCGATCGCGCGGGGCATCGCGTGCTTTGGCGATGCATTCAAGACGGATGAGCCCAAGCGCATGATGGGCGCCTTCCTCGCCGGCAAGGCGAGAGCGCAGAAATAGGCGGCGTGCCCGAGTGCTCTTGGCGCTGCTCATTGCCTTGAGTGTGCAAGGGCTCCGGGCGGCGCCCGCGTCGGCCTGCGCCGGGTCTTCATCACAGCGGCGACGCCTAAGATCCGGGCCTGCGAAATGCGCCCGCACCATCTCGCCGCCGCCAGCCGCTCGCCGCCCTTCTGGTCGGCAGCGAGGATGTCCTTGCCGTCGAGCAGGACGACGTCATAGCCCTCGCCCGCGAGCGCGGCGGCGTACTCCTCGTAGAGGCGCGGCCCGGAATGGCCAGAGAGCAGCATGACGACGCGGCCCGGCGCGCCGCGCGGGGCAAATTCCGTCTGCGCCGGGCCATCCGGGCCGGCCGGCGTGCTGATGCCGCCGACCTGGCAATGCGCGAGGGCAAGCACGACCAGCAATAGGGCGGCAGCACGGCCTTTGCGATGCAGGCCCTTGCCGCTCACGCCGGCGCGGCGCCGACTGTCAGTTCGCCGCCAGCGCCTTGACGCCGGCGTCATAGACGCCGTCCATCGTCTTCTTGGCGTCGGCGTCGCTGGCGCCCTTGGCGTCGAACTTGCCCGTCCAGGAGACGGTCGAGCCCTTGCCACGCGGCTTGACGCTGATCGTCGAGCGGTAATGCGAGACCGGCAGCGGGCTGCTGACGATCGCGTAGGTGTAGGAGCGGTGCGCCGCATCCATCTTGACGAGCTTCTCGACAACGGTGCCGCCGCCCTTGAGCGAAAGCGTGCGCTGCTTGCCGTCGGCCGACAGCTCGCATTTCTCGATCGCCGGATGCCATTGGCTGATGCCGCAGAAGCCGCCGATCTTCGTCCACATCGCATCGGCGGACAGCGTGGAATTGGCTTTGGCGCTGGAATGAACCGCCGCCTCGGCTGTCGCGGCAGTGGTGAGCAACGCGGCACTGGTCGCGAAGGCAATGAACGTTCTCATCGAGCATCTCCCCAGGTCGATCGTTCCGCGTCGAGCCGCGGAATGGCCGCGCCAGAGTGGCCGCGATCGTGGCTTATGGCAAGGCAGCAATTCGACCGCAGGTCGCAGGGCGCCGATCAGCGCGCCGGGCGGGCGCCGCGAGATAAGGGTCGCGATCGGCGTTGAAATCGCCCCCTCTCAGCAAGTCTCGACTTCGCCCAGAAGGCGGCCAATCATGAGCAGGCGGCACGCCGAGTGCGGTCGCGTCGCGGCCTTTGCGCCGGAATAGCAGCAGGGGCGGGCCAGGGTGTCAGCCCCAGCGCGAGCCGTGCCGGAACGTGGTCCCTTGCCAGCGTGACTCAGCGGCGCTTCTCGACGGGCACGTAATGTCGTGCCGTCTTGCCGGTATAGAGCTGGCGCGGGCGGCCGATCTTCTGCGTCGGATCCTCGATCATCTCGTTCCACTGCGCGACCCAGCCGACCGTCCGCGCGATGGCGAACAGGACGGTGAACATCGAGGTCGGAAAGCCCATGGCGCGCAGGATGATCCCGGAATAGAAGTCGACATTGGGGTAGAGCTTCTTCTCGACGAAATAGTCGTCGTGCAGCGCGATCTTCTCGAGCTCCATGGCGAGGTCGAGCAGCGGCTCGTCGCGCACCCCGAGCTCGTCGAGCACCTGATGGCAGGCCTTGCGCAACACGGCGGCGCGCGGATCGTAGTTCTTGTAGACGCGGTGACCGAAGCCCATGAGCCGGAAATTGTCGTTCTTGTCCTTGGCGCGCTTGACGAACTCAGGCACGCGCTTCTTGTCGCCGATCTGGTTCAGCATCTTGAGCACGGCCTCGTTGGCGCCGCCATGCGCCGGGCCCCACAGCGAAGCGATGCCGGCGGCGATGCAGGCAAAGGGGTTGGCGCCGGATGAGCCGGCCATGCGCACCGTCGAGGTCGAGGCGTTCTGCTCGTGATCGGCGTGCAGGATGAAGATGAGATCCATGGCGCGCGCCAGGACCGGGTTCACCTTATATTCCTCACACGGCACGGCGAACGTCATGTGCAGGAAGTTCTCCGCATATTTCAGCTCGTTCTGCGGATAGATGAAGGGCTGGCCAAGCGAATACTTGTAGGCCATGGCCGCCAGAGTCGGCATCTTGGCGATGAGACGATAGCTGGCGACGACGCGCTGGCGCGCGTCGGTGATGTCGGTCGAGTCGTGATAGAAGGCGGAGAGCGCGCCAACCACGCCGCACATCACCGCCATGGGATGCGCGTCGCGCCGGAATCCGCGATAGAAGGTCGTGAGCTGCTCATGCACCATGGTGTGCATGGTGATGTCGCGCTCGAACTGCTTCTTCTGATCGGCGGTCGGCAGCTCGCCATTGAGCAGGAGATAGGCGACTTCCATGAAGTCGCTGTGCTCCGCCAGTTCCTCGATCGGATATCCCCGATACATCAACTGGCCTTCGTCGCCGTCGATGAAGGTGATCTTGGATTCGCAGCTTCCCGTCGCGGTATAGCCCGGGTCGAAGGTGAAATGGCCGAGGTCGGAATAGAGCTTGCGGATGTCGACCACCTTGGGCCCAAGCGTTCCCGACAAGAGCGGCAGCTCGGCGGTCTTGCCAGTCGAGTTGTCGGTGAGCGTCACTGTTTCTCTGGCGGCGGCCTTGCCTTTTGCGGCGGCGGGTTTCGTATCCATCGGCAACGATCCTTGGCGTTGAGTTATTGCGCTGCAATATCCCCTCTGCACCGCAGCATAGGTTGCTCGCCGCTGCGAATCAAACGCCAGATACCGCAGTTGCGGCATGGCTCGCTCGGGAAGACGCGGCCCGGCGCAGGCGTCAATCTTGGCGGGCGGCCACGTCGCCCAGGCGGGCCAGGGTCCCATCGCGGCCGAGCACGGCCATGACCTCGAAGATCGGCGGCGACGACGTCGATCCGGTCAGCGCCGCCCGCAGCGGCTGCGCGATCGCGCCGAGCTTCAGCCCGCGTCCCTCGGCGAAGCTGCGCACCAGCTCCTCGAGCGCCGCCGTCGACCAGTCGGCCCCACCGAGGGCCGGGAGAAGCTCCGCCAACACGCGACGGGCGTCCGCGCTCAGCAGTGCCTTCGCTTTGTCGTCGATCGGGATGGGCCGGCGCTCGACATAGAAGCGGGCGATATCAGCAAGCTCGACCAGCGTCTTGGCGCGCGGCTTGAGACCCGGGATGCCGGCGAGCAGGCGCGACTGCTGTGCCGCGTCGAGTGGTTGGCCGAGGGTGTGCTCGAGCCGCGGCGCCACCAGCGCGACCAACCGGGTATCGGCCGACTCGCGCAGATAGTGTCCGTTGAGGTTGGCGAGCTTGGCGAAGTCGAAGCGCGCCGCGGCGCGCCCGACCGCGTCGAGATCGAACCACTCGATCGCCTGGGCGGTCGAGATGATCTCGGCATCGCCGTGGCTCCAGCCGAGCCGCAGCAGGTAGTTGCGCAGCGTTTCCGGCAGGTACCCCATGTCGCGATAAGCGTCGACGCCCAGCGCGCCGTGGCGCTTCGACAGCTTGGCGCCGTCGGGGCCGTGGATCAGGGGCACATGGGCGAATTCAGGCACCGTCCAGCCCAGGCCGCGATAGATCTGCGTCTGCCGGAAGGCGTTGTTGAGGTGGTCGTCGCCGCGGATGACGTGGGTGATGCCCATGTCGTGGTCGTCGACCACCACGGAAAGATTGTAGGTCGGCGTCCCATCCGAGCGCAGGATGATGAGATCGTCGAGCTGCGCGTTGGCCACGGTGACCGTGCCCTGCACCAAGTCGTTGATCACGGTCTCGCCGGTCTGCGGCGCCCTGAGGCGGATCGCCGGCTTGACGCCGGGCGGCGCCTCCTTGGGATCGCGGTCGCGCCAGGTGCCGTCGTAACGGACCGACCGCCCCTCGGCGCGCGCCTTTTCGCGCATCGCCTCGAGCTCGGCGGGCGTGCAGTAGCAATAATAAGCATTGCCGGTCGCGAGGAGCTGGCGCGCCGCCTCAGCATGCCGCGGCGCGCGCTCGAACTGCATGACGATGTCGCCGTCCCAGCCGAGCTCAAGCCACGAGAGCCCGTCGATGATGGCGTCGACCGCCGCTTTGGTCGAGCGCTGGCGATCGGTATCCTCGATGCGCAGCCGGAACTTGCCGCCGTGATGCTTGGCGAACAGCCAGTTGAACAGCGCCGTGCGGGCGCCGCCGATATGGAGGAAGCCGGTGGGCGAGGGGGCGAAACGGACGACGACGCTCATCTGCGCCGCGGTTTAGCACATCGCCAAGAGTGCGTCATGGCAGGGTGGCCGGCCTCGGTTATTTGATTCGCGCGGCGGCCTTGGCGGTGAGCGTTTTGGCGAGGGCGACGCGGTCGGCGTCGCTGGCGCCGAAATCCGCCACCGAGATGTCGAGCACGAGCTTGCCCTTGCGCATGATGACGGTGCGCGGCGAGGCCATGACGGTTTCGTCGCCGATCCCCGGCAGCGCCACCGGCTTGCTGCCACCCGCATGCCCCATGACGTCGATGCCGAGCATGCTCTGTGCCTGCGCCGGCGAGAGTGTCTCGGTCACCGTCATCCGCAACGCCCGGGATCCCGCCGCGAAGACGCAGCTCTGGTCGTGCATCGTCGTCGATGGAAGCGCCGCGAGCGGCGCCGCCGTCACCTTGGTGACCGGCATATCGAGCGCGGCCTCGACGTCCTCCTTGCTCAGCAGCGCGCAGTAGTCGGTGGCCGGCTGCGCCTGTGCGGACGATGCCGCGAGCGCGACAACCACAAGCGCCCGACACCACGCGGGTGACGTAGTCAGCATCATGACCTCGAACAGGCCGCATCAATGGCGCCGACAATAAAGCGGGCCGCTCGGCGCCACAATTCCGGCGTATCGCGTGACGGCTTGGGGCGGGCGCCAAGGCGAACTACACTCGGATCATGCAACCAGCGGAAGCGAGCGGCGGCCTGCCTCTCCAGCCGGCGATGCCAGCGCATCGCCTTGGTGATGTCGTGCGCTGGCTCGCCGAGAACCTCATCGCTGAGCGCGAGCGCTGGGCGCTCTGGGTGCCGGCGCTGGTCGGTATCGGCATCGGCGTCTATTTCTGGCTGACCGTCGAGCCGCCGCTGTGGCTCGGTGCCGTCGCCGCGATCTCCACCATCAGCGCGGCTGCAGCGGCCATCCGCCGGCAGCGCCTGGTCCTGCCGGCGATCGCCGGCGCGGCGATCGCGCTAGGGTTCGGCGCGGCGCAGTTCCAGGCCTGGTGGGCAGCAGCGCCCATCCTCGAGCGCCGCATCGGGCCGGTGGCGGTCGAAGGCCGCCTCGTTGCGGTCGATCCGCTGCCCGAGGGCACGCGCCTCATCATCGAGCCGCGCCACATCGGCCGCCTCGATGCCGCACACTTGCCGGTGCGCATTCGCGTGCGCCTTCGTCGGGAGCCCAATGTGCTCGTCCCGGGCGAATGGCTGAGTCTCAAGGCCGTGCTGCTGCCGCCGCCGGCGCCGGCGATGCCGGGGGCCTACGATTTCCAGCGCCGAGCTTATTTCGACCGGCTGGGCGCGGTCGGCTTCGCGCTGGGCGCGCCCGAG
>Ga0134125_10010729_pt1 | contig 10280 bp, 8 predicted proteins | sample KB31751_FD_96464 | JGI IMG/M metagenome (GOLD analysis project Ga0134125, IMG submission 96464) | Terrestrial soil microbial communities with excess Nitrogen fertilizer from Kellogg Biological Station, Michigan, USA - KB3-175-1 | ecosystem: Environmental > Terrestrial > Soil > Unclassified ... | reverse complement strand
TGCCCGGCGCCGGCATCACCGCGCCAAACATTGCTGCGCTGGCGCAAGCCACTGGCGCCCGAGAATTCCACGCCTCCGCCAAGCGGCAGCGGCCTTCCGGCATGCGCCACAAGCGGCCAGCGCTGGGCGACATGGAAGGTGGCGAACTGCGCAGTGACGTCGAGCAGGTGCGTGCGCTAGTTGCCGCACTTCAAACGCCGGCCCTCAAGCGACCCTAGACCCGCAAGACACCAGCTTCCTGTGGGAGCGGCTTCAGCCGCGATGCTTTTGGTCTGGATTACCCAAGCAGAGCATCGCGGCTGAAGCCGCTCCCACTGTGGGGTGTGCTGCACCGCCGGATGCACCACCTCCGGCAACATCCATCCCTACCGCAGCGCATGGATGCCCCGCTTGGTTACTATGGCCCATTGCCAAATAACTGCTGGAGCCATCGCGTGATCATCAAGCCCAAAGTCCGCGGATTCATCTGTGTCACCGCTCACCCGGTCGGTTGCGAGCGCAACGTGCTCGAGCAGATCGAGATCACCAAGGCCGCCGGCCACGACAAGAGCAAGGGGCCGAAACGCGTACTGGTGATCGGCGCCTCCACCGGCTACGGCCTGGCCTCGCGCATCACTGCCGCGTTCGGCTACGGCGCCGCCACGCTGGGCGTGTTCTTCGAAAAACCCAGCAGCCCGGACAAGACCGGCACCGCCGGCTGGTACAACGCCGCCGCCTTCGACAAGGCCGCCAAGGCCGCCGGCCTGGTCGCCAAGTCGATCAACGGCGACGCGTTCTCCCACGAGACCCGCGCCAAGGCCATCGAGATCATCAAGAACGACCTGGGCGGCCCGGTCGACCTGGTCGTCTATTCGCTGGCCTCGCCCGTGCGCAAAATGCCCGACACCGGCGAAGTCGTGCGCTCGGCGCTGAAGACCATCGGCGAGCCGTTCCACAACACCTCGGTCGACACCAACAAGGACACGGTGATCGAAGCCACCGTCGAGCCAGCCACCGAGCAGGAAATCAAGGACACCGTCACCGTGATGGGCGGCGAGGACTGGGCGCTGTGGATCGACGCGCTGAGCAAGGCCGGCGTACTCGCCAACCACGCCAAGACCATCGCCTACAGCTACATCGGCACCGAAATCACCTGGCCCATGTACTGGCACGGCACCCTGGGCCAGGCCAAGCAGCACCTGGACAATACGGCGAAACAATTGCGCAGCCGCCACCCCGGCCTTGAAGCCTACGTCGGCGTGATGAAGTCCGTCGTCACCCAGGCCAGCGCCGCCATCCCGGTGATCCCGCTGTACGTGTCCATCGCCTTCAAGGTCATGAAGGCGCAGGGCATCCACGAAAACCCGATCGAGCAGGCCAACCGCCTGTTCCACGACCGCCTCTACCGCGCCGACGGCGCCCCCGCCCCGGTCGACGACGAAGGCCGCCTGCGCCTGGACGACTGGGAACTGCGCGACGAAGTACAAGACGCCTGCAAAACCCTCTGGCCCACCGTCACCACCGAAAACCTCCGCGAGATCACCGACTACGCGGGGTACAAGCACGAGTTCCTGAAGTTGTTCGGGTTTGATCGCGATGATGTGGACTACGACGCCGAGGTGGAGGCGGATCGGCGGTTTGATTGTTTGGAGGGGTGAGGGCGCGCGGATTATTTGCGGTAGAAAATCTGAAATCGTGTCGGGCAATTCCTGGGCGTTACGTCGAAATTGCCCTGACGCCATTCTTCATTCTTCGCTATGCGGCGGTTTCCAGGCCAAGGCATCCCTGCCTGCCTGCCGCCAGTGAGAGCGGTATGCGTCTGTGATGCGCCGCGCAGTCGTGCATCATTTCTTCGCAATCGCGGCAGCAATCTGCTGGTCGATGTCGCGGCCTTCGTCATCCTTGTCGCGCGGCATGAGGTAGATGCCGTTCGGGTACTTCCGTGCCCACAGTTCACCCACGGCGCGCTTGGCCACATTTTTCGGGTGATCGTAGCGGTCGTCGCCCTTGTACTCGATCACGAAAATGCGGCCATCCTTCAACTTCGCGATGAAGTCGGGATAGGTGGAGCCAGTTGCCGTCGGAAAACGGAACTGCGTCGGATGCGCCAGGTTGCGCACCCACACCTCCACGTCGGGATTTCGCTCGATGGCGGTCGCACAGCGGTATTCCTCCGCCAGTTGGCCGTCCTTGCGGCGGTAAGGCAAGTCGCCGGGCACTTCGTAGTAGTGCTTCGGCCACTCCATCGGCGCCGGGCACGGCGAACGCATGGGATAGGCCAAGTCAGAAAACCGAAACACCACCGCGGGATCGACCACGATTTCTTCCAGCGCGAACAGGCGCTGGTGCGCCTGGTTGCCGCGCTTGGTCTTCGCCTCATCGAGCAGGGTCAACAGGCGGCGCGCGATGATGAAGCGCCCGCGCACCAGCTGGCCAAGGCTGTATCCCTTGCGCTTCAACGGGGCGACGGCCTGCGCGATCCACTCGATCATCGCCTCGTGGCGCACGTCGTTCTGGACGACCTTGTTCTCCAGCCACACCAGCAGGTCCGCTTCTTCCCAGTCGCCAGTCAGGCCGGACAGGTACTCCGTCTGCGGTTCCTGAACCATGTTCATCTTCAACGGCTTCTGGCCGGGTTCGCCGAGGTTGATTTCCCAGGTCTGCGTGCGGGTGTCGAAGGTAAGCGTGTCCAGCGTTCCTGCCGTATCCGCCGGATTCCAGAACCCATCATCCACCAGCAGGTCGTTCTCGACCGGCACTACGCGGTCGCCGAACTTGATCGACAACTGCGGCACCTCGAACTTCACGCCCTTCTGTGCGGGCGTCGCGCGCAATTTGGCGCGCGTGTTGTGCTGTTCCAGCGAGGTGCGCGCCTGCTCCTTGGCCTTGCCGGTGAACACCTTGGCAATGGCCTCGACGCTCTCCGGCTGAATCGCGCCCTTGATCTCCACCTCGAACTTGCCTGCTTCCTCGGCGGGTTTGATGGTGATGTTGCGCAGGTCGCCCGCCGGCACATTCGCCAGGTCGGGTTTCCTCGTCGCCGTGAACCGCAACGTTTCGACCTTCAAGGCGGGGTGCTCGCCGCCGCCGGGAATCAGGGACGGCTGTGTGGGCACGTTCTGCGCCGCTTCCATCCGCGAAAAACCCATGCTTTCCAGATGGTCGGTGAACTCGACCGCCTTCGCACCGAAGTAAGGCGACACGACATGCGCGTAAGCCTTGTTCAACGCGGGCTGCGACCGCGTGCGCGCGTAGGGCATCCGCAACACGCGGCCCAGCAACTGCTCGATGGCGGTCGCGGATTTCGTGCCGGATACCGAGCACAGCACATAGGCGAACGAGCAGTCCCAGCCTTCTTTCAGCGCCTCCATCGTGATGATGACGCGCACCGGGCAGTCAGTCGCGAACAGGTCGATTCCGTCCAGTTGGCGCTGGTCGCCGGTCGCGATCCTCACCCAGTCCTCGTCGATCCGTTCGCCGTCCTCGCCAATCAGGTGCTCGTAGATGGTTTCAACCGTCGCATCGCCACCCTTGTGCTCGGCCTGGATCAACAGGATCGGGCGAATGTAGTCGGGCTCCTTTTTCGCGATCTCTTCCAGTTCCTGCCGCCGCAGCAGGGCATGGCGCAGGGCCACGTCCCAGCCGTCCAGGTGCTCTTCCAGCAGCACCGGCAACTTGATCATTTCCTCGGCGAACAACTGCGAGGCCGACACGCGCACCAGCACATTGCTGGTGCTCATGTCCGGCGTGGCGGTCAGCTCGATGATGGCGCTGGGTGCCAGGCGTTCGTAGACGACGCCAGACAGGTCGCTGGTCGCATTGTGCGCCTCGTCGGTAATCACCAAGGGGCGATGGATCCGCAGCAGATTGGCAAAGGAGAAACGCGGGCCCCTGCCGTCCTCGGTCTGTTCCAGGTCGCGCAGCGGCGCGTCCTTCGGCAGCGCGATGAAATGCGGTTCCAGCGTCTCCTTGTGCGCGTAGAAGTCGCGAATCTCGATGTTCTGGACGCGCGCCGCCGCCATCGTGGCGACGACGATACAGGTGCGCGTCGCCAGTTCCTGCGGGGTCAGTTGCTCGATGTCGTCGCTGTCGAATACCGACACCTGGCCGCCGAACGCGGCATCGAGTTCAAGGCGGTAGGGATGACGGCGGTTCTTGAACGCGTCCAGGGTCTGCTGCTTGATGGTGCGGCTGGGTACCAGCCACATCACCAGTGGGCGGTCGCGGTCCAGCCAGCTGTCCGCCGCACAGCGGATGAAGTGCGCGCCCATCAGCGTCTTGCCGCCGCCGGTGGGGATGCGGATCGCTACATAAGGCACGTCGCGCAGGCGGGGCAGGACCTCGCCGTCCTTGTCGCACAGGCTGCGGTAATCGGGCACCAGCATGCTCTTGGCGTCGGGGTGCGCATGCGCGGCGAACGCCTCGGCAATGCCATCGGTGCGTGCCGCGCGCAGGAAGTCGCCGAGCCGCGCGAGGGATTTTTCCTGATAGTCCTTCAAGTCCATGAGTTCACCTCGCCCGGATGTCGTTGGGGGTCTTCTTGAACTTGATCCCCAGCGACCGCAGGCGGTCGTTGGTCATGTTCGTGCCTTCGCCGTAAATCACCATCGGGCCGTCATGTTTCGGCAGCCCGGCCAGCACCTTCATTGTCAGCATGTTGCCGCCCGAAAGCGTCTTGTCACCCAGGATGCCGTTGTAGAGCAGGTAGTAGGCCGTGCCGTTGTGAACGCCCAGCAGCGGCGACTTCATGGCGCGCGTGCTGCGCGCGGTGCCGGTTTCTGCGAACCAGATATGCGCGGCCAGGTGCTCGAATTTTATTTCGGGATTGATCCGGCCCTGGTCGTCGAACACCTTGGGGCCGAGTTGGTAAAAGCGGAAGCCGCCGCCGCCTTGCCAACCAACTGCCTCGGAAATACCACCTTGCTCTCCGTCAAGAACTTTTACGAGACGTGGATGACAGAGCGTGCGTGCATGTTCCCCCATCTCTATGCCAATCCATCGCCGCCCCATTTTGTGCGCAACGGACGCCGTGGTTCCGGAGCCGAGGAAACTATCCAGTACAAAGTCGCCTTTATTCGTCGAAATCTCGACTATGCGTTTCATCAAACCTTCTGGTTTTGGCGTATCGAACGCAGCCTTCTCTCCAAAAATGAGTTCAAGTTCACGGGCTGCGTGTTGATTGAGACCGACATCATCCCAGATCGTTGGGGCTGTCATGCCTGTCTTGGCTTCCGACTTGAACAGCTTCCGCATCGGTGTTCCTGCCTTACCATCTTTGCCCCAGAAAAAACGCCTGCTTGCAACCATCTGCTCCATTACTTCTCGCTTATAGACCCAACACCGCCCCTTGCGCGGGAACACTTCCTCGCCAGTGAATGGATTTACAACCGGATAGATTAGACTCTCGACAAACCGCCCACCCTTGGCATTGCCAGTTGAATCAACTTTTCGGAAAGGCCCGCGCTCATCGAAACCGAATGGCTCCTCATATGACCTATATTGGGAGTCAGCCTTCTCTGTTCGCTCCATCAGATTGAACGATTCTTCCGCGAGTGTTTTCTTTGAATTGGCAATTTTTGATTTTGCATAGACCAAGATGTGATCGTATGTGGATCCAATCTTTCGATCGTTCGGTGCGCCATCTCGCTTCTTCCATGCTAGGTCAGCGATAAAATTTCCGCGCCCAAAAATCTGATCGCACATCACCTTGAAGTAATGAACTTCATTATCATCAAGTGATACCCAGAGCGACCCGTCCTCTCGTAGAAGTTCTCGTAGAAGCGTGATCCTGGGATACATCATCGACAACCACTGGGCATGTTCCAGGTTGTCGTCGTAATGCTCGAACGCGCTTTTCGTGTTGTACGGCGGGTCGATGAAAATGCATTTCACCTGCCCGGCGTAGTACGGCAGCAGCGCCTTCAAGGCTTCCAGGTTGTCACCCTGGATCAGCATGTTCGGCGCGTCTTCGTCGCCGTAAGACAGAGACTGGACCGGTTGGAGCAGGCGATACGGTGTCTTCGCCGTTGCCTTCAAGTCGTCATTGCGGTTGTGCCATTCCAGCCACGGCATTCGGTATCCCCAGGTGAAGGGCGGGCACATGCCCAGCCCGCAGGCAGTCAGATGGCGGGAGTGTGGCACCGCGCCGTCGCAGGCGATGATACCGGGCGGGGTGATGCAGACCCAGCCTCCGCGGGAAAGTAGACGCGGAAAGGATGCCGCACCAGCCTCGGGACAAGTTGCAGCCAAGGTGGTCTTGGCATCTTGATTTGCTTGGGCATCCCCTGTCGCACCCCATGCGACTGTCACGGCGCACCGTCCGAATGCCGCGTGTGTGCGACATGGAGGGATGTACCCATGATAAGTGTGAAGGTTGGTAACGACGAGAAGCCCTTGGATGACGTTTCGCCTGACTGGATCGTTCAGCAGATCGAGCGGCGCCGACGTGACGGCATCGCCGTATGCGTCGTGGTGAGCGTCAGAACGACTGATCTCAACATGCATCTTTCAACGCCTGAGTGTGCTCGTGGCGCCGGCGGTGGGCGCCCGCCCAACGCGAGAGAGCGCGTCGTTTTGGAGTTGTGGCAAAAGCATGGGTTGAACGAAGCAGGATTTGCCCCCGGCCATGTCGTCGCATTTCTCGTACAGCTGAAACGCGTGCTGTAGCGAAACGCGGGTCAAAACGTGTGGGAAGGGCGGCGGGGAGAATTTGTTCAGCCGGAATGAACTCGCGGGCAACCTCCCAGTGCGCTGGGAAGACAGCTACCTGAGCCCACTTTCGCGATACTGTGCCAGCAGTACGGTTTCTGCGTGGGTTGGGTGATGAACCATGATGGCAGGCGAAGGACAATCCATGATCGAATCCCGTCAAGACGAAACCTCGCCGTACGACATCCGGGCCGAAGAGTCGCCACTCATCGAGGCGGCGCTTGGCCTGGGAGATTGGCTGGCGGACCAGGCAGAGACAACGGACGAGCAACGCGCCGCGATCGAGGAGATGCAGATGTTCTTGCGCAACCTTCCGGCGCCTCCGCCCGCCGGGTTCCATGGTGAATTCGGTTTTAGGTTCGACAGCATCCCGGATGTCGGCCATGCAGGCTGTTGGATCGTCAGCGTTTATAACGGGATGCTGGAGGTCTTCGGCCACAGTCGGGATGGCCTTCCCGAGTTCGAGTGGCTGCTTCGCCCCGGTGAAACCAACCAGAATGACCTGACGACTGCACCGGATTGGATTGCCCAAGTCCGCAACCCGCGGCTTCTCGCCATTCCAGGGCACCAGATGGCCATTGAGGCGACGGCAGGGGTTTTCCCATGAAGGCCTGGGGCTTTCGGGCGGGACGGCGAAAAACGGGCTCAGTTTCACGTACGATCGCTTGAATTATTGCGGAGCGAGCGAACGAGTCATGTAGTTGTTCGCCCAGGCTTATGCGAAGAAATCCCAGGTGTACTGCTAAACGCTCTTGTCCAGTCTGCGGATGCAAAGACGTTGTCCAATCCTCAAGCGGGACGGGTATCAGGTCCTCGCGTTTTCAGTGCGCCGGCTGTCGCACTCAACTTGCCGCGCGGCCCACGGTCAGGGCACTCTTGGGCATACCGATCGCGTTGCTGACACCTGTTATCTATTGGGCTGTGTACCTTGCGGGTATGCAACTGAATTTTCCGGTCTGGTTACGCGCAGGACTTCTCGGCGCGGTAGCGGGTGGCGGATTCGCTCTGACCATGCGAGTGATCGCAGGCGCCGCTACTTTGCGACCCAAAAGCTAGACGGTCATGACACCTGACATCGTAGTGAGACAAGCCGACACGCCGCGTCTCGTCGAGATTGCTCGGGGCCTGTTTCGCGAGTATGCCGAGGCAATCGGCACGGACCTTGAGTACCAGGGGTTTTCGGAAGAGCTTGCCGCTTTGCCCAGCCCCTACATGCCGCCGCGCGGCGCGTTGCTCATTGCTCGGGTGGAGGCCGAGGTGGCCGGCTGCGTGGCCATGCGACCATTGACGGAGGAAGTGGCGGAGATGAAGCGCCTCTATGTTCGGTCGAGCTTCCGCAGCTTCGGCCTCGGTCGCCGGCTCGTGGAGGCCGTCGTAAACATCGCGAGTGGCGCAGGCTACAAGGAGCTTCGCCTGGATACATTGGCCAGCATGGGGGCGGCTCACGCGCTGTATCTTCGCCTTGGTTTCGTCGAGATTCCGCCCTACAACACGGCGCATCTGCCGGGAACCCGCTTCTTCTCCCTCAAGCTTGCCGCCTGAGCGCCGCAAGGGACTTCCGATCATTCGGCGATTGAATTGCCGGGAGTTGCCGAAGCAGTCATGCCGCGGCAGATCCAACGATGCGTTCGGCGACTTGGGTGCTGCTCAATTCCACGAGGATCTTCCATGACCAACCGCCAAGCCACTTGCCGCTGCGGAAACCTCATCATCCACACCCGCGGCGAACCGGTCCGCGTATCCATCTGCCATTGCCTCGCCTGCCAGAAACGCACGGGCAGCGTGTTCGGTATGCAGGCACGGTTTCCGCTGGATGCGGTGACGATCGAGGGGCAGAGCAGGGAGTACGCCCAGGCCGGCGACAGCGGCGCCATCGCTCGCTTCCGGTTTTGCGGCGACTGCGGCGCCACCGTGTGCTGGGAGAGCGACGGGGTGCCGGGCTTTGTCACGGTCGCGGTTGGTGCGTTTGCGGACCCGGATTTTCCGCCGCCGCAGGTGTCGGTTTACGAAGAACGGAAACATTCCTGGCTGGGTTTGCCGGACGAGATGGAGCACTTCGATTGAGGCGCGGCCACCGGTGAGCTGACAGCGGCGGGTCACTTTCTGCTGTCTGGGAGGAAGCTGCCCGACCCGTCTGTTGCACCGGCGCGTACCTCAGGCGGGCAGCGCGTCTACCGGCACGGCCAGGCCGCGCTTGAGCGTGTCCAAGGCCACGCGCGTGCGGAAGCGTTTCACGTTGGCGTTGGCGGCGACGAGGCGTCGCATCAGCGCATCGTAATCGTCCACGTCCCGCGCCGTCACGACCAGCACATAGTCGTCATCGCCGGTGACGTACCACGCTTGCTGGATCGTGGGCTCCGCCGCGATCCATTGGCGCAGGCTGGCCAGCAGTTCGGGGCGCTCGCGCTCGACCTCGAGATCGGTGATGACGGTCAATCGCCGGTCCACCGCGCGCGGATCGATCAGCGCCACCTCGGCCACGATCACGCCATCCTCGCGCAGCCGTGCCATGCGCCGCTGCACGGCTGATGCCGACAAGCCGATGTCGGCACCGATCATTTCGGCGGAACGCCGCGCATCGCGCTGCACGATCGCGAGGATCCGGCGATCGAATTTGTCGAGTTCGGCAGGCATCGGGCGCAAGCACCTCGTGGGATGGGGAGAAAACCTGTTTTGCGGGCGAACAACGCCAGTTCGCCGCGCCGCGGAAACCTAGCATAGGTCGCCGTCTTCCACGCATTGCGAGCCTCGGCCATGTCCATCCAGACCCGCCTCGAGCGGATTTTCGACGCTTCGCGCCACATCGATCCGGTGTTCCTGAATTCGCCCACGCTCAGCAGCGACACCCTGGACGCAGCGCTGGGTTGCCGCCTGGTCGCCAAGGATGAAACCGCCAATCCGATCGGTTCGTTCAAAGGTCGTGGTACCGAATTGTTCGCCGCTCTGGCGCTGCGGTCGGATGAACCGTTGGTCTGCGCCTCGGCCGGCAATTTCGGCCAGGGCCTGGCGCGCGCGGCGATCCGACGCGGGCATGCCTGCACCGTGTTCGCGGCGGAAACCGCCAACCCGGTGAAGGTCGACGCGATGCGTCGGCTGGGTGCCGAGGTGCGGCTGGCCGGCGCGGACTTCGACGCGGCAAAGCACGTCGCGCTGGGTTACGCGGCAAGAGGCGGCCTGCGTTTCGTGGAGGATGGCAACGAAGCGGAACTGGCCGAAGGCGCCGGTACGCTCGCGCTCGAACTCGCTGGATCGACGCCGTTCGATGTCGTCGTGGTGCAGGTCGGCAACGGCTCGCTGCTGGCCGGGGTGGGTACCGCCATCCGCCAGGTGGCGCCGCTTGCCGAGATCATCGCGGTGGTGGCGGCCAACGCGCCGGCGATGAAGCTCTCGATCGAGTCCGGCCATGTCATCGAGACGGCCCATGCCGCCACCCTCGCGGACGGCATTGCGGTACGGGTGCCGATAGCCGCCACGCTGGTGCCCTTGCGGGCGTGCTGCGACGACATCGTCGCCGTGTCCGAGGCGCGAATCTTCAAGGCGATGCGCCTCGTCCATCGCCATCTGGGCGTGGTCGTGGAACCGGCGGGTGCGGT
>Ga0134125_10010728_pt1 | contig 10280 bp, 8 predicted proteins | sample KB31751_FD_96464 | JGI IMG/M metagenome (GOLD analysis project Ga0134125, IMG submission 96464) | Terrestrial soil microbial communities with excess Nitrogen fertilizer from Kellogg Biological Station, Michigan, USA - KB3-175-1 | ecosystem: Environmental > Terrestrial > Soil > Unclassified ... | reverse complement strand
GCTCGGAATACGGCTGTCCCCGTCCGAATCGAGCCGGACGGAATCATCAGCGACGGGCGGAAAGCCCGAACCGCCGCTCTCGGCAGATCGGGCCAGGGCACCAACCAGGGAATTTTCGATGCCCACAATCAGGGAGAATTCAACGGACGATGACACGAAGGCAATATGGGTATCGTCGCTACGCGAGACGATGCCGCTCCGTCGGGGTCGATGGCCGCATCACGCATGGAATGCAATCATCGGAACATGAGAGGCCCGACCGGGTCCACTGGATTGGTCTCCAGTGGGGGACAGCGGCAAGGCACTGCCAGAGCCGCGGTCCGAGCTGAGGTCGGGAGTCGGACTGGTCCATAGTACCTGTGAAGTCGTCGAAGGAAACGAGACGTATGGAGGGAAGGGGCCAGCCCGAGGGGAGCCCGCGCGAGAAGGCCAGGGTCCGGACACAGAGCCGGGTTGCCTTGCCGCCGAACCTCGATCGGGTGAACGCGGCAGCCAAGCAGGCTGCCCAAACCCGGTTCACGGCCTTGTTGCACCACGTCGACGAGGACGCTCTGCTTCGGGCGTTTCGACGACAGAAGCGGCAGGCCAGCGCGGGGGTCGATGGGGTAACGGTGGCGAAGTACGAAGAGGGGCTCACGGATAACATCCGCGACCTTTGCGGACGGGTCCACACTGGTCGCTACCGGCCACAGCCGGTGCGGCGAGTCTACATCCCCAAAGCCGATGGCGGTAAGCGACCTCTCGGTGTGCCGGCGCTGGAGGACAAGATCGTCCAAAGCGCGGTGGCCGAGGTGTTGAGCGCCGTCTACGAGGCCGACTTCCTCGGATTCTCCTACGGCTTCCGGCCGGGGCGGAATCCTCATATGGCGCTTGATGCCCTACATACGGCGATCATGAGCCAGCGTGTCAACTGGGTGCTCGATGCCGACATACGCAGCTTCTTCGACTCGGTCGACCACGAGTGGCTGCTGCGGATGGTGGCGCACAGGATCGCCGATCCTCGCATCTTGCGGCTCATAGAGCTGTGGCTGCGGGCCGGCGTTCTTGAGAGCGGCGAGAAGCAAGAAACGGACAGGGGTACGCCGCAAGGGGCGGGCATCAGCCCGCTCCTCGCCAACGTCTTCCTGCACTACGTCCTCGATCTCTGGGCCCACCAATGGCGCCGTCGACATGCACGTGGTCGCGTTGTGACCGTGCGCTATGCCGACGACTTCGTCATGGGCTTCGAGAGCAAGGCGGATGCGCAGGAGATGCTCTTGGCCCTCAAGGTGCGGCTGGCCAGCTTTGGCCTGATGCTTCATGAGGGCAAGACGCGGCTGATCGAGTTCGGCCGGTTCGCGGCCCTCTCGCGTCAGCGGCGCGGCGAGCGGCGACCCGAGACCTTCGCCTTCCTCGGCTTCACCCACTACTGCGGGCGGACCCGGGACGGCCGGTTCATCGTGAAGCACAAAACGGAAGGGAAACGCCTGACGCGCAAGCTGACGGCGTTGCGCCAGGACGCCTGGCGGCTCATGCACGAGTCACTGGCCACGCAGCACGAGTGGTTCGCCGCTGTTCTGCGTGGACACTACGGCTACTACGGCAGGCCGCACAATTATCCAGCGCTCAACGGCTTCTACCGCGAAGTGCGTCGGACGTGGTTGCGCTGTCTGAGACGGCGCAGCCAGAAAAGTCGACGCATGGGCTGGTCGGAGTTCGAGACCCTGACGGCACGCTTCCGTCTGCCCGTTCCACGCATCACTCGCACTTGGGCGCAGGCGCGGATATGACGCGGGTTACCCTCGGGAAGAGCCGGGTGCGGGAAATCCGCCTGCCCGGATCTGTGAGGGCGAAGCCAAATGGCTGAGCTACTCGACCACGACCCGATCAAGAGTCGGGTTCGGATCGACCAGGCTTGGTTTGGGCGCAGCGGAGGCTTGGCTCCGATAAGCTTGCCCTTGTTCCGGGGGCGTGCAACGGGCGACGGTGGCGCGGCTGTCTTTGTCAAGCATGTTCGTGCTCCTCGGTTTCTGAGAGCATCGAGCATGCTTAGTGACGCGCAGATTGTGTCTGCTTTCAGAGACTTGCAGTCGTAGCGGGCTGTGGGGTCGCCCTAAGTCCGTCGCGACTGACCCCATTAGCAGACCTCCGACGACCGCATGATGGCTTGCGTTTGGCCCCACGTGAGTTCCCGAAATGTGCTAACTTAGCTAAGTTTTTCCCCTTGAGGGGGCGCGGCATGGATGAGTCCAGAAAGCTCGCCGCAATACTGGTGGCAGATGTTGTTGGGTTCAGTCGGATGGCCGGGACGGACGAGGACCGTACCCTTGCGAGGTTGCGCGCACTTCGAAGCGACCTGATTGACCCGACAATCGCGGTCCATAAGGGACGCGTGGTGAAGCGAACCGGCGATGGAGTCATTGTCGAATTTCGAAGCGTCGTCGATGCTGTTCGTTGCGCCATCGAGATCCAGAATTCAATGATCGAGCGTAACGCCGGTTTGGCACCCGAGCGGCGTATTGAATTTCGCATCGGCATTCATCTCGGCGACGTTGTCGAGGAAAGCGATGGCGACCTTATGGGTGACGGTGTCAATATCGCCGCGCGGTTGGAAGGCGTCTCTCAACCAGGAGCTGTATGTCTTTCGGAGGATGCCTACCGGCAGGTGAAATCGCGGTTCGATCTTGCGATCACCGACCTCGGTGAGACCAAGCTGAAGAACATCGCAGAGCCGATACACATTTATTCACTTCAGTTCGGCAGCGGGGTTGCGAAGACGACAGCATTCGCCCGGACTGCGTCCTCGACGGCGCCCGCCTTATCAATCCCTGAGAAGCCATCGATCGCGGTCCTGCCCTTCCAGAATATGAGTGGCGATCCTGAACAGGAATATTTCGCAGACGGTATCGTTGAAGAGATCATAACGGCGCTTTCTCATTTTCGCTGGCTATCCGTCATCGCCAGAAACTCGAGCTTCACCTACAAGGGCAAGAACGTAGACGTGAAGCAGGTGGGACGCGAACTGGGTGTGCGTTACGCGCTGGAAGGCAGTGTTCGCAAATCGGGCGACCGGGTGCGGATCACCGGTCAGATGATCGATGCCTCTACGGGAATCCATCTTTGGGCTGATCGCTTCGATGGGGCGCTGCACGACATCTTCGATCTGCAGGACCGTGTCACAGCCAAGGTTATCGGCGAGATCGCGCCTCGGCTCGAGCAGGCAGAGATTGAGCGGGCCAAGCGCAAGCAGACTGAAAATCTCGACGCCTATGATTATTTCCTACGCGCTCTGGCGAGCTTGCACGAGTGGACCAGAAAATCCAACGACGAAGCACTGCGGCTGTTCTACCGCGCCATCGAGCTCGACCCGGGTTTTGCGTCAGCCTATGGCCTGGCCGCGATGTGCTTCCTCTGGCGCAAAGTGAACGGCTGGATTGTTGGCCCTGCGGAGGTCGCAGAGGCGGAGCGACTGGGCCGGCGCGCGGTGGAATTGGGGCCGGACGATGCTGTTGCGTTGTCCGGCGGAGGATATGCGCTTGTCTTTGTCGCGCACGACCTCAATGATGGGCCTGCATTCATCGAGCGGGCACTCGCGCTGAATCCGAATCTTGCGTGGGCCTTGTTTTCGAGTGGATGGACCAAAGCCTTTCTCGGCGATCCCGAAGGCGCAATCGCCCAACTCACTCACGCCATACAGCTTTCGCCGCTAGACCCGCACGGCTTCCGTGCGAAGGGAGGGATTGCTTTCGCTCACTTTCTCGCTGGCCGCTATGAGGAAGCGATCACATGGGCGGAAGTCGCGTTGCGACAGCGCCCAACTTATCAGGCCGCTATTCGCGAATTAGCGGCGGCTAGTGCGCTTGCCGGGCGGATTCCGGAGGCGCAAAAGGCCATGGCGCGCTTGCGCCAGCTCGACCCGGCGAGGCGCGTTTCCACGGTCAAAGATTGGGTGCCGCTTCGCAGACCCGATGATCTCAGCAGATTGGAGGAGGGTCTGCGGCTGGCCGGCCTGCCGGAATGAGTGGATGATCTGGGTCGGAGGCACGGCAGACTATAGCGACCGATGTTTGACGTCCGAATGTGACCACCGTTGCGGACATCTTCACTACGCGCGATGATCTCCACTGCGCCAAGCCGGCGTCCGGGATCGAGCGACTCCCGGTGGCAAACGGAGGCAGCCATGGCAATCGTGACGGCGTGCGTATTACAGGGCGGTACTGTCGGCTTCGACACGGAAGCAACGCTTGCCAAGGCCGAGTCCTTAATTGCCGAAGCGGGTCGGATCGGTGCGCGCATTGCTGTGCTCCCTGAGGGCTTCGTCGGTGGCTATCCGAAGGGTGCCGACTTCCGCATTTTCCTTGGGGGGCGTACGCCGGAAGGACGTGAGGAGTTTCGCCACTATTTCGACTCCGCAATCTCCGTTCCGGGTCCCGCGACCGAGCGCCTCGGCCGGGCCGCGCGCACTGCCAACCTGTTCCTGACTGCCGGTGTGATAGAGCGCGATGGCGGCACGCTCTATTGCAGCGCTGTGTTCTTCGGGCCGGATGGGACTTTGCTGGGAAAGCACCGCAAGCTCATGCCGACCGCTTTGGAGCGACTGTGCTGGGGCTTTGGCGATGGCTCCACACTTACGGCAGTGCCGACGCCTTGGGGCACGCTGGGCGCGGTGATCTGCTGGGAGAACTACATGCCCATGATGCGCATGGCGATGTACGCCAAGGGACTTGCCTTCTACTGCGCCCCAACGGCCGACGACCGCGACACGTGGGCCGCCACCGTGACGCACATCGCGCTGGAAGGCCGCTGTTTCGTGCTCTCCGCCTGCCAGTACTTAACGCGCGCCAGCTTTCCCGACAGTCTGCACAATCGGCTTGGCGACGAGCCGGACCGCGTGCTGATGCGCGGTGGAAGCCTTATTGTCTCCCCGCTTGGAAGGGTCCTCGCCGGCCCTCTTTGGAATGAGGAGGGAGTGCTGTCAGCAGAGTTGGACACCGACGAAATCGCGCGCGGGAAAATCGACTTCGACGCAGTCGGGCACTATGCCCGGCCGGACATTTTTCGGCTGGAGGTCGACGAGCGGCCGATGCCATCCGTCAGAAATCGCCAGGTCGTGGACACATCTGTTTAAGACATGGTCAGTCGCCGTCGGTAAGTCCGTTGTTGGCCCACGCCGACAAAAGCCAGCGTTCGCCCAAACGTCGGCTATTAGGGCTTGACCGGAAAGGGCCGATGAGTGGGTGAACCGACGCGATTGACCCGTAGCAGTCATTAGCCGAGCAAAATCGGCTGCCAATAGCCGCAGGCGATACCCCCCTCCGCATCCAAGGGAATCGTTCGCGAAAGAAAAGGCATGAGTGTCACTGTTCTCTGACTGCCGTTGGATTATTGGATCGCCAGCTAGACGTTCGTTGGTTGGAGTTACTACCTAAAATCATCGTCGACGCGCGATTGATCTCAGTTCCTGCGGAACAGTCCGAGGGTTTGGAACGCCACATCGCACAGCCTGTTGTGGTTTTGGAGATGACCGTTGTGGTCGCACCACCCTATTTTCTTGGAGCGACGGATGAGCAAACGGAAACCGGCAACAGCGTCAAAGCGCGCCCGCAATCCGAAAAAGGCCGCGAGGGCCCAACGGAGCAAGCAGGCCATTGTTAGAAGCCCGAAAGACAATTTTCCGCCCTCTGTTGCGGCAGTCTCGATTGAATCGCCTCTGAAGCTCCATGACGCTCCAAAACACGATGCTCCTTCCATTGAGACTCGGGTGGATGCGTTACCGCGTGACCTCGCTCTGAGGATGAGGGATAGCGATCCAACGAAAGGCTTCGCTTTAGCGACGGCAAACACGCTGCCCTATCAAGCAAAGCTTCTGGAGATAGCTCAGGCCAACGGGCAACTTGCCTTCGAGTTCGGCCTGAGACTTGCGACAATCAGGTCGCCAGCTGAATTTTTTGCCGTCATTATGGAATTTACAAGCAGACGGATCGACATGTTCGGGCAGCATGCGAAAGAAATGGCTGCATATCCGTTCTGGCGCATCAATGTGTCTCGGAAGCTTACGGTTACGCCTGGACGATGACCGCAAGCCGTACCCGCTGCGGCAAATGGATGGACGCAACACGGTAAACACGGTTTGCGTGCTTTCGGTGCGGGCTGGGCGTTCATGACCACGCATTATTGGGGTGTTGGCCTGTTCCGACCTTAGTGGCCGATCTTAAAAACCAGTGGCCTTGATTTGCGAACCGAAGCTTTTAACGTGGCCAAAACTTCGCAAAGGGACGTTCTCAGTTTGCCCGCCGAGTTAGTTTGGTACGTACAACATCTCTCGGCCGGTTTGGAGCGCATACGCCAGGAAAATGACAGAATCCGTGAATGGTGCGCCGCTCGGAGGAACGGATCGCGCTCTCCTACGAGCTGCTTGCCGAAAAAGTCTCCACGGTTTGGCATGCACGGCCCATGGAGACGGTGCTGATTGGTTTTAGAACTCTCCTAATTCGTTTTGTGTTCACTTTGCAACCTAAGTGAACGACAACTCGCGCGTTATTTGTCATGCGTCGTGCATGGAGCGCGACGAACCAAAAGCAGGAGAGCGCCCACGATCGGCCGAAACCCGACAGTGGGTCTTATGTCCGACGTGCGGTGCTCACACGTGGCGTGTTGCACACAGTCTACTAAACCCCAAAACCGGAAAAGCAGTGCGCGTGTATAAGTGCGGCTGCGGCGAGTACGTTTGGGACGATTAACGCTTCCCACCAGTTGGCCGCCATCCTCATTCTATGTCGCCTCTTGGCCCATCAGCGAAGTGGCGGCACATCTCATAAAGGTCAGCTTACCGGGTCATAGCAGGCCAGTTTTGCTCAGTTAGAGTTTTTCGCGGTTTGACCCGTAGCGGAAATCGTTACGGACCACCGTGCCCGGTTTTCTCCGCCGTGTTCGTGTTAATGTCACTGCGTTTCAGCAAATAGTCCAGGCCGCCGACGCGATACCAGCGATACCCATAGCCTTCCATTAGCACCTTGTGCCGGCCGCGTCTGTCGGCGCGGCTGTGGTTCTCGTCGAGCAGGTTGACGAGCAGCTTTCCGGCCTCGCCCGGGACACCGACCGCAAACGAGATTTCGCGCGGCCGCTCGTCAAGATTATGCACGAAGAGCACCGAATTATTGCGCCAGTCGTAGCGGATGATGAAGATTGCGGGATCACGCACGGAGACCACTTCGAAATCGCCCCAGCCGACCTCGGGCACTTCCTTCCGCATGCGGATGATGCGCTCCGTCCAGTTCAGCATCGATTGGGGATCACGGCGCTGCTTGGCCGCGTTGACGTGCTCGTAACCGTAGGGGCCCTTGTCGATGACAGGCGAGCAGGGTTTGTCGCTCTTGGTGAAGCCGGCATGCGGCTCGGTCGACCATTGCATCGGCGTGCGCGCGCAACTGCGCTCGGGCAGCGAGAGGTCGTCGCCCATAGCAAGTTCGTCGCCATAGCGGATCACCGGCGTTCCCGGCAGCGTGCACATCAGGCTGTAGGCGAGCTCGATCCGCCGCCGATCGCCGCCCAGCATCGGCGCAAGCCGCCTGCGGATACCGCGGTCATAGAGCTGCATGTCCTTGTTGGGCCCGAATGCCCTAAACACGGTCTCGCGCTGCGCCTTCGTCAGCCGGCCAAGATCGAGCTCGTCATGATTGCGTAGGAACAGACCCCATTGCGCGGTGGCCGGTCGCGGCTTCGTGTCGGCCAGTGCCTTCGCGAGTAGCCTGGAGTCGGCGGAGGCCAGCGCATAGAACAGATGCTGGTTGACGTGAAAATTGAACATCATGTGCATGCGGTCGCCGTCATCCCCGAAATAGTCCATGTCGGTCCTGGGTAGAACATTCGCTTCGGCAAGGATGATGGCGTCACCCTCGCGCCATTGCAGGAATTCGCGAAACGCCCGCAGCATGTCGTATTGCTCGATCGGCTTCTTCACCTTTGCGCCCTTGGTCGCGATCACGAAGGGCACGGCATCCATGCGGAAGCCGGACACGCCAAGCTGGATCCAGAATCCCATAATTTTCAGGATCTCCGCCTGCACCAGCGGGTTCGAGGTGTTGAGGTCGGGCTGGAAGTCGTAGAACCGATGAAAGTACCAGGCGCCGGCTTCCTTGTCGTGCGTCCAAGTCGATTTCTGCACGCCGGGAAAAACAATGCCCTTGTTTACTCCGGTGGGCTTCCTGTCGGCCCAGACATACCAGTTGCGATGGGGTGACTCCTTCGAGCTGCGCGCCGACTTGAACCAGTCGTGTTCGTTCGAGGTGTGATTGACGACGAGGTCGATGATCACGCGGATGCCGCGCTGCTTGCAGCCGTGCGTGAACTCGACGAAGTCGCCAAGCGTGCCGTAGCGCGGGTCGACGCCGTAATAGTCCGAGATATCGTAGCCGTCATCCTTGCAGGGCGATGGTTGAAACGGCATTAGCCAGATTGTGGTGATGCCGAGCCCGTGCAGGTAATCGAGCCGCCTAAGCAGGCCCTTGAAATCGCCGACGCCGTCGCCGTCCGCGTCCATATAGGTGCCGACGGAAAGGCAGTAGATGACACCGTTCTTGTACCAGAGGTCGTCGATCATCGCACGCCGCGGCTCGTGTTGGGACGCAGCGATAAGCGTAAGAGATAGCTAACGGTTCCCTGACATGCGGCGTAAGGCCGCCGAGTGGTCGACGGAGCGAGCTACACCGCGGCCGAAATAGGCACAATCGTCTGGTGACGATTGCCGGTCGAAGTCGGCTGGTGGCCCAGGCTGTGTGAAAAGTCTTATCGATGCTATGATTCTGTGCGTGAATCGGCGATCGGGAGCACTGGATGTCAGGCTTCGTGGAGGGGATTGATTGGAGCCAAAGCAGTTTGTTCCCAGCAGCACTTGAGGACTATGTAGCCGAGGATAATCTGGTTCGCGCGGTTGACGCTTTCGTTGAGGGTCTTGATCTTGGCCAGCTCGGCTTTGGTCGGTTTGTCCCGCTGGAAAGAGGGCGCCCCTGCTATCACCCGGCGACGCTGCTCAAGATATACATTTATGGCTATCTCAATCGGGTCCCATCGAGCCGTCGCTTAGAGCGCGAGTGCCAGCGCAACATCGAGCTGATCTGGTTGACGGGGCATCTGGTGCCGGACTTCAAGACCATCGCAGATTTCCGTAAGGACAATGGCAGGGCAATTCGTGAGGTTTTCCGGTCCTTCGTGGCGCTGTGCCGCAAAAACCGAAGCTAGGACGGTGCGGACAATCTTCGACCTGTTCCTGAAGCTCAGGGCCAGATGCCGCTTCGATGTCAGGTCTTGGCCCAGCTGTATGGACCGGTCATCCCCGGCATGTTGATATCTGACAATATCAAAATGAGTGACGGATCGGGAATCGCTTTCACTAGCTCCAAGGCGGCCCGCGCAGACAGAGCAAATTCCATAATAAAGCGGCCTGATCGCAAATCTCGACGGAATTGCTGCCTAAACATTTCCGCGACATCGGGCTCATCATCGACCACCACGATGTAGGTGCTCATTGCTGCTCCCTTGATCGTTTTACACCGCCTGTTGCTCGCGGCAGAGTAACGATAAATTCCGTGAATGCACCGGGCTCAGTCTCTACGCCGATCGTACCACCATGCTGCTTGACAATAATGTCATGGGTCATCGACAAGCCAAGTCCGGTTCCTTCTCCTGCCGGTTTGGTGGTGAAGAACGGATTGAATATCTTCTGCTTCACCTCGGGCGGAATACCCGTGCCGTTGTCACGGATGCGTATCTCGACCGAAGCGCCGAGATTTCTTGTCGCGACCGACAGAGTCGGCTCAACTCTCGCTTTGCCGTTCTCCGTCTTGCGTTTAGTCGCAGCATAAAAGCCGTTCGAGATTAGGTTTAGCAGTGCGCGGGTGATCTCTTGTGGAAACAGCTCGGCCGAACCGGCGCTCGCGTCAAATTCTTTTTGCAGTGTAATGGTGAAGCCGGATTTCTCGGCGCGCGCGCCGTGATAGGCGAGGTTGAGGCTCTCCTCCACGAGTCTGTTGATGTCCGCGACACGGAGCTCGCCCGAACCCTCGCGCGAATGCAGCAGCATGTTCTTGACAATGGAGTCTGCGCGCTTGCCGTGCTGGACTACCTTTTCGAGGTTGGACTTCAGCAAATCGGTCAGTTCGTCGACTTCTTTACGGAGCTGTTCCGCAAGCGCCGCCTGTTTCAAAAGATCATTCAGTTCGTCAGTTAGCTCGACCGAGAGCGCGGAGAAGTTATTTACGAAATTGAGTGGGTTTTTGATCTCGTGCGCGATACCCGCGGTGAGC
>Ga0134125_10010727_pt1 | contig 10281 bp, 15 predicted proteins | sample KB31751_FD_96464 | JGI IMG/M metagenome (GOLD analysis project Ga0134125, IMG submission 96464) | Terrestrial soil microbial communities with excess Nitrogen fertilizer from Kellogg Biological Station, Michigan, USA - KB3-175-1 | ecosystem: Environmental > Terrestrial > Soil > Unclassified ... | reverse complement strand
GCTCCGGGGTTCGGAGCCTCGCCGGCCGCACCTCGATTGCGGCACCGAGTGGTCTTTGACATCGCCGGATGGCCCGGCGGACGCTTCCGCTCGCCCTGTGAAACGCTATTCTACCGGACTGACTTCAGGATTCGATATCCGGGCGGACGAAGTCGCCCGTCTCCTGGTCGGTGACCCAGAGCTCGGCGGTCGAGACGTCGAACCAGGCGCCGTGCAGGGTGAGCCTGCCCTCGGCTTCCCGCTTCTTGATGTAGGGGAAGGTCCGCAGGTTCTTGATGGAGTTGCGGACCGAAAGCCGTTCCAGTGCGGTTTCCCGTTCGGTCGGCGTAAGGAACGTGTAGGTCGCGACCTGCTCGGTCACCGGCGACAGCATCTCCATCCATTTGCCGATGAAGTCGCCCTGGGCCAGCGGCGTGTGCGGGCCGAGCGCCCAGCGGATGCCGCCGCAGCGGCCATGGCCGAGCACCACGAGGTCGGTAATGCCGATGGCGTTGACCGCGTACTCGATGCCGGCCGACGTGCCGTGCTGGCCGGCGCCCGGCTCGAACGGCGGGACGAGATTGGCGATATTGCGCAGCACGAACAGTTCGCCGGGGCCGACGTCGAAAATGGTTTCGGGCGCCGCACGGCTGTCGCAGCAGCAGATGACCATGGTGGTCGGCGACTGGCCGCTGCGCGCGAGCTCCTTGTAGCGTTCGGTTTCACGGGCGTAGCGGCCCTCCATGAAGTGCCGATAGCCGTCGATGAGGCGTGGGGGAAAGTTGTGCATGGCTTCGGATTAGCGGTAAGAAGCGCCCGGTTCAATGCGAAATGCGCAAGGCAGCGAGGCACTTAACGCCATGCAGATTTACCGGTTCCTCTCGGGGGAGGATGATTCCTCGTTCTGCCACAAGGTCACCAAGGCCCTGAGCGAGGGGTGGGTGCTGCACGGGTCACCAACCTATGCGTATGATGCGGCTGCGAAAAAAATGAAATGCGGGCAGGCGGTGACCAAGGTCGTGACCGACCAGCCCTACGATCCGGACAAAAAGCTCGTCGACTACCGCTGATTTTCCGGCTGCGGCATCGGCGCTTGGCCGCCGGCTGAATCGCAGATGAATGCGGACTTCAGCGTGGGTTCGAGCGGCGGGGGCTAAACCGCCCTCAAGAACGCGGCGAGATGAAGCCGCACCGCTCGAGCTTCGCAGCACCGGCATGGATCGGCAGGGCCGATCCGGGCCGGACCTCAGGCGAAGAGGCCCTTGAGGGCCGCGTATTGCAGCAACAGGATGGTCTTGGCGTCGGCGATCTCGCCCGTCTCGATCATCGCCAAGGCCGTGGCGAAGGGCAGGCGGACCACCTCGATGTCCTCGCCTTCGTCCTCCAGCCCGCCGCCATCGCCACTGGCCCGGCCGTCGACGAACCCGACATAAAGGGTCAGCCGCTCGGTCACGGAACCGGGGCTCATGAAGCAGTCGTAGGCCTTCAGCAGCCGGCCGACCGTAAATCCGGTCTCCTCGGTCGTCTCCTTGCGGGCGCAGGCCTCCGGGTCGTCGCCGTCGAGCTTGCCGGCGCAGACCTCGAGCAAGAAGGGCGTTTCGCCCCGATAATAGGCCGGATAGCGGAATTGCCGGGTCAGGACCACCGACGTGTCCGACACGTCGCAGAGGAGCACCGCTGCGCCGTCGCCGCGATCATAGGTTTCCCGGATCTGGTGCTGCCACTGGCCGTTGCGGCGCCGGAGGTCGAATTCGTGCCGTTGCAACAGGCCCCAGGCATCCGAGAGCGTGGTGGTCTTGATCGGGCGGACGAAATCGGACACGGGCAGGCGCTCCGGGGTTGGGTCGGCATCTCCTGTGGCACAGGCTGAACCGAATCTGAACAACGGATTCACGGCCCGCAAACGCCAGGCGGCGCAGAGTCGGGCAATGGACCGATTCGCCGTGAAGTCGCCGACCCTGGGCGTGCCTCAAACCGCTGCGCGCAGCAGCAAGCTCCTGAGCCTGCTCATGATTCTCGAAGCGCTTCGGCAGGAACCGGTGCCGATGCGTCCGCAAAAAGTCTAGGCGGCGGCCCGGCATTCCGCTTTGACCTTGGCAAGGTCGGCGAGTAGAAGTCTCGGACACTTCCAATCTGCGGCAGGGGCTCTACGCAGTCTCGTGCCTTCGAGACGTCCATGGCAGCCCGTTCCCGGCCCCTCTCCCCACATCTTTCGATTTACCGCTTCACGCTGACGATGGCCAATTCCATCATCCATCGCGGTACCGGCGTGGCGATGTATTTCGGCACGCTGCTGATCGTGCTCTGGCTCGGCGCCGCGGCGCTCGGCGACGGGCCGTTCGGCCTCGTCAACGCGATCTACGGGTTCTGGCTGGTACAGGTGGTGTTCTTCCTCGCCACTTGGGCGCTGTTCCACCACATGCTGGGCGGCATCCGGCACTTCATCTGGGATTCGATCCACGCGCTCGATCCGGTGGGGCGGGAAACCATCACGCGGATCCAGTTCGTCCTGTCGATCCTGCTGACGCTGGGCGCCTGGGCGCTGTTCGTGTGGTTCAAATGATCGACAAGGCGACCCTCTCCAATCCCAAAACGCATTACGGCTCGGGCAAGCGCGCGACCCGGCTGTTCTTCCTGCAGCGGCTGACCGGCGCCTTCAACGTCGCCTTTTTGGTGTTCTTCGTGTGGTTCGTGGTGCGACTCGCCGGCGCCGACCGGGCGACGCTGATCGAGGCGGTGCGCAATCCGGGGATCGCGGTGATCCTGGCCCTCCTCATCATCAATGTGTGCGTGCACATGCGCATCGGCATGCGCGAAGTGATCGAAGACTATATCGACGAGGACAAGTCCAACCGCCTGGCGCTCAACGCCAATACCACCTTCGCGGTGCTGGTGGCGCTGGTCACGATCCTGTCGATCGCCAAAATACTGTTCTGGGGTTGAGCATGGCTGCCTACGAGATCATCGACCACGAATTCGATGTGGTGATCGTCGGCGCCGGCGGCGCGGGCCTGCGCGCTACCCTGGGCATGGCCGAGCAGGGCTTCAACACCGCCTGCGTAACCAAGGTATTTCCGACCCGCTCGCATACCGTGGCCGCCCAGGGCGGCATTGCGGCGAGCCTCAAGAACATGGGGCCCGACAACTGGCAGTGGCACATGTACGACACCGTCAAGGGGTCGGACTGGCTCGGCGACAACGACGCGATGGAGTATCTGGCGCGCAACGCGCCGGCGGCCGTCTATGAGCTCGAGCACTACGGGGTTCCCTTCAGCCGCACCGATGCGGGCAAGATCTACCAGCGACCGTTCGGCGGGCACATGACCGAGTTCGGCGAAGGACCGCCGGTGCAGCGTACCTGCGCCGCGGCCGACCGCACCGGCCACGCCATCCTCCACACCCTCTACGGCCAATCGCTCAGGCACAACGCGCAGTTCTTCGTCGAATATTTCGCCATCGACCTGCTGATGGGCGACGACGGCGCATGCCAGGGCGTCATTGCCTGGAAACTCGACGACGGCACCCTGCACCGGTTTCGCGCCAAGCTCACGGTGCTCGCGACCGGCGGCTATGGCCGCGCCTATTTCTCGGCCACGTCGGCCCACACCTGCACCGGCGACGGCAACGGCATGGTGGCGCGCGCCGGCCTGCCGCTCGAAGACATGGAGTTCGTGCAGTTCCATCCCACCGGAGTGTACGGCGCGGGCGTGCTCATCACCGAAGGCGCCCGCGGCGAGGGCGGCTATCTCACCAATTCGGAGGGCGAGCGCTTCATGGAGCGCTATGCCCCCAACGCCAAGGATCTCGCCTCGCGCGACGTGGTGAGCCGCTGCATGACGCTCGAAATCCGGGAGGGCCGCGGTGTGGGCCCCAAGAAGGACCACATCTTCCTCCACCTCGACCACCTGGACCCGAAAGTGCTGCACGAGCGGCTGCCGGGGATCACCGAGAGCGCCCGCATCTTTGCCGGCGTCGACCTGACGCGCGAGCCGATTCCGGTGCTGCCGACGGTGCACTACAACATGGGCGGCATCCCGACGAACTATCACGGCGAGGCACTGAACCCGACCGAAGCCGATCCCGACCGCATCGTGCCGGGGCTGATGGCGGTCGGCGAGGCGGCCTGCGCTTCGGTCCACGGCGCCAACCGGCTGGGCTCGAATTCGCTGACCGACCTCGTGGTGTTCGGCCGGGCGGCGGCGCTGCGCGCCGGCGCGACCATGGACCGCAGCAAGGCGGTCCCGCAGGTCAACCGGGCGGCGGAGGAGAAGATTCTCGGCCGCTTCGACAAGCTCCGCAATGCCAAAGGTGGCACGCCGACGGCGGTGCTGCGCGACCGCATGCAGCGCACCATGCAGGAAGACGCTGCGGTGTTCCGCACCGGCGAGACGCTCAAGACCGGCGTCAGGCGCATGCACGAGGTCTACGCCGCCAAGGCCGACCTCAGTGTCACCGACCGCTCGATGATCTGGAACTCCGACCTGGTCGAGACGCTGGAACTCGAAAACCTGCTGGCCAACGCGCTGACCACCGTGGTGTCAGCCGAAGCCCGCACCGAGAGCCGCGGTGCGCATGCACGTGAGGATTTTCCCAATCGCGACGACGTCAACTGGCGCAAGCATACGATCAGCCGCCTCGACGACACCGGCAAGGTGACGCTGAGCTACCGGCCCGTGCATGTCGATCCGCTGACGCCGGAAAGCGAAGGCGGCATTTCGCTCAAGAAGATCGCGCCCAAGGCGCGGGTGTACTGAGAATGACACGCGATCCCGCCCCATCCGCCTGGTGGATGGGGCGGGATCGCCGAGGTGAGATAGAACAGGAGCTCACATGCTGCGGTGGCTGGTTGTCGCTCTAGTGGGACTTTCGGTATGCTCCTCCTCCGCGGCGTTGGCGGCGATGGACAAGCCGACGGAGGCCAAGTTCGTCGCCCGCTGCGAAAAGAGCATGTACATGCCTCAGGCACAGTGCACCTGCATGGCCGGCATCGCCGACAAGACGCTCGACGCGCTCGCGATCGCCTATCTCAGCCTCGACCCGCTCGACGTCGTGCATTCGGCGGCATTCTCCAAGCAGATGAGCCGCAAGGAGCTCAACTCCGTCGACAGTTTCATGAAGACCGCGCCACACAAGTGCGCCGGCGCCCAATAGAGACTATATTGGCGGCGAAAGGAGCCGCGGATGGGTGTGATTGAAAAGATTACAGTCGATAGCGCCACACTGGCCAAACTTGAGCAGAACGCGCTGGCCCATGGCCGCAGCGTGGAGGAAGAGGCAGCCGACCTCCTGCGAAAGGTCACAAGCATGCCCTCACGCGTAGAGTCCATTGCGCGCCTCGATGAGATTGCTGCCATGACGCCAAAGGGCGTCAAACAGACGGATAGCACCCTGCTGATCAGGGAAGACCGGGATAGCCGGTGAAATTCGTGGTTGATGCCTCGGTAGCGGTCAAATGGGCGATCGAAGAGGATCATCGGCAGGAGGCCCGTGCGTTATTGACGAGCGGTTCGGAACTGGTGGCGCCGGATTTCATATGCCTTGAAGTCGGCAACATCCTTTGGAAGAAGGTTCGTCTTGGCGAGATAACCGCCGAGCAAGCATACGCCGGTCTTCCCGGCGTCACTCAGGCTTTTTCACGCCTCGTGGAGGTTCAGTCCCTCGTCGCGCGCGCATTGGCGCTGGCAATCGAGCTTGATCACCCTGTCTACGATTGCCTCTACGTCGCCACCGCCGAGGTGGAGTCGGCGCCAATCGTCAGTGCGGATAGACGTCTGCTTGCGGCATTGCAGGCCACACCGTTTGCCTCGTCAGCTGTTCATCTCCGCGAAGTCGCCCTATGATGGCGTCCCCCGGCTATTCCGGCACGCCGCTCGCGCAAAAGCTCGGGCTCAGGGACGGGCAGCGAGTACTGTTCCTCGGACTGCCGAAGGAGTTCGACGAGTTGCGCAAGGTGCGCAACTTCGCCGAAGCGGGCAAAGGCAGGTGGGCCAGCCTCCAAGGTCGATCCGGCTACGACCTGATCCACGGCTTCACCGCCTCCCGGGCCGAGCTCGAGGATGCTGCCGCCAAGTTGCCGGAGGCCATCGTGCGCGACGGCAGCATCTGGATTTCCTGGCCGAAGAAGGCGAGCAAGGTGCCGACCGACATCACCGAAGATGTGATCCGAGAGGTGCTGCTGCCGACTGGCCTTGTCGATATCAAGGTCGCTGCCGTGAGCGATATCTGGTCCGGCCTCAAACTGATGATCCGCAAGGAGTTGAGATGAAGAGTTTCGTGCTTGCCGCCGTAGTGCTGGCCTTCACCGCCGGAGCCGCCCTGGCCGCCGGCATCCCGGTCACCGCAGCGCAGAAGGCGGAGTTCTCAAAACTCTGCCTCAAGAATTCGGGCGGCAACCAGACGCTGTGCACGTGCAAGACGAACATGGTGGGCAAGCTGATCGACAGCGACTTCATGCAGGTCGTGCTCGACTCGATGGCGGGCAAGACCACGCCGGTCAACGACACGATGAAATACGCGGTCTATATCAGCAAATCGAACGCGGTCTGTGCGCCGGGCATGTAAGGCAGCAGCCGATGAAGCCGATCAAGTTCGAAAAGGAGGAGCGCTCGGCGATCGTTGCCAGGATCCAGCGTTACTTCGTCGACGAGCTCGACAGCGAGATCGGCGGCATTCCGGCGGAGCTGCTGCTGAATTTCTTTTCCGAAGAGATCGGGCCGTTCTACTACAACCAAGGCCTTGCCGACGCGCAGGCGGTGATGGCCCGCATGACCGACACCATCAACGACGAGATTTATGGGCTCGAGCAGCGCCAGGCGCGCGCCCGCTGAGCGAAGAGTGACGGAGACGAGACGATGGCCGAGCTGATCCTTCCCAAGGCCAGCCAGCCCAGCAAGGGCAAGACCTGGCCGAAGCCAGCCGGCGCGACGCGGCTGCGCGAATACCGGGTGTACCGCTACGATCCGGACAGCGAGACCAATCCGCGCATCGACACCTATTTCGTCGATCTCGACGATTGCGCGCCGATGGTGCTCGACGGGCTGCTCTACATCAAGAACAAGATCGACCCGACTCTGACGCTGCGCCGCTCCTGCCGGGAGGGCATCTGCGGCTCGTGCGCGATGAACATCGACGGTGCCAATACGCTCGCCTGTACCAAGGCGATGGACGACATCAAGGGGCCGATCCGGATCTATCCTTTGCCGCATATGCCGGTGGTCAAGGACCTCGTGCCGGACCTCAGCACCTTCTACGAGCAGCATCGCTCGATCGAGCCGTGGCTCAAGACGACGACTCCGCCGCCCGAGACGGAGTGGCTGCAGAGCAAGCCGGAGCGCGAAAAGCTCGACGGGCTGTACGAATGTATCCTGTGCGCCTGCTGCTCGACCTCGTGCCCGTCCTATTGGTGGAACGGCGAGAAATACCTGGGGCCGGCAGTGCTGCTGCAGGCCTATCGGTGGCTGATCGACAGCCGCGACCAAGCCCAGACGGAGCGGCTCGACAACCTCGAGGATCCGTTCAAGCTGTACCGCTGCCACACCATCATGAATTGTGCCAAGGTCTGCCCGAAGGGGCTCAATCCGGCCAAGGCGATCGCCGAGATCAAGAAGCTGATGGTGGAGCGGCGGGCGGCGTAGCGTGTATGAAACGATCGTCCATGTCAGCGAACTGGCCGAGGCGCGCGTGTTGATCGCAGCGCTCAAGGCGCACGGCTTTCATCCGCTCGAGGGCGGCCAGAACGGCCTTCCGGGGATGCCCGGCGTGGTCGGGCCCAGGGGCATCGCCATCCAGGTGCCGGACGAGGAGGCACGCGACGGCAAGCTCCTGGCCGAAGACCTGCTCAAGCAGATGCAGTCGCGCTAGCCGCGGGGGAAACAGTCCCTAGAATGGCCATTTTTGGCGCGGCATTTCTCGGGTTATCGTTGAGGGGCCGGAGCGATTGGTCTATATGCGCACACGATTTGTTAACCTGGCGTGGTTGGGCATGGACAAGGGACTTGCGGTGATCGGTCGGGCCGGTCTGATCGGCACGGGACTGGGGATAGCACTGCTGCTCTCGGCTTGCGCCTCGAGCGGCGTCACCGTCGCCAATGCCGATACCGAGCAACTGGCGCCGGTTGACCAGGGCAATGTGTCGACCCAGGCGCTGCCGCCGATCGGGCCCAATGGCGAGGTGCAGGGGGGCAACGGCCAGCCAAGCACACTGGCGCCGACGACCGACGGGACGCAGGTGGCGACGGGACCGCAAACGACGGGCCCGACGGTGGCGCTGCCGCCCACCGGGGCGCCCAACAGTTCCGGGCGCGACCTGACCGGCGGGCTAACCGTCGAGAAACTGCTCGGCCGCTGGACGGTGGTGTCGGGCCAGAACCAGTGTCCGCTCAACCTGACGCAGACGGCCAAGGGCAGCCACTACCGCGCCTCGGCGCCAGCCTGCACCCTCAAGGGACTGACGCAGGTCGCAAGCTGGACGCTCGCCGGCTCGCAGGTGCAGCTGTTCGACGAAAGCGGCAATTTGATCGCCGCGCTGATCCTGTCCGGCAACCGCTTCATCGGGACGCTCTCGGGCGGCACCGGCATCTCGATGGTCGGCTGACACCGGCCGGATTTGCGGCTATGGGCACGCCCGTGCCGCAGTCTCTTGTCTCCCCGATAACCCTCGCGCTCGACCGCATGGTGGCGGCCGGGGCGCTCGCCGCCGATCCGCTGCAGTCCGAGGCAGCGCGCGCGCTCGACCGTGTCGCCGACGAGCTGGACGCCGTCAGACCGGGACTGTTCGGTCGGCGCCGGATGGTGCGGGGCGCCTACCTCGTGGGCTCCGTCGGCCGCGGCAAGACCATGCTGATGGACCTGTTTTTCGCCGCCGTGCCGGTCAGGCACAAGCGGCGGGTGCATTTCGATGAGTTCATGGACGAGCTCCACGCTGCGATCACCGAGTACCGCAAGGACCATCAGGGCGATCCGATCGCGGCGGTGACCAAGCCGCTCATCGCCGAAACGCGGCTGCTCTGTCTCGATGAGTTCCAGGTGCAGGACATCGCCAATGCGATGCTGCTGGGCCGGCTGTTCGAAAAACTGTTCGCGGCCGGGGTGACGCTCGTCGCGACGTCGAATACGCCGCCCGACCGGCTCTATTGGAACGGGCTCAATCGGCAGCTCTTTTTGCCGTTCATCAACCTGCTCAAGTCGGAGGTCGAGGTGGTGCCGCTCGACGGACCCACCGATTACCGCCGGCTCAAGTTCGAGGGCGAGCAAGTCTATCAATTCGGCGTGGGGCCCGAAGTCGACGCGGCCATGGACCGGTTGTGGCTGAAGCTCACGGGCGGGGTCGAAGGCAAGCCAGAAATACTGCGTTCGCTCGGCCGCGACGTCAGAGTGCCGCGGGCGGCGATGGGGGCGGCGCGGTTTTCGTTCAAAACACTATGCGAGGCGCCGCTCGGGGCGCGAGATTACCTGCGGCTCGCGCACAGCTACGACACGCTGATGGTCGACAACGTACCGCAGTTCGGGCGCACCAATCCAAGTGCCGCCAAGCGGTTCATCCTGCTCATCGACACGCTTTACGACCGGGGCATCAAGCTTGCCGCGAGCTTTGCGGTGCCCTTCGACCGGCTGGTTGCCGACTCGGCTAACGGCGCCGAGTTCGGCCGTACGCTCTCCCGCCTCGAGGAAATGCGGTCGCGGGACTACTTGGAAGCGGCGCACAAGGCCCGGGCGAACGCCACCAAAGCCTGACTTGTTTACGCAGGATGCAGGGTCTATAGGGGCCCCAATTTCAACGTAAATCGGGATTTCGGGCTCATGGCGCGCAAGAAGATCGCCCTTATCGGTGCGGGACAGATTGGCGGCACGTTGGCGCACCTTGCGGCGACCAAGGAACTGGGGGATGTGGTGCTGTTCGACATCGTCGACGGAACGCCCCAGGGCAAGGCGCTCGACCTCAGCCAGTCCGCTCCCGTCGAAGGCTTCAATGCCTCGATCAAGGGGACTTCGGAATACAAGGACATCGCCGGGGCCGACGTGATCATCGTCACTGCGGGCGTGCCGCGGAAGCCCGGCATGAGCCGCGACGACCTGCTCGAAATCAACCTCAAGGTGATGGAGCAGGTGGGCGCGGGCATCGCCAAGTACGCCCCCGATGCATTCGTCATCTGCATCACCAACCCCCTCGACGCCATGGTCTGGGCGCTGCAGCGCTTTTCGGGGCTGCCGTCGAGCAAGGTGATCGGCATGGCCGGCGTGCTCGACTCGGCACGTTTCCGCTACTTCATCGCCGACGAGCTCAAGGTTTCGGTCGAGGACGTG
>Ga0134125_10010726_pt1 | contig 10281 bp, 10 predicted proteins | sample KB31751_FD_96464 | JGI IMG/M metagenome (GOLD analysis project Ga0134125, IMG submission 96464) | Terrestrial soil microbial communities with excess Nitrogen fertilizer from Kellogg Biological Station, Michigan, USA - KB3-175-1 | ecosystem: Environmental > Terrestrial > Soil > Unclassified ... | reverse complement strand
GCGGTCTCGGCGGCGAGATTCTTCGCGACCTGCCGGACGCCCTGCGTGCGCGGGCTGTCGCTGCCATCGAGCGCCAGCGGCAGGCCGATGACGATGCCGCCAACGCCGTGCTCGGCGATCGCGCCGCGGATGCGCTGGAGATCGTCGCGGAACCGGCCGCGCCGGATCGTCGCGAAGGGCGAGGCGATCAGCAGCGTCGTATCCGACAGCGCCATGCCGATCGTCTTGGTGCCGATATCGAGGCCCAAGAGTCGCGCGCCTCGCGTCAGCAAAGGCCTCAGCTCGCCGGGGTTGCAGATGGGCATAGGCGATGGTAGACGGATTCGCGACGGAAATCCTGGAGACATCGACATCATGGCATTGGACAAGGCCGCCGTGGCGCGAATCGCCTCGCTGGCGCGCATCAGGATGACCGAGGCGGAGCAGGTGCGGATCGCCGGCGAACTCGCGCCGATCCTCAGCTGGATCGAGCAATTGAACGAGGTCGACACCAGCGGTGTCGAGCCGATGGCGAGCGTCGTGCAGATGAAGCTGCCAATGCGCGACGACAAGGTCGATGACGGCAACATCCGCGACAAGCTGCTGGCGAATGCGCCGCAAGAGGCGCGCGGCTTCTTCGCCGTGCCCAAGGTGGTGGAGTGAGCGCACTCACCGAGCTCGGCCTCGCCGAAGCACGCGACGGGCTGCGCGCGAAGACATTCTCGGCGCGCGAGCTGGCCGAGGCCCATATCGCGGCGGTCGAAGCGGCGCGGCCGCTCAACGCCTTTCTCTGCGAGACGCCGGAGAAGGCGCGCGCCATGGCGGCGGAGAGCGATGCGCGCCTGGCGCGCGGCGCGGCGCGGCCGCTCGAAGGCCTGCCGCTCGCGATCAAGGATCTCTTCTGCACCGAGAACGTGCCGACCACCGCCGGCTCGCGCATTCTCGAAGGCTTCACGCCGCCTTATGAATCGACCGTGACCGCGCATCTCTGGCGCGACGGCGCGGTGATGCTGGGCAAGGCCAATCTCGACGAGTTCGCGATGGGCTCGGCGAATGTGACGAGCGCCTTCGGCCCGGTCGAGAATCCGTGGCGGCGGCGCGGCGACAATCGTCCACTGGTGCCGGGCGGCTCCTCCGGCGGCTCGGCCGCGGCGGTGGCGGCGCGCGCCGCGCTTGGCGCGACCGGCACGGATACCGGCGGCTCGATCCGCCAGCCGGCGAGCTTTTGCGGCATCGTTGGGCTGAAGCCGACTTACGGGCGCTGCTCGCGCTGGGGCACGGTCGCCTTTGCTTCCTCGCTCGATCAGGCCGGGCCGATGACGCGCAGTGTCAAGGACGCGGCGATCATGCTGCAATCGATGGCCGGTTACGATCCGAAAGATTCGACTTCGGCCGCGGTGCCGGTGCCGGATTTCGAGGCGGCGCTCAGCGGCGATATTCGCGGCCTCAAGATCGGCATCCCGCGCGAATACCGCATCGACGGCATGCCGCAAGAGATCGAAGCGGTATGGCAGCGCGGCATCGACTGGCTGAAAGACGCGGGCGCCGTGCCCGTCGAGGTCAGCCTCAAGCTGACGAAATACGCGCTGCCGGCCTATTACATCATCGCGCCGGCCGAGGCGTCGTCGAACCTCGCGCGCTATGACGGGGTGCGCTTCGGCTTGCGCGTGCCGGGCGAGAGCCTCGATGAGATGTATGAGGGAACGCGCGCCGAAGGCTTCGGCGCCGAGGTGCGCCGCCGCATCCTCATCGGCACCTATGTGCTCTCCGCCGGCTATTACGACGCCTATTACCTGAGGGCGCAGCGCGTGCGCGCGCTGATCGCGCGCGATTTCGACGAAGCGTTCAAATCCTGCGACGTGCTGCTGACGCCGACGGCGCCTTCGGCTGCTTTCGCCATCGGCGAGAAGAGCGATGATCCGATCGCGATGTATCTGAACGACGTCTTCACCGTCGGCGTCAGCCTCGCCGGGCTGCCCGCCATCTCGGTGCCGGCGGGCTTGTCGGGCGACGGGCTGCCCTTGGGGCTGCAGCTGATCGGCCGCGCCTTCGATGAGGAGACGGTGCTGCGCGCGGGCACGGCGATCGAGCGCGCGGCCGACTTCACGGCCGAGCCGTCTTTCATTGCCGGGAGGGCGTGATGAGCCTCATCAAGGGCGAGACCGGCGATTGGGAGATGGTGATCGGGCTCGAGGTGCACGCGCAGGTCATCTCCAACGCCAAGCTCTTCTCGGGCGCCTCCACCGCCTTCGGCGGCGAGCCCAACACGCAAGTCTCGCTGGTCGATGCGGCTTTCCCCGGCATGCTGCCGGTGATCAATCGGCATTGCGTCGAACAGGCGGTGAAGTCGGGCCTCGGGATCAATGCCGAGATCAATCTCGTCTCGGTGTTCGACCGCAAGAACTACTTCTACGCCGACCTGCCGGCCGGCTATCAGATCTCGCAATATACGCGTCCGATCGTCGGCAAGGGCAAGCTCGTCATCGACCTGCCCGACGGCTCGGCGCGCGAGATCGGCATCACCCGCCTTCATCTCGAGCAGGATGCGGGCAAGAGCCTTCACGATCAGCATCCGAGCCAGACCTATGTCGATCTCAATCGCGCCGGCGTCGCGCTGATGGAGATCGTCTCCGAGCCCGATCTCCGGAGCGCGGAGGAGGCCGGCGCCTATCTGAAGAAGCTGCGCTCGATCCTGCGCTATCTCGGCACCTGCGACGGCAACATGGAGGAAGGCTCGCTGCGCTGCGACTGCAACGTGTCGGTGAGAAAGCCGGGCGGGGCGCTCGGCACGCGCTGCGAGATCAAGAACGTCAACTCCATCCGCTTCGTCATGCAGGCGATCGAGCACGAGGCGCGCCGCCAGGTCGCGGTGATCGAGGAAGGCGGCGCGATCAAACAGGAGACGCGGCTCTTCGATTCCGGCCGTGGCGTCACGCGCCCGATGCGCTCCAAGGAAGAAGCGCATGACTACCGCTATTTTCCCGATCCCGATCTTCTTCCCCTGGAGCTCGATCGCACCTGGGTCGAGGAGGTGAGGCGAGGCCTGCCCGAGCTGCCGGATGCGAAGAAGGCGCGCTTCGTTGCGCAGTACAAGCTCTCGCCTTACGAGGCGGGCGTTCTTGCCGACGAGCAGGCGAGCGCGGATTATTTCGAGACGGCGGCCAAGGGGCGCGATGCCAAGCTCGCCTGCAATTGGGTGATGGGCGATCTCTTCGGCGCGCTCAACAAATTGGGCCTCGACATCGTGCGCTCGCCGGTGAAGGCGGGGCAGTTGGGCGGCCTCATCGATCTGATCGCCGACAACACCATCTCGGGGCGGATCGCCAAGGATGTGTTCCAGGAGATGCTGGCGAGCGGCAAGAGCGCCGCCGCGATCGTCGAGGAGAAGGGGCTGCGCCAGGTCACCGATACGGGCGCGATCGAGCAGGCCATCGATGCGATCCTCGCCAAGGAGCCGGAGAAGATCGCCGAGTATCGCGCCGGCAAGGACAAGCTTCTCGGCTATTTCGTCGGCCAGGTGATGAAGGCGACGGGAGGCAAGGCCAATCCCGGGCTCGTCAACCAACTCTTGAAGAAGAAACTCGCCGGCTGAGCGTCAGGCTCGGCCGTAAGTGTCCTCGAAGCGGATGATGTCGTCCTCGCCGAGATAGGAGCCCGACTGCACCTCGATGAGGTGGAGCGGGATTTTGCCGGGGTTCTCGAGCCGGTGGCGCGTGCCCATCGGGATGAAGGTCGATTCGTTCTCGTGCAGGATGAGGTCTTCGTCGCCCTTGGTCACCTTGGCCGTGCCGGTGACGACGACCCAATGCTCGGCGCGGTGATGATGCATCTGGAGGCTGAGGATGCCGCCGGGCTTCACCATGATGTGTTTCACCTGCACGCGCTCGCCCGAATGGATCGAGCGGTAGGTGCCCCAAGGGCGATGAACGAGCGGATGGCTCAGCAGCTCGCTGCGGCTGCTCTGCTCGAGCCGGGCGATGATTTGCTTCACGTCCTGCGCGCGATCGCGCTTCGCCACCATGACGGCATCGCCAGTCGCGACGATAACGAGATCGTCGACGCCCAAGGTGGTGACAAGCCCTTGCTCGGCGCGGACATAGCAATTCTTGGTATCCTCGAGGATCACGTCGCCGATAGCGACATTGCCCTCGCCGTCCTTCGTGCCATTCCCGATCTGCCACAGCGCGTCCCAAGTCCCGACATCGCTCCAGCCCATCTCGACCGGCACGATTGCGGCATGAGGCGTGTGCTCCATCACCGCATAATCGATCGAATTCGCCGGCGCGTCGGCGAAGGCCGCCGGGTCGAGGCGCAGGAAGTCGAGATCGCGCTTTGCCTTGGCGAGCGCGTCGCGGCACGCGGCGAGCATCTCGGGCTGGAGCCGTTCGAACTCTGTCAAAAGCGGCCCCACGGGAAACAGGAAGATGCCGCTGTTCCAGGAATAATCGCCCGATTGGAGGAACGCCTCGGCGTGCTTGCGATCGGGCTTTTCGACGAAGCCTGCCACCGTGAAGGCGCCAGGCACGCCGGCGAGCGGCTCGCCGCGCTTGATATAGCCATAGCCGGTCTCGGGCCGATCGGCCTTGATGCCGAAGGTGACGAGGCAGCCTTGCTTGGCGGCGGCCGTCGCCTGGGCGATGGCGCGTCCGAAGGCCGGAATGTCGCTGATCGCATGATCCGACGGCATGATCAGCATGAGCGCATCGGGCTCGCTGTCGGCGAGCATCAGAGCGGCGACGCAACAGGCCGGCGCGCTGTTGCGCCCCAACGGCTCGAGCACGATGGCGCGCGGCGCGACATCGACGAGGCGCAGCTGCTCGGCGACGATGAAGCGGTGCTCGTCATTGGCGACGATCGAGGGTGCGGCGAAGCGCGCGCGATCGGCGACGCGCAGCGCCGCCTCCTGCAACAGGGTGCGCTCGGAGAGAAGCGGCAGGAGCTGCTTGGGGTATTGCGCCCGCGACATCGGCCAGAGCCGCGTGCCGGAGCCTCCCGACAAAATCACCGGATAGACGACCCGATCCGCGGCCGACATCATCTCTCTCCTTGCCTCGAAGGCGGCCTCTGCGGGCATATTAATGGCGCAAAATCGCGGAGGAAGGAATGATCGAACTCTATACCTGGGGAACGCCCAACGGGAAAAAGGTCTCCATCATGCTCGAGGAGGTCGGGCTCCCTTACAAGGTGCATCCCATCCATATCGGCCAGGGCGACCAATTCAAGCCGGAATATGTCGCGATCAACCCCAACTCGAAGATTCCGGCGATCACCGACAGCGATGGGCCGGGCGGCAAGCCGCTCAACCTGTTCGAATCCGGCGCCATCCTTATCTACCTTGCGGAGAAGACTGGAAAGCTCCTGCCGCGCGAGCCGGTCGCGCGGATCGAGACGCTTCAATGGCTGATGTTCCAGATGGGCGGGGTCGGCCCGATGTTCGGCCAGGCGCATCATTTCCTGCGCCAGGTCAAGGAACCCAATCCTTACGGCGCCGAGCGCTACACCAAGGAGACGCGCCGGCTCTATGGCGTGATGAACGCCCGGCTCGGAACGGTCGACTATCTGGCGGGCGCCTACTCGATCGCCGATATCGCGACCTATCCGTGGGTCGCGCGGCACGAATGGCACAAGGTGGAGCTGGCGGAATTTCCCAACGTCGCGCGCTGGTTCGCAGCGATCGGCGCGCGTCCGGCGGTGCAGCGTGGCATGAGCGTGCCGTCCTGAGCGGAGCGGCGCGCTTCCCTTAGGCGGCGCTGCGGGAGCGGCCGGTACGGCGCATCGGCTCGCAGAACGCGGCGACAGTCGCGCCCGGCTGACGGTCGAGGCTTTGCAACTCATCGCGGCATCGCTCGAGGATTTCCATGTCGCGGGCATCCTCGCGGTCCGAGATGTCCATGTAACTCAGCTTGATTTCGACCAAGTCGAGAAGCATCTCGACCGAGCGTTTGGACAAATTCATGTCCCCCTCCTCATGGCGTTCTACGCGCGGGATGATCGAGGCAAGTCTCTTAAAATCTTGTAAACAATCCCGGCGATTTCGCCACAATTGGCGCGAACGTGGCTGCGTTGACACCTCCTCGGGCCATCGGTAGAACCCTGACCGGCATACGCCGTGTCGCACCGCTCTCGGTGGAGGGGTGGCCGAGTGGCTGAAGGCGGCGGTTTGCTAAACCGTTATAGGTGTCACAGCCTATCGCAGGTTCGAATCCTGTCCCCTCCGCCAGAACGGCGTGCGCCGGTGTGCGCAGAAGGCCTCAAAAGCCCAAAACACCGGCACCTTTCCCAAACCGCCTTTTGATCGCGCCGCGCTGCTCAGCCGTCGCCATTCCATTCCGCGAGCTCGACGACGATCCCTTCGGGCCCTTTGAGGAAGACCAGCTTGCGCGAATGGAAATCCATCATGGTGTTGAGCAACGCGACGCCGTGCTTTTGCAAGCGCTCGATCTCCGCCTCCATGTTCTTGACGGCAAAGCAGATGTGATTGAAGCCGTGGCGGGTCGGGTCGCCGGGCTCGACATGCCGGTCCGTCGCAGGGTGGCGATAGTTCAAGAGCTGGATCTCCGTGCGCGGCGACGCATCGGCGAGAACCAGCGTGACGTGCTCGGCCTCGATGCCGGGAACGGCCATATAGGCCGCGAATTTCGGTCCCGAGATCACGACCGTCTTGTCCTCGACGAAACCGAGCAGCGAAAAGAACGATTTGGCGCGAGGGACATCGTTCACGACGAAGGTCACATGGTCGAAGCGCTGAACCATTGAACTTCTCCCGCTTGTTCACGTCCAAACGACGCGGACGAGTCTAATCTCCGGATGCGGCGGAGGCCACGCACGAGCTGACGATCGCGACCGTGCCTGCGGACGGCCGCGGACGCGCAGACGCAAACGGGCGGCGCCGCCATCGCGACGCCGCCCGTCCCAAGCTCTGAAAGGCCGAATGCCTCTCGCGCGACTACTTGTGTTGCGGCGGCGGGCCACCCGGCTTCGGCAGGCCGGCATAGACATTGCCCGGCAGCACGGTCATGACGAACACCGTGGGCGTCTCGCTGGGGCCGAAGGGTCCGGCGACCTCATGCTTCACCGGCGGCAGGCTCTTCAAATAGGCGGCGATCGCCTGCGCGTCCGACTTGGTGAGGTGGGACAGCGCTCTCCATGGCATGGTCGGGGCGAGAACCCGGCCGTCGGGCCGCACCCCGGTGGTGAAGGCGGTGATGATTTGCTGCGTCGTCCAGCTGCCAAGCCCGGTTTCCTTGTCGGGCGTCAGATTGCGGCCGACGAAGACACCGAGGCCCGGGATAGAGAAGCCGACATCGGAGCCGCCGAGGAAGCGCTTCATATCGGGATGACCGAGGAAATTCCCCGGCGTGTGGCAGTCGCTGCACCCGCCGATCGTGACCAGATATTTTCCGCGTTCAGTTTGCGCGGTTGCGGACGCCTGCTGCGTCGTGCCGCCCAATAGGGCGACGGCGAGCGCCGCGACGGCGGCGCCTGTCCATGCTCTCGACATCGGTTTTGATCCCCCAAAAAACCACTCGAACAACGCAGAGAATGCGCCATCCCGCGGCGGCGGGCAAGCCTCTAGCGGCCGCCGTGCTCGCGCAGCCAGCGCTCGGCGCCGGGATGAAGCGGCACATCCATGGGCGTTGCGTCGGTTTCGGTGAAGACCTGCAGGATGCCCTGATGCGTGCCTTCCTCCCATGGCATCTCGTCATGCCGCGCGGCGAAAGCGCCGCAGATATCGTAGGCGACCTGATCGGGCAGCGCCGCGCTCGCATAAAGCGGCCAGCCGCTGAAATCGAGGCAGGCGTGATCGGCATTGAGACCGGCGAAACGCCCGGCGGGAATCAAGACGCGCCGCCAGCCGAGCTTTTCCATATGCGCGAAGGCATCGGGCTCGAGCTCGATCGGCGCGAGCCCGCAGGCGAGCGCCTCGCCGAACCAGGTTTTAATGCCCTCGTCGAACACCGCGTCGATGGTGCCGTCGCGCAAGCCGTTGAGGCGCTTCTTGTCGCCCGGCGGACCGCAGGGATGGACGCGGCCGCCCCAGGATTCAATGTCCTTGACGGTCATGCCGTAGAAGGCGAGGAGCTGTTCGACGAGGACGAGCGTCGAGTGCGTGGGATCCTCGCGCAGCGACATCTGCAGCGGATAGCGCGCCTTCTTCACGTCGTGCAGCGACTTGAAACCGGTGTTCTTGCGGATTGCGACCACGAACCGGTCCCAGCTCGGATAGGAGCCGAGAATGCGCACCGGCAAAGGCGTATCGAAGAGGCCGACGCCGCGATAGGCCTGGGTCAGCATCGCCGAGGGGTTGACGAAGGCGGCTTCGATGCCGCCCTTGACGACATCATGCGCGAGGATCGCCGAGCCGGTCGACATCCGCAGCCACGGCGTGAAGCTTTCGCCCGAGCCGGTGCCGACGGTGATGCACATATCGCGGTTGCCGCCATATTTCGTCGCCGGATTGCCGGCGATGTGCAGGCCGAGCTCCCAAAGAATTTTGGATCGGCGGAAATTCGCTCCGGAAGGCAGTGGTTCCATGGTCAATTGTCCCGCATGACAGGAAGGATAAGCCGCGAAGGGTGATCGGCGTCATGATGGACCGTGTCGGCGCCCATCTTGTCCGGCCGGTAGATGTGGAAGAACAACGCATCCGTCACCGGGGAATCGCCATTCGCGACCTCGACGCGAATGCGATTGCCCTGGCGAAAGCGATAGGCGATCGGCTGCAGCGGAATCTCGACCTCGTAAACCCGCCCGGGCGTCAAAGGCTCCGCGCGCGCATGGGTGTAATGGGGCGAGAACTCGGTGCTGCGCCCGGCGTCGCGCTCGCGATGCGAGGCGCGAAGCCAGCCCTTGGTGACGATCGCATAGGCGGGCTGAAGACCGCCCGCCCGCTGATCGGGGCTTTGTGCGAATTGCTCGGAGATTTTGACGATGAAATCCATCTCCGGCCGGGTCGAGGAGGCGTGGAGCACGAGCTTGCCTTCGCCGGCGATTTCGAGATCGCTCGCCAGCGGGGCGGTGGTGAAGGTCAAAACGCCGCGCGCCGGATCGGGTCCTTGCGGCCCCAAGGCGACAACGCCCAACGCCCAGCTCGGATGCGGATAGGAATAGCTCGTGCTGCTGCCGCTCGCGGCGGGCGGCGTCGGCGAGAGCGCTCCGTCATTGAGCGAGGTGACGCTGCCGCTCGGGCCGGCGCCGAGATAAAAGCTGGTCGGTTTTGCCTCGGGCGGCGGCCAGGCGCTGGCGGCTTTGACCTCGCCGGTGTTGCGCACCGTGTATTCGACGTGGGGCCGTGCTTCGTGAGCGGTCTTCTCGCCCTTCAAGTAGCGATCGTAGAAGGGCAGCAGATGCTTCTCATGGAACTCGATCAGCGAGAAATCGCGCTGCGCCGTGAAGGGCGTCGGCGTGCCCGAGATGAACAGCTTCTTCGGCCCTTGCGCCTTCCGGTAGCCGAGAATGTTGCCGGCGCAATGCAAATCCATCTTCGCCCAAACGCCGATCGAGAAGAGCGGCACCTTGATCTGATCGAGCCGCTCGGCGGCGCAACGCTCCTTCCACCACTCGTCGTAGAAGGGATGCATCTGCACGTCGTGGAAAACATCGTGCGGTAGATCGCGCGGATGATCGCCATTGGTCGGGTAGAGGTTCGGGACACGAACGCTCGAATTGTACCAATAGGAGAGAAAATTTCCCTCGATGCCGCCGGGATAGCCCATGAAGCGATAAGGGTCGTTCAAGCCGTCATAAGCGCCGAGGCAGGCGAGATGCGGCGGGTTCTCGATGCCCATGAACCATTGCGTCATGCAGTAATAGGATTCGCCGATGCCGCCGACCTTGCCGTTCGACCAGGGCTGCGCGGCGATCCATTCGATCACGTCATAGAGATCGTGCTGCTCCTTGCGGTCGAGAAAGCGGTACTCGCCTTCCGAAAACCCGGTGCCGCGCACATCCATATGGACATAGGCGTAGCCGTGCTCGATGTACCACTCGATCGGCCCGGTCTCGCGCCACAGGAACACGGGCGTCGCCGGCAGCGCGTTGTTGTCGTAGCGATAGGGGCTCGCTGCGAAGAGGGCGGGGAACTTGCCGCTGCCCTCGGGGCGGTAAATCCGGACCGCGATCCTGGTGCCGTCGCGAACCGCGATCCGGATGTCTTTTTCTTCGATCAATGCGTTACTCGGCGGGCGCGCTCGCGTTCTCGCGCATCCATGGCCGCTCCCTGAGGCGTGTCTCGTTGAGCTTATGGACGATGTAGCAGATGACTGCGCCGACGGCGAACGGCAAAGCCGCCCACATATAGAG
>Ga0134125_10010725_pt1 | contig 10281 bp, 7 predicted proteins | sample KB31751_FD_96464 | JGI IMG/M metagenome (GOLD analysis project Ga0134125, IMG submission 96464) | Terrestrial soil microbial communities with excess Nitrogen fertilizer from Kellogg Biological Station, Michigan, USA - KB3-175-1 | ecosystem: Environmental > Terrestrial > Soil > Unclassified ... | reverse complement strand
GCGCGCTCGCAGGTCCAGGCGGCCCAGTCGGCGAAGCCGTCCGACTCCGCGGCGCTGCAATCGCTGTTGCGTGGCCGCGACACCTGGACCGTCGACTGACGTGGACAAGCAGGTGCCCGACACAATGAAACAGGCCGGGTTGCTAGCGGGGATAGTGCTGGCCGGCGGCGAATCGCGGCGGATGGGCCGCGACAAGGCGACCTTGCCGGCGCCCGGCGGGGCCACCACGCTTCTCGAGTACGTCGTCGGCGTCGTCGCGCAACGCTGCGACCCGGTCTTCGTGATGGCCGCGCCGGGGCAACCGCTACCCGAGGTGCAGGCGCATGTGATTCGCGACGAGGTGCGCGGCCAGGGGCCACTGCCGGCGACCGGAGGCGGCCTGCGTGCCGCCGCGGCGGCCGGCGCTCGGTTCGCCTTCGTCTGCGCCGTCGACATGCCGCTTCTGTCAACGGGATTGATCGACGACCTGGTGGCGCTGGCCACCGAGACCGACGCCGAAATCGTGCTGCCGTGGGACGGTCGCAGCCACTACCTCGCCGCGGTCTACCGCACCGATCTGGCGGAGCGGATCGACGGCCTGGTCGCCGCCGGCGCCCGCTCGATGCGCGCCTTGATCGACGCCTCCGACGCCCAGCAGATCGTGCTGCCGGAATCGCGTTTCCTGGCCAACGTCAACTCGGAGAGCGACCTGCGCGCTCTGGCGCAACTCCAGGCCTGAGGCTCGACGCTGCGCCGATCGGGTTTCTAGTCGGGCCCGCGTTTGCCCATCGCGATCTGTTGAACACTTTCGCAAAAGTCGACTGCACCAAGTCGGCGGGACACCGTGATCTGTTGGGGCGGCTGCGATTTGAGGCTCCGTGAAGAGTCGCCCTGATACGGGCCGTGGCCTTGGTGGGAAATTTTGACTGCGTGATGCCCGAGGTGCGGATGAGCGCCGCCCAGTTGAAGGTTTTCGTGTCGGCGGGTTCCGGCGCTTAGCGAGCTGATCATGAAATGCCTTGTCGCAGCGCGAAAGTCAATGAAAGACATTGTCGGAAAAGGTAATACGCATCGTAGAATAGGCCAACTCGGATTAGGCGAGTTTGTGAGTAGCGAATAGTGCTGTGGACCAGGATAATTCAGCGCAGGAATGATTGACGCTCGCGCGTCTGGCGTGGTGACCTAAGAAACGGCCCGACTTGCGGTATCCTGCGCCGGCCCGATGGCAAGCGAGGGCGGATCCGTTGTGGCTGCGGCGAATCGGGAATAACGCCCCAAATAAACGTGCGCCAGCTCACAAAATACTGGTGATTAGACTCACCATTTGTTTGTGGGTGCGATCGGCGTGCCGGCGCCGGAAAGCCCACGGTGACCTGCATGAATGGGGTCGCGATCGCGGCGTGATCGGCTCGTTACCGAAACGAGATGTCTGATTTCCGAAGATGACGAATGCCTCGGCGTCTTCTACGGTCGGTCCGTGTTAGCCCGCAACGGGTTACGGAAGAGTAATCAAAAAAATTGAATCCACGGACCCGCGTGTGAGCGGCGCCACGGACGGCGAGAGCCCGACCGTGGACGGTGGGTGAAAACCCGCCGGGCAGACCTGGCCCGCCGCTGTCGTGCCTGACCCAGACGGCACGTTCCAAAGCAGGCATTCAACCAAACACCTTCAGCCCACCTGCGTGGGCTTGCTTTGGCGCGCGCACCGCGAAAGGAAAGATATTGAAGAACGTCCGCAAGACGCTCATTCTTGCCGCGGTCACGAGCACGCTTGTGACCATCCCGTCGGCCACCGCCCACGCAGATGAAGCGGTGGGCTTCGACCCGAACATGCCGGCCGCCGGGCCCGCCCCGGACGCCCCGGCCCCGGACGCGCCTCCCGCCCCGGACGCGCCCCCGGCCCCGGACGCCCAGGCCCCGGACGCTCCGCCGCCGGCGCCTGTGGGTTTTGACCCGAACGTTCCGCCGCCCCCGGGCCCGGACGTGCCGCCGCCACCGCCCGTTAGGGCGTACAGCGTGAACTGGGATGCCATCGCGCAGTGCGAGTCGGGTGGCAACTGGGGGATCAGCACCGGTAACGGCTTCTCCGGTGGTCTGCAGTTCACACCGAGCACCTGGCATTCCAACGGCGGTAGTGGCTCCCCGTCCGGTGCGAGCCGCGAGGAGCAGATCCGGGTTGCCGAGAACGTGCTGCATTCGCAGGGCATCGGCGCTTGGCCGGTGTGCGGACGCCGCGGCTGATCGACGGCTTCGCAGACACACATAGAAGGAGTGCCGGGCCCCGTGCCCGGCACTCCTTAGCTCCAGCCGTCGCCGCCCGCGCCGTCGGGTAGCGTCGGGCCCGTGACCGCAACGCCGCGCGAATTCGACATTGTGCTGTACGGGGCGACCGGCTTCGTCGGCAAGCTCACCGCCGAATACCTGGCCAGCTCGGCACCTGACAAACGGATCGCGCTGGCCGGCAGGTCGCCCGACCGATTGCGTGCCGTCCGCGACACGCTGGGCGAACCCGCGCAGTCGTGGCCCGTCCTGAACGCAGATGCCTCCTCGCCCTCGACGCTGAACGAGATGGCGGCGCGCACCCAAGTCGTCATCACCACGGTCGGGCCCTACACCCGCTACGGATTGCCGCTGGTGGCCGCCTGCGCCGCCGCGGGAACGGACTACGCCGATCTCACCGGAGAGGCGATGTTCGTCCGCGACAGCATCGACCAATTCCACAAGCAGGCCGCGGACACCGGTGCCCGCATCGTGCACGCGTGCGGATTCGATTCCGTCCCTTCAGACCTCAGCGTGTATGCGCTCTACCGTGCGGCGCGCGACGACGGCGCCGGCGAGCTCGTCGACACCGACCTCGTTGTCCGTTCCTTCTCCGGCGGGGTTTCCGGCGGCACCGTCGCGTCGATGCTGGAGGTGCTGGACAGCGCGTCGCGTGATCCCGAGGTGCGGCGCGAACTCGCCGACCCATACACGCTGAGCAGCGACCGCGGCGCCGAACCCGAAATCGGGGTGCAGCCCGATCTGCCGTGGCGTCGAGGTCGTCGGATCGCGCCGGAGCTGAGCGGGCTGTGGACCGCGGGCTTCGTCATGGCGCCCTACAACACCCGGATCGTGCGGCGCAGCAATGCATTGCTGGACTGGGCGTACGGGCGTCAATTGCGCTACAGCGAAAGCATGAGCCTGGGGTCCTCGCCGATCGCACCGGTGGCCTCCGCTGTGGTGGGCGGGGCTGCCGCCGCGACCTTCGGGTTGGGCAGCCGCTATTTCCGGCTGCTGCCGCGCCGGCTGGTGGAGCGCATCGTGCCCAAACCCGGAACCGGCCCCAGCCCGGCCGCGCGGGAGCGCGGCTACTATCGGATCGAGACCTACACCACCACAACCAGCGGCGCCCGGTACGTGGCGCGCATGGAGCAGCGCGGCGACCCCGGCTACAAGGCGACGTCGGTGTTGCTGGGGGAGTGCGCCCTGGCGCTGGCATTCGACCGTGACAAGCTCCCAGACCTGCATGGCGTCCTAACGCCCGCGGCGGCGATGGGCGACGCACTGCTGGACCGATTCCCCGCCGCGGGTGTGTCCTTGCAGGTTGACCGGCTGGCGCAGTGACCCGGCTCACGGTTCGGGCACTTACATGGGGGTAAACAGCGCTCCCTAGAATTGACGGGTGACCGCCAGCCGCAGCCCCGCCACCGACCTGCCCAAGTCGTGGGATCCCGCTGCGGCCGAAAGCGCCATCTACCAGAAGTGGGTGGACGCCGGTTACTTCGCGGCGGATTCCGCCAGCGGCAAGCCCGGCTACTCGATCGTGCTGCCGCCGCCGAACGTGACCGGCAGCCTGCACATGGGTCATGCGCTCGAGCACACCATGATGGACGCCCTGACCCGCCGCAAGCGGATGCAGGGATATGAGGTGTTGTGGCAGCCGGGCATGGACCACGCCGGTATCGCCACGCAGAGCGTGGTGGAAAAGCAGCTTGCGGTCGACGGCAAGGCCAAGGAGGACTTCGGCCGGGAGCTGTTCGTCGAGAAGGTGTGGGACTGGAAGCGCGAGTCCGGCGGGGCCATCGATGGGCAGATGCGCCGGCTCGGCGACGGGGTGGACTGGAGCCGCGACCGGTTCACCATGGACGAGGGCCTGTCACGGGCGGTCCGCACGATCTTCAAGCGGCTCTACGACGCCGGTTTGATCTATCAAGCGGAGCGGCTGGTCAACTGGTCGCCGATTCTCGAGACGGCGATCTCGGATCTCGAGGTCAACTACCTTGACGTCGAGGGCGAACTGGTGTCGTTCCGGTACGGCTCGATGGACGACTCACAACCGCACATCGTGGTCGCCACCACCCGGATGGAGACGATGCTCGGCGACACCGCGATCGCGGTGCACCCCGACGACGATCGCTACCGTCACCTGGTCGGAACCAGCCTGCCGCACCCGTTTGTGGACCGTCAGCTCGTCGTGGTCGCCGACGAGCATGTGGATCCCGAATTCGGTACCGGCGCAGTCAAAGTCACACCTGCGCATGACCCCAATGACTTCGAGATCGGCCTGCGTCATCAGCTGCCGATGATCTCGATCATGGACACCCGCGGGCGGATCGCCGACACCGGTACGCAATTCGACGGCATGGACCGTTTTCAGGCCCGGGTCGCGGTGCGCGAAGCCCTGGCGGCCGACGGTCGGATCGTCGAGGAGAAGCGACCCTACCTGCACAGCGTCGGACACTCCGAGCGCAGTGGCGAGCCGATCGAGCCGCGGCTGTCGCTGCAGTGGTGGGTCCGGGTGGAATCGCTGGCCAAGGCCGCCGGTGACGCGGTGCGCAACGGCGACACCGTGATTCACCCGGCCAGCCTGGAACCGCGGTGGTTCGCCTGGGTCGACGACATGCACGACTGGTGCATCTCCCGGCAGCTGTGGTGGGGCCATCGCATCCCGATCTGGTACGGGCCCGACGGCGAACAGCGCTGCGTGGGCCCCGACGAAACGCCGCCAGAAGGCTGGGAGCAGGACCCCGACGTCCTGGACACCTGGTTCTCCTCTGCGCTGTGGCCGTTTTCCACCTTGGGCTGGCCGGAGAAGACCCCAGAGCTCGAAAAATTCTATCCGACAAGCGTTCTGGTCACTGGCTACGACATCTTGTTCTTTTGGGTGGCCAGGATGATGATGTTCGGCACCTTCGTCGGTGACGACGACGCCATCACCCTGGACGGCCGCCGCGGCCCGCAGGTGCCGTTCACCGATGTCTTTTTGCACGGGCTGATCCGCGACGAGTCCGGCCGCAAGATGAGTAAGTCCAAGGGCAACGTCATCGACCCGCTGGACTGGGTGGAAATCTTCGGTGCCGATGCCCTGCGGTTCACGCTGGCCCGCGGCGCCAGCCCCGGTGGCGACCTGGCGATCGGTGAGGACCACGTCCGGGCGTCGCGCAATTTCTGCACCAAGCTGTTCAACGCCACTCGTTACGCACTCCTCAACGGCGCTCAGCTGGCGCCCGTGCCCCCGCCGGCCGAGCTCACCGACGCCGACCGATGGATCCTCGGGCGCCTGGAAGAGGTTCGCGCGGAAGTCGATTCGGCGTTCGACAACTACGAGTTCAGCCGCGCCTGCGAGGCGCTCTACCACTTCGCATGGGACGAATTCTGCGACTGGTACGTCGAATTGGCCAAGACGCAACTCGCCGAGGGGGTCACGCACACCACGGCCGTGTTGGCGGCGACACTGGACACGTTGCTGCGCCTGCTGCACCCGGTGATCCCATTCATCACCGAGGCCCTGTGGCAGGCGCTGACCGACAGGGAAACTTTGGTGATCGCCGACTGGCCCCAGTCGTCCGGGATAATCCTGGATCAGGTTGCCGCACAGCGGGTTACCGATATGCAGAAACTGGTGACCGAGGTTCGCCGGTTCCGCAGCGATCAAGGCCTGGCGGACCGCCAGAAGGTGCCGGCCCGGATGACCGGTGTGGAGGAATCCGATCTGCGCACCCAGGTGAGCGCGGTGACGTCACTGGCGTGGCTCACCGCCGCCGGGCCGCAATTCCGCCCGTCGGCATCCGTGGAAGTCAGGCTCAGCGGTGGCACCGTCGTCGTCGAACTGGACACCTCCGGCACCATCGACGTCGCCGCCGAGCGTCGCCGACTGGAAAAGGATCTGGCCGCGGCGCACAAGGAGCTGGCGTCGACCACCGCCAAATTGGCCAACGAGGACTTCTTGGGCAAGGCCCCGCAAAACGTCGTCGACAAGATCCGGGACCGTCAACGCCTGGCCCAAGAAGAAACCGAGCGGATCAACGCGCGGCTAGCCGGGATGCAATGACGGAGCCGCCCGAGTGGGCTGAGGATGCCGAAGTTCCCAGCGCGGTTCCCACCCCGGACGAGATCGCGTCCTTGTTGCAGGTCGAGCATCTGCTGGACCAACGCTGGCCCGAGACCAAAATCGAGCCGAGCCTGACCCGCATCAGCGCGCTGATGGACCTTTTGGGTTCACCGCAACTCGCCTACCCGTCGATCCACATCGCGGGCACCAACGGCAAGACCTCGGTGGCCCGCATGGTCGACGCGCTGATCACCGCGCTACAGCGTCGCACGGGGCGCACCACCAGCCCCCACCTGCAGTCGGCGGTCGAACGCATCTCGATCGATTCCACGCCGATCAGCCCGGCGCACTACGTGGCGACCTACCGCGAGATCGAGCCATTCATACAGATTGTCGACGCGCAATCGCAAGCTGGTGTTTTCGGGAAGGCTGGACCGCGACTGAGCAAGTTCGAGGTGCTGACGGCGATGGCGTTCGCCGCGTTCGCCGACGCCCCCGTCGACGTCGCCGTGGTCGAGGTGGGGATGGGTGGACGGTGGGATGCCACCAACGTGATCAACGCGCCGGTCGCGGTCATCACCCCGATCGCCATCGACCACGTCGAATACCTGGGCGACGACCTCGCCGGCATCGCCGGGGAGAAGGCCGGCATCATCACCCGGGCGCCGGAGGGCGCACCGGACACCGTCGCGGTCATCGCGCGCCAGGCGCCCGAAGTGATGGAAGTGTTATTGGCCCAAACCGTGCAAGCCGATGCGGCGGTGGCCCGCGAGGACTCGGAGTTCGCCGTCTTGGGCCGCCAGGTCGCTATCGGCGGGCAGGTGCTGACGCTGCAGGGACTCGGCGGCGTGTATTCCGACGTCTACCTGCCGCTGCACGGCGAACACCAGGCGCACAACGCCGCGCTGGCGCTGGCGGCGGTCGAGGCCTTCTTCGGCGCCGGCGCGCAGCGTCAGCTCGACGTCGAGGCCGTGCGCGCCGGATTCGCCGCGGTCGCCAGCCCCGGCCGGCTGGAGCGGATGCGCGGCGCGCCCACGGTGTTCATCGACGCCGCGCACAATCCCGCCGGTGCGGTCGCGCTGGCCCAGACGCTGGCAGGCGAGTTCGACTTCCGCTATCTCGTCGGGGTGCTCAGTGTGCTCGCCGACAAGGACGTCGACGGCATCCTCGCCGCGCTGCAGCCGGTGTTCGACGCCGTCGTCGTGACCCACAACGGGTCCCCGCGCGCGCTCGACGTCGAGTCGCTGGCCTTGGCGGCGCGCGAGCGGTTCGGACCCGACAGGGTGAGCACCGCCGAGAACCTGCGCGACGCCATCGACGTCGCGACCGCGCTGGTCGACGACGCCGCGCTCGACGGGCGCGCCGGAGACTTCTCCGGAACCGGCATCGTCATCACCGGTTCGGTCGTCACCGCCGGCGCGGCGCGCACCCTGTTCGGGCGTGATCCGCAATGACCCAACCGGATCCACGCCAGAACCCCGAGGAGCCGGGCCCGACGCCACCGGCCGACCCCTGGCGCAGCTTCGGCGCGGTGATGGCCCTGACGCTGATCCTCGAGGCCATCGTGGTGCTGCTGGCGATACCGGTGGTGGGCGCGGTCGGCGGCGGCCTGACGACGGCGTCGCTGACCTACCTGGTCGGCCTGGCCGTACTGCTGATCCTGATGGCCGGGGTGCAGCGCAAACCGTGGGCCATCTGGGCCAACCTGGGCGTGCAGGTGATCCTGCTCGCCGGCTTCGCCGTGTACCCCGGGGTGGGGTTCATCGGCGTGCTGTTCACCGGGCTGTGGGCCCTGATCGCCTACTTCCGGGCCGAGGTTCGGCGCCGACAGGGGTAGGCCAGCGCAAGGACACGAGCACGGACCCGCCGCATTGCCACCTGGTTATGTACGCTGTCCGCCGTGGCCGAACGGACATTGGTACTGATCAAGCCGGACGGCGTCCAGCGACAGCTGGTGGGGGAGATCATCGGCCGGATCGAGCGAAAAGGCCTCACCATCGCCGCGCTGGAACTCCGGCACGTCAGCCAAGACCTCGCCGCCCAGCATTACGCGGAACACGAGGGCAAGCCATTCTTCGAGCCGTTGCTGGAGTTCATCACCTCGGGGCCGGTGGTGGCGGCCATCGTGGAGGGGCCGCGGGCGATCGCGGCGTTTCGGCAGCTCGCGGGCGGTACCGACCCGGTCGAGAAGGCGATCCCCGGGACGATCCGGGGCGATTTCGGGCTCGAGACCCAGTTCAATCTGGTGCATGGCTCGGATTCGATCGAGTCCGCGAAGCGAGAAATCGCGCTCTGGTTTCCCGGCGCCTAGAGCTGCGACGATCAGTCTTGTGGTGCCGTGCTGACCGGTGTTCGCCCCATCGGGCTGCATCAGGTGTGGGTTGGGCCGCGGCGTGATGTGGGATACTGATCTCGGGTGAACGTCGCCGGACCGGCTTCAGACACCCGAATGAAGACTTGGACAAGCGCGACCATAGCCCCGTCGCCTTGGTGCGCTGCATGTCAGGCCGTCATTCAGCACGGCGCCGAGTGGGTTCTAACCTGAGCCGCTCGGGGCGAGACCATCACAAGCCCGGGAGAAGTGACCCGGGCCCATAGCGAAGCCCTCGCGTGGCCGCGTCGCAAAGACGCGCCCGGGGGCTTGAGGAGAATACGTGGTAGACGGTGCACCAACTGCAGAGCCATCAGAAGAATCGACTCGGTCCGAGGATCTTCCCGATCGGTTGAGGGTTCATTCGCTGGCCCGAACGCTGGGAACCACCAGCAAGCGGGTGCTGGACGCGCTCAGTGCGCTGGATGGGCGGATTCGCAGCGCACATTCCACCGTGGACCGCGCCGACGCGGTGCGGGTGCGTGACCTGCTGGCCGCCCAGCCCCAGGGGAGCCCCGAGAACGCGGGCGGCAGCGAAGACACAGACGCCGACGAGCCCGAATCGCGGCTGATGCTGGAGACCCCCGACAACGCCGCCGAGCGACCGCACTACATGCCGCTCTTCGTCGCACCGCAGCCGCTCGACGGCGAAGACGAGAGCGGCACCGCCGAGGGCGCCGACTCCGACGATTCCGACAGCGACGACGACGACGAGCAGGCCGATCGGCCGTCGAACCGCCGGCGCCGGCGCGGCCGTCGCGGTCGCGGCCGCGGTCGCGGCGAGCAGGGCGGACCCGAGGGCCAAAACGACGGCGACGACGACGAGCCGCAGGGCCGGGGCAAGAAGGGCGCCCAGTCCGACTCCGCCGATTCTGCCGATGCCGACGACGACGATTCCGACGACGACGACTCCGACGGCGGTGACGACGGTTCGCCGGATGGTGGCAATCGCCGCCGCCGCAGGCGCCGGCGCCGCAAGTCCGGATCGGTCGACGACAACGACGAGGGGCCATCGCCCGACGACCCGCCCAACACGGTGGTGCACGAGCGGCCGCCCCGCAATGGCAAGAACGGCGGCGACGGCTCCGGCAGCAGTTCGAGCAGCAGCGAGATCAAGGGCATCGACGGCTCGACTCGGCTGGAGGCCAAGCGGCAACGGCGCCGAGACGGCCGCGACGCCGGGCGGCGCCGCCCCCCGGTGCTGACCGAGGCCGAATTCTTGGCCCGCCGGGAGGCCGTCGAACGCGTCATGGTCGTCCGCGACCGGGTCCGCAGCGAGCCGCCACACCAAGGTTCGCGGTATACGCAGATCGCGGTGCTCGAGGACGGCATCGTCGTCGAGCACTTCGTCACCTCGGCCGCGTCGGCCTCCCTGGTGGGCAACATCTATCTCGGCATCGTGCAGAACGTGCTGCCCTCGATGGAGGCGGCCTTCGTCGACATCGGCCGCGGCCGCAACGGTGTGCTCTACGCCGGTGAGGTCAACTGGGAAGCCGCGGGGCTGGGGGGAGCCGAGCGCAAGATCGAAAAGGCGCTCAAGCCCGGCGACTACGTCGTCGTCCAGGTCAGCAAGGACCCGGTCGGGCACAAGGGCGCGCGGCTCACCACGCAGGTGTCGCTG
>Ga0134125_10010724_pt1 | contig 10281 bp, 14 predicted proteins | sample KB31751_FD_96464 | JGI IMG/M metagenome (GOLD analysis project Ga0134125, IMG submission 96464) | Terrestrial soil microbial communities with excess Nitrogen fertilizer from Kellogg Biological Station, Michigan, USA - KB3-175-1 | ecosystem: Environmental > Terrestrial > Soil > Unclassified ... | reverse complement strand
GGAGCGTGGGCGCACCAATCATCTGCGATTGATGGGTGCCGAGCAGCATGCGCTGTTCGCGGAAGCGGAGACCGAGACGCCGGGCTTTGCCTTTGTGGTGCGCTCGATGACGCTCGATTTCCTGAAACCCGCGCGGATGGACGACATGCTCGAGATCGTGACCTGGCCGGTCGCGGTGAAGGGCGCGTCCATCATACTGGGGCAGGAGGTGCGGCGCGGCGACGACGTCCTCGTCAAGGCGGAGGTGCGTGTCGCTTTCATCAGCGAGGGCCGGGCTCAGCCGATTCCGAAAGCGATCCGGGCCTTGATGAAGGCCGATCTGGTCTAGCTATCGCCCGATAGGCGATCGGCCATCGACTTGCAGAGCCGCGGCGGTAGAGTGGCGCATCGTATCAAGCCCGAGGCCTGCCATGTCACGTCCGCCGCTCCCGCCGTTCACGAAAGAGACCGCCGCCCAGAAAGCCCGCATGGCGGAGGACGCCTGGAATTCCCGCGATCCCGAACGCGTCGCGCTCGCCTACACCGAGGACAGCCGCTGGCGCAATCGCTCGGAAATCATTGAAGGCCGCGCGGCGATCGTGGCTTTCCTCAAGCGCAAATGGTCCACCGAGCTGGACTATCGCCTGATCAAGGACGTCTGGGCCTTCGATGGCAACCGCATCGCGGTGCGCTTTCAGTACGAGTGGCATGACGCCAACGGCCGGTGGCATCGCTCCTATGGCAACGAACAGTGGGAGTTCGACGAGCACGGCCTGATGCGCCGACGCGAGGCCAGCATCAACGACATCAGCATCGCCGAGAAGGACCGCCGCTTTCATTGGCCGGCGCCCGGCCCGCGGCCGGCCGATGTGCCGGGACTGACCGAGAATCCGTTCTAGGGCGTGATTGGATTAGGATCGATCGCCATCACGCTCTGGATTCTTGTTTGCGCATGATCTCGGCGCAAACGCTATGCGTTTGTCGCTAGGGAAAATCGAACACGCCTTTCCGAATGTTGCGCTAGGCACGTGGCCCGCGGGTCAGAAAACGGGTGATCGCGCCGCCGAGTCTCGCGTTGTCGACGGGCTCTGCGAGCGAGGCCTTGGCCTCTGCGACCAGTGCGTCGGGCGCGTGGCCTTGGCGCAGCTCGCAGCACACATGCGCAAAGCCGGCGTCGAACTCCGGATGCGGCTGCACGGACAGCGCGGAGCCATTGCCGTAGAGCAGGCCGGCATGTTCCGTGAAAGCGGAGAACAGGATCGTCCGTGCACCGGGCGGCGGCTCGATCACCTGATCCTGATGGGACGCGGCGATGGCGATGCGATCGCCATCGATGACGCCGTTGCCGGGCATCACGTCGTAGACATGGCGTCCGATGCCCCAGCCTTTTTCGGACTTGCGCACGGTGCCGCCGAGCGCCTGCGCCATCAGCTGATGGCCAAAGCAGACGCCGACCATCGGGATTTGACCCGCATAGGCGCTGCGCACAAACTTTTCGAGCGGCACGATCCAGTCAAGTCCGTCATAGACCCCGGCGGCGGAGCCGGTGATGAGGATCGCCTGCAATGTGTCGGGCCTGGGAAGCGGTTCGCCGCTGACGACGCTGACGACGTCAAAATCGATCGAGGCGTCTTCCGCGCGGATCATGCGCTGGAACATCTGCGGATAGGATCCGTGGCGCTCGCGATTGCGTTCCCTGACGAGTCCCGTTTCGATGATGGTGATGCGTGACATGGGATGCGTGAGATGGAGCGTCGCGAGAGTTGCGGCAGCGTCTTTGGCCCGAGCGCTGTTTCTACCGAAGTAACATCGCGGCGACGGCATTCCAAGATCAGCCGTCCCCGCTTTTGGCGGGGACGACCATGCGCGCGGCGCTTATGCCGCTGCCTTGTGCCGGGCGAGCTCGGCCTTGTAGAGCTCGAACTCCTCCGCCAGGGCCTTGGCGACGCTCGGCCTCCCGCGCAGCCGCTCGTAGTAGCCCTTCACGGCGGGCCATTTCGCAAGCTCCACCGGCGGCGTCGCCATGGTCCAGTTGATGACCGTGACGAGATAGGCGTCGGCCACGCTGAAATGGTCGAGCAGGTACTCGCGACCCTTCAGGTAATTCTCGAGGTAGTCGAGCCGCGACAGGTACTTCGCGAGGACGTAGCTCTTCACTTCAGCTCCCGCCTTCTTGTCGAGGAGCGGAACGAACAGGCCCTTGTGCAGTTCTGTCCCGATGAAGCAGAGCCATTGGTGCAGCCGGCTGCGCTCGATGGCGGACGTGGTGCCGAGACCGGCCTTGGCGAAACGGTCGGCGACATATTGCAGGATCGCCGCGTTCTCGGTCAGCACGGTGCCGTCGTCGGTGCGCAGCGTCGGCACCAGGCCGAGCGGGTTCACCTGCAGAAAGCTCGAGCCGTCGTTCTGCACCACCTTGGTCTTGGGATCGACCTCGAGATAGGTCGCAGCTTCGCCCGCCTCGTAGAGCGCGACGCGGGTCGCCATCGAGCAGGCGAGCGGCGAGAAATAAACGTCCATGGATGCCTCCTTGGCGATCCGGACCCGCATGGGCGGGCCGGGATTGATTTTTATACTGTCTCGCATAATATATTAAAGGTCAAGGAATTTTCTGCGAAATGGTACAAAAAGTTAAGAAGGCTGTTCCGGCGAAAGCTGCAGCACCTCGGATCGAGCCCAGGATGCAACCGGCTGCGCCCAAGCGCCGGGGCCGGCCGCGCGCCTACCAGCCTGATGTGGCGCTCGGCAAGGCGCTCGACCTGTTCCGCAAGGACGGCTTTGCGGCGACCTCGCTCGATGACTTGAGCGCTGCGACCGGCATGAACCGGCCGAGCCTCTATGGCGCCTTCGGCGACAAGCGCGAGCTCTACATCAAGAGCTATCAGCGCTACCGCGACGACGCGCGCGCTCTGATGGTCAATATCTTTCGCGATGAGATGCCGATCCGCAAACGCCTGGAGCGCATCTACGCGGTCGCGCTCGACATCTATCTCTCCGGCGAAAGTCCGCGCGGCTGCTTCACGGTGATGACGGCGGCGTCGGAAGCCGTGTTTGATCCTGAGATCCGCTCGATGGTGCTGGACGGTTTCCTCGAACTCGACAAGGCCTTCGCGTCCTGCTTTCGCCTGGCCAGAGAGAATGGCGAGCTCGCCGGGAGCGCCGATCCGATCGCGCTGTCGCAGCTCGCATCCGCCACCATCCACACCATCGCGATCCGCGCCCGCGCCGGCGTTCCGCGCAGGGAATTGGAAACGATCGTCAAGGGCGCGATCGACGTGATGTTGCGCGCGGCCTGACGCCGCAGCGAAAAAACAGGGCGGGGCGACTGCCGCCTCGTCCGTGGCCCCTTGCTGCCCGCGTCCGGTTCATTAGTGTAGCCGCCACGTAAACTGTGTAGCTGCACGAGACGGGACGGGATCCATGAATGCATCGGAACGCATTGACCGGATGATCGCCGAGCTTGCGGATTGGCGTGGCAAAACCATCGCCAGCATCCGCAAGCTCATCCTCGAGACCGACGGCGAGATCATCGAGGAGTGGAAGTGGATGGGAACCCCGCTCTGGTCCCGCGACGGAATGATCGCGATCGCCAACGCTCACAAAGGCAAGGTGAAGGTGACCTTTGCCTATGGGGCTCATCTGCCGGATCCCGACAAGCTCTTCAATGCGGGCGAAGGCAACGCGAGGCGCGCGATCGATATTGTCGAGGGCGACAGGCTCAACGAGCGCGCTCTGAAGAACCTCGTCCGTGCCGCGATCGTTTACAATCATGCCAAGTTGAAGAAGAACGCGCCGAAGAAAGCCTCCGCGGGTGCGCGCGCGAAAGCAGCCAAAGGTAAAAAGAGGTGAAAACGAGGCGCGATGGCCATCGCAAGCAACTGCTAATATCCCCTTCCGCGATCGACGACGTTCTCCAGCGCGCCGCCCTCCTCAAAACGCTCGATCTGGCGCGCGACATATTTGGAGATCTCGTCGGGATCGGTGTCGGCTGCGTTGTGCGGTGTCAGCACGACCCTCGGATGGGTCCAGAACGGGCTGTCCTCCGGTAGCGGCTCCTCACCAAAGACATCGAGCGAAGCGGCACCCAGCGTGCCGTCGTCGAGGCAGGCGAGGATGTCGGCTTCGTTCTGCAGACCGCCGCGGCCGGCATTGATCAGGACCGGCGCGCCCATCGGGCTATTGCGATTGAGCTTTGAAAAAATCTGGCGGTTGAGGATGTGCCGCGTGCCCGGCGTCAGCGGCAACAGGCAGACCAGAATATCGGTGCAGCGCAGGAAGGCCTCGAAGCCGGCCTCGCCGTGAAAGCATTCGACGCCTTCGATCGTCCGCTCGCTGCGGCTCCAGCCGGCGACGCGAAAGCCGATGCGGCTCAGCACGTTCGCGGCATTGGCGCCGAGCACGCCTAGCCCCATGATGCCGACCGCAATCGCGTCCGCCGGCCACTGGAATTTCGGCGCCCAGCGCTTTTCGCGCTGCGACTCGCGCAAATAGAGTTCCTGCCGGTGATGCATCAACACGTGCAGCACGACATATTCGGCCATGCGGCCGGTGAGGTCGTCGACAGCGACCCGCACCAGCGGCACGTCGGGCAAGGTCTTGTCTGACAAGAGCGCGTCGACGCCCGCGCCGAGATTGAAGATCACTCGCAGGTTCGAAAAGCCGGCCAGTTCCCCGGGCGCCGGCTTCCAGACCGCGGCATAGTGCACCTCCGCGGGATCCAATTTTGCCTCGGAGAGTGGCAACACGCGCCGGTCGCGGCAGACCGCACCGAAGCGCGCTTTCCACCGTTCCGGCGACCAGTTGTCGGTCCCGCCATGGATCAATAGCGCCAGCGCGCCTTTGCCGATCAGTCTTGTCATTTCGCCCCAAAGTCAAAGCGTGACGTGCACCACAGTACAGATGGCTGCATCGGTCCAGTTTCCTCATACCGAACACGGAGACCTTCCATGCGCAAGCTGATCCTGATTTCCGCTCTCCTCCTCGCGTCCGCCTCCGCCTACGCCGGCCCGAGCACCGATCTGACCGTTGCCGCGAATGACACGCCGGCGGCGACGATCGATACGGCCCACCCGCTTCCGCCGGTGAATCAGCCGGACGCCGCCAAGCCGGCGGCACAAACGCCGAAGCCGCAGCTCGCCGCTACCGGCAAACCCCACGCGTCCAGGCGGCCTGTGCATGGCCATAGCTATGCAAGCGACGAGGCCAAGGCGCGCCGGATCGCCGCCAGATACGGCATCTCCTGGTAATTCAGATGATTTTGCGATCGCGGCGATACCTCTTCGCCGCGACCGCCCTACGGTTGCCGAGACGCGCACGATTGCGCGGAACCAGCCTTCAAAATTTGTTACCCCTCCCTGTCGGCACCGGGCATACTCGTTCGTCTTCGAGACGAACGGGGACCGCAACGCATGCTCTACGCCATCCTTTGCTACCATGATGAGGATTTTGTCGGCTCATGGACCAAGGAGCAGGACGAAGCCGTCATCAAGAAACTTTTGGTCGTGCAGGAGAAACTCGCCAAACAGGGCCGGCTCGGCCCGGTGGCGCGCTTGTTGCCGACGACGGCGGCGACCACGCTGCGCAAGGACGATCCGCCGCTGGTGATCGACGGCCCCTACGCTGAGACCAAGGAGCAATTGCTCGGCTTCTATCTGATTGACTGCAAGAACCTGGACGAGGCGGTCGACGTCGCGCGGGATCTCGGCGCCGCCAATCCCGGTGGCGCCTATGAGATCCGCCCGGTCGCCACGTTCGCGCCCGGGAGGGCGCCTGCATGACCACAACCGATACTGCCTGGATCGATGCCGCGCTGACGTCGGCGCGGCCCCAGGCGGTTGGCGCGCTGCTGCGCTACTTCCGCAATCTCGACACCGCAGAGGAGGCGTTCCAGAACGCCTGCCTGCGCGCGTTGAAGACCTGGCCGCAAAACGGCCCGCCGCGCGATGCCGCAGCCTGGCTGATCATGGTCGGGCGCAATGTCGCGATCGACGAGGTCCGGCGAAATCGCAAGCAGCAGTCGCTGCCCGAAGACGATCAGGCGATCTCCGATCTCGAGGATGCCGAGGAGGAGATCGCAGAACGGCTCGACGGCTCGCACTATCGCGACGACATCCTGCGCCTGCTGTTCATCTGCTGCCATCCGGAGCTGCCGGCGACGCAACAGATTGCGCTCGCCCTGCGTATCGTCTCGGGGCTCTCCGTGAAGCAGATCGCGCGCGCATTTCTGGTCTCCGAGGCCGCGATGGAGCAGCGTATCACGCGCGCGAAGGCCCGTGTCGCGGAGGCCCATGTGCCGTTCGAGGCGCCCGGCGCGCTCGAGCGCTCCGAGCGGCTGATTGCAGTCGCCGCCATGATCTATCTGATCTTCAACGAGGGCTATTCCGCGAGCGGCGATACCGCCGAAATCCGAAAGCCGCTGTGCGAGGAGGCGATCCGGCTGGCGCGCCTCCTGCTGCGGCTGTTTCAGAGTGAACCGGAAATCATGGGCCTGACGGCGCTGCTATTGCTGCAGCACGCGCGCACCGATGCGCGATTTGCGCCCGACGGCTCGCTGATCCTGCTCGACGACCAGGATCGCTCGCTCTGGAATCAGAATTTGATCGTCGAGGGCCTTGCGCTGATCGACAAGGCGGTGCGCCACCGCAAAAGCGGGCCCTATCAAATTCAGGCCGCGATCGCCGCGCTTCATTCCCGCGCCGAAAAGCCCGAAGATACCGACTGGAAGCAGATCGACCTGCTGTATGGCGCGCTTGAGCTGGTGCAGCCTTCGCCGGTGGTGACGCTCAACCGCGCGGTCGCGGTCTCCAAGGTCCGGGGTGCGGAAGCCGCGCTGGAGATGATCGAGCCGCTGGCGTCGCGGCTCTCGAACTACTTTCATTTCTTCGGCGTGCGCGGCGCCGTCCTGATGCAACTCGGCCGCAACGAGGAGGCCCGCGTCGCCTTCGACCGCGCGATTGCGCTCGCCAATACCTCGGCCGAAGCCGCCCACATCCGCATGCATCTCGACCGCCTGATGCGCGACAGCCAGGCGCGCGACGCGAAGGCAGGGAAGTAGCTACTCTCGTCATGCCCGGGCATAGCCGTTCGAAGAACGGCGTCGCTTCCGCTCGCCTATGCCCGGGCATCCATCGACTCAAGAAGATTCTGTTGCTTGGTGATGGATGGCCGGGTCAAGCCCGGCCATGACGAGCGCATAAAACTTCGAAAAAAAAGTTTTCGTCGCCCCTGTCGGTCCGCGTCTTCCCCGTTCGTCTATTGGCCAGAGCATCACGGATGCACGACGGATTGCGGGGAGAGTGCCATGTCGACTTACGCGTTGGGCGAGTCGGTATCGATGCGGGCCTATTGGCTGGGCCGCCTGATCGGCGGACTTGTCATCCCGTTCCTGCCGTTGGATGGCGTGAGGATGGGTTACGGTTCCAGCGGTGCGCTGGCACGGGCGCTCGGCGCCATCAGCATGCCGTGTCTGGCGCTGACAGCCTTTCCGCCGACGTCGATCGTGGGCGCCATCCTGTGGACCGGTTATCTTGGTGACGTCGTCGCCGCGCACCTGAAGTTCTTTTGAAAGCGAATGGAGCCATTCATGCTGGCGGCCCTTGTCGTCATTGCTGTCGTGATCGTGATCGTCATCGTGGTGGTCTTGATCGTGGCCGCACGGAAGCCGGATACAATCCGTGTCGAGCGCACGGCGGTGGTGAATGCGCCGGCCGACAAGCTGTTTCCGCTGATCGCGGATTTCCATCAATGGCTGAAGTGGTCGCCATGGGAGGGGCGCGATCCCGCGCTGAAGCGCACCTATTCCGGCGCCGAGCGGGGCAGGGGCGCGGTCTATGCCTGGGACGGCAACAAGGATGTGGGCTCCGGCCGCATGGAGATCCTCGAGGCCGCGCAGCCGTCCAGGGTCGTGATCAAGCTCGACTTCTTCAAACCCTTCGAGGCTCACAACACCGCCGAGTTCACAATGTTGCCGCTGGGCGGTGCCACCAACGTCATCTGGGTGATGCATGGTCCGGCGCCGTTCGTCTCGAAGCTGATGCAGGTGTTCATGAACATGGACCGCATGATCGGCAAGGATTTCGAGACCGGCCTCGCCAATCTGAAGACGCTAACCGAGTAGTAATCTCATGTAGTCCGCCTGCCCATCACTCACCAAGGAGAAAGCGATGCTCAATCCCTACCTGTTCTACAACGGCAACTGTGAAGCGGCGTTCAAGTATTACGAGAAGGTGCTGGGTGGAAAGATCGAGCTCCTGCTGCGCGCCGACGAGGGGCCGGCAGACATGAAGCCACAGCCCGGATGGGAAAAGAAGATCATGCATGCGCGGATGTCGATCAATGGCCAGGCCTTGATGGCCTCCGACGCGCCTCCCGGACATTTCAACAAGCCGCAGGGCTTTTCGGTGTCGCTGACGATTCCCGATCTCGCCGAGGCCGAGCGCAAGTTCAAGCAGCTCGCCGAAGGCGGCAGCCAGAACATGCCGTTCGGCAAGACCTTCTTCTCCAAGGGGTTTGGCATGTGCACAGATCAGTTCGGCACACCCTGGATGGTCAACTGCCCGCTCGAAGGAATGTGAGCAGATCGGCAGGGTGGGCAAAGGCGCGCATGCGCCGTGCCCACCATCCTCTCCGATGTCGTGAATGGTGGGCGCGCCCGCAGGCGCCGCTGGTGCCGTCAGGGCGCGTGGCGGGTTGACCGCGTCATCTCAAATGCGACACATGTGTCGCATTTCCCCGAGCTGCCGACGAGCGGCCCCCACGGGCCTCGGTAGTGGTGCCGCATTTACTCGGTGTAGGTCCACACTACCTTAGTGAAGTTGAGCGAGAGGCTTTCTGTTGGACCCGTGTCCTTTGCTCCGCCCGCGTTCTTGCCACCGCCGCCTGCGACTTTGTTGAGTTCTTGCTCGGTCAATTCGTGATCGAAAGGTGTTGCGCTCTTAGCCTTGTCAAGGTCGCTCATGGTGTGCTCCTCAATTTTGATCAAAAAGTACCTGACGCAGGTTTCAGGAAGATTTCATGGCTCGTTTCGTCAATGTTTCGCGGCGATACCGATCGGCCACCGGTTATCGTCCGCGCTCTTGCCACTTGCGCACCATCAGGTCGATCGTGCGCGTGAACTCGCGGCGGCTCATAGGTAACATCCGATGTGACCACGGATCGTGGTCACATCGCGCGGCCCCGACACGATGCCCCGCCGCCGCCCGGGGGTGACCGTTGGCGCGCCAACGGCCAAACTCGATTTATTTGCCGACGTGTACGTGGTCTACTGAGTAGCTGTTCACACCAGCGGTGATGAGCCATGCGTCGGAGCCGTAGTAAAACACTGCCCCTAGATCACCGCCCGAGACGCGATCGAGTTCGTTCAGCGAAAATTCTTGAGCCTCATTGGCCCGTGACGCAACCTTGACGCCTGCACCTTCATTTTTGGAATTTAGCATGAACGTTCTCTCCTAGGTTCATCGGCCGATCTTGTGAGCAGCCACGGCTTCGACCTTTTCAGATCGCGGACATCTGCTCTGTGATGTTCGTCACCTGCGTCCGCCTTTTTGGCGAGCGCCACAATAAACCCGGCCTTAGCGCCGTCTTTTTGGCGCACGCCACAGCTCTCGCCTTAGCAAATCACGTCGCCACCAATTGGATAGCGGATCACGAGCCGAAATCTTCTTGCGCCGAACCGCGACGCGATGGCTTACTCGCGCACCAGCGAGCGTAGCACAGTTCCAGCCAGCGGCTTCATGCGCGATCTCGAATTTTCCAGAATGACTTCTTCTTGAGAATTTTTGCCATCGTCGGCAAACGTGAAGAAGTCGCAGCCCCTCACTTCGATGTGCTCGCCGCTCACCGCCGTTCCTCGAAGGGTCCATTGCGACACGCCTATGTCGCCCGTGACGAAATGCGTGTCATCGGTATATTGAACGTTGGGGATGCCGACCAAACGCCTCGTAAGCCAAGCGTCACACGCTCTTTGGTGGATGTCATTTACGATCTCGGTTTTGGTAGACCCTATCAGGGTCGCATCGCGGTTATGTGGATTTCCACTCTCGCCTGCACGTCGCCCAAATGGTCCTTGCTAACCGCTCACGGTAACAAAGTCATTCGGGACATTATGGGGACACCAGAGCCTTGACGATTTGATCTATATACAAAAACAACACGACCTTCTCCCACAAGGGGAGAAGGAAAACAGAAGCTCCTGCGCTCTTACCGGCACGACCGGTACATTGATGCAAGCTCGCGCCCGCGCAACAGCAACAGGTGCGATGTCAGGCCGCCGCGACGGATGATCCAGTCTCTCACCCGGCCAGG
>Ga0134125_10010721_pt1 | contig 10283 bp, 6 predicted proteins | sample KB31751_FD_96464 | JGI IMG/M metagenome (GOLD analysis project Ga0134125, IMG submission 96464) | Terrestrial soil microbial communities with excess Nitrogen fertilizer from Kellogg Biological Station, Michigan, USA - KB3-175-1 | ecosystem: Environmental > Terrestrial > Soil > Unclassified ... | reverse complement strand
GCCGTGGCCTGCGGTTCGCAGCCGCTCGACTGCAGCTGCGTGCTCAGCTCCCCGGTGAGCCAGTCCCGCCGCGCCAGCAGGGCGAGCGCGGCGGTACGGATCGCTTCCGGGTCTGCAGCCGCCTCAGGCCGAATTGGCCGCTTCGCCGCCACCGTTGCGCTGCTGCTTGACGGGCATGAGCTTCGCGCGGATCTGCTCCTCGATCTCGCGTGCCACCTCTCGGTTGCCTTGCAGATAGCTGCGCGTGTTGTCCTTGCCCTGCCCGATGCGATTGCCCTTGTACGCGTACCAGGAACCGGACTTCTCGATGATGCCCTGCGCGGCGCCGAGCTCGATGATCTCGCCCTCGCGGGAAATCCCCTGCCCGTACATGATCTCGAACTCCGCCTCGCGGAACGGCGGCGCCACCTTGTTCTTGACCACCTTGACGCGGGTCATGTTGCCGACGACCTCATCGCCGTTCTTGATGGCACCGATGCGGCGGATGTCGAGGCGGACAGAGGAGTAGAACTTCAGCGCGTTGCCACCCGTCGTCGTCTCCGGGTTGCCGAACATCACGCCGATCTTCATGCGGATCTGGTTGATGAAGATGACGATGGTGTTGGATCGCTTGATGTTGCCGGTGAGCTTGCGCAGCGCCTGCGACATCAGGCGCGCGTGCAGACCGACCTGCATCTCGCCCATCTCGCCCTCGATCTCCGCCTTCGGCGTGAGCGCCGCGACGGAGTCGATCACGACGATGTCCACGGCATTCGAGCGCACCAGCATGTCGGTGATCTCGAGCGCCTGCTCGCCGGTATCCGGCTGCGAGACCAGGAGATCGCCGATATTCACGCCGAGCTTCTCCGCATAGCTCGGGTCGAGCGCGTGCTCGGCATCGACGAAAGCCGCCGTGCCGCCGCTGCGCTGCACTTCCGCGATGACCTGCAGCGTGAGGGTAGTCTTGCCGGAGGACTCGGGCCCATAGATCTCGACGACGCGGCCGCGTGGCAGGCCCCCGATGCCCAGGGCAATGTCCAGACCGAGGGAGCCGGTCGACACGGATTCGACATCAAAGCTCGCCGCGCCATCGCCGAGGCGCATCACCGAGCCTTTGCCGAACTGCTTCTCGATCTGGCCCAATGCGGCGGCGAGCGCCTTCTTACGGTTCTCTTCCATCTTTCGACACCTAGGGAGGTTGCACGGCGAGGGGGAATTCTCTGCCGCAGAATTATCCCACAAAGCTGCGCCGCCAGAAGCCCATCAATCGAGCTGATTTGCTGTTATTTATCGCCTTTCTCGGCACACAGTGGCAATGACTCGACAACACTGTACGGCAGGGCGGCCGGCGACGCGCTGCGCTCGATGATTCACCGCATGCCGCTGTCCTCCTGCCCCGCCGAGCCGGGCGCAAGACTTTGCGCACCACCGTCACATCGCAGCGGAAGAGTCTGATTTTACTTTGCCGCTACCCTGCTCCGGTCCCAGGCCTGCCTGCAGCGGGAAAGGCGGGCTCGGATTTGAATGGCGGCATCTGCAGGAGTAGAGTGACTTGCGGCAGAGCCCAGGTACACGCTGCCCGGGAGGTCGATGGGACGGGGCTCAGCCCGCTGTGCGCGGAAGCGCCTCTGCAAGACCTGCGCGCAAAGCATTAAAAAAAACGAAGGCACTTTGCGAGGTAAGGTCATGACGGCCGTAGGAAGCACCGGCGGAGCGCCGGTACGGAACATCCCCTTGACGGTCATCGCATGGATCGCGACAGCGATCCTTCTGACCGGGTGCGGCGGCGGGGGCGGTGGCTCCGCAAACCCCACGCCCCAAGCCAGTTTGCGCTACCCCTCTTCCTCGCTCGTCTTCGTGGTGGGAACCGCGATCACGCCCGTTTCTCCGGCAGCATCGTCGGGATTATCCAGCTTCACGGTCGCACCGGCTCTTCCGGCCGGCTTGAGCCTCAATTCCTCGAACGGAACCCTCGCCGGCACACCCACCGCGGTCTCGGCTGCTGCGATGTACACCATCAGCGCCTCCGGGGGAGGGGCCAGCGCCAGCGCGAGTTTGTCGATTACCGTGAACCCGCAGCCGCCGTCCTCGCCGACCTACGGCGCCTCGGCGATTACCTTCACGGCCCATATCGCGGCTCGCACATTTACGCCGACTGCGGGAGGGGGCGCAGCGACCAGCTGGAGCATCACCCCTTCGTTGCCTGCGGGGCTGACTTTCGACACGACCGCTGGAACCATCAGCGGTACCCCCACAGCAGCGTCGGCTCCGACCAGGTACGTGGTCACTGCCCAGAATGCCGGCGGAAAGGCGACGGTGAATGTGACTATCGAGGTCGATCCGGACGTGGTCCTCGATGTCGGGCATGACACGGCCATTTCGACGCTGCGGATGAGCGGATCGACGGTCTTCAGCCTCGATCGGTCCGGTCACTGGAATCTTTGGGACTACGCATCCGCGTCAGAGATCGCAAGCGGAGACCTGTATTGCGCTCCGGGCTGCGATAAGCCGGATGTACCGTCGCATCTGGCGGACATGGCCGGAGGCACCGTCGTGCTCGCGACCCAGGACGGATTCGAGTTTCTCTCTGCCGCGTCCGGCCAGGAAATCTCGAGCATTACCGCCTCCGTGACCTGGTGGAGTCTGGCCAGCGACGGCAGTTATCTCGCCGTCGGCAGCACCAAGGGTTTGTCTGCCTGGTTGCCGTCGGGGGATTCTGTGGCCTCCCTCTCAGGCGATTACTCGAAAGCGATGGCATTCGCTGCGCCAGGTCAGATTCAGTTGGGGGAACCCAACCAGAATGTTATCCAGACAGTCTCTGTGCCCGGTGGCGCGAGCACCACCGGCCCCGCTTTCATTGGGTCGTTCGGATCCTGGTTCCTCGACGGCAGCCGATTCATCACAAACGCGGCACCCAGCACGCTCGTGTACTCTCAGGCTGGCACTCTACAGGCCACAATGGTGTTTTCGTCCACGACGCCGCTCGTGGGACAGGGCAACTGGATTTGGACCGATAGCGGGCCTACCGGAACCCTGCAGATATTTCCGGTCGCCTCCAGCTCGGCGCCCGTTGCAAGCCTCACGGTAAATCCCACCTGGAGCGAGATCCCCTCTGGAACCACACTCGCCGTGGCCACCGGTGACAGCCTGGGATTTGAGGTAATCGATCTATCGGGTACGACGCTGTCGGAGACCGCGTACAACAACTACAACCTGTCCGTCTACGCGGCCGCCTCAACCTCTCAGTGGATGTTTGGTGATAAGTCGGGAGTGCTCCTCGATGGGGCCAGCCTGACCAGCACACCGCGATACTTTGACTATGGCGCAGTCTCGAGCATCGCCGGCAGCGCCGGGTTGATTGCGATTGCTACGGCCTCGGGTCGCATCGTGTACTTTGATGCAAATACTCTGGCACAGCAGGGAGTCATCCCCGTATCAGCCTCGAAGCTCGCGCTGTCGGCTGACGGATCCGTGCTCGCAGCCCTACAGGATGACGGATCGATTGGGATCTACTCATTCCCGGGCGCGAGCTTGCTCTATACCTGGTCTTACCCCCCTTCCGGTGGCTTCGTTGCGACGGGCATCGGACTCTCCGGATCCGGCGCGCTACTGACCCAAGTCCTCTTGCCCACCTCGGGCAACACCGTGCCGCTGGAGGCCAGCCCGGCGACCGGTGGCTTGCCGGCGTTCGCCGTCTCGATAATCAAGGGAGCAGCCGGATCCGGATTCCCTCCCGAGATCTTCGTTTCGCCCGACGGCGCCTCGTTCGCCACGACTCCGGGCGTGCCCTTCTCCGGGGCGAACCCGGGGACGGATCTCTGGGATGTTCATGCCAACCTGCTCAATGCAATCACGGGCTACCCACTCGGGTGGATCGACGACGGCCATCTCCTCATCGCGACCTACATCTACATCGATCCCTTTCAGGACATCGGCTACGCGGGATGCGCCGTATATTCCCCTTCCGGTCAGAGCACGGGCCCCTGCGCACTGCCGGAAGTCGACGCGTTTCAGACAGTCACTTCCGACGACATCTATGTCGTCAACAAGGCCTCGATTCTTTCGGTCAGCACCGGGAGTGTCCTCTGGAGGAGCGGCGATCCGGCATCACTCTCACTGGGCGCGGTTGCGGGCAACCGGGTCGTCGTGCTCTCGGGGGCCCGGGTACTGGCGCAAGGGCACTAGCAAGGACAGCAAGGGCACTGGGTGGCCCGAGTCACGTGCCATTCAAGGTAGTTGCAGATGACTTTGGGGCTCAGCCCAGCGCATACGATTCGACGACGCTGTAGAGCGCTCCCTGGGGCAGCGTGCGACTCTCGACGAGCGCCAGCTCCGTGAATCTCCAGGTGACCGGATGGATCCGGTCTGCCGGTCCGGGGCGCGAGACCTTGCGCGCTACAGTCACATGCGGTCTGAAAGGCTTGAGATCGGGAGCAAATCCGCCCTCGTTCAGCAGGCCTTGCAGCCCACGGGCGAGACCTGCCACTCGCGCAGGCGGCTCGGCCGGCACGGCGCAAAGGAGGTGCGCATCCCGCCAGTATTCGAGATGCTCGAAGGCCAGCTCGATGCGCGGCTCGTCGGCGGGGGGCGGGGCTGTACCGTAGTGGCTCGCCGCCCGGCGCGCGATTGCGCCGAGCCGCGGCAGCTGCCGCTCCGGAACTGAGCCCAGAAATGCCAGCGTGATGTGCAGGTTAGCGGCCGGTACCGGCCGGCCGCCGCTCGTCCGCGCCGCTTTGCGGGTCGCGAGCGCCATGGCCTGGCGCATGGCTTCGTCGGGCCAGAGTGCGAAAAAGAGCCGGTGGGCGGGCTCCCGTGGCGCCGCTTCGGCCGGCGGTGCTTCAGGCACGGCCGGACCGCACGAGCGGCAGGACGAGCCGCAGCGCGTAGTCGACTGACTGGCGGCGCACCTCGTTTCTGTCGCCCGCAAAGTGCTGCAGTTCGCAAACAGCGGCTGGTCCACGTGCCTGCGGCGTGGCGATGCCGAACCAGACGGTGCCCACCGGCTTTTCGACCGTGCCGCCATCGGGACCTGCGATCCCGCTGACCGCTATTGCCACCTCGGTGCCGGTGACGCGCAGCGCACCGTTGGCCATCTCGCGCACCGTCTCCTCGCTGACCGCGCCGTGCTCCTGCAGCGTGAGCGGCGACACCCCGACGTCACGCGTCTTGGCGGTGTTGGAATAAGTAACGTATCCGGAATGTACCCATTGGGAGCTTCCGGGAACGTCCGTCAATGCCTTGGCGATCCAACCGCCCGTGCAGGACTCTGCCGTTACAATGCGCCAGCCTGCGGCCTGCAGCCCGCGCCCAACCGCTTCTGCCAGCGCATAGAGCTGGGGATCACCGATGGCACCGGGCACATCCGACATACCGCGAGTGTATCTCGGCCGCCGGCAACCCTCGATAACCGTGCACTGCTGTACCTGCTCCAGGGACAGCTCGACAGCGCCCGCGCGGACTTCAATTCTGCGCTCGGCCGGGTGCCCAAGATGGCTTGGGCGCGCTAGGGACGGGGCTCGCGGAGCTGAAGAATGGCATGAGCAGTGAAGGGCACGCCGACCTGGCGGCTGCGGAGGCGGAGGAGCCCGGGACTGCCAAACGCTTCGCGAGCTTCGGCATGAACCCTGAGGTCGAAAGCCGAGAGCATACGGTACGCCGTTCCGGTATCTGACCCCGCGGGTGTAGGCTACGCTCATGCCCGTGCGCAGATTCGGTTGGATCGCGGTTCTGCTGGCCGCCTCGCACCTGACGGCAGCCGCCGGCGCGACCGATCCCTGCAAGCTCATCATGTACCCGCGGATCCCGGTCAAGATGGACGACCTGCGGCCGGTCATCACCGCGAGCATCAACGGCGTCGATGCGCGGTTCATCGTCGATACCGGCAGCTTCTGGGACTTCCTCTCGCCGGCCGCCGCGGCGCAATTCAACCTGCCGCTGAGCTACGCGCCGCCCTTTTTTTACGTCAACGGTGTCGGTGGCGCAGTCGTCCCCAGGATTGCCACCGCCAAGACATTCACGGTGGCGGGCATTACCTCCCATGACGCGCGCTTTCTCGTGGGCAACAATGACTTCCTGGGTGGCCAGATCGGCATCCTGGGCCAGAACATATTCCGCATCGCCGACGTCGACTACGATTTCGCCGACGGGGTGCTGCGTTTCGTCGAGCCGCAGCACTGCGGCAAGGAAGATGAGCTGGTCTACTGGACCAAGACTCAGCCCGTCGGTGTCGTGGATCTGCACCGGACCTCAAACGAGCGTCCATACCTGACCGGCAAGGCCGTCGTGAACGGGCACGCGATCCAAGTCCTCTTCGATACCGGGTCGCCACGGACGATTCTGTCGCTGGATGCGGCAAGGCGAGCCGGCATCACATCCGACAGCCCCGGCGTGGTCGAGGCGGGCGTCACCAGCGGACTCGGTAAGGACACCGTCGAAGTCTGGGTCGCCCCGGTTGCCAGCTTCGAGATCGGCGGCGAGACGATCGAGCGCACCCGCGTCCTGATGGGTGGCATAGGTCTCCCTGATCTTGGCGTCGACATGCTGCTCGGCTCGGATTTCTTCCTGGCACATCACATCTACGTCGCCTACAGCCAGAACAAGCTGTATTTCACCTACAACGGCGGAGTTGTGTTCGATCTGAACGCCAGACGCCCGGCGAGGAAGGCGGGCACGCCAAAGACTTCCGCCGATGACTCCCAGGCCCTTTCCGCGGCGACGTCCGACATACCCATGGACGCTGCCGGCTTCATGCGCCGCGGAATGGCGCATGCCTCCCGCCATGAGTATCCCGAGGCAATCGCCGATCTCACGCATGCGTGCAGCCTGGATCCCGCCGACGGCGATTGCCGGTACCAGCGGGGCCTCGCTTATTTGAACAGCTCACAGCGTGAGCTCGCGCTGGCCGACTTCAGCGCGGCCATCCGCCTGCAACCGGATGACTTCGAGGCTCACCTTTCGCGGGCGCAGCTCGAGCTGCCAGGACAGCCGGCCGATGCGGAGAGCGATCTCGATGCCGTGGATCGCTTTGCCCCGCAACAGGCCGACCTGCGCCTGATGGTGGCGCAACTGTATGGCGCCGCCGGACAGTACGCGGGCGCCGTGCACCAATACGACCTTTGGGTCGAGTATCACCCGCACGACATCCGTCTGCCGTCAGCGCTGAGCAGCCGCTGCGGCTCGGAAGCAGCGGCCAATCTGGATCTAGACCGCGCACTCGAGGACTGCGGCTCGGCACTGGGTCTCATGCGCAGCCCCGCCCACTCGGCGACGGCCCTCAGCAATCGAGGCCTGGTGTACCTGCGGCAAGGCAAACTGGACAGCGCGCTCGCAGACTTCGAGGCCGCCCTGAAGCTGCAACCCCGGCTTCCAGCCGCATGCTACGGGCGCGGGCTGGTAGAGATCAGAAAAGGTCTACGAGCCGAGGGGCAGGCGCACCTGGCCGCGATACGGGCTCAACACCCCGACCTGGCCAGGCATCTTTCGGGCCTCGGCTTTACGCCTTGATGAAGCGCCCGGGCCAGGAGGGCCGCCGCCCTCGCGCGGCTTATTGGATAATGCCCCGCCTTGCGGCCGGGGGGCCCGGCCGCCGCAATGACGCGAACCCCGGCAGTTGAGCATTGAACGACCCAGTCAGTAACCACACCCCCGTGATGCAGCAGTACCTGCGCATCAAGAGCCGCCATCCCGACGTGCTGCTCTTCTACCGGATGGGCGATTTCTACGAGCTCTTCTTCGATGACGCCCGCCGCGCGGCGACGCTCCTCGATATCACGCTGACCACCCGCGGCCAGTCTGCGGGGCAACCCATCCCGATGGCCGGCGTGCCCTTCCATAGCGTCGAGGGCTACCTCGCGAGGCTCGTGCGCAAGGGCGAAAGCGTCGCGATCTGTGAGCAGATGGGCGACCCGGCGAAATCCAAAGGCCCGGTCGAGCGGGAGGTGGTGCGCATCATCACTCCCGGGACCGTGACCGACGATGCCCTGCTCGAGGAGCGTGAGGAAACGCTGGTGGCCGCGGCAGCACGCGACGGCGAGCGCTTCGGGCTCGCGTGGCTCGACCTGGCGGCGGGCCGCTTCACTGTGCTGGAATCGAGCGGCGGCAGTGCGCTGGCGGCGGAAGTCGAGCGCCTGAAACCCGCCGAGCTGCTCATCCCCGAGGGCCTGCCCGAGGAAGGACTCGAGCGCAACGGCACGGCGCTGCGCTCCCGGCCAACGTGGAATTTCGAGCTGGCGAGCGCCTCGCGGCTGCTCACCGATCAGCTCGGCACCCTGGATCTCAAGGGCTTCGGCGCGGACGAGCTGCCCCTCGCCCTCTGTGCTGCAGGCGCACTGCTGCAGTACGTGCGCGATACCCAGAAAACGTCGCTGCCGCATATCCGCGGCCTGCACGTCGAGGAGCGCACGGACGCGCTCATCATCGATGCCGCAACTCGCCGCAACCTCGAGCTCGATGTCAGTCTCAGCGGGCGCGAGGACGCGACACTCTTCGCGATCCTCGACCAATGCGTGACCGCCATGGGCTCACGGCACCTGCGCCGCTGGCTCAATCGGCCGCTGACCAGTCACGGCGCGCTACGCGCGCGCTATCAGGCCGTGGGGGCGCTGATCGACTCGCGCCGGTTCGAAGGCCTGCGCGAGCAACTCCAGGGTGTCGGGGACGTGGAGAGGATCCTCGCGCGCGTGGCGCTACGGTCGGCGCGGCCGAGAGACCTGACTCAGCTTCGCGCCTCGCTCGCAGCATTGCCCGTCCTGAAATCTGCATTGCGCGAAATCGACTCGCCGCTCGTCGACGAGCTGGCCGGGCGCATCGGTGAGCACGGCGGAGTCGTGGACCTCCTCGGCAAAGCCATAGCGGAGGAACCCTCGACGTTCGTGCGGGACGGCGATGTCATCGCGGTCGGCTACGACCTGGCGCTCGATGAGCTGCGCAAAATTGCCACCCACACCGACGAGTTTCTCCTCGAGCTCGAGCAGCGCGAGCGCGAGCGCTCCGGCATCGCGGGGCTCAAGCTCGGATACAACCGCGTGCAGGGCTTCTTCATCGAGATCTCGCGCAAGGATGCCGAGCGCGCACCGAAGGACTACATCCGGCGGCAGACGGTCAAATCCGCCGAGCGGTTCATCACTACAGAGCTCAAGAGCTTCGAGGACAAGGTGCTGGGGGCGCGCGAGCGCGCGCTCGCACGCGAGAAGGAGCTGTACGAAGACATCCTGACTCGGCTCACGAACGGTCTCGCGCCCTTGCAGGCCACCGCTGCCGCGCTTTCCGAGCTCGATGCGCTTGCGGCACTTGCAGAGCGCGCCTGCGTACTTCAGTGGACCGCGCCGCAACTCACCGCCGAGCCGTTGCTCCACATCGTAGGCGGCCGGCATCCGGTGGTCGAGCGGTTCGCCTCGACACCGTTCGTGCCGAATGACCTGGAGCTCGACTCGTCGCGGCGCATGCTCATCATCACCGGCCCCAACATGGGCGGCAAGTCGACCTACATGCGTCAGGCGGCGCTCATCACGGTGCTGGCGCACCTCGGCAGTTACGTGCCGGCCGATCGGGCAGTCATCGGGCCCATAGACCGCATTTTCACGCGCATCGGTGCGGCTGATGACCTTGCGGGAGGGCGTTCCACCTTCATGGTGGAGATGACGGAGGCGGCCAACATCCTGCACAACGCCACGGCCCGCAGCCTCATCCTCATGGACGAGATCGGGCGGGGCACGAGTACGTTCGATGGACTGTCCTTGGCATGGGCAATGGCACATCACATTGCCACTCGTCTCAAGTCCTTCACCCTCTTCGCGACGCACTATTTCGAATTGACCAGCCTCGCTTCCGAGGTGGAGGGCTGCGCGAATGTGCATCTCGATGCCACGGAGCACGGCGATGGCATCGTATTCCTGCACGCCGTGAAGGAAGGGCCCGCGAGCCGCAGCTACGGTCTTCAGGTTGCGCAGCTCGCCGGCGTGCCGCGCGATGTCATCGGCAAGGCCCGGCGTTACCTCGAGGCGTTGGAGTCACAGCGGGATCGGCTGGACGGAGCCGCCCGCGGGAAGCAGAATGGCAACAAGGCACAGGGGGAGCTGCCGCTCTTCGCGGCTGCACCAGCGGAGCCCCCGCCTGACCCCGTGCGCGAAGCACTGGGCGCCCTCGAGCCCGACGAGCTGACTCCGAAAGCTGCGCTCGAAGCGATCTACCGGCTGAGAAAGCTGCTCGACTGAGGAGCATCCGAAGTGAACACTGTTACCCAGGTGACGCTACGCACTCCAACCGCCGCGGAGGCCGCAATCATCCGTGATCTGCTCGAGCGCAGT
>Ga0134125_10010720_pt1 | contig 10283 bp, 8 predicted proteins | sample KB31751_FD_96464 | JGI IMG/M metagenome (GOLD analysis project Ga0134125, IMG submission 96464) | Terrestrial soil microbial communities with excess Nitrogen fertilizer from Kellogg Biological Station, Michigan, USA - KB3-175-1 | ecosystem: Environmental > Terrestrial > Soil > Unclassified ... | reverse complement strand
TCAGCGCCATCTTGTGGCCCTGCGGAACAAACTGGTTCAGCACCAGCCCGTCGGGGAACTGCGTGCCGGCGGGCAGGCCCAGCGTGTTGACCACGATCGCCACATTGTCTTTCGGGCTGACCTGGATGCGGCGCGGCGCTTCGTGCGGCGACTTTTCCCTTACATTCATGGCGCGACTATACCATCTTCAGCGGACCAGGCAGGGCCGCTTGGGATCGAATTTCCAACCCGGGATCAGAAACTGCATGGCGGCGGCATCATCGCGCGCGCCAAGCCCCATGGATTTGTAGGCTTCATGGGCTTTTTCAACCTCGGCCATGTCGATTTCGACGCCAAGGCCGCCTTGCCGCGGCACCTCCACCAGCCCGCCCCTGATCTTCAGCGGTTCCCTGGTCAGGCGCTGGCCGTCCTGCCAGATCCAGTGGGTATCGATGGCGGTGATGTTGCCTGGCGCCGCGGCGGCGACGTGGGTGAACATCGCCAGCGACACGTCGAAATGGTTGTTGGAATGGCTGCCCCAGCGCAAGCCCCGGTCGGCGCACATCTGGGCGACACGCACGGACCCGCGCATGGTCCAGAAATGCGGATCGGCCAGCGGGATGTCCACGCTTCCCAGCTCGACGGCATGCACCATCTGGCGCCAGTCGGTGGCGATCATGTTGGTGGCGGTAGGCAGGGATGTGGCGCGGCGGAATTCCGCCATGATCTCGCGGCCCGAATAACCGTCCTCGGCGCCACAGGGATCCTCGGCATAGGCCAGGATGTCGCCGCGTCCCCTGCACAGGGAAATGGCTTCCTTCAGCGACCAGGCACCGTTGGGGTCCAGCGTGATGCGCGCCTTGGGGAACCGCTTTGCCAGCGCCTCGACGGCCTTGATCTCTTCCGATCCGGCCAGCACGCCGCCCTTCAGCTTGAAGTCGTTGAAGCCGTAGCGCTCAAACGCCGCCTCGGCGGTACGCACAATGGCGTCGGGCGTCAGGGCCTCCTCGTCGCGCAGGCGGATCCAGTCGTCGCCCTGCTGGCCATGGCGATAGGGCAGGCTGGTCTTCCTGCGGTCGCCGATGAAGAACAGATAGCCCAGCATCTCCACCTTCTCGCGCTGCTGGCCTTCGCCCAGCAGCGCGGCCACCGGCACCCCCAGATGCTGGCCCAGAAGGTCCAGCAGCGCGCATTCCAGCGCCGCCTGCACATGCACCGTGGTACGCAGGTCGAAGGTCTGAAGCCCGCGCCCGCCGGCATCGCGGTCGGCGAATCTGCGCCCGACCTCCAGCAGCACCTTGTTCCAGTTGCCCAGGCCAACACCCACCACCAGGTCGCGGGCGTCTTCCAGCGTCTGGCGGATCTTTTCGCCGCCCGGTACTTCGCCCACGCCGGTGCGGCCGGCATTGTCCGACACGATCACCAGGTTGCGGGTGAAGAAAGGGCCGTGCGCCCCCGACAGGTTCAGCAGCATGCTGTCCTGTCCGGCCACGGGAATGACTTTCATATCGACGACGCGGGGCGCGTCGTGGGGCATATCGACGGCGCGTGGCCTGTCGGGAAGGTCCTTGCTCATGTCCGGCTATTCCGCTCTCAGCACCACGCGCTTGATCTCACCAGTGATAAAACCATAGCTGATCATCGCGATGATCGAATGGGCGAAGACGAAGACCAGCGCCAGGTCCCAGTTATTGCCGGTCGACGCCAGGATGTAGCCGATACCGATGGGCGTGAAGATGCCCGCTGCGTTGCCGAACAGGTTGAAGATGGAACCCGACAGGCCGGTCGCCTCGCGCGGGGCCGCGTCGCTCATCACGGCCCAGCCCAGCGCCGCGACGCCCTTGCCGAAAAAGGCGATCGACATGAACAGCATGATAAGCGCCTGGGAGTCCGTATAATTGCACAGAAGGATGGCGCAACTGATCACCAGTCCCAGCAGGATGACCGTCTTGCGCGACCGCGACAGCGGCACGCCCTTTTTCAGCAGAAGATCCGACAGCACCCCGCCCAGCACGCCGCCCACAAAGCCCGCGATGGCGGGCCCCGCCGAGGCGAAGCCCGCGCCGGTCAGGCTCATGCCGCGCGCCTTGATCAGATAGATGGGAAACCAGGTGGCATAAAAGTAGGTGAGGGCGGTGATGCAGTATTGCGCCAGGTAGATGCCCAGCAGCATGCGATTGCCCAGAAGCTGGCCGACCGAGGACCAGCGGATCGTTTGGGGTGCCGCCGCAGGCCGGTCCAGGTTCACCAGTGCGCCGTTCTTTTCGATGTGGTCGTATTCGCGCCTGCTGATCCATTTGTGGCGGGCCGGCGAATCCACCACCAGCCAGAACAGGGCCGCGCCGAAAAGGCCGATGATGCCCATCCACAGGAATACGCTGCGCCAGCCGTAATTCTGCGCCAGCCAGCCCATCAGCGGGGCGAAGGCCACCAGCGAGAAATATTGAGAGGCATTGAAGATGGCGCTGGCGGTGCCGCGCTCGGAATGGGGAAACCAGTTGGCGACGATGCGCGCGTTGGCCGGAAAGCTGGGGGATTCCGAGGCGCCCAGCAAAAGGCGCAACAGGAACAGGCTTATCATCACCGGGATGACGCTGATCCAGGAAACGAAAGCCTGAAGAGCGGTGAAGACGGACCAGAGGGTGATCGACCACAGATAGATGGGACGCGAGCCATAGCGGTCGAGCAGCGCGCCGCCGGGGATCTGGCCCGCCACATAGGACCAGCCAAAGGCCGAGAAGATATAGCCGATCTCCACCGGCGTCAGCCCGATCTCCTTCTGCAGCGGCACGGTGGCGAAGGAAAAGGTGGCGCGGCTGGCGTAATTGATCGAGGAAACGATGAACAGCACCGCAATGATCCAGAAGCGGACATGGCTGTTCTTGGTCTCGGCATCGCTCATGAGCGGTCACCCCTGGGTTCGCCGCGATGTGCGTCCCCGGGCATCCGGGTCGCGCGGCTTGTTGGCCGGAAAGCAGGCGTTGAAAGATAGGCGCGGCTACCTTCGCCCGTCCAAGCCAAAGGTTCAAGCGATCTATGCGGGATTTGGATCAATCCTCGTCCAGGTGCAACTGATCGAGAAAGGCGGTCAACGCCGGATTGTCATTGTCGCTCCGCCATACGGCAAAAAGCTCCACCGGCCGGGCGGGAATTGTCTCGACGCGGCGGAAATGCACATCGTCGAAATGCAGGCTTGTCGCCGCTTCCGGGACCAGCGCCGCGCCGATGGCGGCGCGCACCAGCGCCAGCATGGAATGGATCTGGCTGAGCGATTGCACCGCCTGCGGCGTAACGCCCGCCGCCTCGAACTGGGCCGTCAGCATGTCGTGGAAATAACGCGCCCCTTCGGGCGCATACATGATCAGCGGCCTCTTGTCGAAATCGGCCAGGGTGAGTGCGGCCTTGGCCAGCCTTTCGTCACCCGAGGGCAGCGCCGCCACCAGTCCTTCGCGCGCCACCCTGAGCGTCGAGAATTCGCCCCTGTCGATCGGCGGGCGCAGGAAGCCGACATCGATGCGACCGGTCAGAAGGCTTTCGGTCTGTTCGGTCGAAACCATCTCCTTGAGCACCAGCGCGATGTTGGGCGCGCCGGTGCCCATCCGCAGCAGGAGTCGCGGCAGGAAGCTGTAGCCGCTGGCGGCGGTGAAACCGACATTGATCGTCCCCGCCTCGCCGCTGGCGATGCGCCGCGTGGTCATGGCGGCGCTCTCGGTCAGACGGATGATGCGCCGCGCTTCCAGCAGGAACACGCGGCCCGCCGGCGTCAGCTTGACCGCGCGGCTGGTGCGATCGAGCAGCTTCACGCCCAGCACATGCTCCAGAAGCTGGATCTGCCGCGACAGCGGCGGCTGGGTCATGTTCATGCGCTGGGCGGCGCGGCCGAAATGCAATTCCTCGGCCGCCGCCACGAAGCAGCGCAATTGGCGAAGCTCGAACTGAGACCAGAAGGACGCGCCCGTCATGGACGCGACCCTATCCATAAAGCCTGGCCCGTTAAACCGGCTTGACCGTCGCGATCAGTTTTTTAAGCCGCTCGAACTGGTCCGCGTTAAGGTCCGTCAGGGGTGGGCGCACCGGGCCGGCGGGGCGGCCGATCGCCTTCACGCCCGCTTTGACGATCGAGACGGCGTAACCCTTGTTCTCGTTGCGGATGGCGATATAGGGCAGCACGAAGTCCTGCATGCCCTTTATCACCCGGCCGCGATCCTTGGCGCGAACGGCGTCATAGAAGGACAGCGCCCATTGCGGCAGGAAATTGAAGATCGCCGAGGAATAGGTGGTCACGCCCATTTCCAGATAGGGCAGGGCGAAGGTTTCGGCCGTGGGAAGCCCGCCGATATAGGTCAAGCGGTCGCCCATCCTGGCATAGACCCGCATCATCAATTCGATGTCGCCGACGCCGTCCTTGAAGCCGACCAGGTTGGGATTGTTCTCGCACAGCCGCGCCAGGCTGGCTTCATCGATGATGCCGTTGTCGCGATTGTAGACGATGACGGCGATGGAGGTCGCTTTGCACACCGCATCGATGTGAGCGACCATGCCGTCCTGGCTGGGCTTCATCAGATAGGGCGGCAGCAACAGGATGCCGTCGGCACCGGCCTTTTCGGCATTCTTCGCCATTTCCACCGCGATGGCGGTGCCGTAACCGGCGCCGGCGATCACCGGGGTGCGACCCTTGGTTGCAGCCACGGCGGCTTTGGTCACCTGGAAGACTTCATCCGGGGTCAGGGAAAACACCTCGCCGGTGCCGCCGGCGCAGAACAGGCCGGTCAGGCGGCCGAAGCTGAGCAGCCAGTCGCAATGTTCGCGATAAGGTCCTTCCTGGAAGCGGAGCTGCGCATCGAAATGGGTGACCGGAAAGGACAGAAGTCCCCCCGCCAGTATTTTCGCGGTTTCCTGCGGGCTCAGATTGCTCATAAGTTTCTCCCTGTGGCGCCCTGCTCCAGCCGGGCGCTGGCGGGTTTTAGCGGTGCGCGCTCGTGTCCGTCCAACCCAAACTTGCTATCGACCGATGCGGTTTTTGGATGACCGTGCTAGACAGGCCGCATAATGAAAATGGCGGGGCCGGTACGATGGGCAAATGTCGGATGGATCGAAGGACGCTCCTTGCCGCCTCGGGTGCGGCCTTGATCGCCGGGCCCGCCCGGGCCGCCGGCAGCGAGCCGGGCTGGAACGTGCCGGGTCTTGAAAAGGCGGCGGCGCAGTTGCAGTCCTGGGTGGCCGATGGCCGGGTCGCGGGGGCCTGCCTGCTGGTCCGCCAGCGGAGCAAATCCGGTGCGCGCCAGTTCGCGCGCAATTACGGCACCGCCAGAGGGCCCGAGCCGATCTTTCTTCTGGCGTCGATCACCAAGCCGATGACCGCGGCGGCGGTGATGACGCTTGTCGATGCGGGCGAGCTCAGCCTGGACGACACGGTCACCAAGTTCTTTCCCCAGTTCAAGGGCGAGGGACGCGAGGGGATCACGCTGCGCCACTGCCTGACGCATACCGGCGGATTGCCCGACATGCTGCCCGACGACGAAATGCTGCGCGAGAAGCATGCCGGTCTGACCGATTTCCGCGACGGCGCATTCAAGGCGCCGCTGAAGTTCAAGCCGGGAACCGGCTATTCCTATTCCAGCATGGGCATCCTGATATCGTCGCAGATCGCCCAGAAGATCACGGGCGTTCCTTTTCCCAAATTCATCGATCAGAAGATATTCAAACCGCTGGGCATGACGCGCACTTCGCTCGGCCTGATGGGACGGCCCAACAGCCAGACCGTGGCCAGCCAGGCCGCGCCCGCGATGACGGACGCCGGCAAGAAGAGCTGGCCCAGCTGGAACTGGAACAGCCCCTATTGGCGCAATCTGGGCGCGCCCTGGGGCGGTGCGCTGGGCCCGGCAGTGGACATCGGCCGCTTTTACAATGAATTCCTGCTCAAGCGCGGCACCATCCTGAAGCCCGGAACAGAGGCGCTGATGATCACCAATCAGTCGCCGCCGGGCGTCAAGCCCTCGGGCCTGGGCTTCGACCTTCCGCCTTCGGTGGGCGCCAAAAGCTGCGGGCCGCGCACTTTCGGTCACAACGGCTCGACCGGCACGCTCAGCTGGTGCGATCCGGACACCGGCACCATCTGCGTGGTGCTGACCACGCTCTATGCGGCGGCGGTGCGGCCCCATCCCACCAGGCTGGTGTCGGAACTGGTGGGCGAGGCGGTGAAGGCCTGACTATTTCTTCGCGGCCTTCTGGCGCTCGGCGATATATTCCTGCACCGCTGCGCGGTCGACCGGCACCTTGTCGGCGTTGTCCTTCAGCCACTGCGTGAAGTCGGCCTCGATTTCCGGTGTCCAGTCCCGGTCGATCTGGCCGGCGGTGTATTTCTGCTCGCGCAGGCGCTGATGGCCGAACAGGTCGCGCAGGCGCGTGTGCTCGGAAAGCTGCACCACCGTCTCGGCCAGCTGCGGGGGGATGAAGATCACCCCGCCGTCACGGCCCAGCACCACATCGCCCGGCATCACGGCGGCCCCGCCGATGCGGGTGGGACTGTTGATCGCGACCATGGTGGAATTGAGCGGCCGTCCCTCATCGCCAATGCGGCCATAATGGTGCGAGGGATCATAGGCGCGATAGAAGGCGATGAAATCGGGCAGCTCCTTCAGCCCATTGATGTCGCGCACCGCCCCGTCATAGACGATGCCGTTGTGCGAGCGGGCATAGATCGCATTGGCGACATTGTCGCCGATGGAGGGGCCGTCCTTTATCAGGCCGAAATGGTTTGAGACATAGACGTCGCGCGGCTGCAGCATGTCCACCGGCCAGGCGTTGGGCCCGCCCTTGCGCCCCTCGACCTTGCCGTCGGCCTCGATCACCTTCTGAAGATCGAGCCGTCCCGGAATCCAGGTCGATGTCAGCGCCCGCCCCACCAGAATCTTGTCGGGATAAAGCGCCTGCCAGCCGCTTTCATACTGGTGCTCGTAGCCCCTGGCGCGCAGCACCGCCCAGGCTTCCTCCAGGGTCACGCTTTTCATGCGGTCCAGGATGGCGTCCGGCACCTTGGGCCGGCCATCGGGGAAGCGCTCGCCCTTCCACTCCGGCGTGTCGTGGATCACTTCCTCGCGCGAATAGAAGCTCTCATGCGCCGCCGCGCTGGCGCACGCCGCAACCGCAAAGGCAAGCGCCCAAAATACCGTTCTGGCTGACATTCGATCCCCCGTCGGTCGTTGGCGGAATAATCACCTGCCCGGCGGCGTTCGCAAGGAAAATCGTTAGCGGTAACAGCGGCGTCATGGTTTAGTTCGCGCAACGACAGGGGAGGGCGGCATGGACCGGCGAGAATTTTTCAGCGGCGCGATGGGCATGGGCTTCTACGCCGCGCTTCTGGCGGACGCGAAGGCGGCAGGCACCAGCCGGGCGCCGAAATTGCGCATCCGCGAGGTGCGTGCCATTCGCCTTCGCGGCGGCTTCAACAGCCGCTTCGTGCGCGTCTATACCGAGGATGGGCTTTACGGCACCGGCGAGCTGGTCGACACCATGGGCGCCGAATACATCATCAACAACAATTTCAATGTGATGCTGAAAGGCCGCGATCCGCTGGAAATCCAGTCGATCCTGTCGGACTTCTGGGGCTATCGCAAAATCAATCTGGGCGGCCCGCCGTCGGCCGTGTTCATCCACGGCTGGGGCGGACCTTATGTGGGAGCGGTCTCCGGCGTGGAAGTGGCGTTGTGGGACCTGGCGGGAAAGGCGCTGGGCCTTCCCATCCACCAGCTCATGGGCGGGAAGATGCGCGATGCGGTGCCGGTCTATCTGCACGCCGCCAACCCGAAGGAAGGCCGTCGCCTGGTCGACGAACTGAAGATCAGGACGCTGAAGGTCGGCCTGGATTATTCCAACGACGACTGGTCGATCGACAAGGGCTGGGAAAAGGCCAAGCGCTTTGGCCTGCACATGACCAACGAGCAGATCGACGACACGGTGAATTTCTTCGCCGGCTTCCGCAAGGAACTGGGCCTTCACACCGAGATCGGCCTGGAATGCCATGCCCATTACGACCTGGAGACGGGAATCCAGCTTTGCAATCTGCTGGAGCCCTATCGTCCGCTATGGGTGGAGGAACCCACCACCAGCGACAATGTCGAGTCCATGGTCCGCATCCGCGAGAATACCCGCGTGCCCATTGCGGCGGGCGAAAACATCTATACCCGCTTCGGCTTTCGCCCCTTTCTGGAAAAGCAGGCCCTTTCCATCATCCAGCCGGATTTCACGAAGACCGGCGGCCTGTTCGAGGGATTGAAGATCGCCAACATGGCCGAGACCTACAACGTGCCGGTGGCGCCGCATGGCGTGTGCTCGCCGCTGGGCACGCTGGCGATCACCCATGTCTGTTCGGTGATCCCGAACTTCCTGGTGCAGGAATTCACCCACTACGCCGACAGGACCTTCACCGAACTGTGCGATCCGGTGGTCTTGCGCGCCGACGGCCTTCTGGCGGTTCCGGACGCGCCGGGCATCGGCATCGAACTGAACGAGGCGGCGGTGAAAGAGCGGCTGGAGCCTGAATTCAAGATGCTCTAGCCGCCCTGTTGCTCGGCCAGGTCGAAGATCCTGGCCATCGGCACCCATTTCTGGCCGGGCGCGGCATGGGGCAGGGCCTTCTGGAAGCGCCACATCAGTTCCTCCCACCGGTCATATTCGGGCGGCACGGCCCGCGGCCGGGGATAGTCGTCGGCCACGGTTGCGATCATCACCATGCGGTCGCCGCTGCGCCAGATCTCCATTCCCTCGATTCCCTGGGCGTGGATGTCGTCCACGATCGCCGGCCAGACCCTGCCCGGAGCATGATGCTTCTCATATTCGGCGATCAGCGCCGGGTCATCGACCAGGTCCAGGACAAAACACAGCCGCCGGCTCATTTCCGTTCTCCCCGTTCAGGCTTTGGATTATACAGGCGCACCTATCCCGGAGAATGGTTATGGCACACCTGCGCCTTCATCCCAGCGACAATGTGGTCGTGGCGGTGGACGGACTGTCGCCCGGCGACATCATCGACGATGTGCGCATCAAAAGGCGCATTCCCCCCGGCCACAAGGCGGCCGTACGGCCGATCCCCAAGGATGCCCCGGCGCTGAAGTTCGGCCAGATCATCGGTTTCGCGCTGGAGGACATCGCCCCCGGCGACTGGGTGCATGAACACAATCTCGCATTCCACAGCGTGGACCGCGATTACGAATTCGAGGTGGATGCCCGCGATCCGGCGCCCGTGCCCGTGCCCGCCATCTTTCAGGGCTACCGCCGCGCCAACGGCCGCGTCGGCACCCGCAACTACCTTGGCATCCTGACATCGGTGAATTGTTCGGCCACCGTGGCGCGGCTGATCGCGCGCGAGGTGGAAAAGCGCGGCCTGCTGGATGAATATCCTGAAATCGACGGCGTGATCCCGCTGGTGCACGGCCATGGCTGCGGCATGGACAGCAAGGGCGAAGGCTATGAGGTCCTGAAGCGCACGCAATGGGGCTATGCCGCAAATCCCAACATGGGCGCGGTGCTGATGGTGGGCCTGGGCTGCGAGACCTTCCAGATCGCGCGCTGGAAGCAGGCTTACAATATCGCCGAAAGCGAGACCTTCCGCTCGCTGACCATCCAGGACAGCGGCGGCACGCAAAAGGCGATCGAAGATGGTGTGGCGGCCGTCCGCGCGCTTCTGCCCGCCGCGGCCAATGTGCGCCGCGAACCCGTGCCCGCCGGAGAACTGATGCTGGCGCTGCAGTGCGGCGGCAGCGACGGCTATTCCGGCATCACCGCCAATCCGTCGCTGGGCGCGGCGGTGGACCTGCTGGTCGCCCATGGCGGCACCGCCATCCTGTCCGAGACGCCCGAGATCTATGGCGCCGAGCATCTGCTGACGCGCCGTGCCAGCCCCGAGGTCGGTAAAAAGCTGATCGAGCGGATTCGCTGGTGGGAGGATTACACCCGCCGCAACGCCGGCAGCATGAACAACAATCCCTCGCCGGGGAACAAGGCGGGCGGGCTGACCACCATCCTGGAGAAGTCGCTGGGCGCGGCGGCCAAGGGCGGCACCACGCGGCTGAAAGCGGTCTATGAATATGCCGAACCCGTCACCACGAAGGGCTTCGTCTTCATGGACACGCCCGGCTATGACCCCGTTTCGGCCACCGGCCAGGTGGCGGGGGGCGCCAACATCCTGTGCTTCACCACCGGGCGCGGCTCGGCCTATGGCTGCAAGCCCACCCCGTCGATCAAGCTGGCCACCAACACACCGGTCTATGAGCGCATGACCGGCGACATGGACATCAATTGCGGCG
>Ga0134125_10010719_pt1 | contig 10284 bp, 10 predicted proteins | sample KB31751_FD_96464 | JGI IMG/M metagenome (GOLD analysis project Ga0134125, IMG submission 96464) | Terrestrial soil microbial communities with excess Nitrogen fertilizer from Kellogg Biological Station, Michigan, USA - KB3-175-1 | ecosystem: Environmental > Terrestrial > Soil > Unclassified ... | reverse complement strand
TCGCGCTTGCGCTGCTGGGCGACCCGCAACTGCTGATCCTGGACGAGCCGGCCAACGGCCTCGATCCGGCAGGCGTCATCGAACTGCGCGACCTCCTGCGCCAACTGGTCGCGTCCCGCGGCATCACCGTCTTGTTGTCCAGTCACATGTTGCTCGAAGTGGAGCAAGTCGCCAGCCATGTGGCCATCATTGCCCAGGGCCAGTTGCGCTTTCAGGGTTCGCTCGATGGATTCCGCGCCCGCAACGGCCGCCGCCTCCAGGTTTCGGTGGCGGACGCGGAAACCGCCGCTGCCTGCCTCCAGGCTCACGGCTGGCACGCCGTCCATCGCGGGGACGGGGTCTTGTCCGTCCCGGTCGGCGGCGACGGCGACAGTGCTGCGATCAATGCGCTCCTCGTGCGCCGGGGCTTCGCCGTCAGCCGTTTGTCCGAGGAGCGCCCTGCGCTGGAGTCCCTGTTCTTGCAAAGCGTCGAGGCCGCGCCGGCATGACTGCGCTTCCTCGAGTGCTTGGGGCCGAAGCCTTGAAGCTCCGGCGCACGCTTGCGCTGCGCCTGGCGCTTGCAGCGCCTCTGCTCGAGGTCGGCCTGTTGTTCACCGTCGGCCTGGTCCGTCCGCAGGTGGTCTTCCGCGACACCAACCTCGTGCCGCAGTTCGTGCGCCCCATCATGACGCTGTGGACGATCATCTTGTTGCCCTCGGTGGTGGCCATCGTCGCGGCCCTGGTTGCCGGATTGGACCATGACGAGCACCACTGGGATCAGATCTTCGCGCTTCCGATTCGCCGGGGCGCGGTCTATGGCGCAAAATGGGTGGCGGCGTCGGCGTTGATCGCGCTCAGCTCGCTGACCCTCCTCGTTTCCGGCATCGCCGCCATGGCGCTGCTGCGGATGCTGGTCCCGCGCTTGCATGCCTCGGCGCTGCCAGCCCGCACGCTTGCCGCCTTCGTGTGGCGCAGCGACGCCGCGAGCCTGTTGTTGATCAGCGTCCTGTTCTGGTGCAGCCTGCGCTTCCGCAGCTTTGTCGCTCCCTTGGCCCTGGGCGCGATCGGCATCGTGTCCACCATCGTCTTGATCAATGCTCCCGGCCGATTGTTTGCCTTCTGGCCCTGGATGGCACCGGTGCTGGCTGCACCCGGCCGCCTGCCGGTGGCGTTGACCCTGTGCTCCGGAGCAGGAATCCTTGCCGCTCTTGCCGCCTGCTGGCAGCTCTCACGCCGGATGGCGTGATTCGTATTCGTTCCTAGGCGCGACGGAGCGCAGAAAATGGACCAAGCAACGCCAGTCGTGTGGTAGCTTGGGAATGAGTTTATGAGCACTTCTTCGGATCCTGGCGGGCGCATGCCCCCGGGAGGCGGTCCAGCGATCTAGGACGATCTCTCGGGCCGGCTCTCGGCGGGCGTGTTTCGTTCGCCAGTCCTGCATCGAGAGTTGACCGTTGGATCTTCATCGGACCCAATCCGAATCCGCCGGGCTGACCCCTGCGCGCGAAGCCGCGAATGCCGGCAAGCTCCGCCGCCGCCGCGCGCGATCGCTCTGGTCGGTGCGCATCCTGCCCTTCCTGCTGATCCTGGGGCCGGGGTTCATCACCGCCAACGTGGACAACGATCCCGGCGGCATTCTGACCTACTCCCAGGCCGGGGCCAGCTTCGGCTATCTGTTGCTGTGGACGCTGATTCCGACCACGATCGCGCTCATCGTGATTCAGGAGATGGCGGCGCGCATGGGGGCGATCACCGGCAAGGGTCTGTCGGATTTGATCCGGGAGGAGTTCGGCTTCCGGGCGACCTTCTTCGCCATGCTGGTGCTGAGCGTGGCCGACTTCGGCAACATCCTGAGCGAGTTCAGCGGCTTGGCTTTGGGCATGAGCCTGTTCGACGTCAGCAAGTTCCTGGCGGTGCCGGTGGGGGCGCTGCTGATCTGGCTGCTGGTGGTCAGGGGGCGGTACCGCAAGGTCGAACTGATCCTGATCGCGTTGTCGCTGATCTACTTCAGCTATGCCTTCTCGGCGGTGCTGGCGCACCCGGATTGGTCGCTGGCGCTGCGGCAAATGATCGTGCCGCACGGGGTGACCTTCAACCACGAGTACCTGGTGATGGTGATCGGTCTGATCGGTACGACCATTACCCCGTGGATGCAGTTTTACCTGCAGGCCTCGATCGTGGAGAAAGGCATCGGGCGCAAGGAGTACGCCCTCAGCCGTTGGGATGTGATCGTCGGCTGCATCATCACCGACGTGGTGGCCTTCTTTATAGTGGTCGCCTGCGCGGCAACGCTGTACGTGCATGGCCACCGGGATGTCAACACCGTGGCGGATGTGGCGCAGGCGCTGGGGCCGCTGGCGGGGCGGTACGCTTCCCTGCTGTTCGCCGTCGGGCTGATCAACGCCGCGCTGCTCTCGGCCGCCATCCTGCCGCTGGCCACCGCCTACAACGTATGCGAAGGCCTGGGGCTGGAGTCGGGAGTGGACAAGCGGTTTAGCGAGGCGCCTGCCTTCTATGCCCTGTACACTCTCCTGATCGGCGCGGGCGCCAGCTTGGTGTTGATCCCCAAGCTGCCGCTCCTCAAGGTCATCATTTATTCACAGGTGGCCAACGGCATCCTGCTGCCGTTCGTGCTGGTGTTCATGCTGCTGCTGGTGAACCGCGAGGACGTCATGGGGGATTACCGCAACTCCTGGCTGGGGAACCTGATAGCCTGGTCCACCAGCGTGATCCTGGTGATTCTGACGGTGGTATGGATCTTCACCCTGTAATCTGTTCCATTTTTCGTCGTAAGTTGTTGATTGTCCTGGAAAACGGGCGGAACACGCGCGGTGTGGCCGTGCCGCCAACACCCTACGCGCCGCAATCAAGCCTTCCCATGTATCCGATGCGGCAATGACGGCACGGATCGTGATATTTGTGCGCGATCAGGCGAGGCCGCCAAACTTTCAACTTTGGAATGGGCGGCGCCGCCGGGCGTCGTCAAGCGGTGGTTATGGCCGGCGCAGCCGGCACCGCGTCCGTCGCCATTCCCGACGTGCCGGACGCCCGCTACCGGGCTGCCGGCACCTTTGAGATCAAGATTCTGGACGAAGTGATTTCGGACTACCGGCTGCCCACTCCAGACTTCATCAAGATCGATGTGGAGGGGGCGGAACTCGAGGTCCTGCGCGGCGCCGAGGCCACGCTGACCGGGGCCAAGCCCGATCTGTTTGTCGAGCTTCACGGCACCGGACCCCAGGGTAAGGCGGAAGCGGCGGAGGCACTGCTGGAGTTTCTGACCCAGTGCGGCTACACCGCCATCCACGTAGAGTCGGCGGCTAAGCTGGCGATGGGCTCCTACCTTCCCGGCGAGGGCCACTGGCTGTGCACGTCGCGTGCGCGGCGACACGCGGCCAAGGCGGCGGCGCTGACGGAGACGGCCGCTGTCGCCTGAGGTGGCCAACTTTACTTCTCGGGCGAGGTGAACTATAGTCGCGGGGGAAAACTGGTACCCGGAGGCCTTCGCCTATGTCCCTGCGGTTGTGTCTCGCTGCCGCCCTTACGGCGGCGCTCAGCGGTCTCGCGCTCGCCCAAGCCCCCTCGCCGGCCACTTACAGTCAACTCCGCTACCGCTACATCGGTCCGGTGGGGAACCGCACCGATGCGGTAGCCGGGGTGCCCGGCAACCCGAATGTTTACTATGTCGGGTCGGCTTCGGGCGGCATCTTCAAGACCACCGACGGGGGCATCCACTGGGCCCCCATCTTCGACCAGGAGAGCTCACAGTCCATAGGAAGCCTGGCGGTAGCGGCCTCCGATGCGAACATCGTTTGGGCGGGAACGGGCGAGTCGTTCATCCGCAGCCACATTTCGCTCGGCGACGGAATCTACAAATCCACCGACGCCGGCGCCACCTGGAAGAACATGGGCCTGGGCAAGACCGGACGCATCGGGCGGGTGGTGATCGACCCAACGAACCCGGAGATCGTGCTGGCCTGCGCCCAAGGCACCGACTACGGGCCGCAGCCGGAGCGCGGCGTCTACCGCACCACCGACGGCGGCGCGACCTGGACCCAGACGCTGCATGTGGATGACAACACCGGCTGCAGCGACATCGCCATGGATCCGCACAACCCGCGCATCCTGTTCGCCGGCACCTGGCAGGTGGTAATCCACCCCTGGGGCCGCACCAGCGGCGGGCCGGGCAGCGGGGTGTTCCGCTCCTCCGACGGCGGGGTGACCTGGACGCGGCTGCAGGGCCACGGACTGCCGCACTCGCCCTTGGGCAAGATCGGGGTCTCGATCGCTCCCAGCGATTCGTCGCGGGTGTACGCGCTGATCGAGACCGGCGACGGCGTGCCGGACAACGGCGTGCCCACCCAACTGGGCCAAATGTGGAGTTCGAACGACGGCGGGACCAACTGGACGCTGGCGAGCACCGACCGCGAGTTGCGGAGCCGCACGCATTACTACACCCGGGATGCCATCTCGAGCGATAACCCGAACGAGCTGTATTTTTTGGGGAACACATTCACCCACACGCTCGACGGCGGGCACACGCTGACGCCGCTGCCCTCCAGCCCCGGCGGCGATACCCACGACATGTGGATTGACCCCACCAACGCCAAGCGCATGGCCGTGGCGCTGGATTCGGGCATCAGCCTGACGGTGGATGGCGGGCGGAACTGGAACCACGTGCGCCTGGCCAACGGGCAGATGTACCACGTCACCGTAGACAACCAGATTCCCTATCACGTCTACGGCAACGAGCAGGATACGGGGTCGTACGAAGGCCCCAGCCGCACCGCGGCCGCGGGCGGCGGCGGGCGGGGCGGACGGGGCGGCGCGGCGCCGATCGCCATGGGGGCCTGGCATCCGGTGGGCGGCGGGGAGGCGGGGATTGCCACGCCGGATCCGGTGGATCCCAACATCATCTGGTCAAGCGGCACCGGCTCGGGCTCGATTGGGGGAGTGGTCACGGTCTACGACGAGCGGAGCGGTCAGACCCGCAACGTCGAGGTATGGCCGATCACCACCGCGGGCGCGCCCGCTTCGGACGTGAAGTACCGCTTCAACTGGGAGTTTCCGATCACGATTTCGCCCTTCGACCACAACCGGGTCTACGTCGGCAGCCAGTATGTCCATGTGACCACCGACGGGGGCAATAGCTGGCAGGTCATCAGCCCCGATCTGACGCTGAACGACCGGAGCAAGATGGGGATATCCGGCGGCCTGACCCCCGACAACATCGGGGTGGAGTACGCCGGGGTGGTGTTCTCGATTGCCGAGTCGCCGAAGCAGCAGGGCCTGATCTGGGCGGGCACCAACGACGGCCAGGTGCAGCTCACCAAAGACGGCGGCAAGAACTGGATCAACCTGACCTCCAAGTTGCCCGGCTTGCCGGCGTGGGGAACGATTGACAACATCGAGGCCTCGCCCTTCGATGCCGCCACCGCCTACCTGACGGTGGACCTGCACCAGATGGACATCCGCGATCCCTACGTGTACGCCACGCACGACATGGGACAAACCTGGACCAAGATCACCAACGGGCTGCCGCACAACCAGTTGAGCTACGCCCATTGCGTGATCGAGGACCCGGCGCATCAGGGACTGCTGTACCTGGGCACCGAGGGTGGGCTGTATGTCTCCTTTGACGCGGGCGCCAACTGGCAGCCGCTGCAATTGAACTTGCCGCACGCGCCGGTTTACTGGCTGACCATCCAGCCGCGGGTGCACGACCTCGTGGTCGCGACCTACGGACGCGGGTTCTGGATCTTGGACAACCTGACCCCGCTGGAGCAGTTCACCCCCGCGGTGGCCGGAGCCGAGGCCTATCTTTTCCAGCCGCGGGATGAGTACCGCTTCCGGGGCGGCGTGGCGCCGGTCACGGTAAGCTACGATCCCTCCGCCGGGCAGAACCCGACGCCGGGCGCGGCAATCGATTACTACCTCAAAGCGGCACGTTCCGGCGGGGTGACGCTGACCGTGCTGGACGAAACCGGCAAGACGGTGGGGACGATGCGCGGACCGGGACGCGCGGGCATCAACCGGGTGTACTGGAGCGAGCGCTCCACCCCGACCCCCACGGTGCGGCTGCGCACCCTGTCGCCCTACGCGCCCGACCAGACGCTCAACGCGGAGGGATGGCGGGCGGCGCCCAACAACCGGGCGCTGAGCATTCTGGAGCCTCCGGGCACGTACACTGTGCGGCTACAGGCCGGGAGCGGCGCCCCGCTCACGCGGACGCTCCACTTCCTCAAGGACCCGCACTCGACGGGCACCCCGGCCGACATCGCCACGCAGACCAAGTTGGCGCTGGCGATCGAGGACGAGTACAACTCGGTCACGCGGCAGATCAACCAGATCGAGATGGTGCGGGCGCAGGTGGCGATGGTCAGCCAGGCGCTGGCGCCCGAGCCCGGCGGACCGGCGGCGGAGGACACCAGCGCGCTCCGCACCTCGGCGCACGCCCTGGATACGAAGCTGGTGGACGTGGAGGGCGACCTTTACAACACCAAAGCCACCGGCAAGGGCGAGGATCAGTGGCGCTGGGCGCCCACCTTGATCGACAAGCTCAGCTACCTGGAGAGCGAGGTCACCAGCTCCGACTTCGCCCCCACCACCCAGCAAGTAGCGGTCAACCAAGAACTGGCCCAGCAGGTGACGAGCCACCGCGCCGCTCTGGACCGGATCCTGGCGACCGACGTGGCGGCGTTTAACGCCTCGCTGCGCGAGAAGAAAGTGGCCAACGTGATCGTGGGTCCGGAGAACTAAGCGGCGCTACACCAGTTCGTTTGATGGGCGTGGGCCTTAGCGCGGCAGGCCACGCGCCCGGCAATCCCGAGCGCCTGCGGCGCTTGTGCTCGCGCCGGCACGGGGGCCCCTGGATGCCCCATGCCGGTGCTGCGCTTGCGGGGGCCGCGCCTGCATGGCTTGCCGGGGTGGCGAAACTCGTACCGCGAGTTTCGCCCCTTCGGAATTCCGCAGCCCTTCGCGCCGACTTTGCCCACAGGGCAAACGGCGCGCCCTCGCCGCGAACGGCGAACTGGGTGGAATATTGAAGGCTACCGCTTTGCGGGTGTCGGCGCGGTGAGCCGGGACCAGAGCGTGGCCGGGTCCGGGTCGAAGATGACTGGGGCCGACCCGGGAAAGATGGTCCACATACCCGCGGCCAGTTCGCGGGCAATCTGTTCCGGCGACCACCCGGCATAGCCCTGGAATACGCGGAACGAGGACGCGGGCTGGCGGGCGTTGAGAGCCAGTTGCATCAGGTTCTGGCTGTCGCTGACGAAAATTCCGGGCAGCACGGGCTGGGCTTCGCGCAGGCGCCCGGGCAGGTGGAGCAAGCAGAAGATTCGGGTCGCCTGCACCGGCCCACCCACATAGGCATGGTCGCTGCGCCCTTGGGCGGAGGCCACCCCAGGGAACAAGCTTGCGAGCGACGGGTCGCCGAGATGGTTCAGTACGAGGCCGACGGTACCCTGATTCGTTTGACTAATGACGAGGACGACCGCTTGGTGGAAGCGCGCGTCCGGAACTTGGGAACTGGCTGCCAGGAGTTTGCCAACGGCCAAATCCTTGGGTTGGTGCGATTGTGCCGCCGCCAACGGCGACAGCAGGCACAGCACGCCAATTAGGCTGACAAAGCGCATGACCATAGGGCGGCTGGGGCAAAGCATAGCACCGAGTACAACCGGAGCGGGCGGCTTCACGTACCCGGTCGGCCCTCAAACAGCGCTTCCATTTCGGCGGCCGGACGCGGATGCAGGATCTCGCGATCGGCGAACTCGGCGGCGCCGGGGTAAGGGCAGGAGCGCACACGGGCGGCGGCGGCTTCCAAATCGTAAGCGGTATGGCGCAGTTCGGGTTGCGGAGACAATAGCAACCAGTCGGCGCCCGGGGCACCAAACGGCATGCCTACGCTGCCGGCGTTGAGGATGCGGGTGTTCCCTACTCTCCGATCGAACTGCATGTGGGTGTGGCCGCAGACCACGAGCGGGGCGGTTTCGCCGCCCAGCAAGGCCCGCACCCGCTCGTCGCTCGATCGGCGGGTGAAGACGTCGACATCGCTGTACGGCGTCGCGTGGCAGAACAGCACCTCGCCGACTTTCGGCAATTCGAGTGGCACGGCCACTTTTTGCTTGCGTCGCTCCCAATGGTCGCTCGGAGGACAGCCTTCGATTATCGGCAGGGGATGCCCGCTCTGCTCGGGGCGTCTGCAAGCTGCCGCCAGACGGAGGGTGGCGGGCCAGGCGGCCATGCGGCGGAGCTGATCCGGGGTGGCGGCGCGCGCTCCCCACTCGACCGCGGGGCGGGCGGCTTCGGGGAGTGCATGCAGTGGCTGGCCGGCCGCGGCCTCCACCACCGCACGGTCACCGTTGCCCTTGAGATACCGCACGGGCAGCTCCAGCGCCATCAGCCGATCCAGAACTTCGGGCGCAAACGGACCCGGGAACACGTCTCCGCCAATAATCAGCTCGTCTACATCGAGAGCGCGGATTTCCGCCAATACCGCCTCCAGAGCGGGCAGGTTGCCGTGGATGTCGTAGAGCGCCGCGACTCTCACACTCGCCTCCAGACTAGCCAAATTCTGGACGGGCGGGGTGGTCAACCACGATGACCCGGCCCGAGGTCACGGCACGCACGGAGTGCCGGGCATTGGCGGGGACGATCGCGACCAGCCCGGGTCGGACGAGGTGCAAATTTTCGGCGATGCGCATTTCGAGCTCGCCCTCCAGTACCTCATACACCTCCTCCTCGGGGTGGGAGTGCTCGTGGATGGAAGCGCCCGCGTCGAACGCGTAATGGGCAAAGGTCATGGTCTCCGAGTGGACGTAACGGCCGCGCCAGCCGGGCAGCCGTTCTATTTCACGGAGGTGGCTGGTATCCACGATGGGCACGGCGGTAATTCCTCGCGGTCTCAGACCTGGCGCATGCTGAGGCGGTACTCGCGGCGGGCGGCGGCTTTGTCGTAGCGGCGCTTCTCGTCCCCGGTCTCGGGCAGAACGGGAGGCACCGGGATGCGCTGTCCACGCTCGTCGAGCGCGACAAAGGTAAGGTAGGCGGAGCTGGTATGGCGGCGTTCGCCGGTGAGCATGGACTCGGAGTAGACCTTGACGCCCACCTCCATCGAGGTACGGAAGGCGCGGTTGACGCTGGCTTTGAGGATCACCAGCTCGCCGATCCTGACCGGATAGCGGAAATCCATGTGATCCACCGAGGCGGTCACCGCGACATGGCCGCAGTGGCGGCAGGCGGCGATGGCGCCGCACAGGTCCACCAGGTGCATCACCTTGCCGCCCAGAATATTGCCCAGCATGTTGGCGTCGTTGGGCAGCACCAGTTCGGTCATCTCCGCCTGGGAGAGGCGCACGGGCTTGGCGGTCATGGGTTCCGCGGTCATTTAGGAGGACGGGTGGCCGGGCCGGACCGGAGTTTCCTTCCGCTTCAGGTACGAGGCCAAGTAGCACTCGGCCTGCTTCTGCACGCGCGGATCGTTGTGTCCCTTGAGCCAGCGCTGCTGCTGGTTGTCGTACTGGAGCGTCCCGTGTTCGCCCGGGGTGTGGTCCACCTCGAAGACGTAGTAGATCAGGATGATGTCTTCCTTGTCGCGGGCGATGCTGAGGCTGATCTTGTCGGCGTGGCGCTTGGCCGGAATCCAGGGGCACTTGCCGGCGTAGCCGAAGTTGCACCACTCCTTCAACATTTGGGGCGTGGGCGCCTGCTGGGCGTGGCCGGGAGCGGTACACTCACCCTTCCACGCGTCGCCCAAAGGCAGGCGCGGGCGCGCATGCCAGGCCCACTCGGTGAACTCCTCAGTCGGCAGAAAAAAAGGACAGGCCATAATGGTGAAGGACGTGACTCATCATGGTATCAAACCGGCGTGAACACTTGCAGGAGTTTGTGCGTCTGCATCCGGACCAACCCTTCGCCCGCTATGGACTGGCGATGGATTTCGCGAACGCCGGCGAGAGCGTCGAAGCGCTGGAGCAGTTTACGACGCTGCAGCGCAACCATCCCGACTACACCGCGGCCTACCAGCAGGCGGGACAGCTGCTGATTCGGCTGCAGCGGTGGGACGAGGCCCGGACCGTGCTGCGGCGCGGGCTGGAATGTGCTACACGGGTGGGTGACCTGCACGCCGGGCAGGAGATGCAAGGCTTATTGGAAGAAGCCGAAGCGGAGAACTAAAATCAACGCCCCCGGCTGGCGCCCAGGCTCTTGAGCTCAATATCGGCCTGGCGCGCGGCGGCTTTCCTTGATGCGCGCGGGCACCCGGCTTCGCCGCCCGCGCTCGCACTCCCGACAAGCGCTCGCGGG
>Ga0134125_10010717_pt1 | contig 10285 bp, 13 predicted proteins | sample KB31751_FD_96464 | JGI IMG/M metagenome (GOLD analysis project Ga0134125, IMG submission 96464) | Terrestrial soil microbial communities with excess Nitrogen fertilizer from Kellogg Biological Station, Michigan, USA - KB3-175-1 | ecosystem: Environmental > Terrestrial > Soil > Unclassified ... | reverse complement strand
GGGAAATCGGAGATGTCTCAAAACATTACTGTGGTAGGCCGTGCTGCCGTGCCCGCCCTCGCCGTTCCTCCTCCGTCTCCGTCCAAGCCGGTCGTCGACGAAGTCCTCCATTCGTTGGCGTTGGGCCGCGGCCAAGTCGCCGCCGGCCCCGAGGTCGTTCATGTCTCGCCCGAATCCTATCGTCTCGAGCACCCGTTCCCGGAAGCGCCGTTCTTGGCGCTCTCCCCCGAGAACATCCACGCCCTCTACGACTCCTGGACGTTCGAGATCCGCTCCGACGACGGCGAGATCGCCACGCGCTCCGAGGGCGTGAGCATCCTGCGCGAGAGCATCGACTGGGACGGTTCCGGCCCCGACGGACGCCTCGTCCTCGCCGCCGGCCGCCGCTATCACTACCGCTTCACGGGCCGCCGCGGCGGGCGCGAGTTCGTCATCGAGAGCGACCCGGTGCTGATCAAGTCGTTCACGCGGCGCGAGTACGCGGGGGAGACGCGGCTCGAGGCCGCGATCGAGGAGATATTCCCTGATGACAAATCCTCGTTCGCGACGGGCGCGGAGCGCTATCTCGACAAGATGGCCGACGCCCTGCGCGCCGGCGACGCGCGCGCCGACGGGACGTACCGCTTCGAGCTTTACACCAAGGAGCCGCGCGGCAAGCTCGCCGCCGCGCGCGCCAAGGCGCTGGCCAAGATCTTCGGGAAGGCGCTCCTGGTCGAGCCGGCGCGCGTGAAGATCTCGCCCATGCCCGTCGAGCGCGGCGCGGCTCTGGCCGCCTTCGTGCCGCCGGCCAAAGGGCCGCGCATCGGAAACGAGTAGAATATCCCTCACGCTATGACCTCCAAGTCCTCCGTCCATCAAATTACTCTTATTCCAGGCGACGGAATCGGCCCCGAAGTGATCGCCGCCGTCCAGCTCATTCTCGCCGCCGCCGAAGTCGCCGTCGAGTGGGACGTCCAGCACGCGGGCGGCACCGTGTTCAAACGCGGCATCGCCTCCGGCGTCCCGGCCGAGACCATCGCCTCGATCCGCCGCACCAAGGTCGCGCTCAAGGGCCCGCTCGAGACTCCCGTGGGCTTCGGCGAAAAGAGCGCCAACGTGACCTTGCGCAAGTTCTTCGAGACTTACGGCAATATCCGGCCCGTCCGCGAGCTTCCGGGAATCCGCACTCCCTACTCGGGCCGCGGCATCGATTTCGTCGTCGTGCGCGAGAACGTCGAGGACCTATACGCCGGCATCGAGCACATGCAGACGCCGGGCGTGGCGCAGGCGCTCAAGATCGTCTCGCGCAAAGGCTCGGAGAAGATCATCCGCCTTGCCTTCGAGTACGCTCGCGCGGAAGGCCGCAAGTCGGTGCATTGCGCCACGAAGGCCAATATTTTGAAGCTGACCGAGGGCCTGTTCAAGCGAGTCTTCGAGGACGTCTCCAAAGACTACCCCGAGATCCGAGCCGAGCACCAGATCGTCGACAACTGCGCGCATCAATTGGTTCTGCGCCCCGAGCAGTTCGACGTGATCGTCATGACGAACATGAACGGCGACATCTTGTCCGACCTAGCCTCCGCTCTGATCGGCGGTCTCGGTTTCGCCCCGTCGTCCAACCTCGGCGACGGCGTGGCCATCTTCGAGGCCGTCCACGGCTCGGCGCCGTCGATCGCGGGCAAGGACATGGCCAATCCGACCGCTCTCCTGCAGAGCGCGGTGCTCATGCTGCGCCACATCGGCGAGATGAAGGCGGCCGACGACGTCGAGAACGCTCTTCTCGTGACGCTCGAGGAGGGGAAAGCCCTCACGACGGATATCGCGGGCGTCGGCGGCGTCGGAACCAAGGCCTTCACCCAGGAGATCATCAAGAACCTCGGCAAGGCGCCCAAGTCCTACCCGCGCCGCGAGCGCAAGCGCTTGAAGATGCCCAAGGTCTCGCACGCGCCTGAATTGGTGGTCGTCAACGACCGCCGCATCGTCGGAGTCGACGTGTTCATCGAGACCTTGGACGCTCCCGACAAAGTCGGCCCGGCCATCGAGGCGGCCGTTCAGGGCTTGCCCGTCCATCTGTCCCAAATCTCCAATCGAGGCGCGAAGGTTTATCCCAACGATATGGGCGTCGAGGCCGAGCCGATCGACTGGCTGCGCCTGCGCTTCGGCGCGACGAAGAAGGGGGACGCGATGGCGGAGACCACCATCATCGAGCTCCTGGTCCGCATCGGCGGCGTCGCTCCGTGGGTGCACGTCGAGAAGCTGACGGACTTCGACGGCAAGCACGCCTTCTCCAAGGATCAGGGCGAAGACTGACTCGCTCCGGAGCGAGTCGAAAATCGACGGAAACGCAATCGAACTTACTCCGGAGTAAGTTCGGCCAAACGGTCAGGATAACTTCCCCTGGCGAACCCGGAAACGGGCGTCTATACTGCCAGGATGAGCGGCCCCCGTCCCCTGCTCCTGCTCGCCGTCCTCTGCACGGCCCTCGGCCGCGCCTCCGCCCAAGAAGACGGCCAATCGCTCGCCGGCAAGGCCCGGGCGCTCCAGTCGATGACCGGCGCGCCGGGCATCCTCTATATCGGCGACTCGCACACCGCCGGCACCTTCGGCCGCGAGATCGACGCGATGCTTCGCTCCGGCTATCCCACGCGCCGCGTCGAGACTTACGGCGAGTGCGGCGCGTCGGCCCTCTGGTACCTGCCGGGCAACGAGGTCAGCGGCCACACGAGCGACTGCGGCACCTGGTTCCACCGCTATAACCCCAAGGACCCGTCGAAGCTCGAGAGCCTGACCGCGCCGGCCCCGACGCCCCTGCTTCCGAAGCTGCTCGCTTCCCGTCCCGAGACCGTGATCGTCGCGCTCGGCGCCAACATGGCGAATTGGAAAAAAGGCGGGTTGTACGGCGTCGGCCTGGCCAAGGACATCGCCGACGCCGTCGGCGACGCCGGCGCGCGCTGCATCTGGATCGGGCCGCCCGACGAGGCCGGGTTCCTGACGGAGGCGCGGGCGCGAGAGCAGAACAAGCGCCTCAACGAGCGCCTGAAGGAGACTCTCGGGGACTCGTGCGTCTACATCCCGAGCCGCACGAAATACGACCGCTCCTGGCCCGACGCCGAGAAGCTGCATTACCCGCCGGACGCCGCGGAGGCTTGGGCCATTCAGGTGTTCACGGACCTGCGCCGGATTCTCGGCCCGGGCGGCTACCCCGCCTCCGGAACCTCGGACTCGGCGCCGTGACGGCCGACGTCCCGCGCCCGCCCCTTGACCGGACCGCCAAGGTCGCCCTCGGCGTCGTCGCGCTCGTCGCCGCCGCGCTGCTGGGCTTCGTGTTCACGCTCGGACCGACGGGCGAGCATGTCTCCTGCCGCCGCGCGACGGGCGAGTGCGTGATCGCCGAGAGCTACGGCTTCGGCCTCCTGCGCGAGCGCCGTCTCGTGCATGCGCAGGCGGACGTCGTCGAGGCGCGGCTGAGGGCCATGGTCCGCCCGGCGATGGGGCGGGCGCGCCCGCCGGCCGTCGTGGAGCTCGTCTTCAAGGACGGCACCAGCTATCCGACCATCGACTTCGTCCTGATCCCCTGGGCGCAGTCGAAAGTCGACGAGTTCAACCGCTATCTGAAAGACCCCGCGGCACCGGAGATCGACTTGGACTCGCTGGCGCCGGCCTTGGCCGTCCTGGCGGTCCCGGCCGCGGCGGTCCTGCTGCTGGGGGGACTGCTCGTCTGGAAGAAGCGGCGGTCCTAGTCTTCGAAGTCGCCGGCGGCGGGCTCGTCGTCGAGGTCGTCGGCGGGGCGGCCGCGCTCGACGAGCCACACGACGCCCGCCGAGATGAAGTACAGCGCGAGCAGGACCACGCCGAACACGATCATCGTGGCCACGACGTCGCCCGGCGTCAGGAAGCCCGAGACGAACAGGATCACGATGGTGGCCTCGCGCCAGTACTTGAGCATCATGCGCGAGCGCACCATGCGGAAGCGCGCGAGGAAGTAGAACAGCACCGGCGTCTCGAAGGCGACGCCGCTGCCGACGACGGTGTAGAGAAAGAGGCTGAGATACTCCGTGGGCTTCAGATTCGGGCGCATCCCGGCCTTCACCGCTTCGTCCATCAGAAGATTGGCCAAAGTGCCGAACATGAAGAAATAAGCGAACAGCGCGCCCAAGATGAAGCACGAGCTCGTGACCGCGATGAACGTGGTCGCCATGTTCTTCTCGCGCTCGCGCAGGGCGGGCTTCACGAACAGCCAGACCTGATAGAAGATGTACGGCGAAACGATGAAGACCGCCGACCAGAAGGACAGCCGCATCAGCGCCATGAACGGCTCGGCCAGGTCCGTGTAGGAGAACAGCTGGAAGCCCAAGCCCGGGTGCTGGGCCTCGGCCATCGACAGCGGCCGCGTGGCGAGCTCCCAGAGTCGGAACCTCAGGAGGTAAGTGATCGAGGTTCCGACGAAGATCGCGATCGCCGAACGCATGATGCGGTCGCGCAGCTCGCCGATGTGGTCCCAGAACGGGAGGGGCTTGTCGTCGGGCAGGACTTCGGGGATCAGTTCCGTGTCGCTCATCGCGCGCTCGCGTCGAAGGCGGCGGGAAGGTGCTCGAGGCGGCCGCCGTCGACCGCCACCACGTCGAAGCGGCAAGCTCCGCCCCAGCCCCGCGCCTGAAGCCACAATTGGGCGGCCTTGATCAATTTCCGGCGCTTCGCGCCGCCCACCGAGGCCGCGGCGCCGCCGAAGCCGCGAGTCGCTCGCGCTCGAACTTCGACGAAGACGACCTCGTCCTGATCCTTGGCCACGAGATCGATCTCTCCGACCTTCGCTCGAAAGTTCTTCTCGATGATCGTGAAGCCCTTCGCCTGCAGGAAGGCCGCGGCGAGGTTCTCCGCCTTTTGTCCCGTCTCGAGCTTGGTCGTCATTCCGAGAGTGCGAGCGCCCGCGCGATCACGGGCTCGTAAGAGAATCGGTGAATCCGGCAAGGCCCTAAACGATCGAGCGCCGCGAGATGGCTCGCCGTGCCATAACCCTTGTGCTGGGCAAACCCGTAGCCCGGGTGAACTCGATCGAGCCGTTCCATCCACCGGTCGCGAACGACTTTCGCGATGATGCTGGCCGAGGCGATAGAGAGTGATTGAGCATCCCCGTCGATGATCGTCCGCTGGGGCAGGTCGAAGTTTCGAATCTCCCTCGGCCCGTCCACGAGGACTTCCACCGGCCCGCCACCGGACTTCACCGCCGCGCGCCGCGCGCAGCGTCCCATCGCCGCCAACGTCGCCGCCAGGATGTTGTCCCGGTCGATCAGCGACGGGTGCGCCCAGGCGACCGACACGGCGAGGGCCTGGGAACGAATGACCCCGAAGAGCCGTTTCCGGTCCTCCGGGGTCATCAGTTTCGAGTCGCGGGCCTGGCGGAGCTCCTTCGAAGGCTCCTCCGGCAAGGCCACCGCCGCGACCACCACGGGCCCCGCGAGGGGCCCCCGGCCGGCTTCGTCCACGCCGATGAGACGCGCGCCCGCGGCGCGCCGCCTCGCGTCAGCGTCGAAGCGCCGGCCGTCCAAGAGTTCTTACTTGGCGACGGCCGGCGCGCCCTCGCCCTTCTTGGGGGCTTCGGGCTTGGCCTTCTCGGCCTTGGGCTTGGCTTCGGCCTTCGCCTCGGGCTTCGCCGCGGGAGCCGCGCCGGCCTCGCCGGTCTCGCGCTCGTCGACGCGGGCGGACTTGCCCGTGAGGCCGCGGAGGTAGTACAGGCGCGCGCGGCGGACCTTGCCCGACTTCATGAGCTCGATGCGCTCCACGTGCGGGGAGGACATGTGGAACGTGCGCTCCACGCCCACGCCGAAGGAAATCTTGCGGACCGTGAAGGTCTCGCCGTTTCCGCGTCCGCGGCGGCTGATCACGACGCCCTCGAAGATCTGGATGCGCTCGCTGTCGCCTTCCTTGACCTTCATGTGGATCCGGACCGTGTCGCCGGGCCGGAACGAGGTGTTGTTCGGGACCGTCGCCTTCTTCTTCTCTTCCATCGCAGCCATCATCGCCGTTCTCCTGGACTTCTTGTCTTACGCCCGAGACATCAAATCGGGTCGCTTGCGCTTGGTGGCGGCCTTGGCGGCATCACGCCGCCACGCCGCGATCCTCTTGTGGTCGCCGGAAAACAGAACCTCCGGGACCTCCCGCCCGCGCCAAACGCGCGGACGAGTGTACTGCGGAAAATCGAGAAGCCCTTCAACGAACGACTCGCTCGAAGCCGCGTCTTCTTTCTTCAGTACGCCGGGAATCTTTCGGACGACGGCGTCGGCCACGACCATCGCCGGCAGCTCGCCGCCTGTTAACACGTAATCCCCGATGGACAGCTCTTCGTCGAACAAGTCCAGCGCCCTTTCGTCGATCCCTTCATATCGCCCGCAGACGAGCACCAAGTGCTTTTCCTTGGCCAATTGCGAGGCCTTGCCGTCCGTGAACTTCTCACCCTGCGGCGAAAGAAAGATGGTTTTCGAGCTTTTCTTCTTGACGCTCTTGACCGCTTTTTCAAGCGGCTCCACCATCATCACCATTCCAGGTCCGCCGCCAAAAGGTCGATCATCGACTTTGTGATGTTTATTATCGGAGAAGTCCCGAGGGTTCACGCAGCCCCACTCGAGCAAGCCCTTCTCCTTGGCGCGGCCCAGGATGCTCGCGTCCATGACGGGCGCGAACATGTCCGGGAAAAGCGTCACGAAGTCGATCCTCATCTAGTCGATCTCGACGGCGACCTGAACTCCGGCCTTCGCGGCGGCCGCGCCGACGACGGCGCGGATGGCCTTGATGACCTTGCCCTGCTTGCCGATGACCTTGCCCTTGTCCGACTCGTCGACGTTGAGCTTGAGGACGGACACGTTGCCGTCCATGCTCTCGTCCACGGTGACGGCCTCGGGCTTGTCGACGAGCCTCTTGACGACGAAGAGCGCGAGCTCTTTCATCGCAAGATTACTTCGCCGCGGCCTTCGCGGACTTCAGGGCGGACTTCACGAGCGACGCGACGGACGGGGACGGGAGCGCCCCGACCTTGATCCAATGCTCGTAGCGGTCGGCCTTGAGGACGACCTTCTTGCCCGCGACTTCCTCACGCGGGTTGTAGCTGCCCAGGATCTCGACGGGCTTGCCCGACGCCGCGCGCGCCTTCTCGATGGCGACGACGCGATAGTAGGGCTGGTGCGGCTTGCCCGTGCGCTGCAACCTGATAACAACGGCCATGTGTCCTCCGATACGTCTGGTAACTAAGATTTATACGACGAACGAGCTTTGCTTTCGAGCTCGCGGAAGGCCGCGCCGGGGTCCTTCGCGCCGAACACGGCCGAACCCGCGACGAGACTGTCCGCGCCTGCGTCCGCGGCCTGAGAAATATTGGACGAGCCGACGCCGCCGTCCAGTTGTATATAGCTATCGTAGTTCTTCGCTTTAATCGCGGCGCGAAGCGCCGAAACCTTGGTGAGCATCTCAGGCATGAACTTCTGGCCACCGAATCCGGGCTCGACCGACATCACCAAAGCCAGATCGCACACGTCGAGAACGTCGATCAAGCCCTGAACCGAAGTTTTAGGCTTCACGGCGAGACCGGCTTTCACTCCGAGCGCGCGGATCGCCAGGAGAGCGGCGCGGGGATCCGCGACCGCCTCGATGTGGCAGGTGACGATGTCGGAGCCCATGTCGGCGAACCACTTCGCCACGGTCAACGGATTGGTGACCATGAGGTGGGTGTCGACGAAAAAGCCCTTCGACTTGGCGAGCTTCACGAAGTCAGGACCAAAGCTCAAATTGGGAACGAAATGACCATCCATCACGTCGACCGACACCCACGTACAACCGGCAGCCTTCACCTGGTCGAGTTGCTCGCCCAAGCGAGACAAGTCGCCCGCGAGGAGCGAGGGAACGACGGTCGCGGTTTTTTGAGCGGTCATCACAGATCGCGCTCCTCGACGAGAATGCCGTTGAGATAAATCTTCACGCGAGCGCCCCCGGCGGACTGCACGGGAACTTCGATCTTCGAGCCGGGCTGGCGCAAGCCGTTGAAAAGCTCGCGCTCGCCGTACTTGTCGACGATCACGATGCGCACCTGGCTGTCGGAGCCGCCCTGAGACAGCTCGTACTTGAACGTTTTCGTCGCCGCGGTCGACGCCGCGCCCTTGTGGCCGCTGACCGTCACGGAGACCGCCGCGTCGGGCGTCAGCGCGGCGTCGGGAGCGGGATTCTGCGTCAGGACGGTGCCGCTCGGGAACAGGGAGCTCGGATCGCTCTTCACGTCGACCTTCACGCCGGCGCCCGCGGCCCAGGCCTGCACGGCGTCGACCATCTTGCGCTGGAAGTCGGGCATCAGCGAGACGCCGGCGGGCGGCGTGCCGCCGGAGACGACGAGGTTGACGAGCGTGTCGCGGCCGACGCTGGTCTCGCCCTTCGGATCCTGCGAGAGCACGGTGCCCTTGTCGGACTTGAGCGAGTAGGCCTCGCTGACCTCGCCGAGCGAGAGCTGGTTCTGGCGCAGCATCATCTCGGCGTTGCGCAGCGGCAGGCCGATGACGGTCGGGGCCTGCACGGTCTGGCCGCCCTGGCTGACGACGACGCGGACGGTCTTGCCCTCGCGCACGACGGTGCCGGCGGGGGGATCCTGGCGCAGGATGGAGGAGATCGGCACGGAGGCGTCGAACTCGACACCGGTCTTGCGCAGGCCGACGTTGAGCGGGGCGAGCGCGTCGAGCGCGGCGGCGAGGGAGCGGCCCTTCAGATCGGGGACGGTCTGCGTCTTGCGGCTGTGCACGAGGCCCTCGACGCCCCAGTTCACGGCCCAGAAGGCGAACGCGAGGAAGACCGCGCTGACCGCGGCCATCTCGATGTACGTCGCGTTCTTCGTGTTCGTGCTCAAGTCGTTTCCGAAAACGGCAAAAAGCCGCCGGCGGCCAATCGGAGGCCGTTGGCGAAATCCGCAGCGTTCAACGTCTTTTTTCCTTCGGGTTGTACGTCCAGGACCCACAGGCGGCTGCTAGACCCACATTCTACCAGAATTCCTCGCTTTCGATCAACGGAAAGGACTCGTCCGGGGCGGCCCTGAGCGGGGGCGTCGGACGGCGCCGCGAGGGCGGTCTTGAGCACCGACAGCCGCGGAACGCCCGGCTTTTCCAGGTAAGCCTTCGGCCAGAGCCGGAAGCCGCGGACCAGGTCGTGGATTTCCTGGGCCGGGCGATTGAGATCGATGCGCGCGTCCTCGCGCTTGATCAACGGCGCGAGCGAAGGATCGCCCGATTGCGAGTCTTTCCGGACTCCGCCCTTCTCGATCGCCCCCAATTCGGCGTCGAGCATCTCCACGCCGAGTTCGGTCAGCCTTCCGAGCAAAGCGCCGGCGTCCTCGGCCGGATCGACGTCCGTCTCGCGCATCGCCTGCACGGGTCCCGTGTCCATGCCCTCGTCGAGCCAGAACAGCGAGACGCCGGTCTTCTTCTCGCCGCGGACCAGCGCCCACTGCACCGGCGCCGCGCCGCGGTACTTCGGCAGGAGGGAGAAATGCGCGTTCATGAAGCCCAGGCGAGTCGCGCCGAGCGCGTCGGCCTTCAGGATGCGGCCGTATGCGACGACCACCGCCAGGTCCGCCCCGAGAGCCTTGAGCTCGGCGGCGATCTCCGACGGCTTGTTCGGCTGGAGGGCTTTCAAGCCGAGCTCGAGGGCCGCCGCCTTCACCGGCGTCGGCGCAACCTGGAGCCCCCGTCCCGCCGGCTTGTCCGGCTGAGAGACGACGGCGAGGACCTGCGTCCGTTTCGCCAGAAGTCGGAGAAACGGAACGGCAGTTTCGGGCGTCCCGAAAAATAGGGTCTTCAGCATTTGAAAGTCCGATCAGCTACGCGCGCGGCAACTATGGCCGGCCATAGTCGATGCGAGTCTACCCGGGTAGACTCCGTGGATAACTCAACTCCAAGTCGTCTTGACGTCCTTGATCACGTCGAGGACTTTGAGCCGCTCCTCGAACGGAAGACGGTCGACGAAAAGCTTTCCGTCGAGATGGTCGATCTCGTGCTGGAAGGCGCGCGCGAGGAGGCCCTCGCCGGTCATCTGCCAGGACTCGCCGTTCTCGTCGAGGGCGCGCACGGTCGCCTTGGAGAAGCGCTTGAGTTTCGCGTAGACGCCGGGGATCGAGAGGCAGCCTTCCTCGTCCTTGAGCTCGCCGTCGGCCGAGACCAGCTCGGGATTGATCAGGACGAGGCGCTGGGGTTTGCCCTCGGGCTTCACGTCGATGACGGCCACGCGCAGGGACAGGCCGATCTGCGGCGCGGCCAGGCCGACGCCGCGGGCGGCGGTCATC
>Ga0134125_10010716_pt1 | contig 10285 bp, 8 predicted proteins | sample KB31751_FD_96464 | JGI IMG/M metagenome (GOLD analysis project Ga0134125, IMG submission 96464) | Terrestrial soil microbial communities with excess Nitrogen fertilizer from Kellogg Biological Station, Michigan, USA - KB3-175-1 | ecosystem: Environmental > Terrestrial > Soil > Unclassified ... | reverse complement strand
CTTCGGCTTCGACGTGAAGCCGCGGCTGTTCTCCGGCGCCGCCAGCGGCGCGCACGCGTTCCCGTTCCTGCAGCGGGTGGCGGCGCGGCTCGACTACTCGTCGGAGGAGACCAACTACACGCTGGCGCTCACCCAGCTGAACGCGGCGCTGGAGCGGCGCGCGCTGATCGTGGTCTTCACCGAGTTCGCCGACACCACCAGCGCCGAGCTGATGCTGGAGAACGCCGCGCGGCTGATGAAGCGGCACCTGGTGCTGTTCGTGATCTTCCGCGACGAGGAGCTGGAGGCGATCGCCCGCCGCGAGCCGGTCGACGCCGAGGCGGTCTCGCGCGCGGTGACCGCCGAGGCGCTGCTGAAGGAGCGCGACCTCGTCATCGCCCGCCTCGCGCGCATGGGCGCCCACATCGTCGACGCCCCCGCCGCCCAGGTCGACGCCGCCTTGCTGTCCGCCTACATCGACCTGAAGAAGCGGGACCTGCTGTGACGGAGACTGCAGCCATCGCGCGGCCGCCTTGCGCTCCCTCCGTCGCGCCGCGCTTGCAGCGCGCCGCGACACCTCCCCCGTCGTCGGCGCGACGGGTGAGGAGCGAGATTACGCCGCTTTGCTCCTCCCCCGCACCGCAGAGTGCGGGGGAGGGGGACCATGGCGCGAAGCGGCATGGTGGAGGGGGCGCAAGGCCGCGCCTCGCCGCTCCATGAAAGACCTGCAGCTGAAGTCGCAGCGCTTCCGCGCGGAGCGGGAAGGGGATTGGCGGCGGCTCGAGGGGCTGCTGAACCGGGTCGAGCGCGGCTCGGTGGCGACGCTCAGCGACGAGGAGCTGCTGGCGTTGCCGGTGCTCTATCGGCAGGCGCTGTCGTCGCTGTCGGTGGCCCGCGCCACCTCGCTCGACCACAGCTTGATCGACTATCTCGAGAGCCTTTCGACCCGCGCCTACTTTTTCGTCTACGGGACCCGCGCCGGACTTCGCCAGCGGCTGGCGCTGTTCTTCGCAGAGACCTGGCCGGCGGCGGTGAAGGGACTGTGGCGCGAGACGCTGGTGTCGTTCGCGATCACCGCCGTCGCGGCGATCGTCGGCTACCTGCTGGTCGCCAGCGATCCCGGCTGGTTCGGCGGCCTGGTGCCGGGCGCGCTCACCGAAGGCCGCGACCCCACCGCCAGCACCAAGTACCTGCACGACACCCTCTACCACAGCGAGGCCAAGGCCTCGCTGGCGGTGCTGGCGAGCTTCCTTTTCAGCCACAACGCCCAGATCGCCATCTTCGCGTTCGCGCTCGGCTTCGCCTTCTGCCTGCCGACCGCCTTCCTGCTGGCCGACAACGGCCTGACACTCGGGGCCTTCTTCTGGCTGTTCGGCTCGCGCGGGCTCGCCTTCCAGCTCGGCGGCTGGCTGTTCATCCACGGGGTCACCGAGCTTTTCGCCATCATCCTCGGCGGGGCGGCGGGCTTTCGCATCGGCTGGCGGGTGGCGTTCCCTGGCGACAAGACCCGGCTCGACGCCGCCGCCGAGGCCGGCCGCGCGGCTGCGCCGGTGATCGCCGGCGTCGTGCTGATGCTCGTCGTCGCCGGCCTGCTGGAGGGCTTCGCGCGGCAGCTGATCACCAACGACGCCGGCCGCTACGCCGTCGCGCTCTCCACGCTGGTCATCTGGCTGGGCTACTTCTACCTGCCGCGCCGCCGGCGGAGGGCCGCCGCATGACGCTGTCCGGCCGCGCCGCGATGCCCGCCGCCGCGGCGCCGGCGGCGGCCTCGCCCCCCGAGGTGCGTGCGTTCGTCACCCCCGAGGGCGTCGACCTGCGCCTGAGGATCGGCGGCGCCGGCGAGCGTGCGGCCGCCTTCATCCTCGACGCCGTCTTCCTCCTGATCACGGTCATTGTCATGACGCTGCTGGTCAGCTTCGGCGCGACGGCGCTGGCCGGCCTGGGCGCGGTCGGGGTGAAGAACAATCTCTCCAGCGTCCTCCTGATCGTCTGGCTGCTGGGCTTCTTCATGCTGCGCAACGGCTACTTCGTGCTCTTCGAGTTCACGCCGAGGGCGGCGACGCCGGGCAAGCGAATCCTCGGCCTGCGAGTGGCGGCGCGCGATGGCGGCCGGCTCACCGCGGAGGCGGTCTTCGCGCGCAACGCCATGCGCGAGATCGAAGTCTTCCTGCCGCTCACCTTCCTGCTGGCCGCCGGGGTCGGCGCGACCAATCCGATCGGCGGCTGGCTGGTGCTGCTGGGGCTGGTCTGGACCGGCGGCTTCGCGTTGCTGCCGCTCTTCAACCGCGATCGGTTGAGGGTCGGCGATCTTGTCGCCGGCACCTGGGTGGTGAAGTCGCCCCGCGAGCGGCTCTCGATCGATCTGCTGGATGCGCAAGTCGCCGCGGCCGGCCGCTTCGCCTTCTCGGCCGAGCAGGCGGGCGCCTACGGCATCAAGGAGCTCTACGTCCTCGAAGACGTGCTCCGCCGCAAGGACGCCAAGACCATGGCCGCGGTCGCCGAGCGCATCCGCGCCAAGATCGGCTGGGCGAAGGCCGCCGACGAAGCGGACGACGCGTTCCTCGCCGCCTACTACGGCGCCCTGCGCGGGCGGCTGGAGACCAGGCTCCTCTTCGGCCACCGCCGCCGCGACAAGTTCGACGCCGCTTGAGCCCCGCGCCGCAGGCGGTCAGTCGAACACCGACGCCAGCTGCTCGACGCCGACGCCTTCCTTGGCCTGGCGCAGCTCGAAATAGATCGAGGCGATGCCCGCCTGGCCGATGCTGGCGAACAGCGTGGCGAGCACCAGGCCGGTGATCGTCTGCATCACGAAGAGGCTCTGGAAGCCGTTGCCGGCGAGCGTCGGCGTCGCCGCGGCGCTGGCGCCGATGCCGATGCCCAAGACGCCGCTGATCAGGGTCTGCGCGACCCACTGGGCGAACACGAAGGCGATCGCCAGCGCGAAGATCGCGCCGCGGTGGTTGCGGGTCAGCTCCACGCTGCGCCCGAACGCGCCGAAGATCCCTGTCCGCTCCATCACCTCGGCCGGCGCCGCCACGAACCACGCCAGCGCCAGCAGCACGCCGGGGACGACGAAGACCAGCAGCCCGAACACGAAGCAGATCGCGAAGATGATCCCGATCAGCACCAGCGGCAGGAAGAAGCGGAAGCCGGCGCCGAGGCACTCGCCGAACGTCGGCCGCCGCCCGGAGAGGTCGCTGACCGTGGCGTGGATCACCGCGCCCTGCAGCACCGCGTTGCCGATGATGCCCGCCAGCCACGCAAGGGCGCCGACGCCGATCCGCAGCGGCGAGAACATGTTGTTGAACGCCGCCGCGGCGCCCGGCTGCTCGCCGGGGCCGATCAGCGGCGTCACCAGGCTGAGCTGGATGTAGCCGAAGACGGCGGTCGGCAGGCCGACCAGCAGCACCGACAGCAGCAGGAACAGCACGACGTTGCGGCCGAGCACTGCGAACAGGCGGCTGACCACCCGCCCCATCGAGAAGCCCGCCGGCGCGGCGACGCCGGTCATGCGCGGCTCCGGCTCAGTCGAACAGCGAGGCCAGACTCGGCGCGGCGAGGCCCTCCTTGACGCCGCGCAGCTCGACGTAGGCGGCGACCATGGTCGCGACCGAGAACGCCTGCACGACCGCGCTCGCCAGCGGCTGCACGAACGTCAGCCACAGCGGCGGCGCGAGCGGGGTCAGCGCCGCGCCGCTGACCGCGCGGACGGCGAAGCTCACGATCACGCCGGCGATCGCGTAGACGATGAAGATGATGAAGATCGAGATGCGGTTGCCGCGGGTCAGCTCGGCGCTTCGCCCGAACGACTTGAAGCCCGTGTTCTCGACGGTCGCGACGATGCCGCCGACGCTCCACGCCAGCGCCAGCAGTATGCCGGGGACGATCAGCAGCACCGTGCCGACCGCGATGGCGATCGAGGCCAGCAGCCCGAGCACGTAGACGAGCGGCATGCGCGGCGCGGCCCGCGCCAGCGCCTCGCCGACGCCCAGCGGCCGCTCGCCGTAGTCGCTCAGCGCCGCCGCCGCGACGGCGCCGTGCAGGATCCAGCCCAAGCCGCCGACGACGACGGCGATCACCTCGACGCCGCCCAGCCGTCCGAGCGCCGGTCCCACCGCGGCCAGTCCCACGCCGGGCTTCGGCGGCGGCAGCGCGTGGGTCGTCAGCCACAGCGTCGCGACGCCCGGCAGGTAGGCGAAGATCGCCGTCAGCACGATCATGGTGAGCGGCCGGCGCCCGACGATCTCGAAACCGCCCGAGAAGACGCGGCCGATGTCGAAGCGCTCCGACGCGGCGGTGGCGACGGTCATGCTGGCCCCCATGACGACGCAAGGCGCGTCCGGCGGTCGAGGCTAGCGTGAACGCGCGCGCCTGGCCAAGCCCTACTCCGCCGCCTCCGGGACCTTCGTCTCCAGCGTGAAGTCGGCCGGGTTGGGCTCGAGCGTGGCGCTCCAGTAGTCGACCAGCGGGAACGGCCAGTTCTGCGAGACGCGCCCCTTGGCGTTCTTGTACCAGCTCGTCACCTGCGGGGCGCCCCAGGCCATCTTGGCGTTCATCTCGTCGACGCGGGCGTTGAAGGCGTCGTGCACGTCGCGCCGCACCTCCAGGGTCTCGGCGCCCTGCTCGGCCATCAGCTGCAGGCAGCCGACGATGTAGCGGACCGAGCATTCCGAGAAGAAGATGATCGAGCCGTTCACCACGATGTTGGTGTTGGGGCCGTAGATCATGAAGAAGTTCGGGAAGCCGGGCGCGGTCATGCCCAGGTAGGCGCGGGCGTCGCCGGCCCATTCGTCGTGCAGGTCGCGCCCGCCGCGGCCCTTCACCCGATAGGTCTTCAGGAACTGGCTGGCCGTGAAGCCGGTGCCGTAGATGATCACGTCGAACGGCTGCTCGCCGCCATCCTTCGTCTCGACGCCCTCGGGGGTGATGCGGACGATCGGATCGGTGACCAGGCTGACGTTGTCGCGCTTCAGCGCCGCGATCCACAGCCCGTCGTCGCGCAGGATGCGCTTGCCGCCCATCGGATAGGCGGGGATCAGGTTGGGGATCAGCTCCGGCGCGTCCGCCGCCTGCGCCGAGATCGCCGCCGACAGCATCTCGCGCATCATCGCGTTGGCAGGGCTGACCGCGCCCGGGCCGCCGTTCCAGGTCGGGTCCGACTTCACCGCCTCGTAGATGCCGTCGGTCAGCATCCAGAACAGCCAGAAGCGGTACCACTTGCCGTAGAACGGCATGTGCTCGATCAGCCACTTCTCGGCCGCGGTGGTGGGCTCGTGGTAGTCGGGCGTCGGCGCGAGCCACGGCGGCGTGCGTTGGAACACCGTCAGGTGCGAGGCGACCTTCGCCACCTCCGGCACGAACTGGAAGGCCGAGGCGCCGGTGCCGATCACCGCGACGCGCTTGCCCTTCAGGTCGACGTCGTGGCGCCAGCGCGCCGAGTGGAACGACGGCCCCTTGAAGTCCTCGACGCCGGGCACGTCCGGATAGCGGGGCTGGTTCAGCTGGCCGACCGCCGAGATGACCGCCTTGGCGTTCAGGGTCTCGCTGCGCCCTTGCTTGTCCTTGATACTGACGCGCCACATGGCGGCCGCATCGTCCCAGGCGGCCGCCTCGACCTGCGTCTCGAAGCGGATGTGCGCGCGCAGGCCGTGCTTGTCGGCGACCTTCTTGAAGTAGGCCAGCAGCACCGGCTGCGGCGAGAAGTGGTTCGGCCACTCGTGGTTGGGCTCGAACGAGTAGGAATAGAGGTGGCTGGGGTTGTCGACCCGGCAGTCGGGATACTGGTTCTCGAACCAGGTGCCGCCGACCTCCGCGTTCTTCTCGACGATGGTGAACGGGATGCCGGCCTGTTTCAACCGGATGCCGGTCAGGAGGCCCGACATGCCAGCCCCGATCACCACCACCGGCAGCTTCGCCGCAGCGGCCTTCAGCTTCGGGCTCGTCCAGTCCGGCCGCTTGGGGTCGGCGCCGGTCATCGCCAGCTCTTCCATCAGGAAGGGGCCGTAATGCTCGGGGATGTCGGCGCCGGCGACGAAGTCCATCATCCGCCGGATGGTCTCCTCGGTCGGCGGCGCCGGCATCGGCATGCCGGCCAGGTGCGCGCTCATCGCGGCGCGGGCCGCCTCGCGGATCCTGCCTTGCGTCTCCGGCGGATAGCCGCCGAGCTTGGAGTCGCCGAAGAAGTCGTAGGTCGGCCAGTTCGCCTTGGTGATGAAGCTCGCATCGCCGGTCATGTGCACGGTCGCCGCGGCCAGCGACGGCAGGTGCGCATCGGCGAGCGCGGCGTCCAGTTCGGCGGAATGATCGGTCATGGCGGCCTCCATGTTCGGACGGGCAAATCTGCGGCCTTGACGCGGCGGACGTAAAGGCCTCGGCGCATCCCCTGATGTAGTTATTGGAACGCGTTTCAAAGTCGAGCCGCCGGCGGGGCCACGATCACGGCCCGGGGAGCTTGCTAGACGCCCGGAGACGAGCGCATGAACGCGGCATGGCGGACAAGACCATTCTCGTCGCCGGCGCGAGCGGCGTCATCGGGCAAGCGGCGGTCGAGCATTTCGCGTCCCTGCCCGGCTGGCAGGTGATCGGGGTTTCGCGCCGGACGGCCGACCCGGCGCCGTCGGCCGACTACGAGCACGTCGCGCTCGACCTCACCGATGCGGCGGCCTGCCGCGCTGCGGCCGAGCGCTTCGCCGGCGTCACCCACGTCGCCTATGCGGCCCTGTTCGAGAAGCCGGGGCTGGTGCCCGGCTGGTTCGAGCAGGACCAGATGCAGACCAACCTCGCGATGATGCGCAACCTGATGGATCCGCTGCTCGAGCGCGCGTCGGGGCTGAAGCACGTCAGCTTCCTGCAGGGCACAAAAGCTTATGGCGCCCACGTGCACCGGCTGAAGGTCCCCGCCCGCGAGGACCAGGCCCGCGACCCGCACGACAACTTCTACTGGCTGCAGGAGGACTACATCCGCGGCCGGCGGGAGGGCGCGGACTGGACCTTCACGATCTGGCGCCCGCAGGTGGTGTTCGGCCAGGCGCTCGGCGTCGCCATGAACCTGACGCCGATCATCGGCGTCTACGGCGCCATCTGCCGCGAGCTCGGGCGGCCGTTCGTCTGCCCCGGCGCACACGGCCATGTCATCGAGGCGGTCGACGCCGACCTCATCGCGCGCGCGCTCGCCTGGGGCGCTGGGTCGCCGGCCGCGGCCGACCAGATCTTCAACATCACCAACGGCGACGTCTTCGTCTGGGAGAACGTCTGGCCGGCGATCGCCGGCGCACTCGGCCTCGAACCGGCCGCCGGCGAGGAGGTGCGCCTCTCGAAGTTCCTGCCCGAGCACGCCGACGTCTGGGACCGCATCCGCGCCAAGCACGCGCTGAAGGCGCCGCCGATGGCGCAGCTGGTCGGCGAGTCGCACCACTACGCCGACTTCCTGTTCGCGCTCGGCGCCACCGGCCCGATCCCGCCCGCCCTCGTCAGCACCATCAAGCTGCGGCAAGCCGGCTTCGGCGACTGCGTCGACACCGAGGCGATGTTCCGCCGCCACCTGACGCGGCTCATCGAGCGCCGCGTGCTGCCGAGACCGTGAGCTCGGGCCTTGAACTACCGGCACGTCTTCCACGCCGGCAACCACGCGGACGTCTTCAAGCACGCGGCGCTGACGCTGATCCTCGAACATCTGCGGGCCAAGCCGCAGCCGTTCGCGGTCATCGACACCCACGCCGGCGTCGGCGCCTACGACCTGGCGAGCGAAGCGGCGCGGCGCACCGGCGAGTTCGAGGCCGGCGTCGGCTTGGTGTTCGGCCGCCAGCTGGCCGCGGCGCCGGCCTACGCCGAGCTGCTGGCCGAGATGAACCCCGACGGTCTCGCCGCCTACCCCGGCTCGCCGGAGATCGCCCGCCGCCTGCTGCGCGCGCACGACCAACTGGCGGCCTGCGAGCTGCATCCCGAGGACGCCGCGGCGCTGAAGGCGGGCTATCGCGGCGATCCGCGCATTCATGTCCACCGCCGGGACGGCTACGAGGCGGCCGTGGCGCTGGTCCCGCCGCCGGAGCGCCGCGGCCTCGTGCTGGTCGATCCGCCTTACGAGGCGCCGGACGAGACCGCGCGCCTCGCAAAGGCGCTCGCCGCCGCGATCAGGAAGTGGCCGACCGGCATGTTCTGCGCCTGGTATCCGGTGAAGGACCACGCGATCGGCGACGCGCTCGCCGAGGCGGCGCGCGCCGGCGACTGGCCCAGGCCGCTGCGGGCCGAGTTCCTCGCCTACCCGATCGACGGCGAAGCCATGGCCGGCGGCGGCCTCATCATCGTCGGCGCGCCCTGGAAGCTCGACGACAAGCTCGAGGCGCTCTGCCGCGAGCTCCACCCCATCCTCGGCGAAGGCCACGGCAGCTGGCGGGTGGAGTGGGTCAACCCGCCCGCCTGAGCCGAGTGGAGATCAAGCCGAGCGACCCCTCGCCGTGACCGGCCAGATCGCCTCCAGGGTGTCGCCGCGGACCACGTGGTAGGCGTCGTAGAGGTTGACCGTCGGATCGCAATGCGGCGCGCCCAGCGTGACGCGCTCGCCGAGTTGTGGCGGCCGGCCGCCGGGCGGCGGCAGGATGGCGCCGTGCTCGTCGCCCATGAAGCGGTAGGCGCTGCCCGCCGGCGCGCCCGCCAGGATCGGCGGCGGGCCCGCCTCGGTCGCCATCGCCTTCAGGCCGGCGTCCACGGTCGCCAGGTTCGCATGGTTGGCGCTGATCACCCGGGCGTCGATCATCAGCGACGTCTCGAACGGCCGCGGCTCGGCCTCGCCCAGCGCGCAGTCGTTGTACTGGCGATCCATGAAGACGTACGAGCCGGCCTGCAGCTCGGTGAAGACCCCGAGCTCGGCGTCGATCGCATGGGTGCCGGTGCCGCCGCCGCTGACGATGGGCGGCGCGAGGCCGGCGGACGACAGCGCCGCGATCGCGTCGGTCAGGCGCTGCATACGAGCGATTAGCGCCTCGCGCCGCGCCGCGTAGGCCTCGATGTGCTGCTCGGCGCCGCAATAGAACTGCAGGCCGCCGAACGCGAGGGCCGGATGCGCGTCGATCCGCCGGGCGAGCGCCAGCGCGGCTTCGGTCGAGGCGACGCCGGTGCGGCGGATGCCGGGGTCGATGTCGACGAGCAGCGTCAGGCGCGCGCCGGCCGCCTTGGCCGCTGCCCCGATCGCCGCCACGGCGTCCGGGTGGTCGCAGGCGGCCATCAGCGTCGGCGCCCTGGCCGCCAGCGCGACCAGCCGCTCGACAGCGGCCGCGCCGACCACCGGCGAGGTGATCAGGATCCCGCCGACGCCCTCGGCGGTCAGCGCCTCGGCCTCGCCGAGCTTGGCGCAGCAGACGCCCACCGCGCCGGCGGCGATCTGGCGGCGGGCGATGTCGGCGCTCTTGTGGGTCTTGGCGTGCGGGCGCAGCCGCAGCCCGGCGCCCGCCGCGAACGCCGCCATGCGCGCAATGTTGCGGTCCAGCGCCTCGACGTCGACCACCAGCGCCGGCGTGTTCAGCGCCTCGCGCGACCCCTGCCGGCCGACCAGGTGCGCGTGGAGGGCTTCGGCATAGGTCATCTGGCGCCCTCCAACCCGCTGATCCCGCCAAAAGCCGGGACGCGACGCAGCGCTTGCCATACAGCGGCGATATCGGGTTTGCAGCAACCGGGCGGATCGGCAGAAGGAGCGCCTCGATGGACAATTACGCCGACTACGATGGCGTCGGCCTGGCCGAGTTGGTCCGCCGGCGCGAGGTGACGCCGGTCGAGCTCGTCGAGGCGGCGATCGCGCGGGTCGAGCGCCACAATCCGCAGGTCAACGCCGTCGTCTACGAGGCCTTCGACCAGGCGCGCGCCGCCGCAGGCGCGCTGCCGGACGGGCCGTTCCGCGGCGTGCCGTTCCTCGTCAAGGACCTGCTGATCGCGGTCGCCGGCTGGCCGCGCACCAGCGGCAGCCGCTATGGCCGCGGCGTGGTGGACGCGGCCGACTCCGGGCTGATGCGGCGGTATCGCGAGAGCGGCGTCGCCCCGCTCGGCAAGACCAACTGCTCGGAGTTCGGCATCGCCGGCACGACCGAGGGGCAGCTGTTCGGCCCATGCCGCAATCCCTGGAACCTCGATCACATCGTCGGCGGCTCGTCGGGTGGCGCGGCGGCGGCCGTGGCGGCGGGCATCGTGCCGATGGCGCACGGCGGCGACGGGCGCGGCTCGATCCGCATCCCGGCCTCGTGCTGCGGCCTCGTCGGGCTGAAGCCGACCCGCGACCGCAGCCCGCACCTGCCGGACGGCTACGACTTCGCGCAGGGCT
>Ga0134125_10010715_pt1 | contig 10285 bp, 8 predicted proteins | sample KB31751_FD_96464 | JGI IMG/M metagenome (GOLD analysis project Ga0134125, IMG submission 96464) | Terrestrial soil microbial communities with excess Nitrogen fertilizer from Kellogg Biological Station, Michigan, USA - KB3-175-1 | ecosystem: Environmental > Terrestrial > Soil > Unclassified ... | reverse complement strand
GCCGGAGCCGACCCCGGTGCCGTCGGGGTGCAGCGCAATCGCAAAGGCCGGGCGCTCGAAGCGTTCCCGCAGGCGCGCCGCGATCAACCCGACGACGCCGGCGTGCCAGTTCGCCGAGGCGAGGACCAAGACAGGCGGGCCTTCGCCCTGCCCGATCTCCTCCTCGGCGACGGCGGCGGCCTGCTCGACCGCCTCGAGCTCGAGCTTCTGCCGTTCGGCGTTGAGATCGTTGAGGCGCGCGGCGATCACCAGCGCCTCGTGTTCGTCGTCGAGCGTCAGCAGCCGGGTGCCAAGCGCTGCATCGCCAATGCGGCCGCCGGCGTTGATGCGCGGCCCGACGAGATAGCCGAGATGGTACGGGTTGAGCGGCCCGGTGACTCGCGCCGCCAGCGCCAGCGCACCGATGCCGCGATTGGCCTGCCGCCGCGCCACCTCGAGGCCGCGGACGACAAACGCACGGTTCAGCCGGGTCAGCGGAACCACGTCGCAGACCGTCGCCAGCGCCACGAGGTCGAGCAGTTGCATCAGGTCCGGCTGGCCGGTGTCGCCGCGCCGGCGCAGCGCCCGGTTCACGCCCACCAGAACCATGAAGGTGACGCCCGCGGCGCAGAGATAGCCGAGGCCGGAGATGTCGTCGGGCCGGTTGGGGTTCACCAGCGCGTTGGCGTCCGGGAGATCGTGGTCGCTGAGGTGATGGTCGATCACCAGTACGTCGGCGCCGCGCGAGCGGGCGTGGGCGATCGGGCCTTCGCTGACGGTGCCGCAGTCGAGCGTGACGATGAGCCTGGCGCCGCCGTCGATCAGTTTGTCGATCGCCGCAATGTTCGGGCCGTAGCCTTCGAAGATGCGGTCGGGAATATAGACCTCCGGGTCGAGCCCGAAGTGCCTCAGATACCGGCTCATCAGGGCGCAGGAGCAGGCGCCGTCGACGTCGTAGTCGCCGAACAGCGCCACCCGTTCGTTGTCGGTGACGGCGCGGACCAGCCGCTCGACGAGCCGGTCCATGTCGGCCATCGACGATGGGTCCGGCATCAGAGTTCGCAGCGTCGGGCTCAGATAGTCCTCGGCTTCGTCGATCCCCACACCACGGCCGGCGAGGATGCGGGCGAGGATTTCGCTCATGCCGGTGCGCTGGCCGATGGCCTTGGCGATGCGCGACTGCTGGTCGTCGAGGCGTTCCACCCAGGCGCGGCCGGTCAGCGAAGCGGAAACATTGAGGAAGGGCTCGGCCATCAGCGCGTCAGTTAGGCGGAAAGTGCAGCGCCGTCGAGCCCGGACAAAAGCGACATGGCCGCGGTTTCAAGGTCTAACAGGCGATTTTTTCGATCCCATATTTCGGCCATCTTTCACGCTCGGGGACGCCAATGTTCCGGTCACGCTGGTTTCGACTTTCCGCCCTGTTCGCCGTGCTGCTGACGGTGTTTTCGCTCACCGCGGTCGGCACGGCCGAAGCACGCTTCGGCGGCAGCTTCGGCAGCCGCGGCATGCGGACCTACCAGACGGTCCCGGCAACGCCGACGATGCCTTACACCACGGGCCCGGTGCAGCGCAGCATGAACACGCCGAGCTACGGCACGACCGGCTCGGGCTGGGGCAATGGCGGCTACGGCTATCGTCCGAGCATCTTCAGCGGCCTCGGCGGCTGGATGCTGGGAGGCCTGCTGTTCTCCGGCCTGTTCGGCATGCTGGGCGGCGGCTGGGGCGGCTTCGGCGGCATCGGCGGCTTCTTCCCGATGCTGATCCAGCTCGCGATCCTGTTCTTCGTCCTGCGCTGGGTGTTCCGCCGCTTCGGCTGGGGCGCCGGCGTCGGAGCCGGGCCGGCCAACTACACCACCTACAACTACGGGAGCGCCGGCCCGCAGCCGGGGGGTTTCGGTGGATTCGGTTTCGGCGGACCGGTCCCGGGTGCCGGGCGGTCGCGCGGCGGGCGCGACGAGATCGGCATCAGCAATGCCGACCTCAACACCTTCGAGACGCGGCTGAAGCAGCTCCAGGACGCCTATTCGCGCGAGGACTATGACGCGCTGCGCCAGATCAGCACGCCCGAGGTGATGAGCTACCTCACGGAGGAACTGGCACAGAGTGCGGCGAAGGGCCTGCGCAACGAAGTTTTCGACGTGAAGCTGCTGAGCGGCGACGTCGCCGAGGCCTGGCGCGAAGGGTCCGACGAGTACGCCACGGTCGCCCTCCGCTACGAAAGCCGCGACGTCATGCGCGACCGCAATACCGGGGCCCTCGTCTCGGGCGAGGATCGCATCGTCGAGCGCAGCGAAGTGTGGACCTTCGTACGCCACAATGGCGGCGACTGGCGGCTGAGCGCGATCCAGGGATAGACCGGGCAGCAGAAGGATTGGACGGCCGGCCGAGAGGCCGCCCATCCTGTTATTACCACTTTTGCAATAATGGTAATAGCGCGTTAGGCTCGCTCGTGTTATTACCATTTCTGCAAAATCGGTAATAACGCGATGCAGCAGATCGATCACGTCTATCAGACCCTCTATTCGGAGCTCGCCCAGCGCAGCCTCGATGAGTCTTTCGTCACCGAATTCTCCCCTGCCGGTCGCTTTATCACCCAGCAGAGCCGGGGCCGCCGCTACTGGTATTTCGATGAGGAGCGCGACGGCAGGAAGAAGCGCCTGTATGTTGGTCCGGTCGACGATCCGGACATCACCGCCCGGGTCGAGAACTTCAAGAGCCTGAAGGCTGACATCCGGGCCCGCCGCCGCATCGTCTCCACTCTCACCCGGGAGGCGCGGCTGCCACGCCCGGACAGAACTGCCGGCGACATCATCGAGGCTCTGCAGGCGGTCGGTTTCTTCAGGCTCCGTGGCGTCCTCGTCGGCACCGTTGCCTTCCAATGCTACCCGGCCGTTCTGGGCGTCACGCTCTCGAACACTGCCATGCAAACGGCCGACGCCGATTTCGCCCAGTTTCATTCGATCTCGGCGGCAGTCGGAGACTCGCTGCCGCCGCTGCTGGACGTCTTGAAGACGGTTGATCCCAGCTTTCGCGAAGTTCCACATCAGACCGATGGGCGGTTCACCACCCAGTTCAGTGCGAAATCCGGCTACAAGGTAGAATTCCTGACGCCCAATACCGCGTCGGAGGAAAATGCCGGCCGTCCTGCCGCCATGCCAGCCTTGGGCGCGACGCGCGCAGAGCCGCTCCGCTTTCTCGATTTTCTCATCTACCAGCCGATCCGCGCCGTCGTCCTGCATAGTGCCGGCATCCCCGTGCTGGTCCCCGATCCGGCGCGCTATGCCGTCCACAAGCTGATTGTCGCGACGCGCCGCCTGCACGACGACGATGGGCTTGCCAAGAACCGCAAGGACAGGCTGCAGGCACAAGCACTCATGCAGGCGCTCATCGAAACGCGACGGCATGTCGACCTCGCCGAGGCATACATGGAAGCCATCGATCGCGGGCCGCACTGGCGCAGCGCCATCCATGACAGCCTCGATCAGATCGATCACGGCTCCGCTGGTCCGATCATCGACGGCCTGAAACGCGGCATGGCGAAGCTTGGTGCGGCGCCCGGGGACTACCTGCCTAGCGGTGATGTTCCGCCGTGATCCAGCGCACCGTCTGGCTCCAGGAGCGCATGACGACGGTTGCGGTGCGCACACTGTTCCTCCTGAAGCGGACGCCGTTCAGGAGGCTGCCGTCGGTGACGCCGGTGGCCGCGAAGAGGACATCGCCCGAGGCCAGCTCGTCGGTCCGATATTTGCGGTTGGGATCGGCGATGCCCATGCGCTGGGCGCGCTGGCGCTTTTCTTCTGTATCGAGCATCAGCCGGCCCTGCATCTGGCCGCCGATGCAGCGCAACGCCGCGGCCGCCAGCACGCCCTCGGGCGCGCCGCCCGAGCCGATGTAGATGTCGATGCCGGTGTCCTCGGTGTTCACGGCGTGGATGATGCCGGCGATGTCGCCGTCGCTGATCAGCTTGATGGCGCAGCCGGTGGAGCGCAGCTCTTCGAGCAAGTTGGCATGGCGCGGCCGGTCGAGCATGCAGGCGGTGATCTCGCTGACCGGCACGCCCTTCGCCCTGGCGAGAGACTGGATATTTTCACGCGCGCTCAGGTCAAGATCGACGGTGCCCTGGGCGTAGCCCGACCCGATGGCGATCTTCTGCATGTAGACGTCGGGCGCGTTGAGCAGTCCGCCGCGCTCGGCCATGGCCAGCACGCAGATCGAATCCGGCTGGTTCTTGGCGCACAGCGTCGTGCCTTCGAGCGGGTCGACGGCGATGTCGACCGCCGGCCCCTCCCCGGCGCCGACGTCCTCGCCGATGAACAGCATCGGCGCCTCGTCGCGCTCGCCCTCGCCGATGACGATGCGGCCGGCGATCGGGATGCGGTGCAGCTCGTCGCGCATGGCCTCGACGGCGGCGCGGTCGGCGGCTTTCTCATCGCCCTTGCCGCGCCAGCCGGCGGAGGCGATGGCGGCGCGCTCGGTGACGCGAACCAGTTCGAGGGTCAGCGAGCGATCGATGATCGCGGCGGGTTTGGAGTCCTCGGTCTGGTTCAGGCGCAAATCACAAGCTTTCGATGCGGATCAGTTGCGGCGTGCCGACGATAAAGCCGTCGGCGGCAATGAGCGCAAGCGCTTCGCGCACGGACTGTTCCAAAGTCGAATGCGTGAGAAGCACAATGGTTCGACTGCTCGGCTCGCCCGCTCCGGCATCGCTGACCCGCAAATCCGGCCGCTGGATGACGCTTTCGAGCGAAATGCCGGCCTCACCCATGCGGCGGGCGATGGCGGCCAGCGCGCCCGGCACGTCGCGGGCGTTGAGACGGATGTAGTAGCCGCCCTCATGCGCCTTCATGGGCGCCTGGCGGTAGGGCACGAGCTCGTGGCTCGGCACGCCGAGCGGGGGTACGCGCGTGCCACGGGCGATATCGAGGATATCGGAGAGCACCGAGGAAGCGGTCGGCGGGCCCCCTGCCCCCGGCCCAGCCAGCAGCAGCTCGTGCAGATGGTCAGTTTCGAGCGATACGGCGTTGAGCACGCCATCGACGCCGGCGATCGCCGAGGTCCGGGGCACCAGCGTGGGATGGACCCGCTGCTCGATGCCGTCGGGCGAGCGCTGCGCGATGCCCAAGAGCTTAATCTTGTAACCGAGGTCGCCGGCGACCTTGATGTCGGCCTGCGTGATGGTGGTGATGCCCTCGACGAACACTTCATCGGGCGCGATCTCGCAGCCGAAGCAGAGCGAGGCCAGGATCGCGAGCTTGTGCGCCGTATCGAAGCCGCCGACGTCGAAGGTCGGATCGGCCTCGGCGTAACCGAGGTCCTGGGCTTCCTTGAGGGCTTGGGCGAAGCTGCTGCCGGTCGAGTTGCCGCCCTCGCCGGTCATGCGCGTCAGGATGTAATTGCAGGTGCCGTTCATGATGCCGTAGACGCGCGCGATCCGGGCCGAGCCGAGACCCTCGCGCAACGTCTTGATCACGGGAATGCCGCCGGCGACCGCCGCCTCGAAACCGAGCTGCGCCGCGTTCTCCTCCGCCAACCGGGCCAGCGCCACACCGTGGCGGGCCAGCAGCGCCTTGTTGGCGGTGACCACCGGCCGGCCGATTTCGAGCGCGGCGCGCACCGCGGCGAGCGCCGGGCCGTCCTCGCCGCCGATCAGCTCGACAAAGAGGTCGATGCCGTCCGATTTGGCCAGTGCCACCGGGTCGTCGAACCAGGCGATGTCCGAGATATCGATGCCGCGGTCCTTGCTACGCGAGCGCGCGGCGACCGCGGTGACGACGAGCGGACGGCCGATCTTGCGGGTCAGCTCGGTGATGTCCTTCTGCAGGATGCCGACCAGCGTGGCGCCGACATTGCCGAGTCCGGCGACGCCGAGGCGCAGCGGCGGCAAAGCCGGCAACTCGGCCTCGTCCGCCATCGCCTTGAGGATGCGGGCGCGCGTTTCGCTGCGCGGCTCGCGGCCCTCCCGCAGGTCGAAGACGAACAGCGGATCGCCGGCAATCTGGCGGCCGAAGCGGGTCGGCGTCCAGCCGCGGGCGGCGATGAAGGCCTCGACAGCCTGGCGGAAGGCGGCGATGTCGCTCATGGTTGGTCTCCTTGCGGAGGCCTATAAGTAGGAATGATCCTATCGGTCAATAGGATCAGGTCGCTCCGGCTGCCTGCAATTCGATGGCCGTGATCGTGCGGCGGCGATATGGTTCGACCCGGCAGGCGGAATGGAGGGGCTCCGCATGTGGGTCGTCCTGGCGTTCGTGATTGCCGCATCGGTCGGCACCGTGGTGGTCCTGGCTGCCGCCCGGCACGGTTCGCCGCGGCTGGCAGGCCAGCCCTGGCTGCTCTACGACACCGCCAAGCTGCACGTCGGGATCATGGGCGGGCTTGCCGGCTTCGCGGTGACAGGGATCGTGCTCATCGCCAGCGTCACCCGAAGCCAGCAGGCGGCGCCGGCGCCGGCCCTGAACACCGTCGTGATGATGTTCACGGTCGCCTATTTCTACTACATCGGCAACGCCTTCCTGATCTCCTACCTGCCACACCGCGATGTGAGCGGAGACTTCGTCCCGCGCGTGCATTTCTCGCTGGCCTCCTCCATCGAGTACCGCACGCTGTTCGTGTCGTGGTTCGCGCTGCTGCCGCTCCTGCACAGCTACGGGCTCGAGCAGGCTGCCGGGATGCTCGCGATCCTGCTCCCCATCTCGCTGCTGATTGGCTCGGTGATCATTGCCATGGCCGCCGATGGGCTCGGACTGATATTGGCCGGGGAAACCTATCTCTCCCTGGCCGTCGGCGCGGCACTGGCGGGCGTTACTGCCTGGGCAGTGGAACTGTTCGTCCCACAGATCTGGTCCGACAATGCCGCGATCGTCGTGACGCTGATTATCTTCGGCGTGAACGGAGTTGGCTACGCGGTCGCTTCGGCCACGGCGCTGGCGCCTCGCTATCCATCGATCGAGCGCTTTTATTCTCGATATGGCCGGCAGTTTATCGTGGTCGACATGCAGCTGACCATGAGCTCTCTGACCTTCCTGTGGATGGCCGTCGTTGGCGCGATCTAGACCGGCGGAGCACCGCGCGAATGCCACTTGGCGCCCGCTGCCTCGCCCCCACTACTTCCCTGCGGCGACGATCGGAACGACGTTGCTCCCGTGTTCCGACTTACCGCCCAGGAACTTCTTGATGTTGCGGGCTGCCTGCCGGATGCGCTGCTCGTTCTCGACCAGGGCGAGCCGCACATACTGGTCGCCATACTCCCCGAAGCCGACGCCGGGGGCGACGGCGACGCCGGTTTCCTGGATCAGCAGCTTGGCGAATTCGAGCGAGCCCATATCGGCGAACTGGTGCGGGATCGGCGACCAGATGAACATGGTGGCCTTGGGCGACGGCAGGCGCCAGCCGGCGCGGGCGAAGCTCTCGACCATCACGTCGCGGCGGTTCTGGTAGATTTCGCGCACGTCGGAAATGACGGAGTCGTCGCCGTTGAGCGCCGCCGCGGCCGCGACCTGGATCGGGGTAAAGGCACCGTAGTCGAGGTACGATTTGACGCGCGCCAGGGCTGCGATAAGGCGCTCGTTGCCGACCGCGAAACCGACGCGCCAGCCGGGCATCGAGTAGGTCTTGGACATCGAGGTGAACTCGACGGTGATGTCCATGGCGCCCGGCACTTCGAGCACCGAGGGCGGCACTTCGCCGTCGAAGTAGATCTCGGAATAGGCGAGATCGCTCAAAATGAAGATGCTGTGGGCTTTGCAGTAGGCGACGACCTGCTTGTAGAAATCGAGCGTCGCCGTATAGGCCGTCGGATTGGACGGATAGTTGAGCACGAGCGCGATGGGCTTGGGGATCGAGTGGCGCACGCCGCGATCGAGCGCACGCATGAAATCCTCGCCGGGCTCGGCCGGCATCGAGCGCACCACGCCGCCACTCATGATGAAACCGAACGAATGGATGGGATAGGTCGGGTTCGGCACCAGCACGACGTCGCCCGGCGCCGTGATGGCCGACGCCATGTTGGCGAAGCCCTCCTTCGAGCCGAGCGTCGCGACGACCTGCGTATCGGGGTTGAGCTTTACGCCAAAGCGGCGTCCGTAGTAGCTCGCCTGGGCCTTGCGAAGACCGGCGATGCCGCGCGAGCTCGAATAGCGGTGGGTGCGCGGGTCTTTCACTGTCTCCTGCAGCTTTTCGACGATGTGGGCCGGCGTCGGCATGTCCGGGTTGCCCATGCCGAGGTCGATGACGTCGACGCCATTGGCCCGGGCCTTGGCCTTGATCGGATCGATGTGCGCGAAAACGTAGGGCGGCAGGCGTCGGATGCGGTGGAAATCGTCGTTCATGGTCTTCCTCCGGGAAGGCGCGACTCCTGCGGCGCTCAAAGCGCAAATCAGGCAAGGATTATCGCGGAATTATGGTTTGGGCCCGGTTAAGGGCGGCTCGTCAGGGTCCGCTCTCTCCAGTCGCGTGGCGACCCACGGAGAGAGCTAGCGAGCGGGGGCGGCGATGAACGACCTCACAACCATGGCTCGCTCATACGCGGCGGCCGTCGGCGAGTAAAGTCTCACCAGGCGATCGGCGTGATGCAGGCGAGGAACTGGTCGGCACTGGCCGACCAGGAATAGTGCTGCGCATAGGTCCGGCAGGGGTCGCGGCGCAGGTCAAGGGCAGCGAGAGCGGCGGCTCGCAAGTCGTTGTCGAGGACTCCGACATCCCGGTCGGCGATAACGTCGATCGGGCCGGTCACCGGGTAGGCGGCGACCGGCGTGCCGCTCGCCAGCGCTTCCAGCAAGACGAGCCCGAAGGTGTCGGTGCGGCTCGGAAAGACGAACACGTCGGCCGAGGCGAAGAGGCGGGCCAGCTCCTCGCCGTGGCGGGCGCCGAGGAAGGTTACGGCCGGATACGCCGCCTTCAGCCCCTTGAGGCTGGGGCCGTCGCCGACCACCAGCTTGGTGCCCGGCAGGTCGAGCCTGAGGAACGCCTCGATGTTCTTTTCGACCGCGACACGGCCGACATAGAGAAACACCGGTCCGGCGTAGGGCAGCGGCGCCCGCTTCTCCGGCGAAAACAAGGCCGTATCGACGCCCTTGGGCCAGACCTCGATGTTGGTGAAGCCGTGCTCCTTGAGCACGGCCTTGAGATAGGGCGTGCCGACGAGACAAGCGGTGGCCGGACCATGAAACGTCTTGACGATGGCGTAGCTGGCCCACAGCGGAAACGGGACGCGGGCGCGCAGATATTCGGGAAACTGCGTGTGGTAGGCCGTCGAGAAGGGCAGCTTGTGGCGCACGCAGTAGCCGCGGGCGATCCAGCCGAGCGGGCCTTCGGTGGCGATATGGATGGCATCGGGCCGAAGCGCCGCGATGCGCCGCACCACCGGTCCGCTGGTGGTCAGCGACAGCCCGATCTCGCCGTAGCCCGGCATGGGCACCGTGCGGAATTCGTTGGGGGTGATCAGCTCGACCGCGATGCCGCGGGCGCGGAGTTCCTCGGCCGTCTTGTCGATGGTGCGGACGACGCCGTTCACCTGGGGATACCAGGCGTCGGTGACGACCAGCAGCGAACGCAACTGCGCCGACATCGAAACGCACCCCACCCTGGCGCTGCCTCGCGCCCCCCAATCATATGTGCACCGCTTCGCGCAGCGCGTCGAGGTCAGTAGGAACGGAAGTACGGCAGGGTGACTCCGGCGCCGCTGAGCACGATCAGGAGCTGGACCAGCAAGAAGAGGATGGTGAGGCCAGGGATGATCATGCGGATCGCCGCGGCGGCGTGAGCCCCTCGCCCGCTGTTGCCCCAGCGGTGGATGGCATAAGCCAGCAGCCAGACGGCGAGGGTCGCGATCGGCATCTGGATCAGCGCGTAGTTGCGCGGCAGCGCCGCATCGACCTGCCCGCTGAGCTGCCAGTGCACCGGCACGAGCTTGTCGCCAGGGATGAGCACGAAGCCTGCGACGGTGACGATGACCACCAGCGCGAGGAGCAGAAGGTTCAGCGGCTGGCGGACAGGGTTCATCGGCGGAACGCCCTCGAAATAGCAGAAGGGCCGGACGAGCCGGCCCTTCGAAACTTCGATCCGAAGCTTAGCGCTTGGAGAACTGGAACGAGCGGCGGGCCTTGGCCTTGCCGTACTTCTTGCGCTCGACCACGCGGCTGTCGCGGGTCAGGAAGCCGCCCTTCTTGAGGACGGCACGCAGCTCGGGCTCATAGTGGGTGAGCGCCTGGCTGATGCCATGGCGGACCGCACCGGCCTGGCCGCTGAGACCGCCGCCGGAGACGGTGGCGACGATGTCGTACTGGTCCTTGCGGGCGGCGGCGACGATCGG
>Ga0134125_10010714_pt1 | contig 10286 bp, 9 predicted proteins | sample KB31751_FD_96464 | JGI IMG/M metagenome (GOLD analysis project Ga0134125, IMG submission 96464) | Terrestrial soil microbial communities with excess Nitrogen fertilizer from Kellogg Biological Station, Michigan, USA - KB3-175-1 | ecosystem: Environmental > Terrestrial > Soil > Unclassified ... | reverse complement strand
CGAGCCGGTCACCGGATCTTCCGGCACGCCCTTCGAGGGCGCGAAGAACCGTGACACAAAATCGCAATCGTCACCCGGAGCCGTCACAATCACCGCAAACCGGTCCACGCCCGCGAGCCGCTGCATATCCGGAGCAATGGCCCGCACCTCCCGCTCCGATTCATACACCACCAAATAATCGCGCGCGCCCAGAATCTCCTTCGGCGCGCCGCCGAGCGCCGCCGCCAGATCCGCATGAACCTCGCACGGCCCTGGCGGCCGCGCCGGAAAATTCATCGCCAGCAAATCCCCATCGCGTTCGACAATCAACTCGCCGCTCTTGGTTTGAAACCGGACGGCGCTCTCCTTCACGCCCAATTCGTGAAACAGCAGCCAAGCGCTCGCGAGCGTCGCATGACCACACAAATCCACCTCCACCTTCGGAGTAAACCACCGCAGCCGGTACCCGCCGCCTTCCGGCACAAAGAAGGCCGTCTCCGAAAGGTTGTTCTCCGTCGCAATCGCCTGCATCGTCTCGTCCGGCAGCCACGCGTCCAGTGGACACACCGCCGCCGGATTCCCCGCGAACACCCGGTCCGCGAACGCGTCGATTTGGAAAATGGTCAGATCCATCTCACTTCGGCGCCTCAAGCCCATTCCAATCGGCCTTCAGCACCTTCACCGCCTTTTTCCGTTCTGCGGTCAGCGTAATAGCAACCTTGTCCCATTCGCTCATAAGCTGAATCCCGTCGTGCGTAGAGTCCTTTAAGACCACCCTCGGTACGCCATCTTTGCATTCGACGGCCTCAATGGAATCGTGGCCTCCCAAAGAAACCACAACTACGATATTGTCGTCCACCAAAATCCGATCCGCATTGAACCTGTTCCTTTGCATCGAAATTACCGGATCTTTCGCTCTTGCCGCCCTAGTCAAGAGTTGAAGGCCGTGGCGCACCCCGGATCTCGACGCGGGCCAGTCCTTCCTTTTTCCAACCTCTCTTGTGTCCGGAACCAGATCGCTTATCAATTCAGGGCACAGGCCGCGCGCCCGATTGACTCGCCGGACCTCACCAGCGCGTCATCGCTAGCCTGGTCTGTGTCGTAAAAATTGACAATTGATTGAACCGTCGGAAATTAATGGGGACACGTCGCTAGTTCCATCGCCGGTCGTTAAAACGGTACCCAAGTATCATCTTCACCAGCAGATGATCGGTGCTCCGCGTTGCGCCGACGCCTACCCCAAAATTGAATTCCCAGTTCGGGCTGAAGTTCAAATCGATCGCCGGAATAATCTGCTGCTGCTGCTCGCTCAGCGGATCGAACCCCGTGACCGGGCCCATCGAGCCGTAATACTCCAGCCCGCCCGCGATCAGCTTGCTGAAGTTATAGCTGGCTTTGAAATTCGGCGAAAAAACAACGCCTGAGCTCACAGACGGCCCATGAAAAGAGCGGTCCAGCGTCGGATTGAACGACAGATACCATGGCCCGATCTGTTTATCGATGATCGGCCGGATTTCAAGCGTCCAGGTATCCGGAGAATACGCGCGCCGCTGATAGCCGGCCTCGAGCGACAAGCTCACCCCCACCGGCCAGTGCCACTCCTCCGGCACGCGCACCCTCGGCCGTATGTGATCGCCCACCCACTCCCATCCGCCGCCCGGCCGGATCGCGGTGAAAATGTAGAAGCCGGTCTCGAACCACGGCGTCACGCCCTGCGTGATCTCCACGGTTTCGTGCCATTGGTGCTCGGTCGGCAGCATCCCATCCACAACGTCTTTCGAGCCTTGCACCGTGTAATTGCTGTGCAGTTCCACCATCGTGTGTCCCGGCGCGACCGTATCCGCCCCGTAAACCTGGATTTCGTAGTTATCTTGGGCCAGGAGGGAAATGGGAACGAGCGCGAGAAGGCACCACAGCCAAGTCCGCCCGAAGCGTCTCAATGCAGCCGGACCCTGGTCTTTTCATTCATGATCAATTCATCGAAAATAGCCAGGACCTGCTTCCGGTAGTAGTACACGCGCCGAAGGGAATTACGAAAGCTGCAATCGTACCTTGGAGCCTTTAACCACTTATCCAGCAATGGCTTAGGGACGTCGATGTCGCGCCGCAGAGTCTCGGCGGGGTGGCCCCGCAGAAACAGGCCGTAAAACATGGCCGCCTCGCGCTGGGGCGCCAGCGGATCGAATTCTTCTCGAGCGATCATCAAGCTGCTCCGCTAAAACCGCTCCCGCCCGAATCGCTCCAACCGGAATCGCTCCAAACGGGAGAAATGCCAGTATAAACGCCGGATCGCATGGGAATCAAGAACCTGCTTCATGTAGTCGGCAGATCGACGCGCCTACGGCTACAGGTCCAAAATTAACAGACGGTCCCCGAAGCCCCACAGTTTCAGTGGTGACAAAGGCTCAACTTCGCCTACTATATTGCTATAGGAGGCAACACCCGTGAAACGTATCGTTCTCTGCGGACTTGCTTTTTCTCTTTTTTCGATGGCGGCGCTGGCTGAAACATATTCCGGAACCGTCGTAGACGTCATGTGCAAGGGCAAGGATTTATCCAGCCACACCAAAGAATGCGCGCTCAGTTGTGCCAAGAGCGGTTTTGGTCTGGTAACGGCCGATGGAAAGTTCCTGAAGTTTGACGAAGATGGGAACGCCAAGGCTCTCGAAGCGATCAAGGCGACAGATAAGGAAAAGGATCTCAAGGCGAAGGTGACCGGGGAGATGGATAACGACACTCTTAAGGTAGCGTCGATCGAGCTCGAATAGCCCGCCTTCGTAATCACAGCCAGAGAGGGAAGGGATCCAGAACGCTATCTCTTCCTTTTCTGTTTTCCCTTCCCTGATTTCGCGCGGCAAGGTTGCGTCGTCGTAAGCGTTACGACAAATCTAAGTGTGCGATGAACGTCGCTCACGAACTCCCAAGGCAGGTCGCTTTGTCTGCCCGCGATGAAGCAGAAGGCTCCACGAACACTCAAGGCGGAAAACCGATCAACCGCACAAGGCAGTGAAGATCGAAGAGTAGCGGCTTTGATTCCGAACCGTGGTGGATTCTCAAGGCATGTGGCGAGTGACGCCGTGATGACTGCGATTCCGCTTCGCTTGAGGCGTTCCTCGGACTGGAGACGCCTACTGCCCACTCTTGAGCCCATGCCGATACTCTTGCACGGCGCGGTTGTGCTCGGCGAGCGTGGGCGAAAAATGATGCGAGCCCGACCCGTCCGGCTTGGCGACGAAATAAAGGAAATCGGTTTTCGCCGGCGCCAGCGCGGCCCTTAGCGAAGCGATTCCGGGATTCGCGATCGGCCCCGGCGGCAGGCCGGCGTGACGGTACGTGTTATAGGCGTTCGTACTCTGAAGATCGGACTGATAGATCGCTCCGCGGTACCGGTTCTCAAGCAGCGCCGCGTAAATCGTTGCCGGATCGCAATCGAGCGAGATCCCTTCCTTCAGCCGGTTCTCGTACACCGACGCGACCACTGGCCGCTCGGCGGGCACGGCAGTCTCTTTCTCGATAAGCGACGCCATGGTGACCACCGCGTTCACATCCCGGCCCGCGCCCGCGTTGAGCTGTTTCCACTCGCGCCGGAATTCGGCCGTCATGCGTGCGCATAGTTGCGGAGCGGTGGTTTTTCGGGTCAGGCGATAAGTGGAAGGAAACAGATATCCTTCGAGCGTCGGCGCTTTTGGCGCGAAATCGTGAATCAGGGCGGGCTTTCGCGCAGCCGTGAGAAAGTCATTCGCGGTGATGGAAGCGCCCAGATTTTCCACATTGGCGGCAATATCGAACATGTTCGAGCCTTCGGGCACCGTCAGCTCGTAGTAAAAAATATCGCCGCGGGCAATCCGATGAAACACGGTCAAGACCGATGCAGCCGCCGTAAATTGATACTCGCCGGCCTGCAATGAAGCGTTTGGGTGTATAGTGCGCGCAAGAAGAAATTGCCACGGGTAGCGGATGACGCCTTCGCGTGCCAGTTCATTAGCGATGCCGCGCGTGCCCATGCCTTTTGGGATTTCGACGAAGGCCGGTGGGGTGAATTTCCGGTATGGAATGGTCAGCGAAAACCACGCCAAAGCACACAAAATGACCCCGAAAAGCAGCAAAAACAGCGCCAAAAATACGGTTTTAGCGGCCTTTTTGTGGCTCATATGCGCGAATCCAGGTAGCTTTGGAGCAGAATCACGGCCGCCAGCCGGTCCACCGCCCTGGCACGCTTCTCGATGCTGACGCCGCTTTGTTTCAGCACGCGCTGAGCTTCCACCGTCGTCAGGCGTTCATCCCAATACTGTACGGCCACCCCAGCAGCCGCATGGAGGCGCTCTGTAAATTCATGGACATACTCGGCCTGTCGGCCCTCCCGCCCGCTCATGTGTAAGGGGTTCCCCATTAGAATCAATGAGATGCTCCGTTCCGAGATCAGTTGACCCAGCCGGGCGAGATCTTCGCGAATCGTCGTGCGTTCGAGCGTCGGAAGCCCTTGCGCGGTAATCCCGAGCTCGTCGCTGACCGCCAAGCCGATCCTGCGCTTCCCCAAATCGAGCGCCAGCACCCGGCCGGAAGCATTGCTGTACTCCACTGTTTCATTCCATCATAAGGACAGCGCTCACGCGTTCGAATGCTTCCGGCCACACCGATATCACCGGCGCCCACGCGCTCCTCCGCCAGCTTCCGCGTCCTGGCGTTCGCGGCGGCGGTTGCACTGCTCTACTATGGGCGGCTGTTTTGCATTTCGATCGTCATCTCGCTGTTGATCGCGTTTTTGCTCGAGCCGCTGGTGGTTGTGCTCAGCCGTTTTCGCTTCCCGCGCGCGCTCGCAAGTCTGGTCGCGTGCACCGTCGCGCTGCTGGTGATTTCGTCGCTGGGGTTTGCCGCTTACACGGAGATACTCGGCTTGGTCGACGATCTCCCCACTTACAGCGAGCGCATCTCCACTCTTGTCGACAACGTAGCCACTGAGGCGGAGCACTTCGAAACCAAGACTATGGAGGCCCTGATCCCGAAGCGGCTTCGTGAGGCGCAACCTCCGCCCGTGGCCCCTCCGGTTACAACCCGGCGCAGAAGAAAAGCCGAGCCGGCCCCGCCGCCCGCGATCCAGGAAGTGCGCCTTCAGAAGGAGCCGACGCCGATTTTCCGTTATCTGTATGGGTACTTCACCTCGATTTATCCAGCTCTCTTCATGGCGAGTTTCGTGCCATTTCTGGTGTACTTCATGCTGAGTTGGAGGGACCATCTACGGCGCAGTTTTCTCTACCTGTTTAGCGGTTCGGATCGCCGGGTGATTGGCAAAAGTTGGGAGGGCATCGCCGAAATCGCGCGTGCGTTTCTGCTGGGCAACTTCGTGCTGGGCGTTGTCATCAGCATCGTAACGTGCCTGTATTTCCTGTGGATCGGGATGCCCTATTGGCTGGTAGTCGGCGTGGTCAGCGGCTTCCTCAGCCTGGTACCGTATGTTGGGGTTCTGCTCGCGATTGCCCCTCCGCTGGTCGCCGGCTTGGCCGTGTATACGCACATTTCAAGCTACGTGCTGATCGTCGTCGTCGTAGGGGCGTTCCATCTCATCGCGCTCAATGTGCTTTATCCGAAAATAGTCGGCTCGCGCGTTCACTTAAACCCGCTGGCCGTGACGATCGCGCTGATGTTCTGGGGAACATTGTGGGGAGGAGTGGGGCTGTTGCTCGCCATTCCGATCACGGCCGCAGTGAAGGCGGTGTGCGACAACGTGCCGGGGATACAGGGGTATGGGAAACTGCTGGGGGATTAGAGATTTCGCGAACGCTTGCTTACGCGCGCGGCTCGGTAATTACGGCCCGGTCGGGATCACCTGCAAGGATTTGAGAAATTCGATCACCGCGCCTTGCTCATAAGAGCTTAATCGCGAAAAGGCCTGCTGTGTTTGCAGCGCCTCGCCAAAGTGATTCAGAATTGCCTCGCGAATGGTCGTGAATTGCCCATGATGGAAGTAGTTCGGCATGCTGCCGACCGCCCAAAGCCGTCTCGTTAGGAACTTTTCGTTTCCCGCAAAGAACTCGGGAGATCCCGCCGGTTGATTCTGGTTGAGGACCTCGCGGTTTGGATCGTCCGGGCCTCTGCAAATGTCGTGCAGTTTGAAATCCGTATACAGAGGAACCATCACTACGCCGTTCACCGGCTTCAGTCTCGGCTGCGGCAGCTCGTCGCCGGTAAGATCCACGGAAAGCGTGGGCGCCTGTCCCACTTGCAGGTTGCCGGGGGGATTGTACGGATTCGGCTCCGTATAGATCCATCCTTTCCAGTCAAGCGGCAGCGCGGGAATGTGGCAGGAAGCGCAGCCGATTTGCCGGAACAGTTTCTCGCCGTCTTGTACAGCCGCTTGGATAGCGGGATCGTTCGAAATCGCTCTGCCCGGAACGGCCATTGTCGCCTCGAATAATGTGCAGGCCGTGATGTCCGCTCTGGTCAGTTCATTCACGACTCCATCGCCATCGGGATCGGTTCCGATGCCAAAGCGCTCCGTCGCTTGCATCCCATGATGCTGATTAAACGCGTTGACGGTGAACTGGCGAAGCGAGACCACCGCCCCCGCCTGAGAGAATGGCAGGATCAGAAGGCTCGGCGGATGTTGCGCGTCGATGGACGCGACGGATTCAGGCGGCAACCCCTCGACTTCCGACGTATTCCAAAACCCATCCGGCTTGCGCGCCAATACTCCAAACGAGATGCCTTTCGACATCAGCCTCGCGCGGCCGCCGGGCTGGATCGCATCGCGTATCGATTGCAGATCGGCGGTGATCTGGCGGGCCAGCATCTCGTAATAGCCCGAGCCAAACATGCCGGGAGTCGCGCGGCTGTTCGCGATCGACTGCAGTGTCACGGCCATCCCTCTCTCGTCCACGGCTCCGCGCGTTGGAGCGCGATCGCTCCCATCGAAGGTTGCGAAATCGAACCGGTTGGCCATGACGAACACGTTGGTCGAGAGATCGCCCGTTCCTCCGGCGATGGGCTGGTTATGGCAGCCCGAGCATGAGTTTGATTCCGGCCCGGAAATTCGGTTGTTATTGCGAGGAAACAGCAGCGGGCTGCCCTGATCCGAGAGCGGCCCGCCAGTCCCTTTGGTCAGTGGCCGGCCGGCGCCTTCTTCGGAAGTGAAATGCGCCTCAAAGAGCCGCTGCCCGTAGCGGATGAGCTTCGCGATCGAGAGCTCGTATTCCTCTCCGTCCTGGAGGTGCTCCGGAATGGCAACTTCGCGCCCGATCTGGGCCGGCGGTTGAGCGGCCGCGAAGGTGGTGGACGTGGCCATTGCGCCCACTAACCAGAACACGCGTATTAGGAATAGCCATTCGATTGTGGATTTCATCCTAAATTTCCGCGCATTAGATTGATGCCGCTCCTTTAAGGCGGCCATCTGCCCTGGCGATATCATGCGAGGCTCAATAGGGCGAGGTGACAATCTTAATTTTGGCCGGTGAATTTTTGGTCGCAAACTGGGCCGATGGGTCAACCCCGACAACGTAGTAGACAATCCCAGAATGAGAATTCCCGGGGGTAGTCGCTACCGTGAACGTACCGGTCTGTGGCGGAGCCGTCTTTAAGGATGTGCACCCTCTCGATTCCCGCTCGGCTTTTTAGGCCGAGCGAGGCGCTGTCTGAGTTCGCGCACCATGTAGCCGACATCGCCCGACAGAACGTCCGCATCGTTTCGATATTCGAGGACTGTCCAGCAGGTTTGCCCCGAGGTTTTGAGTTCGGCCATTGAGCACGGACCGGCAACCCAGGCTCCGCCATGGGAATTGCCGACGATCTTGGTCAGGATTTCGCGAGCCGTCCGATTTTGTTCGTCGATAGGAAGCACTTTATCTTGCGGGAACCGATTACTATAGTCTCCGGCGAACCCCTGGATCGATGGATTGTTGAGTCGCTTTAGGGCGAAAAATAGCGCCAGACTTGCCTCCGGCACGGTGATCGATCCGATTTTGAATTGCGGGACGACCGTGTCCAACTGACTTTCCGTCACGTGCGGACGGACGGGACGCACGACGACGACAGCATTTTCGACGGTCACGTCGTATAGCTTGTCGTTATTGCCATCGTGGGGCAACATGCCGCGAATGACGGAGCCCAAGGCGCTGTCTTCTGTATCGATCGATACTGGATTCGAAAGCAACCCGAGATCCGCGACCTCGATCCCGAAACAGATGTTCGTTTGTTGACCCAATTGGACTAATCCCGACACCGACGAGTCGGCTACGATGCGGCCGGCATTAACTGTTTCGGCAAGCGGAACCGAACGGCATTGTCCACGCATCGCGGGGGACAGCAGCAGGGCAAGGAGGACGGCCGAAAGTAACGGTCGAGAGGGCATACGGCGCTCCTTTCTCTATCTACCTCATCAGTGCCCATCAATCGTAATGGAGCCACATTTGTACACGATCACGTTGCCTGTGGGCAATAGCGTGCCGCCGGCTTTCCAGGATTGGGCTACGTCACTTTGGCCTGAGCTGGCAGGACACACGGCAGAGCAGACCCAGTATGTGTCGGACCACTGGCCGGAGAGGTTGGTACTAACGCTTCCGTTCGACCCGGCGGTGATGCCCAAGTCATTCGGGCTCCCAGGCTTGAGGGTGTCCGCCATCGTAATCCCGGATTGCCTGATTGGGGCACCGCCTTGATCTACTACCGTCAGCGTAACATCTCGTCTGAATCCCTGTCCGCTGCCCCCGAGCTGGGAACAGGCAGCGGAACTGAGAGATTGATGACTCGTCTCGGTCACGAACTTAACGGCGGTCGGAATCTGTACCGTGAGTTGTCCGCCTCCTTGTACCTGACACATTAAATTGTCGACCGCGGTAACGGCGGAAACGGTGCTGCCGGGCCCCATGCCTTCATAGTCTCCGAATGAATAAGAGGGATTGCTGGTGAGGCTGGCGATGCTCGAATTGCCCGAGGACCAGTCATACGACGACAGGTTGCCCCCGCCATTGAGGCACGATTCCACGCAATTGCAGTCGTTGTTGGTGCCGCAGGTCGACACGTTCGGGCTGAGATCGCCGGTAAAAGAATCGATCGCGATATTCACGTCGGGAACGCCGATGGCGCATACCGCATACGTTTCCGCGCAGGCGAAGGGGCGCACGATGCCGGAAATCGAATCGCGCTGAGCCAGCAGGCCCAGGACTTTCGGGTTCGCCAAGGTGACCCAACCGACCATGCCACTCGTGGCATCGGGCGGCAAGGTGTTGCCGTGGTCGTCGGGCTGCTGTTTCCGGACGATGTCGTCGATGCGGACGGTCACCGTGGAAAGCGGCTCCACATCGAAATACTTCATCCAGGTCTTGCCGCCGGTGTAAACGGAGACCTTCACCGAGTTCGCTTTCCCGGAATCCGGGTTGTAGAGGATCAGCGTCGAATTGAAGCCGCCGTCGATTCGCCAGGGATGCTGGCCGCCGTTGGGGAACTGGTGTTCATCCTTCCACGGGAGAGTGGTATTCGAGGATGCGCTTTTTGGGCCGCGCAGCGCTTGCAGATTGCTCACGACGTCGCCCGGCGCTCCATCCGACGATATCACGAGGGAAGCAGCGGTTTGGGCCGCATGCAAGGCTCCGGTGAGATCCTCGGCCGCAACGCCGTGAGGGTCCAGATGAAGCGTGTCCACGATTTTGGTCTTCGCGGCCGGGCCGTTCCCTTCGCTGATCGAGATCGTAGCGGTGCGAGCCGCATCGCTGAAGTTCGCAACCGTTGCCTCGAATCGCGCCAGGCCGTCCATGGCCGTGACGTTGACGCCCGGAAAAACGGCCGTCGAGGACATCAGCATGCCCGTGTCCGAGAACGGAATGGCGGCCGGACCCGATTCGCCTCCAAGGCCCAATCCGAAGACGGCCAAGTCCGCCGCGGGAGCGGAGGAAGAGACCGATAAAGCGACCGCTTTCCCGGCGCGGGGCGGCGAGGCGGGGAGGTTCGATAAGTCCGGCGTTGTAAGCGGGCCGCCTTCCGCGCAGGCGTCGATCACGATGGTCTGGTTTGGGCCGATCGGGAGGCTTCGCGTAGCGTTTTTGTTCTCGGTTGCGCACGCGATCAGCAGCGTTTGCCGATCCGAACTGAGACTGTGCACGGCGACGATGGCATCCGGCGATGCGCTTACGGCTCGAAAATTCGCCGCCTGCATTCCCATCAGCATCGGAAAATCTTCCTCGACGTCGTTGACCGGGGCGCCGTTCCGGCCGGCGATGGACAGCTGCGCGGCCATGGTGGAATTGCGGTGCGGCACAACAAATACCGTACCGTATTGAGGCCGGCTTCCGCCCAAAAGGTCGGCCACATTCACGACATAT
>Ga0134125_10010712_pt1 | contig 10287 bp, 10 predicted proteins | sample KB31751_FD_96464 | JGI IMG/M metagenome (GOLD analysis project Ga0134125, IMG submission 96464) | Terrestrial soil microbial communities with excess Nitrogen fertilizer from Kellogg Biological Station, Michigan, USA - KB3-175-1 | ecosystem: Environmental > Terrestrial > Soil > Unclassified ... | reverse complement strand
TCCGGCACGACGACGTGAATAGTGGAGGCCCTCAGTGGACATCGATCTGAGCGTGCTGCGTCTCATGGAACGCGAGCGCGAAATTCCCTTCGAGGAACTGGTCGTGATCATCGAGCAGGCGATTCTGACGGCCTACCTCAAGCACACCGGCCAGGCCGACCGCAAAGACGATGTCCCCTCGGCGCGCGTCAACCTCGACCGCAAGTCGGGTCACGTGAGCATCTTCGTGCCCGAGTTCAACGACGACGGCGAGGTCATCGGCGAGGCCGAAGACAGCCCGAGCGACTTCGGTCGCATCGGCGCGTTCGCCGCCAAGCAGGTCATCAACCAGAGGCTGCGCGACATCGCCGACGACCACGTGCTCGGTGAGTTCAAGGGCCGCGAGGGCGACATCGTCGCCGGAATCATCCAGCAGGGTCCGAACCCGCGGATGATCCACGTCGACCTCGGCACGGTCGAGGCGATTCTCCCGCCCGAGGAGCAGGTGCCCGGCGAGGACTACGCGCACGGCACCCGCATCCGTGTCTATGTGACCGCGGTCAACAAGGGACTCAAGGGTCCGCAGATCACCGTCTCCCGCACGCACCCCTCGCTCGTGCGCAAGCTGTTCGCGCTCGAGGTCCCCGAGATCGCGAGCGGCGCGGTGGAGATCATCTCCCTCGCCCGCGAGGCCGGTCATCGCACCAAGATCGCCGTGCGCGCGAACGAGCCGGGCGTCAACGCCAAGGGCGCGTGCATCGGCGAGCTCGGCCAGCGCGTGCGTGCCGTCACCGCTGAGCTGAACAACGAGAAGATCGACATCGTCGACTACAGCGAAGATCTCGCCACCTTTGTCGCCAACGCGCTGTCGCCGTCCAAGGTCACTTCATCCTTCGTGATCGATGCGGCGACCAAGGCGGTGCGGGCGCTCGTCCCGGACTACCAGCTCTCGCTCGCGATCGGTAAGGAGGGTCAGAACGCCCGCCTGGCGGCCAAGCTCACGGGCGCGAGAATCGACATCCAGCCGGACTCGATCCTCGAGTCCTAAAGCGCCTCCGGCGAGCGACGGATGCGGCGGAAGCCGGCCGCGAGGGCCCGCCAGCCGAGCAGGAACACGGCCAGCGTCACGGTCGCGACGATGACGAAGGCAAGCGCGACGCCCTGTCCGCTGGCGACGCGCAACAGCATCCCGATCAGTACCGTGCCGACCCAGAGCAGCACCCCGGGTCGCAGTACACCGAGCGGACGTTGCCAGGCGCGAGTGCCCACCCACGCGACGAGGAGTCCGACGAGGAACGGCCAGGCGGTCTCGAGCGCGCCGCCCACGGTGATGCCCTCGTCGTGGCTCTGGCGACCGATGAGCACGAAGACGAGCACCAGCACGACGTCGATCACGGCGGAGATGACGATGGTCGATGCTGGTATGCGGCGCTCGGTCATGAAGAGCAGTCTAGGTAGGGCAGCATGGATGCGACACCGCCTTGCTCGGCTGTGCCGGAATGTTGCGGGGCCGGAAGGGGTTCTCCATGAGTGGGTCTAGTATGGAACCCGTAAGAACCTGTCTTGGCTGCCGGAAACGCGATGCCAGATCCTCCCTGCTGAGGGTCGTCGCGCGCAACGGCGAGGTGATCGTGGATCGTTCCGCGTCGCTTCCCGGCCGGGGCGCCTGGGTGCATCCCACCCTCAGCTGCATCGAGACTTCGATTGCTCGCAAGGCTTTCGGTCGTGCGTTGAGAGTGGATGGACCGCTTCGGGCGGACGGGTTGATTGCGACAGTCGGTGTCTCATCCGAGACACCCGAACGAACAGGCTGATTGAACTATGGACAACTAATGAGCGGCTCGAAATGAGACCCGTCCGTAACTAATGGTCTGCCCCTGTCCGGGTGCAGACCCAGACAGGAGAATTGTGGCTGCAAAACCACGCGTACACGAAGTCGCCGCCGAACTCGGCATCGACAGCAAGGTCGCCCTCGACAAGCTCAAAGAAATGGGCGAATACGTCAAGGGCCCGTCCTCGAGCATTGAACCGCCGGTCGCCCGCAAGCTGAAGGCTGCGCTCGCCGAGGCGGGAATCACCGCTCCGGCGAAGCCGGCGGAGGCCTCGGCTCCCAAGGCTCCGGCGCGCCCCGCGCCCGCCCCTGCCGCCCCGGTCGAGAAGGCACCCGCCGAGGCACCCGTCGCAGAGACGGCGGCACCAGCGGCCCCGGCACCGACTCCGGCGGCAGCCTCTCCGGCGGCAGACGCCCCGGAGGCGCCCTCGATCCCGCGCCCAGGCGCGGCTCGGCCGGGCAACAACCCCTACGCCACCACGCAGGGAATGCAGCGCCCAGGCGCCCCACGTCCGGGTAACAACCCCTACGCCAGCACGCAGGGCATGAATACCCGCCCGCCGTCGCCGAGCGGTATCCCGCGCCCCTCGGCGCCGAGACCGGGCGCACCGCGTCCGGGGGGCCCTGGACAGGGCCAGCGCCCCGGCGGCTTCGGCCAGCGTCCGGCGGGTGCAGGTGGCGGATTCCGCCCAGGCGGCGCAGCTCGACCGGCCGGTGCCGGCGGAGGATTCCGCCCCGGTGGAGCTCCAGGCTCCAACTTCGGGCCTAACCGTCCCGCGGGCGGCGGCGGTCGCGGTCGTGGTCCCGGCGGTGGAACCGCAGGTGCCTTCGGTCGCGGTGGCGGCAAGAGCAAGGCCCGCAAGTCGAAGCGCACGAAGAGGGCGGAATTCGAGCTCAGAGAGGCTCCGTCGCTCGGCGGCGTCAGCGTTCCGCGCGGTGACGGCAAGACCGTCATCCGCATGCGGCGCGGCGCATCGATCACCGACTTCGCCGACAAGATCGACACGAGCCCCGGCAACCTGGTGACCGTGCTGTTCCATCTGGGACAGATGGCCACCGCGACCGAGTCGCTCGACGAGGCGACCTTCGAGATCCTGGGGGCCGAGCTCGGCTTCAAGATCGAGATGGTCTCGCCGGAAGACGAGGATCGCGAACTGCTCGCCGGCTTCGACCTCGACCTCGACCAGGAGCTTGAAGACGAGACGGATGAAGACCTCGTCGCCCGCCCGCCGGTCGTCACGGTCATGGGTCACGTCGATCACGGTAAGACCAGACTTCTCGACGCCATCCGTAACGCCAACGTGGTCGCCGGTGAGGCCGGTGGAATCACCCAGCACATCGGCGCCTACCAGGTCGTCACGGAGCACGAGGGCACCGAGAGGGCCATCACCTTCATCGACACCCCCGGTCACGAGGCGTTCACCGCCATGCGTGCCCGTGGTGCGCAGGTCACCGACATCGCCATCCTCGTGGTGGCGGCCGACGACGGAATCATGCCGCAGACGGTCGAGGCGCTCAACCACGCCCAGGCCGCGGGCGTGCCGATCGTGGTCGCGGTGAACAAGATCGACAAGGAGGGGGCCAACCCCGCCAAGGTGCGCCAGCAGCTCACCGAGTTCGGTCTCGTCGCGGAGGAGTACGGCGGGGACACCATGTTCATCGACGTGTCCGCGCTCAACAAGGTCGGCATCCCCGAGCTTCTCGACGCGGTGCTGCTCACGGCAGACGCCGGGCTCGACATGCGCGCGAACCCCAACAAGGATGCGCGGGGCGTGGCCATCGAGGCCAAGCTCGACAAGGGGCGTGGCGCCGTCGCGACCGTGCTCATCCAGTCGGGAACCCTCGAGGTCGGCGATCCCATCGTCGCGGGAACGGCCTACGGCCGCGTGCGCGCCATGTTCGACGAGAACGGTGAACCGGTCACGGCCGCGACGCCCGCTCGCCCCGTCGCGGTGCTCGGACTCACCTCCGTGCCGCGCGCAGGCGACACCTTCCTCGTCACCGACGATGACCGCACCGCGAGGCAGATCGCCGAAAAGCGCGAGGCCGCAGAGCGAAACGCCCTGCTCGCCCGCAGCCGCAAGCGCATCAGCCTCGAGGACTTCACCAGGGCACTCGAAGAGGGCAAGGTCGAGTCGCTCAACCTCATCATCAAGGGTGACGTCTCCGGTGCCGTCGAGGCACTCGAGGAGTCGCTGCTCAAGATCGAGGTCGACGAATCGGTGCAGCTGCGCATCATCCACCGCGGTGTGGGTGCCGTCACGGAGAGCGACATCAACCTCGCCACCGTCGACAACGCCATCATCATCGGCTTCAACGTGCGCCCCGACCCGAAGGCCCGCGAACGTGCGGCGCGCGAGGGCGTCGACGTGCGGTTCTACTCGGTCATCTACGCGGCCCTCGAAGACGTCGAAAACGCCCTCAAGGGAATGCTCAAGCCCGAGTTCGAAGAGGTGCAGTCCGGCGTCGCCGAGATCCGCGAGATCTTCCGCTCCTCCAAGTTCGGAAACGTCGCGGGTGTCATCGTGCGCTCGGGAACGATCACGAGGAACGCCAAGGCGCGCGTCATCCGCGAGGGTGTCGTCGTCGGCGACAACCTGGCGATCGAGTCGCTGCGTCGCTTCAAGGATGACGTCACCGAGGTCCGCACGGACTTCGAAGCCGGCATCGGCCTCGGCAAGTTCAACGACATCCAGGTCGGCGACGAGATCGAGACGATCGAACTCAAGGAGAAGCCGCGGGTGTAGTCCGTGGTGTCGGCGTCGGATGCCGATACCCGGCACGGAAAACGGGGCCCCTACCCCGAGTTTCCTTAGCCGGGCATCGGCAACCGACGCCTCTAAGCCGTAGTTTCACCCTTACGGTGGAAGCGGCGAAAAGACGCACCGCGGGTCGAGCTCCTCGAGACCCGGTCCCGACGCAGTTTTCAGTGGTTGAGCTTGTCGAAACCCCAGCAACGCAGAACAGGAGACAGCAATGGCTGATCCAGCACGCGCCGCCAAGATGGCTGACCGCATCAAGGTGATCGTGGCCAAGACGCTCGAGCGCGGCCTCAAGGACCCGCGGCTCGGGTTCGTCACCATCACCGACGTGAGGGTGACGGGCGACCTGCAGCACGCATCCGTCTTCTATACCGTCTACGGCACCGACGAGGAGCGCGCGGATTCCGCGGCCGCTCTCAAGTCGGCGACCGGCATGCTGCGCAGCGAGGTGGGCAAGAACATCACCGCGCGGCTCACGCCCTCGCTCGAATTCATCGCGGATGCGGTGCCCGAGAATGCAGCGCTCATCGAGACGCTGCTCGCCGAGGCCCGCACTCGCGACGCCGAGGTCGAGAACCTCAAGAAGTCCGCGCAGTACGCGGGCGACGAGGATCCGTACGTCAAGCCCCGCATCATCGCAGACGACGACGACGAGGACTGATATGCGGGTTGAGTAACGCGCTCTGGCGCGTGTATCGAAACCTCATCCACGAATTGCCTGGTTTCGATACGGCCTGGCGGGCCTACTCAACCGGCATGTGCCTGCGCTACTTGAGCAGTCTCGAGAGCACGCGGTCGGCGAGCGGTTTGCCGCCGGTCTGGCAGGTGGGGCAGTACTGCAGCGTCGAGTCGGCGAAGCGCACCTGGCGCACGGTGTCTCCGCACACCGGGCACGCCTCACCGGTGCGGCCGTGCACCCGCATGCCCGACTTCTTCTCCTTCTTAAGCTCGGATGCCGCGAGTCCGTCCGCGCGCGCGAGGGCATCCCGCAGGGTCGTTCCGATCGCCTCGAACAGCCGGTGGACCTCATCCGGCGTCATCGCGGCTGGCTTGAACGGCGACATCTTCGCCGCATGCAGGATCTCGTCGGAGTAGGCGTTGCCGATGCCAGCGATGAGGGACTGGTTGCGCAGCACGCCCTTGATCTGCGATCGACCCGCGTCCCGGAGGATGCGGGTCAACACATCCTCGGTGAACGCCGCGTCAAGCGGGTCGGGGCCGAGTCTCGCGATGCCGGGCACGTCCTTGGGGTCGGCGACGAGGTAGATGGCGAGGCTCTTCTTCGTGCCGGCCTCCGTGATGTCGAGCCCCGATCCGTCCTCGAGCACGAGGCGCGCGGCGAGCGGTCCCTTGCCGAGGCCCGTCGCCGGTGGCGGAGGCGCATCACGCCAGCGGATCCAGCCCGCCCGCGCGAGGTGCATGACGAGGTGGAGCTGATGGTCGTCCGGTGGCTGTGCGGCGATATCGAGAAACTTGCCGTGACGCGACACCCCGCTGATGACGGCACCCCCGAGCGCAGTGACGCTCGGCTCGAAGGTCTTGAGCGCCGCGAACGCCGTGATCTGCAGCCGCTCGATGACGCGTCCGTCGAGCCTGGCGCCCAGATCGGTCGTCAAGGCCTGCACTTCGGGCAACTCCGGCATCGCCCCATTCTGCACTCGCCTGCTGACATCCGTCGAGCGTGCCCGTTTACGCCGAGCGTGCCCGCTGAAACGCGATCGGATGAGCACGCTCGGCGCGAACGGGCACGCTCGGCGTTGAAAAGCTGGTCAGGCCGTGATGGCACGGAGGGCCGCGATGTGACGGGCGAGAGCGCCCCGGCCGAGTTCGGTCGCGCTCAGCCAGGTGCGCGGGCGCTTGCCCACGTAGCCCTTGCGCACCGCGACGTAGCCCACGGATTCGAGCAGTGACACCTGCTTGCTCAGGACAGAGTCGCTGAGTTCGATCGCGTCGCGCACGACCTGAAACTCGGCATCCTCCACCTTCGCGAGTGCCGCAATGATGCTGAGGCGCACCGGCGAGCTGAGATGCTCGTCGATCTCGTGCCGGGGGTGCGTCGCCTCCGTGCTCATCGAGCCCCGCCACGAACCATGCCGGCGAGAACGACGGGAGTCGCGGTGACGAGAGCGTAGGGCAGCCAGAACCACGGGGTTCGCCAGTCCGTCGCGACGCTCAGCGCGACGCCGATCGCGTAGAACACCATCGTGAGTGCGAGGCCCGCCGAATAGCGACGCGACCAGCCCGGGTTCGAGGCACGCCGCGCGCGCTGGAACCACACGCAGGCGCTGCCGATGCCGAGCCCGTAGAAGACCGTCACGGTGATGACCAGCCAGAGGATGTGGGTGGGATACACGTAGACCACGGCAAGGAGAAAGAGTGCGATCGATGCACCGAGCACGCCGGTGAAAAAGCCGGAGACGCGTCGCGCTGATCGCGAGAGGTCGGAACCCCTGCCGCCGCCGAAATCGGCCGCCTGGAGCTGCTCCTGAACGTTAGCGGATGGATGCCCTGTCGTTGCGTCGTTGGTCACGGCTGCCTCCTGTGTCGGGTGAACACCACCAAGTTAGCAAGTACTTTCCAACTTGGCAAGTAAGTGACAGGGCGAGACGTCAGGGGAGCGCGTAGCCGCCCTCCACGGCCGCAACGAGGCCATCGCGCAGGAGGCCTGCGAGCGCGCGGTCTCGCTGCACGGCATCCGGCCACAGTGTCTCGATCTCGCTCGCGGTCACCGGAATGTCGGATGCGCGCAGTTCGGCGACGATGAAGCCCCGCACCTGGCGATCCGAGCCCTCGAATCTCTTCTGCACGGCCGCACGAGGCCCGAGGTACGCCGGATAGCCGGCCAGTCGCCAGCTGCACTGCTCGGCGATCGGGCACTCGTCGCACCGCGGTGCGCGCGCGGTGCAGATCACGGCACCGAGCTCCATGATCGCGGCGTTCGCCGTCCGAGCATCCGCGTCATCGGTCGGCAGAATGGCGTCCATCGCTGCGAGGTCTCGCCGTGTCGATGGCGGCCCGGCCTCGCCCTGCCCGTCGATGGCTCGGGCGATCACCCGTCGCACGTTGGTGTCGACCACCGGATGCCGATGGCCGTAGGCGAAGGCGGCGACCGCGCGAGCGGTGTAGTCTCCGATGCCGGGCAGGGCGAGCAGCTCCTCGACGGACTCGGGAACGACTCCGCCGTGCCGCTCCGTGATCGCGACCGCGGCCGCGTGCAGCCGCAGTGCTCGCCGCGGGTAGCCGAGGCGGTGCCAGGCGCGCACGGCCTCACCCGGCGGCACCGCGGCAAGATCGGCTGGAGTCGGCCAACGCTCGAGCCACTCCTCGAGGCGCGGAATCACGCGCGCCACGGGTGTCTGCTGCAGCATGACCTCGCTGACCAAGATGCCCCAGGCTCCGAATCCCGGGCGTCGCCACGGCAGGTCCCTGGCCTCTCGCCGGAACCACTCGTTCACGGCGGGGACGATGCTCACGGATCAACTCTAGATACACGGTGGCGGGAGAAACTCCCTCGCGGCGAGAGTCGCGCCTCCCGCCGTGACCCACTGTCTCCCGCCACAGGGTGCAGGTTCTCCCGCCGCGTGCGCCGCGCGGCCGGAATATGCTGAGGGCATGGCTAGATGGGCTCCGCTGAAGAAAGACCAGATCGAGGCGCTCGCGAAGGAGATCCTGCACAACTACGGTCGAGGTCGGGCGATCGTCGCCATCGACGGCGGCAGCGACGCCGGCACCAGAGACTTTGCGGATGACCTGGCCGCAACGGTGCGCACGCTCGGCCACGAGGCCTTCCGCGCCTCCATTGACGACTTCCAGGCGCCGCGCAGCCTCCGCGAGCGAAGCGGACGGTTCTCGGCTTCCGCGAGGTACCAAGACGGCTACGACTATTCGCTGCTGCAGCGAGTGCTGCTCGACCCCTTCCGTGCGACGAGCGGCACCGGTTTCGTGCTCGCGGCCTTCGATGCGGCGCGGGACGCGCCGTTCCCGTCGAAGTGGACGACGGCGGGACCGGATGCGCTGCTGATCGTCGACGGAGTCTTCCTCCATCGCCCCGAGCTCGCCGGATTCTGGAACTACTCGGTCTGGCTCGAGACTCCCGAGCGGCCGCAGCCGGAGGTCGACAGTGAGGAACGCCGGCGCGATGTCGCGGCCGACGCGCTCTACCTCGCCGAGGTGACTCCTCGGGGCAAGGCGATGGCGATCCTCGACAACAGCGACCCGGAGCATCCGAGGCGCATCTTCGCCGACAGCTGCTGACCCTCGCGGCGATGGGCGCGCTACGAGAGGCGCGCGGCGACCTCTGCCGGTGAGAGGAAGCGCCCGGTGCGCTCCACCTCGTGCACCATCGCCACGAGTTCCCGCTCGACCGGCGTCGGGACACCGACGCGCTCGCCGGCCGTGAGGACAGCGCCGTTGAGAAAGTCGATCTCCGTCGCCTGACCGCGGCGGATGCTCTGCAGCGTCGATCCGGGATTGGGCGTCGCGCCCATGCGTGACTTCATCGCCAGCGGAATCAGCTGCCCGGCGGCGACGGGCAGGCGCACGAGCAGCTTGAGCAGTCGGTCGCTGAGCCCCTGCACCTTCTCGAACTCGATGCCGCTCGCGAGGCCGACGCGCACGGCTTCACGCATGCTCTCGGTCATGATGTGGCGCAGCGGCGCTTGCGAGATCACGTCCTGTGCGCTCATCCCGGTGATCGCGGGCAAGGCGTTGATGTGGTTGACCACGAGCTTCGTCCACTGCGCGCCCTCGAAATTGTCGGTGAGGGTCACCGGCATCACGGCGCCCAGCACTCGCGAGGCGTAGAGGCCGCCGCTCACCGATCCGCCGAGGCAGGTGACTCCGTCCGTGGTGACCGAGACGGTGCCGGGGGAGAGGTACGAGGCGGCGTAGAGCGCGAGCCCGCCCACGACATCCGCATCGGGCAGCACCCGGCGGGCGACGGTCAGCGCATCCAGTCCGTTCTGCACGACGACGACGGGTATGCCGTTGAGCGCGGCGGCGTTCGCACGCAGGGCGGCCTCGGCATCCTGCGCCTTGGTCGTCACGAAGGCGAGTTCCGGACTGCGGTTCAGGATGTCGGTGGCCGACACGCGCGCCGTGTACTTGCCCCAGACTCCCGAGAGTTCGATGCCGTGATCGAGGATGGTGCGCAGCTGCTCCCCGCGCGCGGTCACCGTGACCTCGTGGCCTCCCCGCGACAGCAGAGCGGCGATCGTGCCACCGACAGCGCCGGCACCCACGATCGCCACTCTCATGCGCAAATCCTATGCCGCTGTCGTCTCCAGTTCGGGTTCCGCAACGGCGGCAGCGTGCTCGCGTCGTGGCGCGCGGCCGGCGGGGAGGAACAGTCCGATCACGGCCGTACCCGCGAGCACGGCGGCACCGACGATCACGGCGGGGATCGCCGCGTCGACGTAGCCGGTGGGCGTCAGCTGGCCCCCGTCGCCGGTGAAGACCGCGGTGAGCACGGCGATTCCGAGCGCCACACCGATCTCGCGCAGCGTGGAGTTGGTTCCGCTCGCCTTGGCGTGGTCCTCGGCCCGCATGGTGGCGAGCACCGCGGTGGAGGACGGTGCGAAGACGAGCCCCATACCCACGCCGGCGATGATGAACGGCGCCACCATGTCGACGTACGGGATCGTCGCGCTCATCGTGCCGGCGAGCCAGAACAGTGCGATCGCCTCGAGCGACAGCCCGGTGACGATGAGCGCGCGC
>Ga0134125_10010711_pt1 | contig 10287 bp, 8 predicted proteins | sample KB31751_FD_96464 | JGI IMG/M metagenome (GOLD analysis project Ga0134125, IMG submission 96464) | Terrestrial soil microbial communities with excess Nitrogen fertilizer from Kellogg Biological Station, Michigan, USA - KB3-175-1 | ecosystem: Environmental > Terrestrial > Soil > Unclassified ... | reverse complement strand
TGAGACATTTCTGTCGCGCGCTCGCATACAATCTCCTCCATGTCGCGACCCAAGGACTGGAAGACATCTCTCATCCATTCTGACGTTTCTGTGCCCGGCGATTTTCGCGCCCTCAACACGCCTGTCTTTCGCGCTTCCACCGTGCTCTTTCGGCGCGCGGCTGACGCCAACGAGGAATGGAACCAGTGGGAACATGGCTATTCGTATGGCCTTTACGGTACGCCTACCACGCTTGAGCTTGCCGCCAGGGTCTGCGAACTGGAGGGCGGTTTTCGCACGCTGATCACCCCCGGCGGCCAGGGCGCCATTGCGCTGATTCATCTTGCTCTGCTTAAGGCCGGGGATCATGTTCTGATTCCTGAAAACATCTACGGCCCCAACCGCAAGTTCGCCAACCTTGTTCTACGGCGCTTTGGCGTCGAGGTCAGCTACTACCCTCCTGACGCCGGCGCCAATATCAGCTCTGAGTTTCGGGCCAACACGCGCCTCGTGTGGTGTGAAACGCCAGGCTCGGTGACAATGGAACTGCAGGATGTGCCCGCGATCGCCGCAGCAGCTCACCAGCACGGCGCTTTGGTTGTGATCGACAATACCTGGGCGGCGGGAATTTACTTTGACGCCTTTTCTCACGGCGTAGACGTCACCATGCAGGCGCTGACCAAGTATATCGGCGGACACAGCGACCTTTTGCTGGGCTCTGTGACTGTACGCGATCAGGAAATTTTTGAGCGATTGGGAGAGACCCATCAGAACCTCGGCTGCGTTGCTTCTCCCGATGACTGCAGCCTCGCTCTGCGCGGCATGAAAACCATGGCTGTGCGCCTGAAGCATGTAGAGCGCGCGGCGCTCGAACTTGCTCAGTGGCTCGGGCAGCGTCCTGAAATCGAACGTGTTCTTCACCCCGCTCTGCCCTCCTGCCCGGGCCATGAATTCTGGCGTCGCGACTTCACTGGCGCTTCCGGCCTGTTCTCCATCGTCTTTCAATCGCGGTTCGGCAAGGAGCAGGTGCAGCGCTTCGTCGATTCCCTGCGCCTCTTCAAGATCGGCTACAGCTGGGGCGGAGTCACCAGCCTTGCCATGGCCTATGACTTGCATTCACCAAAGCGTCCGGCGTACGGTTCACGAATCGTGCGACTCTATGTGGGACTCGAAGATATTGAAGATCTGCGGAAGGATCTGGAACAGGCATTGGCCAATCTCACCTGAGCCGGCGAAAGAATATCGGCCTCCGCCTGCATGACAACTGGCCTGGTCGCATCCGCCACGTCCTCATGCCGCCTGGCACTGCTTCTCCTGAGATGCATGTGGGAAAATAACTGAATGGCCACTTCTGAAAACAGGCGGAGGATGGCAACTGACGCCGGCCACCTGCTCTCCTTTCGCAAAATTCTTAAGTGGGACCGGCAGGCCTTTCTTTCCCGGTCCTATTTTGTTCTGGCCCTGGGCTTTGGGACTCTCATCGCGTTGATTGCAGTTTTGGGAATCGGCGCACTTCGGCGCGCGCGCGCCATTTACACAGAGATGGAGTCCACCCAGGATGCCTACCTCCAGGCAGAAAGTTTTCGCCGTGATATTGCAACGGACATGTATCTCGCGGATATCCTTGTGCGCGACTACCTGTTGGATCCATCACCGCAAAACGCTCCACTGCACCGGCAGCAACTTCTGGAAATAAGGGCTTCGCTGCAAACGCGACTGGACCAGCTCGCCAAGAGCGCTCCGGACCTGGACAGCCCAAAACTGGAACGGCTGCAGAACGTGGTCCAGGGCTATTGGGATTCACTGGATCCTATCTTCGACTGGACCGCGCAGGAGAAAGCAGACAAAAGCTGGTATTTCCTCCGCCACAACGTCCTTCCACGACGGCAGGCCGTGGTAGATCTGGCTCGCGAAATGGCAAAATTAAACCGCGACAACCTGGAGCGCGAACGCGAGCACACACGGAAGAGCCGAAGGGTGCTCGAGCACTTTCTCTATCGCATGATTGGTTTTGCTCTGGCTTTCGGCTGCATGGTCGCGCTGCTGAGCACGTATCGCGTTGCGGCGCTGGAGCGCAAACAGGAGGAACAACGCAAGCAGATTGAAGAAACGCAAAGCAATCTCAGAAAGCTTTCTCGCCGCCTCGTGCAGGCGCAGGAAGTCGAGCGAAAAGTGCTCTCGCGCGAACTCCATGATGAAGTCGGGCAGACCATGACGGCGCTGGGGATTGAAATCAGCAACCTCGAAAAGCTGCGCGATTCTGATCCGCAGGCTTTTCGTGCCCGCATCGAAGACGCCAAACAGCTCAACACGAAAGCCATGCACATCATCCGCGATCTTGCCATGGGGCTGCGGCCTTCCATGCTCGATGACCTCGGCCTCGAGCCGGCGCTTCGCTGGCAGGGACGTGAATTCTCACGGCGCACAGGTGTGCCTGCGAGTGTGCAAGTCAATGGCGTAGTTGACGAATTGACCGACGCCCAGCGCACCTCGATTTACCGCATTGTGCAGGAAGCATTCACAAACTGCGCCCGGCACGCGAAAGCCAGGAACGTATTGGTTTCCGTGAGCACGGAAACGAATCATGTGGTTCTGGTGGTACAGGATGATGGCGTGGGATTTGACGCCTCCTCCCGTTCACGTGGCGGGCTTGGGCTGCTTGGCATCCAGGAGCGAGTACAGGAACTGGAAGGCTCGCTGCGGATAGCATCCGAAAAGAAGAAGGGTACAACCCTGCGTGTTGAAATCCCAATCGGTGTCAGGGCATGAGCAACGTCCGCATCCTGATCGCTGACGACCACGGCATCGTGCGTAAGGGTTTGCGGCTTCAACTCGAACAGAATCCTCGCTTTGAGGTAGTGGCCGAAGCCAACGACGGCCGCGAGGCAGTACGTCTGGCGGAGGAACTTTCCCCTGACGTGGTCGTCATGGATATAGCCATGCCGAACCTGAACGGAATTGAAGCGACCGCGCAAATCGCCAAGCGTAGTCCCCGCGTGGCGGTCATCATTTTGAGTATGCACTCCGATGAAAGCTACCTTACCCGTACTCTTGCGGCTGGCGCCAAAGGGTACCTGATGAAAGGCAGCGCCGACGTTGACCTGGATCGCGCGGTGGAAGCGGTGGCAGAGGGCAAGTCATTTTTCAGCCCAAGCATCGCCAATACCTTGCGGGAAGACTACATGCGTCAGCTGCAGCAACGCGGGCTGCAGGATTCGTACGATCTGTTGACGGACCGCGAAAAGGAAATTTTTCAGCTGCTCGCCGAGGGCAAGTCAAACAAAGAAGTCGCAACCACGCTCGATTTATCCACCAGCACGGTGGAAACTCACCGCACGCGAATCATGCAGAAACTCGATTTGCACAGTTCAGCAGAGATCGTTTTGTATGCCGTTCGCAAGAAGATCATCTCTTAAGCAGCCTCTCCTCATACCCTGATTTTGGCCCCGGTGTACAGTCCCGACTGTATTTCCTACCTTCGGCCGCCGCCTCATAGTGAAAACAACAACGTGGATAGCTTCACGCCCGGGCTGGTCTTCCATTCTCCTTCCGGTCCGGGCTGTCAAGCTTTGTTTTCAAAAAGGAGCACGCGAAATGTGCACAGCCGCCGTTCAGTCTGATACTTCATTTTTCTTTGACCAATTGCGTGGAGCTGCCAGCCGGCTCCTGCTTCTCGACTACGACGGTACCATTGCCCCTTTCACCAAAAACCGCAGGCAAGCGGTTCCTTATCCTTCTGTTCCGGAACTGCTGGACAGCATTACCAGCACCTGCCGGACGCGGCTCGTCCTGATCAGCGGTCGTTCAGCTCGCGAGATTCCGCCTCTTCTTGGCCTTGCCGTTCGCCCCGAAATATGGGGTGCTCATGGCATGGAACGTCTTTATCCTGACGACCGTTACGAACTGGCTTTCATCAGTCCGGAAGCATCGCATACCCTGGTTCAGGCCGAACTCATGCTTGAGGAAGGAGGGCTGGGTGAGCTGTCCGAAAGGAAGCCCGGTGCGATCGCGATCCACTGGCGTGGACTTAAGCACGATCATGTGGAAGAAATTCGCACTCAGTGCTATCGGCTTCTTGCGCCGCTGGCTTGCCACAGCAACCTGCTGCTCGCCGAATTCGACGGCGGGGTGGAATTGAAGACGCGGTCTGCCTGCAAAGGTGATGCCGTCAGCACGCTGCTCGCGGAAACTCCCACAGATGTTCCAGTGGCCTACCTGGGCGACGACATCACGGATGAGGATGCGTTTCGCGCCATCGGCGGGCGTGGGCTCTCTGTGCTCGTCCGCCAGAGCTTTCGTTCCACAAATGCCCAGCTCTGGCTTCGCCCGCCGGGAGACGTCGTGCAATTCCTGAATGACTGGATCCGTGCCTGTGGAGGCGACGTATGAGCTCGCGAAATCGTCTGGTGGTGGTCTCCAATCGGCTGCCGGTGACAATGGAACGGAACAATGACGGCCTGGTGGTGCATCCGAGTTCAGGAGGACTGGTCTCAGCCCTTCTGCCGATCTTCAATAACACAGGCGGCGTGTGGATCGGCTGGCCGGGAATCGACCACGATCCTGAGATTCAAACCGCGTTACGAGGAGAATGCGCGCCCGGCTGCTCTTTCGAGCCGGTATTCCTGAATGCGGCGGAGATGCTTCATTTCTATAATGGTTGCTGCAACGAAATCATCTGGCCTCTATTTCATGACCTTCAATCGCGCTGCAACTTCAACGCCACCCACTGGACTGTCTACCACGACGTGAATGAAAAGTTCGCAGATGCCGTGGACCGCTCTACAGGCAGAAACGATTTCATCTGGGTACATGACTATCACCTGATGATGCTGGCTGACTGCCTTCGTGCGCGCGGAAATCGATCCCGGCTTGCATATTTTCATCACATCCCTTTCCCACCACCCGATGTTTTTGAAAAGCTGCCATGGAGAGAGGAGATCCTTCGCGGATTGATGCAGTTCAATGAGATCGGCTTTCAAACCGATCGCGATCGCAGGAACTTTGTACACTCACTCCGCCGCTGTCTCGGGAAAATACGGGTTCATCGCAGAGGAACAAAATTCCTGGTGGCCGCTGACAGACGGCATATTGAAATCGCAACATTGCCCGTAGGCATTGATTACAACCGGCTTGCGAGCGATGCTCTCATGCCTCAGGTCAGCGTGCAGGTCCAGGAAATCCGGCAAACGCTGGGCGACACGCGCATGCTTCTGGGGGTTGACCGGCTGGATTTCACCAAGGGTATTCCTCAGCGCCTCATGGCTTTTCGAACGCTCCTTGAAAGCAGGCCCGAACTTCATGGCCGGATCACGCTGGTCCAGTTAGTCGTGCCCAGCCGGGAACAAGTAACCGCCTATCGGGAATACAAGAGAGACGTTGAGCGCCTGGTGAGTGAGATCAATGGCAGGTTCGGCAGGCCCGGATGGTGCCCGGTAAACTACCTCCATCGCCAAATCCCGCCTGTTGAGCTATTGGCGCTGTATTGTTCGGCTGACGTTGCCCTGGTGACACCCCTCAAAGATGGAATGAACCTGGTCGCGAAAGAGTTTTGCGCGGCACGAAATGATGAGAAAGGCGTCCTGGTCTTGAGTGAATTTGCCGGCGCGGCAGCCGAGCTGAATTCCGGGGCGCTCCTCGTCAATCCCTATGACGCGGAGGGTGTCGCCCGGGCCCTTCGCAAAGCTCTGGAGATGCCGGAAGAGGAGCAACGGCAGCGCATGCGGGAAATGCGCAAAATCCTTCGGTCAAATGACGTCTTCAAGTGGTGCAAATCCATTTGCGGATATTCCGGTGGCGCAGGGCCCAGGTCACATTTCGTGAGTCTCCAACAGGCTCGGGGCATCGCCCAGGCGGTATGATCGCTCCACATTCGATTCTCATTCTCAACCCGGCAAAAAATCCTGAAGCAGAGAAAGCTGCGCATTGAGTGTGGGCGGCAGACATAAACGCACTGCGGAAAAACTACCTATTTTTCCTTCCATTCAACGGATTTGGAGCGCACTGCTTCCCGCCTGCAACAGAACACGTCTAACCAGCCATCGTAGGCGATGGAATGGCTACCCTGAAATTGGCTTCGCCGCAGGTGCCGGTGAACTCGTCGTTTCTGGAAGGACTGGCGCCGCAGGAACTCGATGCCGTGCTGGCTGCGGCCAGCAAGCGACGCTACCGCGCTGGAGCCGTCGTCGCCTATCAGGGAACTCCCGCCGACTGTTTCTTTATGCTGCTCAAAGGCAGGGCGCGATTCTCAATCCTAACGCAGGAGGGCAAGAGAATCCTGCTGATGTGGTTGCCTGAAGGCGAGGTTTTCGGCGTAGCCGCCATGCCATCGCGACCCTACAACTACATTGTCAACACTGAGGTGGTGCGCGACAGCACCATACTTGTCTGGGATAAGGCAACGATCCGTCGTTTGGCCAGGCGCTACCCGCAGTTAATGGAGAATCTGATCGACACCTCCATCCAATATTTGACGTTCTACGCCACCACTCACGTCGCTCTGAGCAGTCACACAGCGTCGCAGCGCGTAGCCAGAATTTTGCTCCATCTGGCCGAAGGCATTGGCCAGCCGGTCTCCAGAGGAGTTGAACTCGATATTACGAATGAAGAGCTCGCGCAGGCAGCCAACGTTACTCAATTCACTGCCAGCAGGCTCTTGAGCGAATGGCAGCGGAAACATGCCTTAATAAAGACTCGGGGCAAGATCATATTGCGCTCCCCCGCCAAGCTCTCGCTCAAAGCGGCATAAACCCCGGCACGTCACCATTTTTGCTGATTGCGGGCGCGCAATCATCTCATTGCTTTAGCGCAACGACACGCGCCACGATGCCTGTCATCCTCATTACAGTTCGGTGAAACCCATTTTCAATCGGGATATTGGCTCAAGGCCGAACCGCAAGAAAGGAGTTATGCAGTCATCGTGATTCGAGTATTAATTGTGGATGATTACGCGCCTTGGCGGCGTTTTATAGCTACGTCTTTGGCGTCAAAACAGGAAATTGCCCTTGTCGATGAGGCGAAAGATGGACTGACTGGGATCCAAAAAGCAATGGAACTCCAACCGGATCTGGTGGTGCTGGACATGTCCCTGCCCGATCTTAGCGGCATTGAGATAGCTCGAAAAATCCGGGAGTCGGTGCCGAAAGCGAAAATTCTGTTCCTGACCGAAAACAGCTCGCAGGACATCGTTCGCAAGGCCCTGAGCACCGGGGCTGAGGGCTATGTGGTGAAATCCAGAGCCGCCCGCGACCTTATTCCTGCGGTGGAAAACCTGCTGCTTGGCAAAACCTTCATCAGCAGCAGCGTTGGCGGTAATTCGTCGTTCTTTAACCCTCTATGCATGACCTTGATATTTAACTAAATCCATCTGGAGCGGGGTAATCGCGGACCTGCCGCCGCCACCCTGCTGAAGCCACTCGCCGTAATCGCCCCCCCATCCGACCCTAAGGAAAGCTTTAACTCCACTCTCCAATTGATACAACAGGAACACTGCTGAACAACATCTTAGCTCCATGGGACTAAGATTTTCCCCGCCATTTCCGCAACGGTTTTGGCATAATAGGGTTCGCTCTGGTGTTACTCTGGACTTCAGTAGACGTTACGGTTTTTCGGGCCTACTTGAAGGGCGGAACACCTCAATGAAGTTTGCCTCGCGTGTCTTCACGCCTACTAAAAATCGCCGGCTCAATGAGCTGGCAGGGTTTCTCCTGTTCGTCTGTGCGGCCATTCTTTTCCTGGCCCTGGTGAGCTACTCACCCCGCGACCCCTCCCTCAACACGGCCACCACGCTCGGTTCGCGCTCAGCCAGCAATTGGATTGGCCTGTTCGGCGCCATGATCAGCGATCTCATGCTGCAAAGCGTGGGAATCTGCGTGTTCCTGCTCCCCGTGGCCCTTACCCTGCTTGGAGCACGCTGGTTCAAGTCGCGTGACGTTGCTTCACCTGGCGCGAAGGCGCTGGGGGCGGCCATTCTGCTGATCTTTTCACCAGCTCTGCTGGCTCTGCTGCCGTTCCACCTGCAGTGGAAAGGAGCAGTTCCTATTGAGGGGATGCTCGGCCGGATTGTTGGCGACGTACTGTTGCATTACTTCAACGCGATTGGCGCATATATCGTCGCGGCAACCATCGTCGCCGTGGCTCTCTATCTTTCAACAGCGTTCTCCTTCAGTTCTGCTCACATCTGGATGGAGACTCGCTTTGCCTTCGCATTCGCGTTGTGGCAGCGCTTCCAGGACTGGCGCGCGGCCCGGGCCAAAAAGAAAGCGGAAGCAGCTCTGGATCGCCGCCGCATTGCCGACCGTCGCGCCAACGCCCCTGCAGGTCAGATTATCGCTCCGCGCCAGCCTCAGACGGCAGTTACTGCGCGGCAATCTCAGCCGATTGAACCGGTCAGAACGGGAATCGAACGCACCTTTGCGGCCGAACCGGAACCAGCCCCAGCGGTCCCGGCTCCTGCCACAGCAGCTACACAGACCGTGCTTGCCCCAGCCCAGGTTGCGGGCACAGCGGAAGGTGAGCCGGCCATTGGTTCGCGCGCCGATCTGGAACGCAAGAACAAGACAGTCATGCCGAAGATCGCCGCGAACGGCTACAAGCTGCCGCCGAGTTCGCTGCTTCATCGCGCCGACGAGCAGCAGGCTATTAACGAAGACCAGCTCAAAGTTCTAGCGGAAGTCCTGACGGAAAAGTGCGCTGAATTCGACGTGCTGGGCTCTGTAACCCAGATCAACCCCGGGCCCGTGGTGACCACTTATGAGTTCAAGCCTGAGGCCGGCGTGAAATACAGCCGCGTGACCAGCCTCTCAGACGATCTCTGCCTGGCAATGAGGGCTGAGAGCATCCTGATTGAGCGTATGGCGGGGAAATCGACCGTCGGCATTCAGGTCCCGAACCACGAACGCGAGACCATCTGGTTGCGCGAGGTGATCGAAGCCAACGAGTTTCTCGGCACCAAATCAAAGCTCACGCTGGCCATGGGTAAAGACATCAACGGACGCATTGTCACGGCTGATCTGGCCGCCATGCCTCACCTTCTCATCGCGGGCTCGACCGGATCAGGCAAGAGCGTGGCCATCAACGCCATGATTATGTCCATTCTCTTCAAAGCCACGCCGGAACAGGTGCGATTGATCCTGGTGGATCCGAAAAGACTGGAGCTGGGCATTTACGAAGGTGTCCCGCATCTTTATGTGCCCATCATTACCGAACCCAAGCTGGCGGCCAACGCTCTGCGCAATGCGGTGCGCGAAATGGAACGCCGCCTGAAAGTTCTGGCGGAAAAAGGCGTACGCAATATCGATCAGTACAACAAGCTGTTTGAAAAGGAATCGCCCAGCCTCTTCGAGGAAGAAAACAATGAGCACCGGCCGCTGCCTTACATCGTCATCATCATTGATGAGCTGGCCGACCTGATGATGCTCGATCAATCGAACGTGGAAGAGTCCATCACGCGCCTGGCCCAGATGGCGCGCGCGGTCGGCATCCACCTGGTGCTCGCTACCCAACGTCCATCGGTCGATGTGATCACGGGATTGATCAAGGCCAACTTCCCTTCGCGTATTTCGTTCCGCGTGGCCACCAAGATCGATTCACGCACCATTCTCGACGCCAATGGCGCCGAATCCCTGCTCGGCAAAGGCGATATGCTTTATCTTCCGTCAGGCTCGGCTCGTGTGCATCGCCTGCATGCCCCTTTCACTACGGAAAAGGAAATCAATGCCGTGGTCGAGTTCTGGCGCTCACAGGCCCAGGCACAGTACGAACAGAAATTCCTTGAAGCTCCCAGAGACGAGAAACAGTCAGCCGGAGGTTCGGCCTCTGATGACGGCGAGGGCGATGAAGAGCATGACGAGCTCTTCCAGGATGCTGTGCGCCTGGTAATCGAGTTTGGCAAAGCATCAACTTCACTGCTGCAACGCCGCCTGCGCATTGGCTATGGCCGCGCCGCACACCTGATCGATCTGATGGAAAAGGATGGCATTGTAGGCGCAGCAGATGGCCCCAAACCGCGTGAGGTGCTGAAGCGTCCGGACTGGTTGAGCGAGGTGGAAGAGGCGCTGCGGTAGCTTTCGTCCTGTGAGTTTTCACGGTCCCTCTTGCTCGCTCTTCTGAATCCCGAACCCGCGTCGTTTGCGGGTGAGGGATCCCTATCATTGGTATAGTGAGGACATTGGCTTTATGTGGCTAAGTGCTCGTTGCTATCTGCTAATGGCTAGTTAGTAACCATCTTGCTTATCCCTCCTGCGAAGCGCACCATGGTGCGCTGTCTACTTCCCCTTATGAGCACAATTGAGCGCCCCAAACATGTCCGCT
>Ga0134125_10010710_pt1 | contig 10287 bp, 6 predicted proteins | sample KB31751_FD_96464 | JGI IMG/M metagenome (GOLD analysis project Ga0134125, IMG submission 96464) | Terrestrial soil microbial communities with excess Nitrogen fertilizer from Kellogg Biological Station, Michigan, USA - KB3-175-1 | ecosystem: Environmental > Terrestrial > Soil > Unclassified ... | reverse complement strand
AACCGGCGAGTTGATTCAGAAAACACTGCAAATCACCATCAAGGGAGCGGACGCGCTTTCTCCTCAATCGATTTACATGGCCATGTGGAGAAAGGTCCGGAACCTTGGACGCCCGGGAATTTGTTCCATGGCAATTTCCGCGGTTGACTGCGCAGTTTGGGATTTGAAAGCGCGATTGCTTGGTATTCCACTGGTCACCTTGTTGGGCCAGGTGAGGGATGGCACGGAAGTCTATGGCAGCGGGGGATTTACCTCCTACACGGATAGCAAACTCGCTGAACAATTATCCGGCTGGATCGAGCAGGGAATTCAGAGGGTAAAAATGAAAATTGGCCGCCATCCCCATCGCGACATCGAGCGTGTGCGTGTTGCTCGCGATGCGATTGGATCTAAACCCGGCTTGTACGTCGACGCAAACGGTGCCTATACCGCCAAGCAAGCGCTCTCGCAGGCAGAAAAATTTGCCGAAATGGGTGTCTGCTGGTTTGAGGAGCCGGTCTCCTCCGATGATTTGAGTGGATTACGTTTGATCCGCGACCGTGCCCCCGCAGGAATGGATATTGCAGCAGGCGAGTACGGGTACGATATTTTCTATTTCAATCGAATGCTTTCCGCAGGCGCTGTCGATGTGCAGCAGGCTGACATCACGCGCTGCGGCGGCATCACCGGATTTTTGCAAGTCGCAGCCCTGTGCCAGGCCTTCAACCTGCCATTATCGGGACACACCGCTCCAGCGCAGCACACCCATGTAGCGTGTGCCGTCGAGATGTTCAAGAATCTCGAGTATTTCCACGACCACGTCAGGATTGAGCGAATGCTGTTCGATGGTCTGCCGGCCCTTGTGAATGGAGAGTTGCAGCCAGACTTGTCGCGCCCCGGCAATGGGTTAATCGTCAAACACGCTGACGCGCAGAAGTTTGCTGCTTGATTCGCCATACAGTGTGAGGACAAATTGAGAGGAGGTGTTATGCCAATTGGAGTGAAAGAGTGGGTGATTGCCGAAGGCTATATTCCACCTGAAAGTCACGGCCCTGAACCGGAGATGACGAGTCATGAAACGGTTTGCATTCTGAATCCGTCCGACCATGCGGCCGAAATTGAAATAACCATCTACTACTCTGATCGAGAACCGGTGGGCCCTTACCGTGTGACCGTGCCCGCTCGCCGCACCCGCCATCTCAGATTTAACGACCTGCGCGAACCAGAGCCGATCCCGCGCGGCACTGATTATTCAAGCGTAATTCGCTCCAATGTGCCGATCGTCGCCCAGCATACCCGGCTCGATTCGCGGCAGGCGCAGAACGCACTGCTTAGCACAATCGCATTTCCCAACGCTGCTTAAGTGCCTTTGCTGTCCGTTCGCGGGACCCCTGGGCTATCAAAATCATCTGCATCAGTCTCGAAAACCAGAGATTCTGCCCGCCACCCGAATCCAGCGAATTGCATCGAAGCAAGGCAGCGCTGGATAGCCAATGTCAATTGTGTTCACGATTCTCGGATTTCTGTTAATCCTGGTGGCTTTGCAGGACGTGTTTCACACCCTGTTTCATCCCGCTAAAGCCGGCGATATCAGTGACGCGATTGCAAGACATATCTGGCGCCTGTTTCGCGGCGTCGCGCCCGGGGCCTTGACCCTTGCGGGGCCAGTGGCGTTTGTCACGATTGTTTTCTTTTGGGCGGCTTCCATCGTCGTTGGTTTTGCCCTGATCTTGTTTCCATTGGTTCCGGGCGGGTTTACTTTCGCTGAAGGCCTTAATCCTGCACAGTATCGTTCATTCCTCGGAGCACTCGATATTTCGCTGAGTAGCCTGATGAGCCTTTCGATAGGCGCCTATTCGAAAAACCCTCTCATTCAATTCATGATGGGAATTGAATGCATGCTCGGCCTCGGACTGCTCACAGCTGCGGTTTCCTGGCTGCTCTCGATTTATCCGGTGTTCGAACACCGCAAGTCACTCGCGCACGAAGTGAGCCTGCTGCATTTTTCTGAAGCCGCGGGGTTGCGCCGGATCGAAGACATCAGCGATTCGGACCTGCATCAACTACTTGAGGGATTTGCCGCCCAACTCATCACTTGCCGCAATGAATTGGCCCAGTTTCCAATCACGTATTACTTCCACGAAAATGAAACACAGACGTCGCTCGCGGGTGTTCTCCCGTACGTTGCCGATATCGCCGCGGAAAATGTAAATCGTGCTGGCGCAGCTGGCCTGTCCGCCACCGTACTCGGCGGGGCCGTCGATGATTACCTGAAGCTCATTGCGCGCTCGTTTCTGAATCGCCCGTTTACCAGCCGTGACGACATCATGCGCGAGTTCGCCAGTGATCACCAGCGGCAACTGGTGCGAGCGCCGCAGCGGAGACTAAAAGCGGCTTGAACTTAGTTTCGGCGACGGAGTTTTTGTTGAGCGCTCACGCGGTCTGTCAGGCGTCGGCGGTTTAATCCACATTACTCGTGCCGCAAGGCTTCAATCGGGTCGAGTCGCGACGCGCGTACCGCAGGAATCATCCCGCTAATCAGTCCAACCATGGCCAAGATGACCGTTGACGTAATCAGCGTCCCCGGAGCGATCAGTATGCGTATGTCACCCGCACTTCCGTTCTTAGCGAACGCGCTGTACAAGGTGAGACTGCCCACGGACAAAGCCACGGCGTACGCCAACAGCACTCCCAGCACGCCACCGATAAAAGTAATAGTCAGAGCTTCGGCAAGAAATTGCATCAGGATGTAGCGTCGCGGCGCGCCCAATGCCTTTTGCACGCCAATTTCGCGCGTGCGTTGCGTCACTGACACCAGCATGATGTTCATCAATCCCACGCCGCCGATCCCAAGCGTAAGCGTGCCGATGAAGCCCAAAAGTATTTTCAGCCCCATCGTAATAATTTCGAATTGATGCACCTGGGTCATCAAGTTAAATACCCGCACCGCTTGACGATCACTTTGGTTGAATTTGTGCGGCACCGCGAGAATAGTGCGAACTGACTGCTCCAGCCGCTCATACTCAGGAGTCTGATAGTTGAACCAGATCGTATCCAGGTAGCGCGTGTCTTTCAGCGCCGCCATGGTGGTGAACGGGATGTACACCACCCGATTGATGTCGTCATTTCCTTCCTGCATCTTGGGACTCAGAACGCCGACAACTTCAAAACTCAGGCCATCAAGCCGAATGCGCTCGCCCACCGCGTTTCGCCCTGAAAATAATTTCTCTTTGGCTTCCGAACCGATCACGGCTACCCGCGAACGTTGGACCTGATCTTCGAGATTGTAGAAGCGGCCCTGGTCCATCTTCAGCGAACGCACGTCAAAAACGCTGGGATCGTTGCCCGTGACCGTCCAGGTGAAAATCCGAGTGTCATATTGCACACTCGATTTCTTGTCCACACTTGGGGTGATGTGCGTGATCTGGGGAAGATTGGTGCGCAGCGTTTCAACATCATCCTGCGTGAAGCGAACAGGAATTCCAGCCTTCTGGCCGCCCGCCTGCATGGACGTCTGCCCCGGCACCACGATCACCAGCTTGTCGCCAAAGTTAGCAAAGATATTTGCGCAGGCCTGGCCAAATCCATTGCCGTACGCCAGCAGCATCACCACAGTTGCGATGCCCCACGCCATGCCTAACATGGTCAGCGCGGTGCGGCGCCGGTTGTGGCGCATCGCCGTGTACGCTTCCTGGAGCAAATCCCGCATCATATCTCACTCCTGCCGGAGCGCTTCCACTGGTTGCAACATGGCCGCCTTGCGCGCAGGGTAAAGGCCCGCGACCACTCCCGCCAGCGTCAAACTCCCAATCGCCAGCAGCGCTGACATCGGCACCAATTTCGGCGGATCGAATCCGCCCGGACCTTGCACCGTTCCCATCGCCGCCATCAGCACCATCGCAAACGCCATTCCAATCACTCCACTGCCCAGCGTCAGCAGTAACCCTTCCAGGAAGAAATGAAAAAGAATGCTGCGCTTAGTGGCGCCCAACGCCTTTCGCAATCCAATCTCATGCGTTCGTTCGCTGACCGCTACCAGCATGATGTTGATGACGCCAATCGCGCCCAACGCCAGCGTCACCATCCCCACCGTTCCCAGAAACATATTCATCACGTCGAAAATGGTTCCTACCATTTTCGACTCCTGAATTGTGTCCCATCCATCAAACGCGTTTTCATCGCTGGCATCGAATCCATGATTGCGGGCCACGATTTTGTGAACATCCTGCTGCGCCACCAGGTGCTCGGCCGTCACCCGCGGCTGATATTCAACAAATGATATTGAGTTCTGATGATTTTCACCTTTAATTGGAAAAGACGATGCCATCACCTGAAACGGAATGTAGCCGCGCATGTTCAGCCACAAATTGTCCCCATGCCCTAGATGCGGCATGCTGCCGATCACTTCAAATCTGATGCCGTTGATCAGGACGAACGCGCCAACTGCGGGCCGTCCAGGGAACAATGTTTTCTGTAGTTCGCTCCCCAGGACGAGTACATTCCGTCTCTGCTCCCCGTCTAGCGCATTGAGCCATCGTCCCTCTTTCAGCGGCAGGAAGCTGATCTCGTTAAGCTGCGGCAGCGTACCCATAATCTCCCCGCTGCCGCTGGCGAACTCACTCACTTCGTGCAGGTCGTCACGGGAAATCAGCGGAGCAGCATTGCGCACATGCGGGGCTTTCAGGATGTCCAGATAATCTTCGTAAGTAAGCAAATAGGTTTGTGCCGAGTTCATGTTCCCCTGGACCGCTGGGGCCCGCCCGGGAAAAATAAACATGATGTCTCTGCCGAACTCCGCCATTTCGCGCCGATTGCCGGAGCGAAATCCCTCGCCGACCCCTACTAATAAGAGTAGCGATCCCACGCCCCATGCGATCCCGAACATGGTCAGGAACGATCGCAGCTTATGGGCCCATAGGTTGCGGAAGATTTGGACGAAAATGTCGGCCATGGCTCGCATTGTACCCCTCCAAAGGGGTTAGACGCGCGCTTATACAAAAGGCGAGGGCGCAGCGACCCGGCCAAGTGTAGCGGTGGGCGTCCGCGCCCGCCCCGACGCCGGTAGACGTCTCAGAAAAGGGTACGAAAGCAGGGAGCTGCTGGTTCCCCAAATTCCAACGCCCACCCGTGGATCTTCTCCAAGGGTGGGCGTCAGCCTTAAGGAAACCTAAAATTCAAACCGCACGCCGAATTGAATTCTCCGCGGCGTGTAGCCAGCGGCGGTTGACTCAACCAACCCGAACTCTGTATCGCCAGGAGCGAACTCGGTATCCGGTGGCGCAAACCGCGGCGTGTTGAAAGTATTGAAAACTTCAGCGCGCAGCTGCAGAGTCATGCCTTCACGCGGCGTGAATTCTTTGTAGAGATTGGCGTCGAAGTTGTGAATCCCGTCAGTCCTCAAGTTTGAGAAATAACGGGGGCCATTGCCCGGCACCTGGTCGCCGGGGTCAGCGAAACAGTTGATATTTAAGACCGGCATCTGTGTTACCGCGGCGCGGTTCGATCCGATTCCAGTCGCGCCACCGCAAAGCACGTTGGGCCGTTGATTGCCGTCGAGTAGTCGATTGTTGCTCATATATATAGACAGTGGCTGACCGGATTGTTCGGAGATAAGGGTCGAAACTGCCCATCCTCCGATAACCGCATCCAGAACACGGTTCATTCCTCCGCCAATCCAGCGGTCGCGTCCAATCGGCAAATCAACCACCACCGCGGCCGCTAGTCTTTGCGGCGTGTCATTGGCGCTGATACTGTGCTCCGCTCTCAGATTGTCCAATTGTTGAGGATTGCCATTATTGAGGGTTCCCACGAACGCGTTTGCGCCCGTGGAGGAGTTATCAGTGAATTTCGAAACCGTGTAACTGCCCTCGAAGCTGATGTGATGAGTGGTGCGCTTCTGGAATCGAATCTGCATCGAGTTGTACCAGGAGTTCGCGACCAGTCGCGGAAGCCCTTCGAAGTCACCGTCGAACTGCGGGTAGGGACGAAGCAAATTCGCCAGCGGAAGGGTGGAGTTGCCGTATTGCGAATCGGGTTCGTTGAAAATCGCGGGACCCGCGTTATATGCGCATCCTGTTCCGCCGAACAACGAACAAAACGGGTTCGGAACCGGAGTGGCAAGAGAATCGGATGGATCGCCGGTCCCCCCAATCGCCAGAAAATTCGGATCGGTTCTTAGCTTAGCCAACCGCGCGGAGGAAACGAAATCCCGATTACGCGTGCTCGAATACCCACCGAACGGAAGATGCGTACTGCGATTCGCAGAGTAATCAACCGCCAGCACGATCTGGCTAGGCAGTAAGTGCTGCAAGCCCAGGTTCCACTGGTAAACATCGGCGTTTTGGGCTTCTGTGGTCCCGAGGTCGTTTCCATTTCCATAACCCCATTCCGCGAGCTTGCCATACGTCTCGCCTTGAGGACCGGTTACGCCGCCATGAAATGGATCCGCTAAGGTAGCTGCTCGGGTGTTGAAGTTATCGTTCGTGAAGAACATTGTCGCGCTTTTGCGGAACGCCGTACCGGGATATTGGAAGTTGGTGGCAACGCTCATTCCGTAATAGACGCCTACGCCGCCGCGAAGTACGGTGTTCTGTCCCAACTGGTAAGCAAATCCAAGCCGCGGTCCCCAGTTGTTGCGGTCGACTGGCACGGTGCGCCTATGAAAAGTGTTGGGAAAAAGCGTAGTTCCGATCAGTTGTTTCTGCCCCACCCCAAGTGACTGCAACCCGAAAGATAGCGGGTTACCATTTCCATCGGTCAGCGGCGCATTGCCGCTGCTTAAATCAATATTCATGCCGCTGTTGCCGCTGAAATTGCTGAATTGCAGGTGATTAAAACGTTCGGTGTAGGGTGTGCTCCACTCATATCGCAAGCCAAGATTTAATGTGAGCTTCGGAGTCACCTTCCAATCATCTTGAAAGTAAAAGCCCGTTTCTTTCGATTTGTTCGCTACAGCCGGGAAGATATTGAGCCCGCTACCGTTGTCTGGATATCCGAATAGAAGGCTGGCAAACGGATTGCCCTGCGTACCATCTTCGGCCCCACTGTTCGGACTGTCAGAAGTAACGTCGTCAGTAAAGTTGAACAAGCCAGTGGGATTCGGCGGCTGGAAAAAATTATTGAAGAAGATGCGCTGCTCGCCGCCCATGGTAATTAGGTGCGATCCCTTCGAGATCAACAGTTGCGACGAGTAGCTATAGAGCGTGTGGGCAAAATTTGTGTCCGTGCAACACTGGTCGTACAAGTTGGTCCAGGGCTGACTGCCGGACATTTGAATTGTTGGCATGCGGTCAACACCATTGGCGGCGAGATAGGATGGCAATCCAACACTGGTCAAACTCGGATAATTTTCGGTTACGGGCTCACGCACGCGATCAATCGCAAAATGATTGGTCCACACGATCCGAGGATTGATCGTCCATGCATATTCGAGCGAGGCGTTTTGCGCTTTTACCGAATCGCCTGCGATTCCATCTGAAAACGTGTCACCGTCGCCGAAAATGGTAGGAATACTGAAATGACTGCTCAGCCGGCTATAGCGTCCGGAAAATCGTTGTGCATTGGAAATTTGATGGTCAAGCTTGATGTCGAACTGGTAGTCGCCCCCTGTTTGAAGGACAGTGCTACGAAAATTGTTGAACTCTCCTCCCAAATTCGGTTTTGGATAGAGGTTAATCATCGCTTGCCCAATCGGATCGATCTCGCCCGCTGGAATTACGTTCAGTGTTCCGCCAGGTTGAGAGCCCACCTGTGGCCGGGACTGACAGTTCGGCTGGCAGATGATCGGATCGAATATTGGATTCTGCGTCCCAGAGAAATCACCCGTTCTCTCGGCTAGCGTTGGCACGCTGGCAAGGATATTTTCCGGCTCGTTGTTACGGACCTTCTCAATATCGGCAAAGAAAAAGGTCTTGTTCTTGATAATTGGCCCGCCGATTGAAAAGCCATACTGGTCCCGCGCGTGCTTGGGTTTTTCGTTGGGCGCCGGATTAAAAAAGTCTCTCGCATCGGTTCCAGAGCGCTGCCCAAACCACCAGCCGCTCCCGTGGAAATTATTCGTGCCGCTCTTGAGAGCCATGTTCACCACGGTGCCGCCATTGTTCCCGAACTCCGCCGAGAAACTGTTGTTTTGGACTTTGAATTCCTGGACTACTTCAACCGAGGGCTCGTAGTAAACGTTGCTGGTCGCGCCCTCTCCCTGTTCGGGTGCGCTGATCAAGGCGCCATCAATGCGGACCTCAGCCGTAGCATTTCGCTGACCGTTCGATACGAAGTTTGTTCCTGAAGGATAGTTATCCGTGGCGCCAGAGCCTGCAGTCTCGGTAACACCACCTGAAAGAAACGCAAGCCCGAAGAAATTACGGCCGGGAAGCGGAATTTCACTAATGTACTGATTAGTCACTTCGGTGCCGAGTGTCGAGTTTCCCGTATCAAGCAATGGAGCGGTGGTGTTTACTTCCACAGCAGTCGTGACCGCGCCGGGCGCAAGCGTGAAATTGAGAGTCGCCTGTTGGTCAACCGCAAGGACTACTCCGGTCTGTTCTTCCGGACGGAACCCTTGCGCTTCGACGGCGAGTGAATAGTTGGACGGCCGCAGGCTGGTAAAGAAGTATTCGCCCCTATCGTTGGTGCGGGTGGAACTCGCAATGTTGGTGCCCACATCGGTGATAGTCACCTTGGCACCGCTCACTACCGCTCCGCTTGCATCCTGGACTACCCCGCGGATCTGCGCGCGGTAACTTCCCTGAGCCATAAGAATTGTGGCTGAGCCTGCCAGCAAACACAGGGTCAGTGCTAAACGAAAAATCTTGTCAACTTTCTTCATGGCGACTCCTTCTTCACAGACTTGCATCGCAAGTCGTTTCATCCTCAACTACGAGTAAATATTTACCTTCTCGACCACCCGTGTGATCACTCCACCTGGACTCGGTGAATCCGGCATCAACTTCCATTGCATCGAGCTGAACAAACCGAGCAGTTGTCCAAACATCACATCCACCGGTGCGCGATATTCGTCCGCAATGCCGGTCACACCTGCCGGGGCAAGATAATCTTCGGCATAAGAATCTGTGGCAAGTTCGCTCCCGCCCACTACTATCCGGCGTCGAGCGATTTTCTTGGATCCGATTTCCCGCAACAGATCGCGCTCGTAACCCTGCACACTTTTGTCGCCGGAAAGAAAACAAACAAACAAGCTTTGATCATCCAGCGCGGCCATCGGCCCATGACGCAATCCCAGCGCCGATTCCGTCATGGTCAGCGTTTTTCCAGCGGTCATCTCCAGAACTTTCAGTGCAGATTCCCTGGCGACCTCTCGCAGCGTCCCTGATCCCACGAAGCAGGCTTTTTTGTATCCCTGTTTCGCCACCGATGCCGCGCAATCCGCCGCTCGCGGCAAAAGACTTTTTCCGGCAGCGACCAGCTTGCGGAGCACCGGTTCATAGGCGTCAATTTTCTGTATGTGCGCCATGCATTGCCCAAAGATAACCATGTTCGAGAACGAACTTGTCATCGCGAGGCCGCGATCGTTCGCCTCATCGATCATGCAAATCCCAAGCGTATTCGGATCCGCCGCGCTGTCCTTCAGCATGCGGCCATCGGGATTGCTGGAAATCACAATGTGATGAATGTTGGGAAATCTTTCTCGCGCTTTTTCCAGCACTGCCACACCTTCAGAACTGTCTCCCGACCGCGAAAACGAAACCCATAAATACTTGCGGCCGGGCAGGATCATCTGGTCCATCTGAGTGAGCAGGTCCGTGCTTGGCACCGCAATCACTTCGCATTGCCAGTGTTTCCGCAGCAGACAACTGATTGCCCGCCCGGTGTAATCCGAAGTGCCGGCTCCGACCAGATAAACAATGACCGGCGAACCGCTTTCGCCCCTCACCCCTGCGGACTCCAGAAAATCTTGAATGCCCGCGCGCTGGTTGCAAAATAACTCAAACGTTTTGCCCCAGGTGTCAGGCTGCTGCGCAATTTCCCGCGGAGTGTGGACCAGGCCTCGTTTCGCCTTCTCTGCCTCGGGCAATTCCAGTAATCGCAAAAGCTCGTTCAACTTGTTGTCTTCCTTCGTGAACCTTAGTGTCCTTAGTGGTCAATGCATTTGCTTTCGACTTTTCGCTCCGGTGCATCATCCCACCAGAACACCGCACCTCTTTTGTATTCCTTCGTGAACCTTAGTGTCCTTCGTGGTCAATGCATTTGCTTTTGACTTTTCACTCCGGTGTAGCGTCCCACCAGAACACCGCACCCCTTTTGTATTCCTTCGTGAACCTTAGTGTCCTTCGTGGTTAATGCCTTGGGTTT
>Ga0134125_10010708_pt1 | contig 10288 bp, 14 predicted proteins | sample KB31751_FD_96464 | JGI IMG/M metagenome (GOLD analysis project Ga0134125, IMG submission 96464) | Terrestrial soil microbial communities with excess Nitrogen fertilizer from Kellogg Biological Station, Michigan, USA - KB3-175-1 | ecosystem: Environmental > Terrestrial > Soil > Unclassified ... | reverse complement strand
TACATGAAGAACACGAACGCCAGCGTGGCCGGCAACATGAGGAACAGGTAGAGCCGCAGGAAAAGCCGGAGCAAGTCGGCCCCGTCAGGCGTCGCCGGTGAAGAGATACCCCTTGAGGCGCACCGTCTTGATCATCGTCTCGGCGCCGCCGGCGTCCTGGAGCTTGCGGCGCAGGCGGCAGATGCGCGCGTCGATGGAGCGATCCAGGCCGTCGTAGTCGATGCCGCGCACGACGCGCAGGATCTCGTCGCGGGTGACGACCGTGCCGTGCCGCGAAGCGAGGAGCCACAGGATGTCGAAGTCGCCCGTGGTGAGCTCGATGCCGCGCCCGTCCAGCGTGGCCGCGCGGCGCGAGCCGTCGATGGCGATGCGCCCTGCGGTGAGCGCGGCCTGGGGCTCGCGCCCGGACTTGGGCGCCGCGCGGCGCAGGAGCGCCTCCACGCGGGCGAGCAGCACCCGCGGCTCGACCGGCTTCACCACGTAGTCGTCGGCGCCCATCTCGAGCCCCAGCACCTGGTCGATGTTCTCGCCCTTGGCGGTGAGCATGAGGATCGGCAGCGCGCCGCCGCGCGCGCGCAGCTCACGGCAGATGGTGAGGCCGTCCTTTCCGGGAAGCATGAGGTCGAGGACCACGAGCTCGGGGCGGAAGCGCTCCACCCGGTCGGCGACGGCGAGCCCGTCGCCCTCCACCAGCACCTCGAAGCCATGGCGCTCGAGGTAGTCCCGGATCGAGGCCGCGAGCCGCGCGCTGTCCTCGACCAGCAGGACCCGCGAGCGGCGAGCCGCCTCGGGGGTGCTTTCTCGGGTTGCCAGGGCCTCTGCGTGCATCGGGGAACGAGGGCGCGTGAGGAGACAGTCGCAGGATACCCCACGCGCAGGAAACCGACAGGTGACGCTTTGTTACGTGGGCGAGGCCCCTACGCCCGCTTCACCACCAGGAAGTTGCGGACCTCGCGAACGCCCTTGATGGCGCCGGCGAGCTTCTCGGCGCGGGAGCGCGCCTGCTCGTCGCTCGCCAGGCCGTTCAGCGTGACCACGCCGCCCTGGGTGTCCACGTCGATCTTGAGGACGGACAGGTCGGGATCCTTCAGGTAATCGGTCTTGATGGAGGCGGTGATCGCCGCATCGCTCGTCCCGCGGGAGGGCGCTTCGGAGCCCGCTCGCGCCTTGGCCGCATCGGCCTTCTCCTCCACCTTGGCCCCCGCGTCGTTCAGCGCGGCCCGCGTCTTCTCGCCGGCGTTCTCGAGCGCCACCTTGGTCTTGTCGCCCGCCTGCGCGAGCTCTTCCGAGGTCTTGTGGCCCACCTCGGCGAGCTTGGTCTGGGTGCGCGCGACGGCGTTGTCGAGCTTCTGCCCGAGGGTGTGGTCGGCATCGCGGTCGCACGCGCTGAGCGCGGTGGCCGCGACGGCCGCCGCCAACGCGGCGCGAAGGAGCGTGTTGTTCATGGTGTCTCCTAAATCAGTACGGTCAAGGGAAGCTAACGCCATCGTAAGCGGCGCGGGGAGCCCGCACCGTCGGCGCCGCACGCAAGGCGCTGTCGTCCTCGGCCGATTCGCGCCTGTCGGACTCGTCCCACTCGCTAATCGGAGGGGCTTACCGAGAGCGCCGCGCCGGGCGCCGACAGGCGCGGCGGGGCCGCCCCCCTAATCTGGCCGGGTGGGAACGCGCCCACGCCGGGCGCGCGAGCCTCATCGCCCGAAGACCGACCGACAAGGAGACTGAAACCATGCGCAGCAGCAGCTCGACCAGCCCCATGGGCACCAACGCCAGCCCGATCGCCCGTGACATCCAGAATGTCGTCTCGGACGCCCAGGAGCTCCTGAAGACCGTCCAGACCGAGGGCGAGGGAAAGCTTGCCGACGTGAAGGCCAAGATGAGCCAGCAGCTCGACTCGGCCAAGCAGATGCTCACCCAATTGCAATCGACGGTCCAGGACGGCGCGAAGGCCGCCGTGGATTCCACCGATACGTACGTGCGCGCCAATCCGTGGCGTGCCGTGGGCATCAGCGCCGCCCTGGGCGCGCTGATCGGCTTCCTCGCGGCGCGCCGCTAGGAAACGGGCATGGCGGGAGAAGCCACCGGACTCGTGGGCGACGTGCGCGGCCTCGCAGGCACGGCGCTGCGCGCGGTGCGCACGCGCCTGGAGCTGCTCGCCATCGAGGCCTCGGAGGAAAAGGCCTGGGCGCTGCGCTTCCTCGTGGTCGCCGTGGCCGGCCTCTACCTCGTCACGTTCGGGCTGCTGCTCGCCGTGCTGGCGCTCGTTCTCTGGGCCTCGGAGGCCAACCGTCCCGCGATCCTCGCGGCGTTCGCCGCGGCGTTCGTCGCGGTGGGCGCGGGAGGCTTCTGGTACATGGTCGGCGCTTCGAAGCGGCGCAACTCGCTCTTCCAGGAAACCATCGCCGTGCTGAAGGGCGACGAGCAGGCGCTGTCGCAACCCGCGCGGGGCACCGGTGACTGAGCTCGAGATCCTTCGCCGGCGCCGCGAGCTGGTGGTGCTGTCGGCCGAGCTGCAGCGCGCGACGCTCGTGCGGCGCCTCGAGCGCGTGCAGGACCATCCGCTGCATTCGGTGCTGGGCTTCGCGAAGCGCGCCGCGAAGTTCACGTTCGCATGGAGGCTCGCCGCGATCGTCGCGGGGCGCCTCGCGCTTCGCAGGAAGGGCGCGCAACGCCGCCCGAAGCCTTCTTTCGTTTCCCGCTGGTCGTGGGTGTTGCGCCTCGTTCCCGTGATTCGAGTATTTCCCGTCCTCAAGTTCCTCAACCGCTAGTCAAAGGAGACAACCATGCTTTACTGGGCAGCCGTTTTCTTCATCATCGCTCTGATCGCCGCGGTCCTGGGCTTCGGTGGCATCGCCGCCGGCGCCGCGGGCATCGCCAAGATCCTGTTCTTCATCTTCCTCATCGCTTTCGTGGTCTCGCTCCTGATGGGCGTGTTCCGGCGCTCGGTCTAGCCGGGCCCGGGAAGCGGCAAGGAAACGGAGCGGCACACTCGCGCTCCTGAAGTGCCGGCGCGGGCCGCGCGTGGGGTAAGATCGACACCCCACCGCATCCCGCGCCTTTTCTCTTCCTGGACTCGCACGAATCCGCAATGGCCGATCGGCTCGCACGGCTGTACGCCGAGATCCATTCGAGGGCGACTCAAGTCGACGAAGCGTTCGAGGCGGCCGCGAAGAACGGCGGCTCGCTGGACGACGTGCGCGGCGAGTGGGAAGGGCTGCGCGCGCTCCTCGCCGAGCAGGACGGGATCCTCGAGGATGTCGCGAACCGCACCCGCGAGCTCTCGTCGCTCTCGGCATTCCTGCAGACGCACTCGGAGCACGAGAAGCAGCGCCTCGCCCGCGAGCTGCACGACCAGCTGGGCGGCATCCTCACGCCCGCGAAGATGGACCTCGCATGGCTCATCGCGCGCCTGGGCGACGATCCGCAGTTCCGCGACCGCATGTCGCGCCTTTCGGGAATGATCGACCAGGGGATCGACCTGAAGCGGCGCATCATCGAGAACCTGCGCCCGTCGCTCCTCGACCACCTCGGGCTCGCCGCGGCGGTGCGCTGGTACGTGGACGAGACGTGCGTGGCGGCCGGCATCGCCTGCCGGGTGAGGATCGGCAAGCTCGAGCGCCTCGCGCCCGACCTCGAGATCGCGCTCTTCCGCGTGATCCAGGAGAGCCTCAACAACGTGCTGCGCCACGCGCACGCGAAGAACGTGGAGCTGGTGATCGAGCGCGGCGCCGCGGGGCTCAGGATGGCGGTGTGCGACGACGGCGAGGGGATCGCGGACGTGGAAAGCGCGCGCGCGAACTCGCACGGGCTCGCCGGGATGGCGCAACGCATGCGCGCCATCGAGGGCACGCTCTCCATCCAGTCGAAGAAAGGCGAGGGAACGCGCGTCGAGGCGTTCCTGCCGCTCGCGGCCTAGGGCCGTTCCGGCTTAATTCTCGCGGCTCGCGAGCAGCTCGCCGATGAGGCGCGGGATGGTCGCGAAATCCTTGCTCTTGTCGAGGAAGTAGTCGGCGCCGGCCTCGAAGGCGGCGACCTTGAGCGCGGGCACGGCGTGGTTGGTGAGCACCACGATGCACACGGGGCTGGCGCCGGCGGCCGCGCGCAGCCTGCGGATCACTCCGAAGCCGGTGCCCTGCGCGAGCTGCAGGTCGACGATCGCGAGCCCGATGGTGTAGCGGTCGCAAGCGGCCAGCGCCTCATCCTCGGTAGCCGCGGTGGCGATCACCTCGACCCGGTGCGGCACCGACACGAGCTCCACGAGGCGCTCGGCGATCTGCGGGGAATCCTCTACGACGAGCGCGTTCATCAGCTCCTCGGAATGCGCGCGGGTGTCGAATTCGAGCGGACGGGTTCGGCCGGGGGGCGTCCCTTCCTGCTGGGGGTTGGGTGCATGCGCCGCCAGGTTTGCGTGCCGGAATGTCGCGGCGTTCGATTGCTTTTCCGGCACGTGGATCCTCAGGCGATGAGCTGGTTCTTGACCGCGTAATACGTAATGTCCGCGTTCGACTTGAAGTTCATCTTTTCGAGGATGCGCGAACGGTACGTGCTCACCGTCTTCACGCTGAGGAAGAGCTCCTTGGCGATCTCGGAGACGCTTTGCCCCGCGGCGAGCTTGCAGAAGATCTGGAATTCGCGCTCGGAGAGCTGCGTGTGCGACGGCTGGTCGGCCGCCGGACCCGCGAGGCCCTGGGCGAGCTTGTCGGCGATGCGCGGGCTCACGTAGCGCCGGCCCTGCGCGGCCGCCACCACGGCGGATACCAGGTTCTCGCTCGGCGCGTCCTTCGCGACGAAGCCGGAGGCGCCCGCCTTCAGCAGGTTGATCGCGTACTGGTCCTCGGGATAGCCGCTCACGATGAGCACCGCCATCTCGGGCCGGATCGCCTTGGCGCGGTTCAGGACGTCGACTCCGGACATGTCCGAAAGCGAGAGGTCCACCAGAGCGACATCGTAGGGAGAGGCCCGGACTTGCGCGATGGCTTCTTCGCCCGTGCGCGCTTCGCCTGCGACTTCCATGTCGACGCGGCCGGAGAAGACCTGCTTCAGGCCCATCCGAACGACGTCGTGATCATCGACGATCAGTAGCCGGATCATTGTTCTCGTTCCTGGCGTGTGTGTGTGGAGCACGTGCCTATTAAGCCGCCTTCGGATCATCGCAACCGTCGGGCGCGCGCGGATTCGCGTGTAGGAATAATCCTACACGCCCCTATTTAAAAGGTATAGCGAAAGATCACGCGGTCGCGCTTGATCGAAATGTTCTCGCGCGTGAGCCCCGGGATCTCCGGCATGAGGGCCCGCGCGGGCTTGAACACGATGTGGCCCGAGTTCATGTCGTAGCAGACCGGCCGGTCCATCCCGCACGAGGAGTTCGCCATGTGCCGCACTTCGGGCGCGGGCGTGAAGTCGAGCTCGGCTTGCGAGCCGGGGGTCGTGAACGGCGCCTCGGTGTGGGCGGGAACCGGGGAAGCGGCGGCGAGCGCGGCCTTGGGCCTGAGCTCCAGCGCATGCGCGTCGTTGGCCGCGGCGTAGGGCGCGGCGAAGGCGGCGAGCGAGGCGGCGACGATCGCGAACTTCATTCACTTCTCCCGGCCGTCGGACGATTCCCGTGCCCGACGGCGATTCATGTGGAAGTGATGGTGCCCCTGGAGCAGTCCGGGGTATGCAGGATGCGACCGGCACTGGCTGTCCCTATTGCCCATGGGTTCGCGTAAGCCTCGTCCGACCCCGCGACGGCGTGCTCCGACCTCAACTTGCGGCGATCTCCCATTACCGCGTCGTTGGGTTTTTCCTATCGTGGGCTCCATGGCTACGAAGTCGAGGCAGGGCCCCATGAAGACGCTGATCGGCGCGGTCGCGCTCGCCGCGCTTGCAAGCGCCGCGCAAGGCGCGACGCGCGACACCGCCTATAGCGAACGCGGCGATCCGCATCGCTGGTACGTGCCCGCGGAGACCCCGAAGGAGAAGTACGCCAACGCCGCGCGCGAGGCCCGCAGCGCCCTCGCCGACGCGCTTCGCGAATGCCGTGCGTCCAGCCAGGCGAGGCGCTGCGAGCACGAAGCACGCGCCCGCTATCGCGACGAGATGGCCCATGCGCGTGAATTCCTCGCCCCTTCACGCCAGCTCGCCTAGGAGCATCACCATGCGCAAGAACCGCTTCGCGATCGCCGTGCTTTCGATGGGCGCCTGCCTCGCGCAGGCCGCCGCCAACCCCTCGATCGCGCCCACCCCGGCCATCCCGACGTACGGCCAGCCGGTGTCCGTGGACGTGCAGAACATGCAGTACCCGTTCTACCTGCCCGCGACGAACTTCGTGCGCAACGGGTTCTCGATCACGGTGGACTACACGTACTCCTCCGATGGATGGACCACGGGCACGCCCGCCTACGCGTGGCAGACGCTCGACTTCGGCGAGCTGCCGCCCGGCAACTACACGCTCACCGCGCGGATGCACGACCAGGCGAATCCCAAGGCGGGCGCGCAAGTCACGACGAGCAACATGCCGGTGATGCCGCCTTCGAGCTATGGCATCTACGCCGTGCCCCGCGATCCCGACGCGTTCACGCCGCTCTATGCGACGATCCGCAGCGCCGCGTATTTCGACCCCGCGTCGATGCGCGCGAGCATCTCCGGCGGCACGGTGCGAATCGACTTCGACTACTACGCCAATGCGCCGGCGACCGGCGCGGCCCCCGCGGGCGCCGCGGTGTTCGGCTCGGTGCGCATCGACGGGCTCGCGCCCGGCGCCTACCAGCTCGAGGGCTGGGGAACCCCGAAATCCGGCGGCGCGGCGCAGCGCTACTTCACGCAAGCGGTCACCGTGGCGGCCACCACGCCGATCGTCGAGTACTACGCGCCCTCGACCGGCCACTATTTCATGACGGCGAACCCGGGCGACGAGGCGTGGATGGACCTCGGCAACGCGGGCTGGATGCGCACGGGACAATCCTGGAAGGCGTGGCTGCGACGGCAGGACGCGCCGCAAGGGGCGATGCCGGTGTGCCGCTTCTACGCGGCCGGGCCGAACTCGCACTTCTATACCGCGAACCCCACCGACTGCCAGGGCCTGAAGGACCTCGAAGCGCAGCAACGCGCGCAGGCCACGGCCGCGGGGCAGCCTTTCCTCGGGTGGGCCTACGAGCAGGTCGCCTTCTATGCGCTGGTGCCGGTGAACGGCCAGTGCCCCGGCGGCACCATTCCCGTCTACCGCGCGTACAACAACCGCTTCGCGTACAACGACTCGAACCACCGCTTCATGGTCGACCCGATCATGCTCGCGGCTGAGCTCTTCGAGGGATGGGGCTACGAGGACGTGCAGTTCTGCTCGCCGTCCTGAAGGGACGGATGATCGCGAGGAACGCGGCCTCCTCGGCCCGCAACCCTCGCGGCGGGCGACGGCCGGTCCCGCGTGGGCGCGCGCGCCAGGTCTTGGGATCCAGCACTCGCGGATGCACGTAGCTCTTGCGGCAGATGGCGGGCGTGTTGCCCAGCTGCCGCGAGGCTTCGCGGACCGCGGCCGCCACGTGCGTGATGCCGACGTGGCTGCGGCGCCGTAGCAGGCTCGCCACGTAGACGCTTCCCGCCCAGGTGCGGAAATCCTTGGTGCTCACGTCGCTGCCCGCGATCTCCTTCAGGTATTCGTTCACGTCCGAGGAGCCGACCGACTGCACGGCGCCCTCGTCGTCCAGGTACTGGAACAGCTCCTGGCCCGGCAGCTCGCGGATGCGCCGCACGATGCGCGCGAGCTTCGGATCGTCCAGGGCGATGCGGTGGAACTTGCCGCTCTTGCCGCGAAACTGGAACTCGATGCGCGCGCCCTCGACCTTCACGTGCCGGTTGCGCATCGTGGTGAGGCCGAAGGAATCGTTCTCCTCGGCGTAGCGCTCGTTGCCGACGCGGATGCAGGTGCGCTCGAGCAGCTCCACCAGGAGCGCCAGCACCTTGCGCCGTGGAAGGCCCGCCGCGGAGATGTCCGCGCGCGCCTGGCGCCGGATGCGCGGCAGCGCGGCAGCGAATTCCATCAAATGGTCGAACTTGTCGGCGTCGCGAAGCTCGCGCCAGCGCGGGTGGTAGCGGTACTGCTTTCGCCCGCGCGCATCGCGCCCCGTGGCCTGCAGGTGACCCCGCTCGTCGCCGCAGATCCAGACTTGCGTCCACGCGGGCGGGATCGCGAGCGAGCGGATGCGCTCGAGCGTGGCTTCGTCCTCCACGCGGCGATCCCCGGAATCGAAGTAGGCGAATCCCTTCGCGGAAGCTTCGCGGCGATAACCCTCCTCGCCGTCGCGCGAATGGCGCAGCCCGCCCGGGGGTGCCGGGCGCTTCGTCCGTGTGTGATGGCTCGCGTCGGGCATTCGGGGGTTCCTGTCGCCAAGACAGTTGATCCCCGGACCGCCGAGTGGTTCAACCGAGCGCGGCGCGCAGGTGCGTCGCGAGGCGTTCCGAGTCCGCGTGGAGCAGGTGCACGCTCGATTTCGCGGTCACCGCGGCGCCGCGCTCGAGCAGCGCGCGCAGCGGTCTCACGTTCACGCGGTCGCGCTCGCGCACCGAGACGAGCACGCGCCCGGCCACCGACTCGACGCCCGCCACGTTGCCCGCGCCGCCCAGCGCCTCGACGAGCGCGCGTCCATCGGGAAGCGGGCTTTGCGATGCGGATCGCGAAGGCGCCGTGCCCACAACGGGAGCCTGCGGCGCCCGCGCGGCCTTCGCGGCCGCCGCGGGAAGTTGCGCGCGGATCTCGCTCGCCACCTGGTCGGCGATGGGACCGACCACCACCTGCATCCCCGAGGCGCCCACGTCGATCGAGCCGCGCGAGCCGAGCGCGGAGAGCCCGCGCGCATCGACCTTGCTGCGGTCGGCGAGCACCAGGCGAAGGCGCGTCGTGCACGCCTCGACTTCCACGAGGTTGCCGGGACCGCCGAGCGCCGCGATGAAAGCCTCCGCGCGCGACGCGTCGCCCACGGGAGCCGCGCTCGCGGCGGCCTCCTCGGGCGAGCGCCCGGGTGTCGCGAGGTCGAAGCGCACGATCGCCCAGCGGAACGCGAAGTAGTACACGGCGAAGTAGGCCGCGCCCACGGGAACCAGGTACAACGGGTGCGTGGCCTTCCCGAAATTGAGGACGTAGTCGAAGAGCCCCGCGGAAAAGCCGAAGCCCAGGTGGCAGCCGATCGCCGCCATGATCACCATCGCCGCGCCCGTGAGCAGCGCGTGCAGCACGTAGAGCGCGGGCGCGAGGAACATGAACGCGAATTCGATCGGCTCGGTCACGCCGGTGAGGAACGAGGTGAGCGCCATGGAGAAGAGCAGGCCCCCGGTGGCGCGGCGCCGCTCCGGCAGCGCCGAGCGGTACATCGCGAGGCACGCCGCGGGCAGCCCGAACATCATCACGGGAAAGAAGCCGCTCATGAAGACGCCGGCCGCGGGATCGCCCTTGAAGAAGCGGTTCAGGTCGCCCGTGGCGCCCTGGTAGTCGCCGAGGATGAACCAGGCGAGGTTGTTGAGGATGTGGTGCAGCCCCGTCACGATGAGCACGCGGTTCAGCACCCCGTAGACGAAGAGCCCGATGGAGCCGGACTGCACGACCGCTTCCGAGAGCAGGTTCATGCCCTTGGCCACCCCGGGATAGCCCAGGCCGAAGGCGAGCGCGAGCACGAGCCCCGCGATCCCGGCGACGATGGGCACGAAGCGCCGGCCCGAGAAGAACGCGAGGTAGTCGGGCAGCTTCACGCCCTGGTAGCGGTTGTAGAGCCAGCCGGAGACGATGCCGGCGAGGATGCCCAGCGGCACGCTCACCGTATGGATCTGCTTCTCCGCCTCGGGAACGTGGAGCACCGCTTCCGCTCCCTTGGTCGCGACCAGGTAGGCGACGAGGCCCGCGAGGCCCGCGGCGCCGTGGCTCTCCTTCGCAAGGCCCACCGCGATGCCGATGGCGAAGAGGAGCCCCAGGTTGTAGAAGATCGCCTCACCCGCCGCGGCCACGAAGCCGATGTCGAGCAGGTCGGGCTGGCCCAGGCGAAGGAGCAGCCCCGCCACCGGGAGCACGGCGATGGGCAGCATGAGCGCGCGGCCCAGGCGCTGCGTGAGGTCGATGAAGCCCCTCATTCCATCACTCCCTGGGATCTCGCCACGCCGCGCGCGCGCGAACGCGCGAGCCGCGCGAGGTCGCGCACCGCCGCGACGCTGGGGGCGGCCAACGCGCGCTCGGCGAGGTCGCGGCATTCCGAGGCGTCGAGGAGTCGAACCATGCGCTTCAACCTCGGGATCGACGCCGGGGTCGCGGAGACCTCGTGGATCCCGAGCC
>Ga0134125_10010707_pt1 | contig 10289 bp, 8 predicted proteins | sample KB31751_FD_96464 | JGI IMG/M metagenome (GOLD analysis project Ga0134125, IMG submission 96464) | Terrestrial soil microbial communities with excess Nitrogen fertilizer from Kellogg Biological Station, Michigan, USA - KB3-175-1 | ecosystem: Environmental > Terrestrial > Soil > Unclassified ... | reverse complement strand
GAGATCGAGGCCGCTCAAGTCATGATGCGCGAGCGAGGCGGGCCGTCCGCCCCACCAGCCTTCGACATAGCGCTTCTGCAGCAGCAGCACGCGGCGCAGCTGCTGCTCAGTAAGCCGTGTCTTTGCGGGCGGCGCGCCCGACATCGCTCGTCCGGTCATGCGCGTAGTGTTGCCCAAGGCGCGGTGAAAATCTCGCCCGTTTACATCGAAAGCAAGCAGATCGAAAGTGCGCCAAAGCCCCAGCGAAAGCGTGTCCGCACGGCGCATTTTGCGTCCACGAGGAGCTGCTTCTGGCCTAGTATGGAGCGCGAGTACGGAGGCGCAGAGGGGCTCCGGCATGCCTCATTTCGAGGTGCATACTCTGGCGCAGGATCGCTGGCTCATCGACGGTATTTTCGTTGACAAGGAGACGGCGATCGACGATGCAAAGCTGCTGCTGGGACGCAGCAGCTCCTGCGACGCCGTGCGCGTGCTGCACGTTGAAGAGCGGCAGAGCAGCTTCTTCGAATGGACGATCTATGCCGCGGCCCGGCCCCGACCGAACTGGCGCCGCCGCATCGGTGCGAGCGCGCGAGCCGCGGCGAACCGGGAGCCGCCGGCAGCGCGTCCGACGCGGGCACAGCCGCGGCTGCCGGGGCGGCCGCCGGGCGCGGCACCGGCATTGCTGCTGGTCGCAGCCTGCGTGATCGTCGCGCTCTCCATCCTCGCCGCGCCGCGACCGGCGCAACCCAAATGGGTCTGGGTGTTCGACCGGCCGGAGGCGTGGCAGCAGCACCCGCTGCGCAATCCCTGGAGTGGCGCGCTGTCTAAATGACCTGAGCGCGCGTCAACTCAGGGCGCGGTCATGCATGGGGCCGGGGAAGGAATTGGGGCGAGTGACCGGATTCGAACCGGCGACATCCAGAATCACAATCTGGCGCTCTAACCAACTGAGCTACACCCGCCGCTGGCGCTGCTCCTAGCCTGTCGGGCCGTCCGCCGTCAAGCGCCGGGGGATTGCGGGCGCGGCGCGGAACTGGCACCGTGCGCCATTGGCGGAAGGAGAGCTGGGCCATGCAGATCCGCGGCAGCGTCGCGCTCGTCACCGGGGCCAACCGCGGCATCGGCCGCGCCTATGTCGAAGCGCTGCTCGCGCGGGGGGCGCGCAAGATCTATGTCGGCGCGCGGCGGCCGGATGGCATCGCCGATCTGGTAGCGGTGGACAAGGCGACGGTCCAGGCGATCGCGCTCGACATCACCGATGCGGCGGCGGTGGCGAGCGCCGCCAAGGCCTGCCGCGACGTGACGCTGCTCGTCAATAATGCCGGCATCAACCGCGCGAGCGGCCTCGTCGCCGCCGCCGACCTCTCCGCCGCACGTGCGGAGATGGAGACGAACTATTTCGGCACGCTCGCCATGTGTCGAACCTTCGCGCCGGTACTGAAAGTCAATGGCGGCGGCGCGATCATCAACATGCTGTCGATCCTGTCGCGGGTAAGCCTGCCGCTGATGGGCTCGCTCTGCGCGTCGAAGGCGGCGGGGTTGAGCCTCACGCTCGGCATTCGCGCCGAGCTGGCAGGGCAGGGGACGGCGGTGATCGCGGTGATGCCCGGCGCCGTCGACACCGACATGAGCCGCGACTTCCCGCCGCCGAAGATGCCGCCGCGCGAAGTGGCCGAGGCGGCGCTCAGCGCGCTGGAGCAGGGCTTAGAGGAAGTCTATCCCGGTGCCATGGCTGCCGGCATCGCGCAAGGCCTCGCCGCCGATCCGAAGGCGGTGGAAAAGCAGTTCGCGGCCTATCTGCCTTAGGGATGGCCGGGTTGTACCCGCAGGCGCTGCTGACGCCGTCCGAGATGGCGGCGGCGGATTGCGCGGCGATCGCGGGAGGCGCAGCCGGCGCACAGCTCATGGAGACTGCCGGGCGCGCCGTCGCCGAGATCGTACTCGAGCGCTGGTCGCCGCGGCCGGTGACAGTGCTCTGCGGGCCCGGCAACAATGGCGGCGACGGCTTCGTCGCGGCGCGCCACCTGGCCGCTGCCGGCTGGCCGGTGCGGCTCGGGCTCCTCGGCGAGCCAGGCGCGCTCGGCGGCGATGCCGCGCACCACGCATCGCTCTGGCGCGGCTCCGTCGAGAAGCTCGACCCGGTGCTGCTCGACGGCGCCGGCATTGTCATCGACGCGATCTTCGGCGCCGGGCTCTCGCGCGATGTCGACGGGGCGGCGCGCGCGGCGATCGAAGCAATGGCCAGCGCCGGATTGCCGATCATCGCAATCGACGTGCCGAGCGGGCTCGATGGCGCCACCGGCACCGTGCGTGGCGCCGCCGCGCCGGCGACCGTGACGGTGACCTTCTTCCGCAAGAAGCCGGGACATCTGCTGTTGCCCGGACGCGCGCTCTGCGGTGAGCTGGTGCTGGTCGATATCGGCATCCCGGCGCAGGTGCTGGCGGCGATCGCGCCCAAGACACATGAGAACGGTCCTGCGCTGTGGCTCGAGGCCTTTCCCTGGCCGCGGCTCGACGGCCACAAATATGCGCGCGGACATGCGCTGATTGCCGGCGGCGCAGTGATGACCGGAGCGGCGCGGCTCGCCGCGCGCGCAGCGCAGCGCATCGGCGCAGGGCTCGTCACCCTCGCCGCGCCGAGTGCCGCCTGGCCGGTCTATGCGGCGGCACTCGCCAGTGTCATCGTGCGGCCGGTCGCCGATGGTGCGGCTTTCGCCGAGCTGCTGGCCGATGAGCGGCGGAACGCCATCCTGCTCGGGCCGGGGGCTGGCGTCGAGGCGACGACGCGGACGGCGGTGCTCGCCGCGCTGGCAACGCGTCGCGCAGTGGTGCTCGATGCCGATGCGATCACCGTCTTTGCCGATGATCCGGCGACGCTCTTCGCGGCCATCGCCGGCCCCACGGTGCTGACGCCGCATGAAGGCGAATTCCGCCGCCTCTTCGCCGCGCCAGGCGACAAGCTTGCGCGGGCCCAAGCGGCGGCCGGTCAGAGCGGTGCGGTGGTGCTGCTCAAAGGCGCCGATACGGTGATTGCCGCCCCCGACGGGCGCGCGGTCATCAACGCTAACGCGCCGCCCGATCTTGCCACCGCCGGCAGCGGCGATGTGCTGAGCGGGCTGGTCACCGGTCTTCTCGCCCAGGGGCTCGATGCGTTCCGCGCCGCTTCGGCAGCTTGCTGGCTGCATGGCGATGCCGCCGAGCGCTTCGGACCCGGGCTCATCGCGGAAGACATCGTCGAAACTCTGCCGGCTTCGCTGCGTGCGCTCAAAAGTCGGTGAAGGCGAGCGGCGAAGCGGCCCGCGCAACTGCGCGCGGGCTTGCCAGAGAGCGGTGCGCGCGGTATCGCATTGCCCATGAGCGAACGCACCAGCTTTCTTGATACTGTCGTCGACCGCACGCTTGGGAATCTACGCTCGCTGCGCACCGCCTGGCGCGACATCGCCCAGCAAGCGCGCGGCGTGCTCAGCGGCGCGCCGCGACCAGAGCTGTCGCGGGACGACGCCGAGCGGCTGCGCGCCCAGTTGAGCGATTGCCTGGAGGCGCGCGGCGGCGCCGTCTCGGGCCGTGCCCGCGCTGCCGATCTCGGACGGACGTATCTGGCGCTCAACGGCACGGGGCGCGAGCGCTTCCTGACGCTGCTGGCGGAGGAGTTCGATATCGATCACCTCGCGGTCGCGGCACTCGGCGAGCGGTTGGTGCGCGCGGCGGATGACGGCGAGCGGCGCAAGATCGAACGCGAGTTGCGCGCCGCGCTGGAGCCGCCGCGCATCAAGCTGCTCACTCAGTTCAATGCACTGCCCGAAGGGGTCAAGTTCCTGGTCGATATGCGCGCGGAGCTAATTCGCCTCGGCGCACGCGATCCCGTGTTGGCGGCGCTCGAGCGCGACCTCAAGATGCTGCTGGCGAGCTGGTTCGATGTGGGCTTCCTCGAGCTCACACGGATCACCTGGGACGCGCCGGCGGCGCTCCTCGAAAAGCTCATCGTATACGAAGCGGTGCACGAGATCCGGAGTTGGAGCGACCTCAAGAACCGGCTGGAAGCCGACCGCCGATGCTTCGCCTATTTCCATCCGCGCATGCCGGAAGAGCCGCTGATCTTCGTCGAGGTGGCGCTGGTGCAGGGCATGGCGGCGAACGTCCAAGCACTGCTCGACGAAACTGCGCCGGTGGGCGACCCCGCCGCCGCGGATACCGCGATCTTCTATTCGATCTCCAACTGTCAGCGCGGGCTCGCTGGCATCAGCCTCGGTGATTTCCTGATCAAGCGCGTCGTCGACAGCCTCGCGGCGGAGCTGCCGCACCTGAAGACCTACGCGACGCTGTCGCCCATTCCGGGCTTTTGCGCCTGGCTCGACGAGCGCATCCGGCAAGAGGGCGAGACGCTGCTCAGCGCGACCGAGCGCAAATCGATGCAGCAGGTTCTGCCGCCCGAGCTTGCCGCGCTTGGCATCGGCGACCTGCTGTCGCGCCCGCGCTGGCATGCCGAGGAGCCGATGGCGCAAGCCCTCAAGGCGCCGCTGCTCCGGCTCGCCTCACGCTATCTGCTGACCGAGAAGACACCCCGCGGGCGGGCACTCGATCCGGTGGCGCATTTCCATTTGACCAATGGCGCGCGCATGGAGCGGCTCAACTGGCTGGCCGATCTCTCTGCCAAAGGGATGCAGCAATCGGCCGGCATCATGATCAACTACCTTTACCGGCTGGCCGATATCGAGGCCAACCACGAGGCCTATACGGGAGAGGGGCAGGTGGCGGCCTCGCAGGGGCTGCAGCGACTCGCCAAAGGGTGATTTTCCCTGTGGCATCTGCGATTCGTCGGAAATTCCTGCCAGGAAAAGATAAAATGCCCTGCGAAAGGCCTTTTTTTTGTTCTTGATTAACTTTTGGGGGTTAGCGTCATCATCGTTGCAACTCAGTTTCGCCGCAGGGCAGCAGCGATGTCGATCTTCAACATCTGGGTCAAGACCGAAGCGACCCCGGCCACCGTCGAACCCGGCAACCGGTTCTGCCGGCGCCGCCGCGACCACGTGACCGAAACCGCCACCGTCCTTGAGCTTCGCCCCGACCCCTTCGGCATCCCGCACGTCCATTTCACCCTTGCCTTCGAGCAGCCCTCGCAGGGGTCGGTCTATGAGGGCCTGAGGGTGCTGGCGTTGCGCACCTTCGTCGACGCCTATCCCGAGCGCGTCGCCTAGCTTGCTTGGCGTGGTGGGGTTCTCTGCCGCCGGGTTACTCTTTATACTGCCGGTCCTAGCCTTGGCCCCTTCAGGAGCCCGCTATGGCCGCGCCCGCGTCGCCGGCAGCCGTCCCGTCTAAGGTTTTATCCGCGCCGCTCGCTAAGGCCGACCGGCTAGGTTTGCTCCAGGCGCTTGAGCGTAAGGTGCTGTGGCTCTCCTCCTGGATGATCCACAACGCCAACCATCTGCGCCCGAGCCGCGACGGCCTCAAGGTCGGCGGTCATCAGGCGTCGAGCGCTTCCTGCGTCACCCTGCTGACCGCCCTCTACCTGGACGTTCTCCGGTCGGTCGATCGCGTAGCGGTGAAGCCGCATGCGAGCCCTGTCTATCACGCGCTCGCCTATCTACTGGGCCGGCAATCGCAGGAGAAGCTGCAGAGCTTCCGCGCTCTTGGCGGCGCCCAGTCCTACCCGTCACGGACCAAGGATGGCGACGATGTCGATTTCTCGACCGGCTCGGTCGGGCTCGGCGTCGCCATGACCAGCTTCGCGGCCCTGGTGCAGGATTATGCGCGGCTGAAGGGAATGCAGCCCGAGGAGCGGCCGGCCGGGCGGATGGTGGCGGTGGTCGGCGATGCCGAACTCGACGAGGGCAATGTCTTCGAAGCGATGCTCGAAGGCTGGAAGCACGACGTGCGAAATCTCTGGTGGGTCATCGACTATAATCGCCAGAGCCTCGACGCGGTGGTGAGCGACCGTCTCTTCAACCGCATCGATTCGCTGTTCAGCGCCATGGGCTGGCGCGTCGTCACGCTGAAATACGGCAAGAAGCTCGAGGCCGCCTTCGCCGGCGCGGATGGCGCGGCGCTGCGCGACTGGATCGATGCCTGCCCCAACTCGCTCTACTCGGCGCTCGTCTTCAAAGGGGGCGAGGGCTGGCGCAAGCACCTCGAAGGCGATTTGGGTCATCTCCCCGGCATCCGCGGCTTTCTTGGCGCGCATGACGATCAGAGCCTGCATGCGGTGATGACGAACCTGGCCGGGCACGACATGGAGACCGTGCTCGAAGCGTTTCACGCCGTCGACGACGATCTCCCGACGTGCTTCATCGCCTACACGATCAAGGGCTTCGGCCTGCCGTTCGCTGGCCACAAGGACAACCATGCCGGCCTTATGAACGAGGCGCAGATGGCCGGATTCCAGCGCGCGATGGGCGTGCCCGAAGGACAGGAATGGGCGCGCTTCGCCGGGCTAGACCTGCCGGAGGAGCTGCTCGAAGCATTCCTCGCCGCCGTGCCCTTCGCCGCGAGCGGCGAGCGGCGCCTCGTCGCGCCGGTGGTGCCAGTGCCGGACACGCTGCCGCTGCCGCAGGGGGCGCGGATGTCGACGCAGGAAGGCTTCGGCCGCATCCTCAACGATCTCGCGGGCGGCGACAGCGAGTTGGCGCGACACATCGTCACCTGCTCGCCCGACGTCACCGTCTCGACCAATCTCGGCGGCTGGGTCAACCGGCGCGGCGTCTTCGACCGGCGTGAGCGCGCCGATGTCTTCCGCGACGAGAAGGTGATCTCGGCGCAGCGTTGGCAGATGTCGCCGCAAGGACAGCATGTCGAGCTCGGCATCGCCGAGCACAATCTCTTCCTGCTCCTCGCCGCGCTCGGCCTCTCGGCGCCGCTCTTCGGGGCGCGGCTGCTGCCGGTCGGCACACTCTATGATCCGTTCATCAATCGCGGCCTGGACGCCCTCAATTACGCCTGTTATCAGGATGCGCGCTTCATGGTGGTGGCGACCCCTTCGGGTATCACGCTGGCCCCGGAAGGCGGTGCGCACCAGTCGATAGGCACGCCCCTGGTGGGCTTGGCGCTGCCTGGCCTCGCCTGCTTCGAGCCCGCCTTCGTCGACGAGCTCGCCGTGCTGCTGCGCTGGGGCTTCGGCCACCTGCAGGCCGAGGCAGGCGGCTCGGTCTATCTGCGGCTCTCGACGCGACCGCTGGAGCAGCCGCAGCGCGAGATCGCGCCGGTTGCCGACGAGATCGTCGCGGGCGGTTACTGGTTGAAACCGCCGGCGCCCGGTGCGGAGCTCGCGATCTGCTACGCCGGAGCGGTTGCCCCCGAGGCGCTCGCCGCGCATGCGGCGCTGCTCGAGGACATCCCGGGAGCCGGGCTCCTCGCGATCACCTCCGCCGACCGCCTTCATGCCGACTGGCTCACCGGCCTGCGCGAGGGCGGGGGGAGCCACGTCGTGCGCCTGCTGGCGCCGCTCGCGCCGGACGCTGCCCTCGTCACCGTCATCGACGGGCATCCTGCGACACTGTCCTGGCTTGGCGGCGTGGCGCGCCATCGCATCCATCCCCTGGGCGTCGAGACCTTTGGCCAGTCGGGCGATATCCCGGACCTCTACCGCGTCTACGGCCTCGACGCCGACGCGATCCTCGATGCCGCTGCGCGCGCCTGCCTGGAGCGCAGCGGGGGCCGGGCCTAGCGACGCCGGAGCGGCCCTCTGCGCGGGTCGAGCGGCTATTCCATTCCCCGCGCGCTGTGCTATGAACCCCGCTCCGCGGCGGGCGGGCGTGGCGGAACTGGCAGACGCAGTCGGTTTAGGTCCGACCGCCGAAAGGCTTGGGGGTTCAAATCCCTCCGCCCGCACCAGCCCAGGCGTTTCAACAGGCTTCGAGCATCATGCAGATCACCGAAACCAGCACCGACGGCCTGAAGCACGAATTCAAGGTCACCGTCGACGCCGACGATATCAAGCAGCGGATAGAAGGGCGGCTGCGCGAGATCGGACAGCAGGTGAAACTGCCGGGCTTCCGTCCGGGCAAGGTGCCGCTCAACGTGCTGCGCCAGCGCTATGGCACCTCGGTCATGGGCGAGGTACTGGAGCGCGCGGTGAGCGATACCTCGAACGCAGCGATGCAGGAGCACAAGCTGCGTCCCGCACTGCAGCCCAAGGTCGAGATCGTCTCATTCAACGAGGGCAAGGATCTCGAATACAAGCTCGCGGTCGAAGTGCTGCCCGAATTCGCGCCGATGAACTTCGCCGAGCTGAAGCTGGAGCGGCTGCGGCCCGAGGTGCCGGATGCCGACATCGACAAGGCGCTGGAGCGCATCGCCCAGCAGCAGCGCAAGAACGAGCCGGTCGATCGCGAAGCCGCCAAGGGCGATATTGTCGTCATCGATTTCGTCGGCTCGATCGATGGCAACGAATTTCCCGGCGGGAGCGCCAAGGGGCACCGCCTGGAGCTCGGCTCGGGCCAGTTCATCCCCGGCTTCGAGGAGCAGCTCATCGGCGCCAAGGCGGGCGAGCATCGCGCCGTTAAAGTGACCTTCCCGGCCGATTACGGCGCTGCCGACCTCGCCGGCAAGGAGGCGTCCTTTGCCGTGGACGTCAACGAAGTGCGCGAGATGAAGCCGCAGCCGATCGACGAATCGCTCGCGGAGGCGGTCGGCATGGAGAACCTCCAGGCGCTGCGCGATGCGGTGCGCCAGCAGATGGAGCGCGATTACGGCAGCCTCGCGCATCAGCGGCTGAAGCGACGGCTCCTTGACCGCCTGGCCGAGCGTCACCATTTCCCCGTACCGCAAGGCATGGTCGATCTCGAGCTCGATGTCATCTGGAAGCAGTTCGAGGCGGAGCGCGAGCGCGCCAAGCAGCAGGGCGTCGCCCAGCCGGACGAGGGCAAGAGCGACGATGAGATCAAGGCGGAGTACCGCGCCATCGCCGAGCGGCGGGTGCGGTTGGGACTGCTCCTTTCCGAGGTGGGGCGCAGCAACAATATTCAGGTGGCCCAGGAGGAACTCAATCGCGCCCTCATGGAGGAGGCGCGGCGCTATCCCGGCCAGGAGCGCCAGGTCATTGAATACTATCGCAACCAACCGGGGGCGCTCGACAATCTGCGCGCCCCCATTTTCGAGAACAAGGTGATCGACTACATCCTCGAAATTGCGGAAGTCAGCGACCGGCCGATCAGCATCGCCGACCTGATGCAGGATGACGAGGACGAGGAGAAGGTGGAGGGCGCGGCGGCTGAGGCCTAGCGCCGTAGGACCGACTGAACAGGCCGGCGACCCGCACGGTGCAAAGCAGCGCGGGCCGACAGCAGATCCAAGGGTGAGAAGCGATGGAGCGGAGTCCGAGCGAAATCTACATGAACACGCTGGTGCCGATGGTGGTCGAGCAGACCAATCGCGGCGAGCGCGCCTATGACATCTATTCGCGGCTGCTGAAGGAACGGATCATTTTCCTCGTCGGGCCCGTCCATGATGCGGTCTCGAGCCTGATCTGCGCCCAGCTGCTGTTCCTCGAATCGGAGAATCCAAACAAGGACATCGCCTTTTACATCAATTCTCCAGGTGGGGTGGTGACGTCCGGCCTGGCGATCTACGACACGATGCAGTACATCCGCCCGCCGGTTGCCACCGTCTGCGTGGGTATGGCCGCCTCGATGGGCTCGCTGCTGCTCGCCGCTGGGGCGAAAGCCAAGCGGGTGTCGCTGCCCAATTCGAGCATCATGGTCCATCAGCCCTCCGGCGGCTTCCAGGGTCAGGCCTCGGACATCGAGATCCATGCCCGGGAAATCCTGCGGACGCGGGCGAGGCTCAACGAGATTTATATGAAGCATACCGGGCAGACCCTCGACGCGGTCTCCACCGCGCTTGAGCGCGACCGGTTCATGTCGCCCGAGGAAGCCAAGCAGTTCGGCCTCATCGACGAGGTTATGGTGAGCCGTCCAGCCCGGGAGGATGAGAACAAGACGCGGACATGACCCCGTGGGCGTGGCCTTCCTGCCACGCAGGTGGGTGTTGTTGTTGCCGAATCGTACCCTATCTTTAACTAGTTATTGATCGCCCGGCGGCTAGTATTGTTGAATTATAGGGGCGTCCGGCGGGTCCGCCCCGCCGCCGCCCGGGGTGCCGAGCGATGGTGTGGCGCCGAGTTGGCGATCGGTTGGTGACGGAGTGCCCATGAGCAAGGCCACTGGCGGCGACGCAAAGAATACCCTCTACTGCTCCTTCTGCGGAAAGAGCCAGCATGAGGTGCGCAAGCTCATTGCCGGGCCGACCGTGTTCATCTGCGACGAGTGCGTCGAACTCTGCATGGACATCATCCGTGAGGAGCACAAGACGACTCT
>Ga0134125_10010705_pt1 | contig 10290 bp, 5 predicted proteins | sample KB31751_FD_96464 | JGI IMG/M metagenome (GOLD analysis project Ga0134125, IMG submission 96464) | Terrestrial soil microbial communities with excess Nitrogen fertilizer from Kellogg Biological Station, Michigan, USA - KB3-175-1 | ecosystem: Environmental > Terrestrial > Soil > Unclassified ... | reverse complement strand
AATAGTTCAGCGCCACCCACTCAAGAAAATGCTCGAGCGAGAAGCCCTGCCGGGTCCACCTCTTGATCGCATCAGTCGCCTCTTCTCGCGCCAAGAACGGCTGGTGCGACGCTAGGCGGACGTCTCACGATCCTACACATCTTGCGCTGGGATCTTGGCCGTGATCCTCTGCGGCGGTGCCCGCAAGCGTGCTGCAGCATTGGTCCCCGCGATCTCCGACGAGTTGTGTGATGCCGAGCTCGGCGATGAGCGACTGAATCGTCTCGGATTGCTTGCCGACGCCCTCGGCGAGCGTCCAGGCGCGAGTTTTCCGAAAGCGCTCGACGACGCGGAGCTCGAGGCAGCGTATCGCTTCTTCGGTAAACCGCGAGGGTGCTGAGGTCTATTGCGAGAAGGTCCGACGCGGGGGTATTTGGACCAACGTCGCTCCTTCGGTTCTGACAGAGACCAAGAAGGCCATGTTCGACGGATGCTCCGCGATGTTCATGTGGGACTGGAAATGACCACCATGACACGCCATCCCATCGTCGAGGAAAGCTGGAACCTCTCGATGGAGCTGATTGAAGACATTCACATATCCGGTGGCTGATGGCGACTGGGTCTTCCCCAGTCGCACGCGTACGCTCAAGCAGACCTCGTCACTCGTGAACGCGATCAAGTCCAGCAGGAAGGAGGCTGGGGTGGATGCGCGCGTCACTCCCCACGTGATGCGTTACGCGTTCTCCGATCTGCTTCGCACTGCGGATGTTGATCCGGTGGTGCGGCGCGCGCTCGTGGGTCACGTGACGGAGGAGATGCAAGAGCACTACAGCACCGTCTCCGTCGACGAGAAGCGCGAGGCGATGAAGAAGGTGGCGACGAAGCTCGCGGAGGTCCGTCAAGCCTCTGAGGGTGAAAAGAAGGGTGATGATCGGGGTTATACGAACGAGAAGCAGGAAGCGGCGTGATGCGAAGCGGGATCAGGAAGCGTCTTTTTCAGTGCCTTACTTAGTCGGGGCGAGAGGATTCGAACCTCCGACATCCTGGTCCCAAACGAACGACACGCCACAATTCGCCGTCGACGACAAAAAGAAGTCGACAACATAGCGTCCGACACCGTCTGGGGCCGTCTCCGCGCGCCAGGCGCGAGTGGTGATCCCAGTGGTGACGGCATTATTCGTGTAGTCGGCTCTTCGGCGTTGCCATTGTTCCGCTTTGATGGCGTCCGCCCCCCCTCGACTAAAGCCGTCGTAGAGCGAGCTATTCGAGGAGAAAGCGGGACAGCAGCTGCTCCAGGTTCGAATCGGACGCAACATCTGCCGCCAAGATCTCAACCGCCGCTCTTGCCAGCCTCGCCATGAAATTGCGGCTCGAGCCGACCATACCGCACGCTGCTTGCGATACACGGAGCGTACCCGGGCCGATCCGACCGGCTGCCGTTTCTTCGATGGCACCCAGAATCGCGTCTCCGTATTCCGGACGAAGCCCGACGCTCGCTTGCTCGCTGCTCGCGACGAGCGGGCTGTGCCACTCGCTGCCTGAGGCCGAGATGGGAAGCTCGACGAGCAGCTCTTGCCCGCCGCCAACGCTCGTGATCCCCAGCAGGCCATATTCGGTTCGGGCACCTCGGGGGATGGCGGCCTCGATACAGACGCTTTTTCGACGCGGAGGAACATGGCCAGGTCGGATTTGCCGACATAACACCGCGTCTGCGGGCGCGGCCGCTTCGGCCGGCTCATCCAGCCAGACTCGCGCGCTCCCAAAGCGGCCGACGCGGACAGTTCTCATTTGATGCCCCAGAACACGCGCCATACATTGGCGAACTGATCAGGAAACCTCGCGATTACATCGGGATGATAGACGCTGAACTGCGAGACGTTGTACTTGAGCAGCGCCGCCGCGTGTGCCACGTCGTAGATCATCCCCTTGCGCATCATCGTCGCTTCCGCGACCTCGTGCATATAGAAGCTAGCGTCCGCACCGGTGATCTTGATCCCATTTTCGAGGGCATTCTCTAAGCGCTCGATCATCGCCGTGTTCTCCTCCACGGGACCAAACTGCGTGAGATGAGACTCTACGATTGTGAGCCCTTTTTGCGAAACGTTGATTGACAGATCGGCGAACTTGCCGAGCCCGGCACCTCCTTGGACGCCTTCCATGAACGCACCCGTGCCACGGCTCGCGAGCGTGAAATCTTCGGCGGCGAACGTGAGGCTTTCGGCTTCCTCCAGAGCCAGCACGCCATCCGCCGGCAAGCCGATGAAGGGCATGGCTGCCAACGGCCGGATCAGGTTGTCGTTGAGCCCCGACCACTCGAGAAAATCGTGAGTCATCGCCAATGGACCGAACGGACCAATGTAGCGGAGTTGATCGCGGACGCGAGTCAGCGCGCGATAGACCTCGGCGTCAGCTTGTTGTTTGGCGGTCAGTGTCGGCGCCGCAGAAGGCGGAGCGGCGGACGGCGGGAGACCGACCGTAGGCACGGCCACCGGTACTATCTGATGCGAGGTCCCCGGGCCGTGGGGCTGAGGATGGTTCAGTGTCGCGTATGTCGTGCCGCCCGGGCCATTCGAGTGATTCGATGATCCTTCGGCGATGCCGATGATCCAACCGAGCAATCCGCCAAAGACACCGCCGAGGATCGAGCCATCCGAGCCGTAGTCGGTGTCGTCGAGCCCGAGCGGATCGCGCCGATTGAGCGGACGGCTTCCGGTGAACGCGTACAGGCTCGGCTCCGCGGCGATGCCGAGCGGATCGGGCGACAGGAAGCGTCCCCACTTCGGCGAGTACTGCCGCGCGCGCATCGAGTAGGTGGCGGTCAGCGGATCGTAGAGCTGCCCCTGGAAGAGGAAGCGATTGCCGATGTACGAGGTCGAGCGCGCGTTGCCGTTTGCATCGGTGATGCTAACGTCGCCGTATACTGAGTAGGAATAGCCCTCGAGGAGCGTGCCGCTGCCGTCGGTGACGGCGAGAACCGACTGATCCGGCCCGGCGTGGTAGTAGCGCGCCGCACCCGCGCCGGCGCCGTCGACCGACGCCACGTGGGAGTCGATGTCGTCGCCCGGCACGTCGATCGTCAGGTTCGCCGGATCGCCATGCGCGATGATCTGATTGCCCGCCCACAAGAACACCGTCGACGTGCCGTCGGGGTGCGTCTCCGTGGTGCGGCGGTTTGCTGCGTCGTAGCTGATCTGATCGGCGTAGTTGCCATTAGCCGCCGTCAGCGGCACGCCCCAGAACGGCTCGAAGGTGAAGGCGATGGTGTCGCCGGCGACGCGCTGCAGGTTGTCCTGCGCGTCGATGGTGCTCGACACGCCGCCGACCGCCGTCAGCCGGCCGAGCGCGTCGACCGTCTGGTCGACGCTGACGGCGCCGTTCGCCGCCGATGCCGTCGAGCTCCAGTTCCCGTCGGGGTCGATGGCGAAGTAGCGCCAGCGCGATCCTGCCGACAAATAGGGCGCGATAGTGCTGTCGTCGATCTCGCCAGTCGGCAGCGTCAGCCCCGGCAGCTGCAGGTTCTCCGCGGTGACACGATCGTTGCCGTCGACCTGGTAGACGTCGGTCAGCAGCGGGCCGGAGCCGATCTTCCGCTGCCGCATGCGCGGAATCGAATCGGCGCCGAAGGCATCGGCCAGCGCAGCGACGAGCACGGTCGACGGCGGCGCGCACCAGAAGCTGTTGGGCGGACAACTACCGCCGCCGCCACCCGTGCCGATGATTGACGAGGACGTGCGCGCCGCCGTCATGTTCGCTGCGGCAGCTGTACCCGACAAAGGACCCGTCACAGTCATTCGCGACTGACGCAGGCGGTTGTCGTAGCCGAAAGAGGTGTTCGTGCCGTTGCCGTAGACGAGTGAGCCTGGCCCGCCGATGCCGGAGGCGAAAGACCAGGTTGCCATGCGGCTGCCGTTGAAGTCGACCGACGTCAGCCGCTCCGCGATGTCGTGCGTATTGCTGAACGTCGCGACGAATGGGGTCAAGATCGGCGACGGGGGCGGGCAGGGCCCGCAAAAGCGGCCGTGGCAGCAGAGCCCCGGATTCGTCGCTGGCGGCGGCGGCATCAAGACCAAGTTGGCCGAGACGCTGGTGGTGACCGTTCGCCCCTGATTGGTGTACGAGCGCTGGACGTCGTAGCTCTCGCCGCCGTCGAGCAGCGAGTCGACCTTCTCGTCGGTGGTGCGGCCCAGCGAGTCGTACGCGTAGCTGACCGTGTCGCGCGTCGGGTGGCCGGCGTCGGCCATGGTCGCGATCTGTGTCAGCTCGCCGAGCGGCCCGTAGAGCGAGGAGCGCCGCTCCACCAGCGGCGTCGCCGGGCCGATGATGCGATCGCTCGCCGGGCAATCGGCGTCGTAGAGATACGCCGGATGCAGCTCCGTGTCGTAGCGGTAGCAATAATGACGGCTATTGCCGTCGACACTGCCGGACGGCTGCGCATAGCCGGCGAGATACGAGAACGTCGTGACGCGGTTGGTCGGGTCAGTCGTGCTCAGCGCCTGATCGAATCCACCGAGTACCCTCGACCACCCGTTGCCGTTGCCGTCGTGCTGCGCCTTCAGGCGGTCGTTGCCGTCCCAGTCGAACGTCTCGGTGATCTTTTGGCCGTTCAGGCTATCGTGCGTCTGCACGTGCAGACGTCCAAGCACGTCGAACGTCCGCAGCACGCCGCCGCTGCCGGTGTACTGCTCGTTCCACGGGCGGTTGTCGTCGTCGAACATGGCAGAGTAGAGAGTCTTGCCGTTCTCGTCGAGCACGCCGGTCGTGTTGTGGCGAGTATCGAACTGCACCGTCCGCACGAGCGGCGGCCCACTCGTCGTCTGTTGCGTGATGACGTCGTTGTCGAGGTTGTGAACGATGGTCGTCGTCGAGCCATCGGGAAGCTTCCGGCTGATGACGCGGCCGCGGCCGTCGAAGGTGGTCACCGTGACGGCGCCGCGGTCGGTCACCGTCAGCGTTCGGTTGAGATCGTCGTAGACCCTGGTGACGGTGTAGACCTCGCCGGTCTGGATCACCCAGCGGCGATCCGAGACGACGCGATCGGCGAGATCGTAGCCCAGCTCCTCCATCGCCAGGAGGCCTGGCGTCGTCATGGTCGGCTTGACGTAGGGAGCCGCCGGCAGCGCATGCCCCGCATCGAGCCGCGCGCGCCAGACAACGCGACCGCGCGTGTCGTAGCCGATCTGCTCGGCGGCGGCGTTGACGACGCTCGGATTGGGCGTGAGCGTTTGGATGACGCGGCCGAAGCCGTCGGTGGTGACGCCGCGCGCGATGTTGCCGACGGACGCATAGCTGAGAAAGCCGCCCGGCAGGTAGATCGCGACCCACTGCGGGACCTGGCCCGTGTCACCCGCCGGTTTGCCATGGCTGAGGCAGGGCCGCCGCCACGCCCCACTCGGCGCCGACGCCGGATAGCCCTTGGAGACGCCGACGATACGGCCGCCCGCGTCGTAGTCGTAGTGCCGCTCGTTGCCCTCGGGGAGTTCGATATCGGAGAGCCGGCCGTCGCCGGAATAGTTGTAGCAGGTGGTCTGCGTCGTCTCGCCGTTGGCGGTCGACTTCGGCGTGACCGTCATGCTCCACGGGTGCTGACTGCGATAGGTGTAGGTGGTCGTGCGTTGTGGCTCGTTGACGGCGTCGAGCGTGATGCCGTCGCCGTCGCGGGCGGTGAGATCGGTTTCGATCCAGGGCCAGCCCGACGCGGTGTGGTGGCGCACCCACAGCGGCCGGCCGTAGTCGTACGCGTACTGCATGGCGAAGCGACCGACCTCGCCTTCCTCGTGGACGCGGCCAGTGACGTCGTAGTTGGCGTAGCGGTGCTCGGGAATTGGCGCGTTCGCGTCGAGCGTGATGTGCGTCGGACCGCCCATCGACGAGTCGAGGTCGAAGTAGGTGTTGACCGTGCCGTCGGGCAGCGTCACCGTCGCCGGCGTCTCGCGAACGCCGAACGGCGCTGGATTTTCGTCGTACGAGTAGAGGGTGCGCTCCGGTGTCTGGCTGGCGTTGACGTCGTCGTCGACCCAGGCGATGCGCTCGTGCCCGTCGCGTTGATAGTGCGTATGCGAACGGATGCCGAGCACGTCCTTCCACTCGTCGACGAGCTGGTTGCCCGTATCGAACTTGTAGGCGGCGACGATCGGCGTCGCGCCGCCGGCGTAGCCCGTTGCCGGCAGCGATGAGGTCTGGATGACGTGGCCGGCATCGTCGTGCTCGAAGCAGCGGCGCACGCCGCTCGCTTCCTGGACGCCGGAGAGGAACCCGGTCACAGGATCGTAGTTGTAGTCGGTCGTCTCTTGAGCGAGCGCGTTCACCTCGCGCAGCAGGTTGAACGAGTGGTCGTAGTACTGCGTGCGCGTGATGCCGTGCATGTCGCGCACGACGACAGCGCTCGCTGGCACCTCGTAGCTGTTGCCGACGGGATAGCCGTACTCCCAGATGCCCGTGCCATCGAGGATCACGGTTTGGCCCGATTGCGGGCAGTAGAATGGCTGCGCGAATGATGCCTTCGGCGTCACGTATTGCGCATCGGGAGCGCTGTAGACAGCCGAGTAGTTGTTCGTGCCGGGCGCCGTGTAGATGGGCGCCTGTCCGGCTTCCACGTTGAGGTCGTGATACTCGAACGTGATGGAGTCGCCGCCCTCGTACTCCTGGCGGATGACCTTGTCGAACGAGACGTCCCACGGATCGACGCCGTAGACGTTGTGCACGACGGTGACGTTGTGCTCGTCGAGGACGTATTCGATGTTGTGCGACAGATCCGCGGGGCGTCCGAACGAATAGAACGAATATTGCCCCGCGCCGATCGGATCGGCGAAGACGCCGGTGCACTGATATCGCTTTTCACAGCCGGTCATGCAGTCGGGAACGAGGTTGTTGAACTGCATGCACAAAGGATCGGGCGTCGAGCTCTTCGCTGGGACGCACTGCAGGTTGGGCGGCAGCACGTTGGGCTGCCATTGGCACTTCACAGTGCTGCAAATCTGCGCCGCCTTCGTCGGGAAATCGAAGTTGGTGCAGGTCGACATGTAGTTGAGCGGATCGGGCGCCGAGCACAGCCGCTGGCAATAGGGCGCGATCCACTCGTTGGCGATGCAGTCGCTCGGGGAGACGGCGACGGAGACCCCCGACGACGCGTACTGGTAGTGCTCCGCGCCGGTGGCCTGTCCGTGATAGACGGCTTTGAGCTCGCCTTGGGTTTGATCGATGTCGAAGTAGGCGAGTGAATCGAACGGGCGGGCAGCGATCGTGCCGCACGTGGTGGAACCGAGTGTGATGCACTGCAGATAGCCGGCGGCAGAGTAGTTATATTGGATGGTTCGATTTCCGTCGAAGACTCTGTTGATGCGCATCGGCGGACCGTGCACCGCCAGGTCGGGCGACGCGTACGCGTTCGGAATGGCCTCCCAGGTGATCTCGATCTTGTTGCCGGCGACATCAGTGATGGACGAGAGATACCCGAGCGCGTCGAAGACGAGCGTATTGCCGTCGGCGTCGACCATTGTCCAGGTGCTGTAGTTGCCGTCGCCGTAGAAGTCCTGGCGCAGCGAGAGCCCGACGCCCGGCGGCCCCGCGTAGTTGACGGTCACGTGTCGCTTGGTGACGGGCTGCTCGGTGACGGAGCTGATGAACGTGAAATGAACCAGGTTCAATTCGCCGTCTTGATAATCAATGCCGCCATCGGCCGTATTCGCCGGCCAATACTGCTGTTCCGTATTGAACATCGGGCAATAGGGCACGAGCGCGTATCTGCCGACCGGATCAAAGACATCTCCGTCGGGTCTCGAGACTGCGCCAATCAGCCGCTTGTCGTAGCTGTGGTCCCAGCCGAATCCGAGGGCGCTACGAAAATCGGCGCGGCTGCGATAGGTGCGCTTGAACTCGAAGTGCGGGCCGAAGCCGGCGAACTGCGCGTCGGTGCGCTGCTCGTAGAATTCGCCGTCGCCGAGCACGGGATCGCCGCCGGCGGCGACGCCACGACGGCCGGGCGCATTCCCGGTGGGATGGATCCGTTGCTGGGTCACGAGCAACGGCGCTGGAGCCGACGGCATGTCCTGCATCGGCTGTCCGGGCGACATGCACGACGACGGTTGCACCGACCAACCGGCTTCCATCGCAGTCGCAGCGTCGACGGACGAAACACCGCAGCTCTGCGCATCGCCGCGTGACGGCAATGCGAGCATGGCGGTGAAGAGCAGTGCGACCGTGAACCGAGAAGAAGAACGCATCGCGCGCCGCGCAAGGCAACTCCCGCGCCACGCCTCCGTCGACGGTGTTGCGCGAGATCACACCGACGGCCGCTCCGTCGAGAAATGCGGCCACCAATGGCGCACCGCCGAATTGTCGAAGTTCGCGTGCTGATCAAACTTCAGCCACCGACTGACCAGGGTTGCTTCTAGCGAGTTTAATCAGTGCAGGCGGCAGTTGGCAGAACCAGCACGCTACTGCTTCTGCGTTCGCGATAGCGCGTCGACGCCATGCCGGTGTCGCGAGCGAACGCCCCGGACCGTTCGCGCGCGGTTCCCCGCGGCGCCGGCGTCCTCCCATCGTCAATCAGCCCCGGGGAACATGTCTGCGTCAACAACGCTGCCCAAACCCAACTTCCATCGCGCGAGAGCAAGTGAAAGCCCCTGCTCAACGACGACCGCGCGACGTTCTACCGTGTGACGCATCGGCGCGGACCGGGCAGCAAATCAGGTTTCACCAGACTGACGATGCGGCTCCCGTCACGCGTCGATGCGACATCTCGCCGCGCGCGAAGACGCGATCACCTGGCAACCACTCGTCTGCAAAGTGGCAACAAGTGGTGATACTGATCAACCCAACAAGCCGTCGGCGGAAACTCCCTCCGCGACTGGCGCGACGTGATTCCGAGTGCTTCAGTAGTCGGGGCGAGAGGATTCGAACCTCCGACATCCTGGTCCCAAACCATCTACAAGGCTCGTTCACCAGTGCACTTACCAGCGATTTCAACCCACTAACGTTTCGTCGCGTCGCACGCCGTCACCTGTCGTCACGACGAAAGTGGGAACTTCGGTGGGAACCGTCGCCGGGCACCTAGGTGCCGTTATGGGATTCCCTGACGATCGTCGTCGGTTCAAATCGGGGGCTCATCTTGCGGGCGATTTACTGCGCTCGCAGAGGACTTCGCTTCCTGAGCGTTCTTAGGTCCCCTCTTCTTCTTGCTCTGGTTGATCGCGTCTCGGATTGTCTTTTCCGTCTGTTCCTGAAACTCCCGATCGAGCCTGCTGTCCTCGTCGAAGTTCTCAGCGAACACGTCTTCCCAGACGGCTTCAAGGTTGCGAACCATTTCAGGATCGTCTTTTAGCCGGTTGCGGATCTCGTTGCGCTCTTCGCATTCCTTTTGCTTCTGCGTGTAACGCAAGAGCTCCGCCGCACCCTTCGCGTCCAGAAACCAGAATCGCGTCGGATGAGGATCGCAATCTTCCAACAGCACCTTCTCTGCTGAGGCGCTCGTAGCGAGAAGGAAGAAGCAGACGCCAACAGTCGCAACGACGATCCGCGTGAGACTTGGCACTGTGTTCTCCTCGCAGGCTTTGGAATCCGAGCAGCCTGGGATCATGTCTCTTCAGGCGCGCGAAGCACTACGCACTAGCGCGCCGCCGAGAATAACGAGGACTACGACAACACCCGATCCGCCACCGCACCTTCCAGCCCCGCACCCGGCATCGGCTCTTCCGACTCGCGCCGAGGCTGCAGCACGTACGCTCGCGTCAGGCTTAACCGGAATAGACACATGGAGCGGTATGTCGTCGGACGGCGGCAACTGCCATGCGACCTCACGCCTCATGCACCGTTCAAAATAATAAGGTTCGCCGGCAGAGGCATCCCAATATAATCCGTGAACCCTATCGCCGCGCCGTATCGGGCAGACCACGCTCTCTTCATCATGGGCGCTTGCGCCAATCAGTGAACGACGCGGCGCAGCCCATCGCGAGCGCGGGGCCTCGAGGGAAATGCTTTAGCGGTATTGCAGCTCGATCACCGCATCGCGTGCCGTCGAGATCTGAAATGTGCCGCGCGACCAATGCCGGTCGGCCTCCATGAATACGTCGACTTGATCACCCGGCTCCAACCGACGAACGTCAAGCTGCAACTCAGCTCGTCGCTGCTGCCATTACCGATATGACTGCCACAGGTCGTCGCATGGGTGGCCGCAGTCTATTACTCGCGGCATTGGGCGCTACAGCGGATGTGGCGCCGTCGGCGAAGTGAGCTAGATAGTCAGCTAGCGAGCACGACCGTTCATTTCCCGCAGCATTCTGGTTCAAGAACGGCTCAGGCCTTGCCCGGATACTT
>Ga0134125_10010704_pt1 | contig 10290 bp, 9 predicted proteins | sample KB31751_FD_96464 | JGI IMG/M metagenome (GOLD analysis project Ga0134125, IMG submission 96464) | Terrestrial soil microbial communities with excess Nitrogen fertilizer from Kellogg Biological Station, Michigan, USA - KB3-175-1 | ecosystem: Environmental > Terrestrial > Soil > Unclassified ... | reverse complement strand
TTGGTGGAGGCGCCGGGTACTGCCCCCGGGTCCGAATGGCTTATTACGAAGGCTATTTATCGCCATATCCGGTTTGCACCGGCCCTCAATATATAAGCCGGTCTGGCGGCAAAAAAAAGGTTCATGACTCGGGCATGATGGCGTGGGGATAAATGCGGCCCGCGCCCTTGACACCGCAGACTCAGTCGTTGCGCCTTATCTTCACGATCTCGCCGCTCAAGGCGTCGACCTTCATCTCGATCTTATGGCCCAGCTTCGCGGCCTTGGACCCCCCACATACCGTGGTCGAGCTCGATCTCCTTGATGGTGATGACGCCTTTGTCGAAGGCCATGTTGCGTACGTCATCGATGGTGAGATGCTGGGCGCCGGCAGCGGCGGGCAGGGCGGCGGCCGCCGAAAGGGCGAAAAGAACGATCCACAAGAATCGACGCATGATGGTGCACCCGTTCAAGATTGGGGATGATCGACGGCTCGCCCGAGCCTATATCGGGGGGAGAATCATGCCTAGCCCGGTCTCTCACCGAGGCTGAAAAGGATCAGGCTTTTGCGCCAATACCTCGACCTTCTTGCCGAGATTCGCGACACCGGCGTCCGCAAAGGGGACCGCACCGGAACCGGTGCCTTGAGCCTGTTCGGCCGGCAGATGCGCTTCGATCTAGCGCAGGGCTTTCCGCTCGTCACCACCAAGAAGCTGCATGTGAAATCGGTCATCCACGAGCTGCTCTGGTTCCTGCAAGGCTCGACCAATGTGCGCTATCTCAACGAGCATGGCGTGACCATTTGGGATGAGTGGGCGGACGAGAATGGCGATCTCGGCCCCGTCTACGGCCGGCAATGGCGCTCCTGGCCAACGCCCGACGGCCGCCAGATGGACCAGATGGCGCAGGTCGTCGAGCGCTTGAAGCGCGACCCTGAGTCTCGCCGCCACGTGGTATGCGCCTGGAACGTCGGCGAGCTCGACCAGATGGCGCTCCCGCCTTGCCACTGCCTGTTCCAATTCTACGTGGCGGAGGGCAAGCTCTCCTGCCAGCTCTACCAGCGCTCGGCGGATGTGTTCCTCGGCGTTCCCTTCAACATCGCCTCTTACGCGCTACTCACCATGATGATGGCGCAAGTGACGGGGCTCGCTCCCGGCGAGTTCGTCCATACCTTCGGCGACGTGCATCTCTATCTCAACCATCTCGACCAGGCCGACGAGCAGCTCCGGCGGAAGCCGCGTGCTTTGCCGCAGATTGAGCTCAATCCCGAGGTGAGCTCGCTGTTCGATTTCGTCTACGAGGACTTCAAGCTGATCCGCTACGACCCGCACCCGGCGATCCATGCCAGGGTCGCGGTGTGAGCGGCAACGCGACGGCTGCGGCGCGCGATCCCGTCATTGCCCTCGTCGTGGCCAGGGCAGAGAACGGCGCAATCGGCATTGGGGGCGACCTTCCCTGGCGGCTCTCCACCGATCTCAAGCAGTTCCGCAAAGTCACCCTCAGCAAGCCCGTCATCATGGGCCGCCGCACCTTCCAGTCGCTTCCCCGCGTCCTCGATCACCGGCTCAACATCGTGCTTTCGCGCGAGCCTGGCTTCGTGGCACCGGGCGCCATCGTGGCGGACAGCCTGGAGGAGGGGCTTGCGCATGCCCGCCGCGCCGCGAGGGAGGCAGGGGTCGACGAGATCATGGTGATCGGCGGCGATGACGTATTCCGCGCCGTCATGCCGCTGGCGAAGCGCATCTACCTCACCGAAGTGCACGCTCGGCCCAACGCCGACACCTGGTTCAAGGATTTCAACTTGCGCGACTGGCGCGAGATCTCGCGCGAAAGGCACGAGCCGGGCCCCAAAAACGAATACCCGTTCAGCTTCGTCCTCCTGGAACGGTCCTGAGCCCCCGTCTTAGGGCGCATTGCGCTTTCATTGCCAACTGCCATATAACCCCCAAGAACCCTGACGCATGGCTGCCATCTTCCTGCTGATGGTCGTGCGTTGACAGCGCTGACCCGCTTAAGCGGTCGAGCGCCATCCTTCAGCGACAACAGGATCCCCATTATGCCTTGGAGCAATCAGAGCGGCGGCGGCGGTTGGAAGGGCGGCCCAGGCGGCCCTTGGGGCCCGCGGCCCGGCGGCCCAAATCAACAGCCTGACCTTGAGGAAATTCTACGCAGAGGCCAGGACCGCATCAGGCAGGCCATCCCGAGCGGGCGCATGGGCGGTCCTTTTGCCGTGATGATCGCCGTGGCACTCGTGGCGCTGGTCGGCTTTTTCGGCTTCACCGTGCGCGTCAACCCTGAAGAGCTCGGCGTGGTGCTCCGGTTTGGCGAGTTCGTGCGCCTGCTTCCACCCGGCCTGAATTTCCGCTGGCCCTATCCGATCGAAGTGGTCGAGCTGCCCAAGGTCACCCGCGTCAATCGCATCGAGCTTGGCATGCGCGGCTCGGCGGAGAACCGCGAGACCGCGACCGCGGTCCGCGACGTCCCCGAAGAGAGCCTGATGCTCACCGGCGACGAGAATATCGTCGATGTCGACTTCGTGGTGTTCTGGCGCATCAGCGACGCGCCCAAATTCCTGTTCAACATCCAGGATCCCGAGATGACGGTCAAGGATGTCGCCGAAAGCGCCATGCGCGAGATCGTGGGCCAGAGCGATATCGAGCCTCTCCTCACCGAGGCGCGGGCCAAGACCGAGGCCGCGGTGCAGGCGCTGATGCAGAAGACGCTCGACTCTTATGGCGCCGGCGTGCAGGTGACCCAGGTCCAACTCCAGAAGGTCGATCCGCCAGCACAAGTGATCGACGCCTTCCGCGACGTGCAGGCGGCCCGCGCCGATCAGGAGCGGCTTCAGAACGAGGCGCAGGCTTATGCCAACCGCATCATCCCGGAAGCCAAGGGCGAGGCGGAGCGCATTCTGCAGGCGGCGCAAGGCTATCGCGACAAGGTGGTGGCCGAATCCAAGGGTGAGGCCGACCGCTTCATCAAGATCTATCAGCAATACAAGCTCGCGCCCGACGTGACCCGCCAGCGCATGTTCCTTGAGACCATGGAGCGCGTGCTCGGCGACACCGATAAGGTGATCGTGGACGAGAAGGCGGGGTCGGGCGTGGTGCCTTACCTGCCCTTGTCGGAATTCACCAAGAAGGCTCCGGCTCAGGCCCCGGCCGAGGACAGCCAGCAATGAACAGAACCGCTCTCACCACCGCCCTCATCATCCTCGGCATCGCCGCGGTCATGGCCTATCTGACGCTGTTCACGGTCGACCAGACCCAGCAGGCGATCGTGCTCGAATTCGGCAAGCCGAAGCGCGAGATCAAGGACCCAGGGCTGCACTACAAAGTCCCCTTCATCCAAAACGTCGAATATTTCGACAAGCGCATTCTCGACATCGATACTGCCTCGCAAGAGGTCATTGCCTCCGATCAGAAGCGGCTCGTCGTGGATGCCTTTGCGCGCTACCGCATCACCGACCCTCTGATGTTCTTCCAAAGCGTGCGCGACGAGACCATCGCCAATTCGCGCATTGGCGCCATTCTTGAAGCCTCGCTCAGGCGCGTGCTCGGCAGCGCGAGCTTCCAGACGGTGGTGCGTGACAAGCGCGAGGATCTGATGCGCACCATTCTGAGCCAGGTCAATCAGGAAGCGAGCGGGTTTGGAGTTCAGATCGTCGACGTCCGCATCAAGCGCGTCGACCTGCCCGAAGCCAACATGCAGGCGATCTATCGGCGCATGCAGACCGAACGGCAGAGACAAGCGGCGGAGTTCCGCGCCGAAGGCGAGGGGGCCGCGCGCCGCATCCGCGCTACGGCCGACCGCCAGGTCACCGTGATCAAGGCCGACGCCACCGGCGAGTCAGAGCGCATCAGAGGCGACGGCGACGCCCAGAGGAACCGCATCTATGCGGAGGCCTACAACCAGGATCCCGAGTTCTTCGGCTTCTACCGATCCATGCAGGCCTATGAAAAGGGCCTGCAAGCCGGCGACACGCGGCTGCTGTTGACCCCAGACTCAGAATTCTTCAAATATTTCAATGATGCGTCTGGCAAAACGCCGCCTCCCGCCAAGGCGGGTGAGCATCCCACGTCGCCGACCGGCACCAAGCCAGCGCCTGAGGCGGCGATGCCACCGCCGGCAGAGCCAGAGCCGCGCGCCGCGGCCTCCGGGGAGCCGAACGCACCGACTCCGCCGCCGCAATAGGCCGCTCGCGCCGGCATCATGAGCGATCTTGTCGTTGCCATCGGCCTCGTTCTCGTGATCGAAGGGCTGTTGTGGTCGCTCTTTCCCGGTGTCGGACGAAGGCTGCTGGCGGTCACCGCCGGCACATCGGAATCGTCTCTGCGCATGGCGGGCGCTGTGGCCGTTGCACTTGGCGTGGCCGTCGTCTGGCTCGTGCGCGGCTAGGCTATGCCTCGGCGCGCGCGACTCTCCTCAAAGCCTCGACGATTTGCGCTACCATGACAGCCGTGCATTTAAGTGATTGGGAGCAGTTGAGATGAGCGGGTGGACGCGCGGCGCTTCGGCAGAGAGGTGGGCATTCATGCCCTCCGGCCTGAAGGCAGCCGCGCTCGCGCTCCTCTTTGCCGCCCTGCCGCTCCTCGCCACTGCGAGCTTGGCGCGTGGACCTGAATCGGTGGCCGGCGTCGCCGAAGGCCTCCAGGACACCGTGGTCAACATCTCCACCACCCAGACGCTCAAGGGCAGCGCCGAGAAGAACGAACCGCCAGGCCCCGGACCGAAAGGCTCGCCTTTCGAAGAGTTCTTCAACGACTTCTTTGACGAGCAGGACAAGGAAGGCCTGCCCCGCAAGGTGAGCTCGCTCGGCTCAGGCTTTGTCGTCGACCCCTCCGGGCTGATCGTGACCAACAATCATGTCATCGAAGGCGCGGATGAGATCATCGTCAATTTCACTGACGGCTCCAAACTGAAGGTGACCAAGATCCTCGGTCACGATCCGAAGACCGACCTCGCGCTGCTCAAGGTCGAGCCGAAACAGCCGCTGAAGGCCGCGAAGTTCGGGGACTCCGCCAAGATGCGGGTGGGCGATTGGGTCATGGCCATCGGCAACCCTTTCGGCCTTGGCGGCACCGTCACCGTTGGCATCATCTCGGCCACCAAGCGCGACATCAACTCTGGCCCCTACGACGATTTCCTCCAGACCGACGCCGCCATCAACCGCGGCAATTCCGGCGGGCCGCTGTTCAACATGGACGGAGAGGTCATCGGCGTGAACACCGCCATCATCTCGCCGACCGGGGGCTCGATCGGCATCGGCTTCGCCGTGCCGTCGAACAGCGCGGTGCAGGTCGTCGATCAGTTGAAGGAATACGGCGAAACCCGCCGGGGCTGGCTCGGCGTGCATGTGCAGAACGTGACCGGCGAAATCGCCGCGAGCATGGGGTTGCAGGAGCCGGTGGGAGCGCTCGTTGCCAGCGTCGCACCTGGGGGCCCAGCCGATGTTGCCGGACTGAAGCCGAGCGACATCATCCTCAAATTTGACGGCCAGCCGGTCGAGACCATGCGCAGCTTGCCGAAGGCGGTCGCCTCAACGCCCATCGGCAAACCCGTCGACATCGAGGTCCAGCGTGCCGGCGAAGTGCTCCATTTGACCGTGACGGTGGGCAGGCTTCCCGAGGAGGCCGAGAAGGCTGAAGTCGAGGCCGAACCAAGCCCGGATACCGACGAGCCGGAGGAGGAGCCCGATCATGAAGAGTTGCTCGGCCTCTCGATCGCCCCGCTTACCGAAGAGCTGCGCAACCAATTCCACATCGGCAAGACCGTCGAAGGCGTGGTCATCACCAAAGTCGACGCGAACAGCCCGGCGGCGCAGAAGGACGTGAAGCCGGGCGATGTCATCGTCGAGGTCACCCAGGAACGGGTGAACGATCCTGGCGAAGTCGCGGCCAGGGTCGCGGCGGTGCGGAAGTCGGGCCGAAAGTCGGTGCTGTTGCTGATTTCCGACGCCAAGGGTGGGCTGCGCTTCGTGGCCGTGCCCGTCGCCTGACGCGACAGGCTCCTCCCGTGCCGGTCAAGGCCGTCCTGATCGCAGGCCCGACGGCGAGCGGCAAATCCGGTGTCGCCCTCGAGCTTGCCTGCCGTCTCGGCGGCACCGTCATCAATGCCGATTCCATGCAAGTCTATCGCGAGCTCCGCGTGCTCACGGCGCGGCCGAGTGAGAGCGAAGAGGCCCGCGCCCCCCATCGCCTGTATGGCACTATCTCCGCCGCCGAAGCTTGTTCCGTCGGACGCTGGCTCGATGACGTGGCCCAAGCCCTGGCGGAAGCGCAAGGGGAGGGGAGGTTGCCGATTCTGGTCGGCGGCACCGGGCTCTATTTCAAGGCTCTGACCGAGGGGCTCGCGCCGGTTCCCGAGATTCCCGCCGAGCTGCGGGCCTATTGGCGTGAGCAAGCCGCCAAGCTTAGCCGCGAAGACCTGCACCAAGAGCTTGCCGCGCGCGACCCGGCGATGGCAGCGAGGCTCAAGCCCGCCGATCCGCAACGCATCGTGCGCGCTCTAGAGGTGATCGACGCGACAGGTGTTTCGTTGGCCGAGTGGCAAGGAGGAAGCGCGGCCCCGCTGCTTTCGCCGAGCGAGGTTCTGCCGCTCGTCATTGCCCCGGAGCGCGAACCGCTTTACGCCGCGATCGACGCACGCTTCGATCGCATGATTGAAGAGGGCGCGATCGAAGAAGTGCGCGAGCTCCTCGATCTTGGGCTCGATCGTGGCCTTCCGGCCATGCGGGCGCACGGCGTGCGCGAATTGGCGGGGTATCTTTCCGGAGCCGTCAGCCGCGAAGACGCGGTGGCGAAGGCCAAGACCGAGAGCCGCCGCTACGCCAAGCGGCAGATGACCTGGGCCCGTCGCTTCATGTCCGATTGGCAGTGGTTTCCAGATGCCGAAGCTGCCATCGAGGCCGCGACCGAAGCGCTTACTACACGGTGACTTGAGTGCCGATCTCGACCACGCGGTCGGTGGGCAGCTGGAAATAGCTCGACGCATCGTCGGCGTTTTGCGCAAGAAAGACGAACATCTTGTCCTGCCACGTCGGCATGCCTGATCGCGGGTCAGGCCGCACCGCGCGGCGCGACAGGAAGAACGACGTGGACATGATGTCGAACGTCCAGCCGAGCTTCCGCGCGATGGCGAGCGCCTTGGGAATATTGGGCGTGTCCATGAAGCCGAAATGCAGGACGACGCGCATGAAGCTCTCGCCGACCGACTCGATCTCGACGCGGTCCTTGGCGGCGACCCTCGGCACGTTCTCGGTGATAATGGTGAGAATCACATTGCTCTCATGCAGCACCTTGTAGTGCTTTAGGCTGTGCAAAAGCGCGGTCGGCGCGCTGTCCGGCGTTGCGGTGAGGAACACGGCGGTGCCCGGCACCCGCGGCCGCGGCTTTTTCTCCAGCGACTCGATCAGGTCGCGGAGAGGCGTTTCCAACTTTCGTGTCTTGGCAGCGAGAATTCTCGCGCCACGCCGCCAGGTCAGCATGATCACGATGACGAAGCCTGCGATCAGAAGCGGTACCCAGCCGCCGTGGAACACTTTGAGCATGTTGGCGGTGAGGAAGGTGGTATCGATGAGAAAGAAGGGCACGATCAGCGCCGCCGCAGCCCAGAGCGGCCATTTCCACGCTCTCCAGATCACCACGAGGGCCATCATTGCCGTCACCACCATGGTGCCGCTGACGGCGATGCCATAGGCGGAGGCAAGCGCGCTTGACGATTGGAACTGCGCCACAAGGAAGAGCACACCGACCAGGAGCATGCCGTTGACCCGCGGAATGTAGATCTGGCCGGCCTGGGTCTCGGAGGTGCGCTGGATGTGCAGCCGCGGCAGGAGTCCGAGCTGCACCGCCTGGTTGGTGAGCGAGAAGGCGCCGGTGATGACCGCTTGGCTGGCGATCACCGTGGCGGCGGTGGCGAGCCCCACCATGGGAAGCAGCGCCCACTCCGGATAGAGCAGGTAAAAAGGGTTTTCGATCGCTTCCGGTGTGGCCAGCAGCAACGCACCTTGGCCCAAATAATTGACGGTGAGAGCAGGGAGAGCCACGCTGAGCCACGCGGTCTGGATCGGGCCTTTGCCGAAATGGCCGAGATCGGCGTAGAGCGCCTCGCAACCGGTCACGGCGAGGAAGACGGCGCCAAGCGTTGCAAACCCAATCCATCCATGATTGGCCAAGAACATCACGCCATGGGCGGGATTGAAGGCAGCGAGCACGCTGGGGTTCCGGGCGATATGCGCAAGCCCGCCGATGGCAAGGGCGATGAACCAGATGAGCGTGATCGGGCCGAAGAAGGTGGCGACGCTGGCGGTACCGCGCGACTGCACCGCGAACAAGGCAAGCAGAATCAAAAAGGTAAGGGGAACGACGTAAGTTTGCAGGGCGGGCGTTGCGACGGAAAGTCCTTCCACCGCCGACAGCACTGAGATCGCCGGCGTGATCAGAGCGTCGCCGTAGAACAGTGCGGCGCTGATAATGCCGAGAAGGATGATAGCCAGGCTCTTGCCGCCAAGCGCGCGATTGGCGAGCGCCATCAAGGCGAGCGTGCCGCCTTCGCCGTCATTGTCGGCGCGGAGCAGGATCAGCACGTATTTCACGGTGACGATAAGGATCAGCGCCCAGATGATGAGCGACAGAATGCCGAGGATCACCGGTTCGGTCGCGTTGTGGCCACCGCTCGTCGCCGCCAGCACGGATTCGCGCAAGGCATAGAGGGGGCTCGTGCCGATGTCGCCGTAGACGACGCCGATACAGCCGAGAGTCAGGCCCCAAAAATTGCGGCGCGACGCAGCCTCGGCACCCGAGCCGTCGGCGGCAACACTTTCTGTCAGAGCGTGTGTCATGTGCGGAAAGATGAGGGTCTTGAGCGACCCTATTCACGGCTTGCGCCTGTTGTCCAATTGATCCAACGGGGAGCCGGTTGTGCGACGGCGAGGTCTATACGGTGACTTGCGTCCCGATCTCGACCACGCGGTCGGTCGGCAACTGGAAATAACTCGACGCGTCGTCGGCGTTTTGCGCGAGGAAGATGAAGAGTCTGTCCTGCCAGGCCGGCATGCCGGATCGGGCATCCGGCCTGACCGAGCGCCGCGACAGGAAGAACGAGGTGGACATGATGTCGAAAGTCCAGCCGAGCTTCCGCGCGATGGCGAGCGCTTTGGGAATATTGGGCGTCTCCATGAAGCCGAAATGCAGGATCACGCGCATGAACCCGTCGCCGAGCGATTCCATCTCCACGCGATCCTGCGGAGCGACCCTGGGCACGTTCTCGGTGATGATGGTGAGGATTACATTGCTCTCATGTAGAACCTTGTAGTGCTTGAGGCTGTGCAGCAGCGCGGTGGGCGCACTCTCCGGTGCCGCGGTGAGGAACACGGCGGTGCCGGGCACGCGGGGAGGCTTGCTTTTCGCCAATGACTTGAGCAGTAGGTCGATGGGAGTCTCCAGCCGCCGCGTTTTGGCGGCGAGGATATTCGCTCCCCGCCGCCAGGTGAGCATGACCAGGAGCAAGCAAACGCCGATCAGGAGCGGTACCCAGCCGCCATGCAGCACCTTGAGCAGGTTCGAGCCGAAAAAGGCGAAGTCGATAACAACGAAGGGGACCATCAGCGCCATGGCCGCCCACAAGGCCCACTTCCACACCCGCCAGACCACGATGAACGCCATCACCCCGTCGACCAGCATGGTTCCGGCGACCGCCACGCCATAGGCCGAGGCAAGACCGTTGGACGACTGGAACAGCACCACAAGCAGGATGGTGCCGACCAGCAACAGTCCCCTGATGCGCGGAATGTAGATCTGGCCTGCTTGCGTCTCGGAGGTGCGCCGGATCTGCAGACGCGGCAGCAGCCCGAGCTGCACTGCCTGATTGGTGAGCGAGAAGGCGCCGGTGATGACGGCCTGGCTCGCGATCACCGTGGCCGCGGTGGCAAGCGCGATCATCGGATAAAGCGCCCATGACGGCACCATCCGGTAGAACGGGTTGGTGATCGCAGTCGGGTCCGACAGCACCAGCGCCCCTTGTCCTAGGTAATTCAAGGCAAGCGCCGGCAGCACGAAATAGAGCCACGCCGTTTGGATCGGCTTGCGCCCGAAATGGCCGAGATCGGCGTAAAGCGCCTCGGCGCCGGTGACCGCGAGGAACACTGCGCCGAGCGTCACCAGCCCGATGGTGCCGTGGGTGGCAAGGAAGCCCACGGCGTGAGCCGGATTGAACGCGGCGAACACCCCCGGGTCGTCGGCGATATGTGTGAGGCCTGACACGCCGAGTGTGATGAACCACAGCGTCATCACTGGGCCGAAAAAGGCCGCG
>Ga0134125_10010703_pt1 | contig 10291 bp, 8 predicted proteins | sample KB31751_FD_96464 | JGI IMG/M metagenome (GOLD analysis project Ga0134125, IMG submission 96464) | Terrestrial soil microbial communities with excess Nitrogen fertilizer from Kellogg Biological Station, Michigan, USA - KB3-175-1 | ecosystem: Environmental > Terrestrial > Soil > Unclassified ... | reverse complement strand
TGATAATTGCCTTGTGTTCCGACATCCTGCGACGGCACTCATCCTCATGTCGCGCCCGGCTAGGGGTCAATTCACGTAATTGGCCCCGCATTTTCGATCCACCCTCGGGGACGGAATGAGTATTCAAGGTCACCGCTTGTTATTATCACAGGCATGGATAAAAAACACCTTCTCGCCGTCGCCGGCGGTCTAGCCCTGATTCTCCTCGTCGCTCCGGCCCACGCCCAGAGCGCCAGCGCTGTCTTCACCGGCCCCCAGAACATGGACGCCGGCCTTCAAAACGGCCTCAACAACTTGACCGGCTACGTCTACGCCGTGCTCAAGTTCCTCAGCCTCATCGGCCTCGGCATCGCCTACTACTTCGTGACTCACCACGGTGTGGCCAAGGCCGTCCTGGCGACAGTCGCGGCCATCCTGCTCTGGTTTGCGCCCGTGGTGGCCAACATCGCCCAGAACCTGGGCGCCGCCGCGGCGCAGCAGTCGGCCCTGAGCACCGGCGGCGGGTGACCGTTACCGGTTCAGGTCCCTGTCCGTCGGATCGGCGATAATCGATGTCCCGTCCTTCGCCTTGATATGGACGTCGCGGAGGGTGACGTTGCGGGTATAGGCGAGGGTGAGGCCGGTCGGAGCGGTGATGCTGACGTGCTCCAGGGTGAGGTTCTGGACCGGCATCTCGGGCAGGCCGAGCACCAGGCCGGCCGCGGTGGTGCAGCTGGTCGCGTGCAGGTTCCGCACGCGGATGTTCCTCCATTCAGGGGTGGTCGGTGAGAGGGGAGCAGCCTGGTCGCGGTCGGCCGGCATCACCTCGACCGTGGTGCCCTCGTAGTGGCCGTCGATCGAGAGCGCCTGGCCGACTCCCTTCATGTCGAGGTCCTGGAAGACGAGGTTCTCGACCACGCCGCCGCGGCCGCGCGCCGACTTGAGGCGGATGCCGGTGGCCGTGCCCTCGAAGATGCAGCGGCGGACGATGAAATTGCGCACCGTGGACGAGGTGCCCGAGCCGATCGAGCAGCCGTGGCCGTGCAGGAACGTGCAGTCCGTGACGAGAATGTCCTTTTCCGGGCCGCCGCTGGCGTTCCCGCCGGCGGCGACGCAGTCATCCCCCGTATCCACCCGGCAGTGGGCGATCAGGACCCGTTCGCAGCTCTTCGGGTCGATTCCATCGGTATTGGGCGAGTCGGGCGGGTTGAGAATCGTGATGCCCTCCACCGTCACGTCCTGGCAGCTGTTGGGCCCGAGGTTGAGGAAGGGCGAGTTGCGCAGCGTCACGCCCTCCACGCGCACGCGTTTGCAGTGATCGAAGACCAGCAGGCGGGGCCGCCGGGTCGTTCCCCCGGCGAATTGCTTTCCGGTCGCCGGGTCCCGGCGTGCCCGGGCGGCGTCCCACCAGGCGGCGCCGTTGCCGTCGATCGTTCCCGAACCCGAGACCTCCACATCGTGCAGGTCGCCGGCCGAGAGTTGGAACAGGTCCCGGGCGGACCCATAGGCGGAGGCCTCGGGGGTGAAGAGGATCGTCGCGCCGGCATTGAGATGAAGGTTGAGCAGGCTGCAGAGCGAGAAAGGCCCGGTGAGATAGGTGCCTGCCGGCACCTCCAGGGTGCCCCCGCCCGCCGCCTTGACCGCGGCTATCGCTTTTTTGAAGGCCGTGGTGTTCAGGGCCTGGCCGTTCCCGTCGCCGCCGAAGGAGGCGAGGGTGAAGGCGCGGGAGGGAATGGCCGGCTGCGCCGGGGCGAGGTCGCCGGGGTCGGCGAAGGCCGCCCCTTGGACGGCCAGCGCGAAAAAGGCAAGCAGCGGAAGCGGGCGGAGTTTCATAGGGCGGGCGAGCCTGCCGCGCCGGCCCGCTGACTGGCAAATCTTTGCGGGCTCTTTTCCGTTTGCGCGCGCCGGGACGGGGCTCTCACATGTTCCCTTAAGCAAGCATGTATCTCAAGGCGCTCAGGCTTCACGGCTTCAAGTCATTCCCCGATGCCACGACCCTGCGCTTCGAGCCGGGCGTGACCGCGGTGGTCGGTCCCAACGGCTGCGGCAAGTCGAACATCGCCGACGCGATCCGCTGGGTGCTGGGCGAGCAGAGCGCCAAGGCGCTGCGCGGCGGCAAGATGCAGGACGTGATCTTCGAGGGCACGGACACCCGGCGGCCTTCCCAGCTCTGCGAGGCCGCGCTGCTCCTGACCGACTGCGAGAAGCAGCTCGGCAGCGAGTTCCACGAGATCGAGATCATGCGGCGCGTCGACCGCGAGGGGCAGAGCGAGTATTTCTTCAACGGCCGGGCCTGCCGGCTGAAGGACATCCAGAAGCTCTTCATGGACACCGGGGTGGGGCGCTCGAGCTACTCCGTCATGGCCCAGGGCCAGATCGACCAGATCCTCTCGTCCAAGCCGGACGAGCGCCGCGCCGTCTTCGAGGAGGCGGCCGGGATCACCAAGTACAAGAGCCAGCGCCGCGAGGCCATGAACAAGCTGGCGCTCACCGACCAGAATCTGGCGCGGGTCGCCGACGTGGTCGGCGAGGTGGGCCGGCAGATCGGCAGCCTCCGCCGGCAGGCCGCCAAGGCCATGCGCTACAAGCGGCTGAGCCACCGCCTCCGCCACCTCAGCCTTTCCTGGAGCGGCCACCAGCATTTGCAGCTCGCCGGGGACCTGGCCGAGCTGGAGGCCGCGGTGGCGAAGCTCCGCGAGGCCGCCGCCGAGCGCCGCGGCCGCCTCGAGGCCCGCCAGTCCGGCGTGGACGAGAAGAAGGCGCAGCGCAGCCGGCTGAACCAGCGGGTCCAGGACGCCCAGCAGTCCGCCTTCGACCTTCGCTCCCAGAAGGAAGCCTCCGAGAACGCGGCCAATCTGGCCGCGACCCGCCGGGCCGGCCTGGTCGAGCGTCTCGAATCCTCCCGCGAGAGCCTGGCCGAGACCGAAATGCAGCTGCGCGAGGTGGCGAGCCAGGTCGACAGCGGGGCGCAGGACAAGCAGCTCCAGCTCAATCTCCTTGGCAGCTCCGATGCGGCCTTCCAGCAGCGCAACCGCGACGTCGCCGTCGCGGACGGGGCGCTGACGCGGATCGACCAGGAGCTGCAGCAGGCGAAGTTCGAACTGCTCCAGCTGGAGAGCACCGTCACCCGCCTGCGCACCGACTGCTCGGGCTACGAGGTCGACCAGAAGACCAGCACCCACAAGCACGACGCTCTGGCGGGCGAGCTGACGCAGGCGCGCGCGGCCCAGGAGGCCGCGGCGCAGGCCGCCGCCGGGTTCGACGCGCGGGTCGAGGCGGCGCAGGCGGAACGCAGCGCGGCGCACGAGGGGGTCACCGCGGCCCAGCAGGCCCTGGCCGACCTGACGAAGGAATTTCGCGAGTCCCAGCGCCGGCTGCAGGACATCGACCGGCAGCTCGCGCAGCGCGGCGCCCGGCTCAAGCTCCTCCAGCAGCTGCAGGAGCGCTGGGAGGGATTCGGCGAGGGCGCCAAGGCGGTCCTGCAAGGGCGGCTCGACGCCGCGCTCTCGGGCTCGCCGGCGGTGCCGGTGAGCCGCGGCCTGGACGTGAAGCCCGAGTTCGGGCCCGCCCTCGAGGCGCTGCTCGGCTCCGCGGCCGAGGCGGTGCAGGTGGCCGACGTCGCCACCGCGCGCCGCGTCCTGGCCCAGCTCGAGCAGGAGCAGATCGGCTCGGCCATCCTCCGCATCGCGGAATTCGGCGCCGGCGCCGGCGCCGAGGCCGCGCTGCCGCCGGGCCTGACCCCGGCCGTGTCCGCCCTGGTCAACCCGGATGCGGCGCACCCCGCGGTGGCCCTGCTGGCCTCCTGCTACCTCGCCGACGACCTCGGCGCCTTCCTGGATTTCTGGCGGGCCAACCCGGCCTTCGCCTTCCTCTCCGTAGCCACGCGCCGCGGCGAGGTGGTGGACCGCCGCGGCCTGGTGGCCGGCGGGCACCGCGAGGGCAAGAAGCGGGCCGAGGGCATCGTGCAGCGCGAGATCGACCTGCGCGAGACCTCCCGCGCCTTGGCCGACGAGCAGCTCCAGCACGATGAGCACAAGGTGCGCATCGACGCCCTGGCGGCGCGTCTGACCGAGGCCGAGCAGATCCTCGAGCAGAAGCGGGCCGACCTCATGGCGACGACCCAGAGCGTGGCCGCCGCGCAAGCCGAGCAGCGTTCGGCCCAGCGCTCCGCCGAGGAGGCCGCGGGCCGCCTCGGGCGGATGCAGCAGGAACTCAAGGGCCTGGAGGATGCCCGCAATGAGGCCCTGGCGCGCTGGAACCGCGCCCAGGCCAATCTGGCCGAGGCCGAGACGGCCGCCACGGCCCAGCGGCAGAAGATCCAGGCCCTGGAAAACCAATTGACCGTGGCCCGCGAGGAGCGCGATCAGAAGCGCGAGGTTCTGTCCCACGCGCGACTGGAGCTGGCCGAGCGGCGCCAGAAGGTCGAAGTGCTCGATCGCGGCCTCGGCGAGATGGAGAAGCGCCGGCACCAGCTCGACGACCTCCTAGTCCAGCGCCAGCAGGAAATCGAGTCTTGGACCGAGCAGGCGGCCGGGCTGGAGAGCGAAACCGCGGCCCAGCGGGCGCGGGCCGGGCAGCTGGAGGCGACTTTCGCGGTGGCCCGGGAGCAGGTGGAGGGAATCCGCCGCGAGCTGCTGGCGGTCGAGCAGGACATCGGGGGCCTCGAGGCGGAGCAGGCGGCTCTGCGCGCCGAATCCGACTCCGCCCAGGGCAGCCTCGGCGCCCAGGAAGTGCGCCTGGCCGAGGTCAGGCAGCGGGCGGGCTTCCTCGGCGAGGACGTCCAGCGCGAGTATCAGGCCGACGTCGCCGCCCTGGACTGGAAGCAGCTCCTATGGCGGGCCGATGACGAGCCCGAGGGCCTGCAGACCCTGGACTTGGACGAGGAGGAGGACGCCGAGGGCAAGGGCGAGGGCCGCGGCCGCCGCAAGCGCAAGCCGAAGGGCGAGCCCACCGAAGCCGACCTGGCCGCCCTGGACGGCGCGGCCTGGGACGAGATCAAGGCCGAGATCGAGGCGCTGCGCCAGCGGCTTGCCGGCATGGGCGCGGTCAACCTGGTCGCGATCGAGGAATATTCGGAGCTCAAGCAGCGCCACGACTTCCTGCTCGCGCAGAGCGGCGATCTGACCAACGCCAAGGCCGAGCTGCTCAAGGCGATCGACGAGATCAACCGCACTTCGCAGCAGCAGTTCGAACTGGCCTTCGCCCAGATCCAGAAAAACTTCACCTACACCTTCCAGACGCTCTTCGGCGGCGGCCGCGCCTCGCTCGAGCTGCTCCAGGCCGACGACGTCCTGGAGAGCGGCATCGAGATCGTGGCCCAGCCCCCGGGCACCAAGCTGAAGGGCATCAGCCTCCTTTCCGGCGGCCAGAAGACCCTGACGGCGGTGGCGCTGCTTTTTGCGCTCTACCTGGTCAAACCCTCGCCCTTCTGCCTGCTCGACGAGCTCGACGCGCCGCTGGACGAATCCAACATCGGGCGCTTCACCGACCTGCTGAAGAAGTTCGTGAAGGACTCGCAGTTCATCATCATCACCCACAATAAGCGGACCGTGGCCGCGGCCGGCACGATCTATGGCGTGACGATGGAGGAGCGGGGCGTGTCCAAGACCGTCTCCATGCGCTTCAACCAGGAGCGCGGCGAGGCCGAGGCTCATCCGGTGAACATCGCCGAGGCCGTGAAGGACACCCAGGTGCCGGCGGCGGTCTGAGATGAAGTACCTCCTGGTAGACGGCTTCAACCTGGTCTACCGCTGCTTCTTCGCCATTCCCGAGCTGACCCGCGCGGATGGCTTTCCCACCAACGCGCTGCACGGCTGGGTGCGCGCGCTGTGGAAGCTGGAGGACCAGGAGAAGCCGCACGCCGTCCTGGTCTTCTTCGACCTCGGCGGCGCCCAGGACCGGCTCGCCCTCCATCCCGAATACAAGGCCCAGCGGGAGGAGATGCCCGAGGCGCTCGCGAAGCAGATCGAGCCGGTCAAGGTCCTGACCCGGGCGATGGGGCTCGCCGGGATCGAGCGCGAGGGCGTCGAAAGCGACGACCTGCTCGCCTCCGAGGCCGCGACGCTGGCCGCCGCCGGCCATGAGGTCCTGATCGTCAGCTCGGACAAGGACTTCGCCCAGATCGTCAACGACCGGATCCAGATCATGCTCCCGCCCCCGACCGCCAACCCCAAGCTGGGCTGGCGCCGATTGGACGCCGCGGGCGTGAAGGAGAAGTTCGGCGTCGAGCCGGCCCGCATCGCCGACTACCTGGCCCTGGTCGGAGACACCTCCGACAACATCCCCGGGGTCTCCGGAGTGGGGCCCAAGACGGCCGCCAAGTGGCTGGGGGAGCACGGCAGCCTGGAAGGGGTCCTGGCCAAGGCCGCGGAGCTCAACCCGGAGCGCTTCCGGGCGGCGGTGGCCGCGGACGCGGAGCGGCTGCGCCGCAACCTGAAACTCACCACCCTCAACCTCGGCCTGGCGCCGGTGCCGACCGACCATCCGGCGGCCCAGCCGGCGGAAGTCTTTCGTATCCTTGAGGAAATGGAAATGCGGACGGCCCTGGCCGACGCCCGGAAACGCTACGGCCAGCCCGAACTGTTTTTTGGTTGAAGGCCCCCGCGGCGGCGTGTCCTCTGGCAGGCTCAACCGCTCACGCCGATGCCGGATAAGAAGCAAATCCTCATGCTCGGACTGCACAAGGGCAGCCTCGAGGAATCGACCCTCGCCCTGTTCGCCAAGGCGGGCTGGAAGATTTCGGTCAATTCCCGCTCCTACAAGCCGTCGATCGACGACGAGGAGCTGGACGGCCGCTTCATCCGGAGCCAGGAAGTCAGCCGCTACGTCGAGCACGGCTTCTTCGACTGCGGCCTCTGCGGCCAGGACTGGGTCCACGAGAACGAGTCGGACGTGGTCGAGGTCTGCGACCTCATCTACAGCCGCGCCTCCCTGCGCAAGGCCCGCTGGGTCCTGTGCGTGCCGGAGGATTCCCCGATCAAAAAGCCGGAGGACCTCGCCGGCAAGCGGGTGGCGACGGAGCACGTCGGCACGGTCCGGCGGTATTTCGCGGCCCGGAAGGTCGAGGTTCAGGTCGAATTCTCCTGGGGCGCCACCGAGGTGAAGGTGCCCGACCTGGTGGACGCGATCGTCGACCTGACGGAGACCGGCAGCTCGCTGCGCGCGAACAAGCTCCGGGTCCTCGACACCATCCTCGAGACCAACACCAAGCTCATCGCCAATAAGAAGAGCTGGGCCAATCCCGCCAAGCGGAAGAAGATCGAAACGATCGCCCTCCTGCTGCGCGGGGCGCTCGAGGCCGGCAGCAAGGTCGGCCTGAAGATGAACGCCCCCAAGAAGTCGCTGGAGAAGATTCTCCAGGCCATCCCCGCGCTGCGCAATCCGACCGTCTCCCCGCTGAGCAGCCCGGACTGGGTGGCCCTGGAGACGATCATCGACGAGAGCGTGGCGCGCGAGATCATCCCCCAGCTCAAGGAGCTCGGGGCCGAGGGCATCGTCGAATATCCGCTGAACAAGGTCGTCTACTGAGCCGCGGCTCGCGCCGGGAGGGGAGGCCATGGCGAAGAAAAAGCACAAGGCGGCGAAGGTGACGCTCGGACTCCTGCAGCACGCCTGCGGGAAGGATCCCGCCGCCAATCTCGCCCGCAGCCTGGCCCTGGCCGACGAAGCCGCCCGCGCCGGCGCCCGGATCATCTGCACCCAGGAGCTCTTCCGCTCGCAGTATTTCTGCCAGAGCGAGGACTACCGGCGCTTCGCGCTGGCCGAGGCCGTCCCCGGGCCCACCACCGCCGCGTTCCAGAAGCTGGCGCGCCGGCGGAAGGTCGTGGTGGTCGTCTCGCTGTTCGAGAAGCGCGCGGCCGGCCTCTACCACAACACCGCGGCGGTGATCGACGCCGACGGAGCGCTGCTCGGCCTCTACCGGAAGATGCACATTCCGGACGATCCCCTCTACTACGAGAAGTTCTACTTCACGCCGGGCGACACGGGATTTCGCGCGTGGAAGACCAAGCATGGGAAGATCGGCGTGCTGATCTGCTGGGACCAGTGGTACCCCGAGGCCGCGCGGCTGACCGCGCTGCAGGGAGCCGACATCCTCTTCTATCCGACGGCCATCGGCTGGCATCCGCGCGATTCCGCCGCGGAAAAGGCCAAGCAGCACGCCGCCTGGGAAACCGTCCAGCGGGCCCACGCGGTGGCCAACGGCTGCTACGTGGCCGCCTGCAACCGCATCGGCCACGAGCGGCTGGACGGGGACGGCTTGGATTTCTGGGGCCAGAGCTTCGTGGCGGGTACCAGCGGGGAACTTCTGGCCAAGGCGCCCGCCAACCGGGAGCAGGCGCTCCTCGCCGAGGTTGACCTGGCCGCCGTGGACGAGACCCGCACCCACTGGCCCTTCCTGCGGGACCGCCGGATCGACGCCTATGGCGACATTACGCGCCGCTACTCCGGCTAGGGGCACGCCCGCCGCCCTGGGCTTCCGCATGCCCGCGGAATGGGAGCCGCAGGAGGCGGTCCTGCTTTCCTGGCCCGTCCGCCGTGCCACGTGGCCGGGCAAGTTCCGGCTGCTCCCGCCCGTCTTCGCGGAGATCGCCGCCCAGATCAGCCGCCGCCAGAAAGTCCGGATCAACGCGCCGCCGCCGCTGCAGCCGCGGGCTAGGGCGCAGCTGGAGCGGGCTGGAGCCCATCTTGCCAACGTGGAATTCCTGCCCAACCCCACGAACGACGCCTGGTGCCGGGACCACGGGCCGATCTTCGTGAGGAAGGACCGGACCGGAGAGGTGGCGGTCACCGACTGGGAGTTCAATTCCTGGGGCGGCAAATACCGGCCCTGGGACGACGACAACGGGGTGCCGCGGCGGGTGGCCCGCCAGCTCGGGCTGCGGCGCTTCCGGCCCGGAATGGTCCTGGAGGGCGGCTCGATCGACGTGAACGGCGCGGGACTGCTGCTGACCACGGAGGCCTGCCTGCTGAACCCGAACCGCAATCCGCGGCTCACCCGCGGCCAGATCGAGGAGCGGCTGCGGGCGTTCCTGGGCGTGACGACGATCCTCTGGCTGGGCGATGGCATCGCCGGCGACGACACCGACGGGCACGTGGACGACCTCACGCGGTTCTACCGGACGGACGGAATCGTCACCGCGGTGGAGCGCAACCCGCGGGACGTGAACTATCGGCCCCTGCGGGAGAACCTCGAGCGGCTGCGGGCGCTGCGCACCCCCGCGGGAAGGAAGTTCCGAATCGCGGAGCTGCCGATGCCCGCCCCCTGCTTCTTCCGCCGCTTCCGGATGCCCGCGAGCTACGCCAATTTTCTCGTGATCAACGGCGCCGTGCTGATGCCGGCCTTCCGCCAGCCCCGGCGCGACGCGGCCGCGGCGGAGATCCTGGCCGGCTGCTTCCCGGGGAGGGAGATCGTCCCGATCGACTGCCTCGATTTGGTCTGGGGCGCGGGCACCCTGCACTGCATTTCCCAGCAGCAGCCCGCCTAGGCCCAGGGGTCGAGGCGCCACCGCCATGATTTTGGCGTTTCCAGGGCGCGGCAAATGGGTCAGAGGGTTCCCATGCGGTTCGTCCTTCCTCTGATGGCGCTCCTTCTTCTGGCCGGCTGCGACACCGTGGAATCGGTGCGCGACCGGATGACCCAGGGCGCGCCGCCCCAGGAGCGGATCTTCGCGGCGGAGCCGACGGCGACCTACGCGGCCGCCCGGGCCGCCCTGATCTCCCTCGGCTTCAAGCAGACCCATGGCGGCCCGGCCGAGGGCACTTTGGACGCCCTGAGCGCCATCCAGCCCGGGGACAATCCGGGGGGCGCCCGGCAGGTCTCGATCCACGCCGAACTCCGCGCGGTGGAGGGGGGCACGGCGGTGGACGTCCAGATGCGGGAGATCATCGAGGACGACTCCGAGCACCATCCCGGGATGGCGACCAACTCGGCCCTGCGGGACACCCCGATGTACGAGGTCTATTTCCACGCCATCCAGGCGGCTCTCGCGCCCGGTCCTCGCAAGTGATTGGGGCACAGTCCTCTGCAAATTCTGCTTGCGGCGTGGCCCGCACGGTGAGAGGCTGATCGTTCGCGGCATTTTTATTGGTCAGGCCGGCGTCGCCGCGATGCTCCCGCTGGTCTTTCCCGTCAGATCAACCGTCAACCCGCGGTTCCGCTTCGGCGGAGCCGAACGCGGCGGGCGGGCGCTCCGGAGCAGGCGCCAGCCGGCCGTTTTTTCATTGTTATGAGCTCAGTCATGCAAGAGCTGCTGGCGCAGTCGTCCTTCGACAAGCTGAAGGAGGGCGCGATCGTCCCCGGCACCATCACCGA
>Ga0134125_10010701_pt1 | contig 10292 bp, 8 predicted proteins | sample KB31751_FD_96464 | JGI IMG/M metagenome (GOLD analysis project Ga0134125, IMG submission 96464) | Terrestrial soil microbial communities with excess Nitrogen fertilizer from Kellogg Biological Station, Michigan, USA - KB3-175-1 | ecosystem: Environmental > Terrestrial > Soil > Unclassified ... | reverse complement strand
TTCCAGGTTTTGCCAGCAGCGGCAAAGGCGCGCGGAATGCTGTCTGAACTTACGGTTCCGGTAAAAGCATCATTGTTGGTTTCAATATTGCCGGTGGTAAGCATGAAGTAGTTGCCGATGGAAGGATGTGTGTTGGCGAAATAATTCGTCGCCAGCGAATGTTGCGCCGCAAGCGAGTTCAGATACGGCATAAAAGGGCTGCCAATCACCTGATTGAATGCGTGGTTCTCAAGCAAGACCAAAAACACGTGGTCGGCAGCTGGAAAAGGTGTGGGCATGGGAGACGGTGTGGGGATCGGAGTCGGAGTCGGCGTTGCGGCCGCAGTGGAACCCGAGGCACTTACCGCACCGCCTCCGCAACCTGCGGCAAACCAAATAAGGGAGAAGAACAGCAGACAGCATACAAGCTTTGAGCCCATGGAAACGATCTCCTGCACACAACGGCGTTAGATGCAGCAGAGCTGCTGTATGTTGGTCTAATGCTTTGGCTGCTCGGCACACCGGCTTTGGCCCCCAAAAAGCAAAACCGGCCCCCCCCTTTGAGAGGGCCGGTTCAGAATAACCGCAACAAGCTTAGAAAGCGTTCTACTGGAAAAATTCTCCCATAGAGGGCGCCACCGCAGACGCACCGGGCAGGTCGCTTACATTGAGCAATTGCAGCATAAGGCGAAGCGTTGATTGGTGTTGATACATGGTGGAAGAACGGAAGCCGGTTTTCACATGTGGACCAACTAGCACAGTCATTACCTGGCCTCCGCCATTGGTGACATCGGTAGTGATCGATTCGTCAAACGTGATAATGAGCACGCTGTTGCCAAACTGCGGGCTGTTGATGACGGGATCTATATTAGCTTTTAGCCACGCATCGGCCGCAGCCAGCTTTTGATCGTCAGTGCATGAAGTCCCGCCGCCGGGACAATCGTGGGCATCGTCCTGCGAGTTAGGCAAAATGTAAATAAAGTTAGCCAATGAGCCGGCGGCAAGATCGGAGGAAAGCTGAGGCAACGGTACCATGTTTGCCGCCTGTGTCTGCGAGCCGGCAACGTCGCTTAGGTATGAAAATGGATTGTGCCGCTTTAAGTAGGTCCCTGCATTCGGTCCCGTATATCCCACAGAAGGAAGATTTTCGATATATGCCTTCCATGTTTTTCCCGCGCCGGTGAGTGCGCGGACGATATTGTCATCGGTGATCGTGCCGGTAAAAGTATCGTCAAAGGTTTCAAAATTTCCAGTGGTGAGCATGAAGTAATTGGGGATAGAAGGATGCGCGTTGGCAAAATAATCTGCCGCCAGGCTGTGCGCCGTGGCCAGTCCGTTCAAATAGGGCATGACCGGATTGCCAATTACCTGCCCAAAACTGTGATTTTCCAGCACCACCAGAAAAACGTGGTCTGCCGCCGCTGAAGGCGGAGGCGGGGTGGTTATAGCTTTTGAGACACCGCCGCAGCCGGCGCAAATCAGTGCTGTTGCTAAAAAGAAAAACGTTAAGACTGGTTTCATGTTGGCCCTTAGAACCTATACGCGCATGTGCTTGTTTTCAGGTTTAGATGCCTCTGCTCTGTCCTATGTAGCCCCAAAGACTAGCCGGAACCGGATTTTACGGGCAAAATATGGGTTCTTTTATGCGCCGCTTGCTTTTGACGATCGTATGTATGCTGCCCGCTCTGGCCGGCGCCGCCGATCATTTCAACCTGGCGCGCATACTGGTGACCGGCTCGCAGAGATATCGAGAAGACGATCTGGTGCGCGCCACCGGCCTGACCATCAATGCGCAGGTTACCTCTACCGATCTGCAAAATGCAGCCAACCGTCTGGGCAACAGCGGCGCGTTCTCCTCTGTCCAGTTCCTGTTCAAGCCCGCGATTGGCGCAAAAGGCGTGGAAGCCAATTTTCAGGTAAAGGACGCGGAAAAGTATCTGCCGGCCGAGTTTGAAAATTTTGTCTGGTTCAGTGAAAAGGATTTGCAGGATGCTTTACACGATGCAGTTCCGCTTTTTACAGGCGGTATTCCTAGCTCCGGCAGCATGTCGGACGACATTTCCGCGGCTCTAAGCAAGTTACTTGCCTCCAAAGGACTGCCTAACGAAATTTCCTACATCATGTCGGCCAACTTCGGAGGGCCTGCCACTGCCTATAAATTCAAAGTGGCTGACGCCAATCTCAAAGTTCGTGACGTTATCCTTGCGGGCGCTGTTCACATAGCTCCAGATCAATTGGCGAAAGCTGTGGCACCCTTGAAAGGCACGGATTACCTGCGCTCTGATGTGGCCATTGTTTTGGGAAAAAACCTGACTCCGATTTACCAGCAGCGGGGATATCTGAAGTTTGGGCTAAGTGAAATCAAGCCAAAAGTGGAGGAGAAATCTCAGGTAACGGTGGAAGTCATCGTATCTGAAGGCGAGCAGTACCGCTTTGCGGGGCTGAGTTGGTCAGGCAATACGTTGATTTCCAGTGACGAACTTACCAAGCGCATTACTTTGAAAATAGGAAACCCCGTGGACGCCCTGCAACTGGATCGCGATCTTGCCCAACTGCGCAAACTCTACGGCAAATTCGGGCGTGAAGCGGTGACCATCAAGCCCGTTCCGGCTTTTGTTGACGATACTGTCAGCTACGCTTTTCAGGTGAAAGAAGGCGATCTTTACCGCATGGGCAGGCTGGAAATTGAGGGCGTGGAACCTGAACAGGAGCACAAACTGGAGCAGATGTGGAAGCTGGCCGAAGGCGACCAGTATGATGCCACTTACGTCCAGCAGTTCATCGCCAACACGGTAGTAAAGGTTCCCGGCCATAAGTGGGCCTGGAAGATGTTTGAGCAAATCGATGACTCGCAAAAGACCGTGAATGTGCGTTTGCAGATAAAAATCGACTAGGAAAGAGTCCCGGGCTAACTCGCAGCCTTCATTCTCCATCCTACATACCTGAAGATGCGCCGAATTTATTGGTGCACCTTGGGGACCTGGCAAATCATGTTGATTACATTGGCGCTACTTGTTCTTTGGATTCTTAGCATGTATTTTTACCTTCCACTGCCGGTAGTGGTGCTGCTATTCGCCGCGCTGGCTACCGGAACCACCATGACGCTCTGGCAAGCGTGGTTGGGCCGCAAACAGCGCCTTGCAGCTATTGGCGATCAGGATTCAAACAGGTAATTCCCGGCGCATTCGGCCTGGAAAAGCGGTAGACTTTGCTCATGAAGTTTCTGGGCAAGTTTCTGCTGCTGGCCGCATGCGTGGCGGCAGCGCAATCGCCACAAACAAGCCCGCCACCGGCTGCGGCAACGCCTTCTTCCGGCGTTGACACCGCACAGATCGCCGCCATTGTGAAGCAGCAGTTCGGCGATACCTTTAGCCTTCCGGCAAAATTTCTTACGCCCTTGATAACCGCAGATTTTGACGGCGATGGCGTGGAAGACGTCGCGATTGTCGCCAACAGCAAAGATCCAATGCCTGACTCGTATGCGTTCAAGTATGAAGTAGCCGATCCTTACCACGCCTATTTCGGCTTTGGCAACCCGAAGTATACGGCCGCATTTCGTGCCGACCCGGAACATAATCATCACCTGCTGGTGATTTTTGGCAATGGAAAAGAAGGCTGGCATGCCGCCACGCCCAAGAGTAAATTCGTACTGGTCAACGTTCCGTTTGACACGCTTGAGGTCGGTCGTCTGCTCATCAGCAAGAAAAAGCCGCCAATCTTTGTGATCAAGGCAATCGAGTCTGAGGTCATGGATTCCGCCGTCTGGTGGGAAGCCAAGAAAAAACGCTGGCGCTGGGAGCCCGGCGATACGGTTGAGTGATGGCGGTCCTTTCCTTCTAACCGCTGGCGTGAATCGCCCGATCGAAAACCCTACCTGATATCACAGCGAAACGCTAATCGCTGCGGCTATAATCCTTCCTAAGATGAACCTGGAACAGAAGATTGCAGAACTTAAGCGCCGTGATTCACTGGCTGAAGCCGGAGGCGGCAAGGAACGCCAGGAGCGCCAGCACAAAGAAGGCAAGATGTCCGCGCGGCAGCGCATCGAATTCCTGCTGGATGAGAGCACCTTTGAGGAATTCGACAAGATGGTGACGCACAGCTGCACGGACTTTGGCATGGAACAGAACAAAGTCTATGGCGATGGCTTTGTCACTGGCTATGGCCGGATTGAAGGCCGGCTGGTTTTTGTTTTTGCCCAGGACTTCACCGTGTTCGGCGGATCTCTTTCCGCGGCTAATGCCGGCAAGATCGTAAAGATCATGGATACCGCAATGAAAGTTGGCGCGCCGTTGATCGGACTGAATGATTCCGGCGGCGCGCGCATCCAGGAAGGCGTGATGTCTCTTGCCGGTTATGCAGATATTTTTTTGCGTAACACGCTGGCCAGCGGCGTGATCCCGCAGATTTCCGCCATCATGGGCCCGTGTGCCGGCGGCGCGGTGTATTCGCCCGCCATCACTGATTTCATCCTGATGGTGGATAAGACTTCTTACATGTTTGTAACCGGCCCGGACGTGATCAAGACCGTGACGCATGAAGAGGTCACCAAAGACGAGTTGGGCGGCGCGGCGACGCACAATGAAACCTCCGGCGTGGCGCATTTTATGGCGCATGACGATGCCGAATGTCTCTCCATGGTGCGCGAGCTGTTTGGCTTTCTGCCTTCCAATAATCTTGACGATCCACCACGCCGCGAATGTAGTGATCCTATAGATCGTGCCGATGCCGAACTTCAGACTGTTGTTCCGGTGGAATCCAACCAGCCTTATGACATGAAAGATGTCATTACGCGCGTGGTGGATGACGGCTATTTTTTTGAAGTGCACGAGCATTACGCAAAGAATATTGTCGTGGGATTTGCCCGGCTCAATGGACGGTCTGTGGGCATCGTAGCCAATCAACCGGCATTTTTGGCCGGCGTGCTCGATATCAATGCGTCGGTAAAAGGCGCGCGCTTTGTGCGCTTCTGCGATGCGTTCAACATCCCCCTGATCACCTTTGAAGATGTCCCCGGATTTCTGCCCGGAACGCAGCAGGAGTATGGCGGCATCATCCGCCATGGCGCAAAACTGCTGTTTGCTTTTGCTGAAGCCACTGTTCCCAAGATCACGGTAATCACGCGCAAGGCTTATGGTGGCGCGTATTGCGTGATGTCATCCAAGCACATCCGTACTGACGTGAATTATGCCTGGCCAACGGCGGAGATTGCTGTGATGGGAGCCGAAGGCGCAGTCAACATTGTTTACAAGCGTGAGATAGAACGCGCGGCGCTTTCAGCGAAGTCAGAGAAAGAAAAAGCTGAAGTCATCGCCAAAGCGCGCAATGAAAAGATTGAAGAATTTCGCGACCGTTTTGCCAGCCCTTACGTGGCCGCAGAACGTGGCTATATTGACGCCGTGATTCGTCCGCAAGAGACGCGCAAGAAATTGATCGACGCGCTGGAGATGCTGCAAACCAAGCGCGACAAGAACCCGCCGAAGAAGCATGCGAATATACCGCTGTGACAATGAAAGAAAGCAGCATTGCCAAAAGCATTATTCGCGCAATGCAACGGTTGGTAAACTCCAGGTTCTTTTCTCGCGACGTCCCTGATCCCGGAGTCTGGCGGACAATTGGCTGGTGGGAGGTCCGTCGCGTTCCCTACAACTTGTTAGTCGGCCTCGCCGGAGTTGTCACATGCGTGGTCTGCTTTATCACAGCTCTAGTGTGCGGACATTTTCTGGGCGATCCAATTGGTCTGCCCGATCCTCCCGGATTCGCGTTCCTCGGTATCGCGGCTTATGGAGTTATGGCAAACATCTGCTATACCGGCGGATGGATCGCCGAATTGATGGTACAGCAAGTGTGGCCTGACGAGGGTAAAGCATTCGGGAAAATTTCATTTTTTCTGGGATTAATTTTCTCCATCCTGTTGACGCTGGTTCCCGGAGGTTTAATTGCCGCCATAGGAGCCATTCGACTACTAATGCATTTTTCCAGATAAGTCTGGGGCGAGCGAGATTGGAGTTCAAACAGAAAGGAAGATTTGCAGTCAATCTGCGCCAATCAGCGCAATCTGCGGCAACATTCCTGCATTTACAAGTCTCTGGTCGTCGGAACTTCGTTTGCTTTATCTGCTGGCAATTCCGCCAGCAGCGCCCTGAGATCCAGGTGCCGCGTGTACATGGCAAGCTTTCCGTCCGGCGTGTGCGGCCATGCCTCTCTGGGTCGATCAACATACAACTCCACTCCATTGCCATCAGGATCGCGCAGGTAAAGTGACTGGCTCACGCCGTGGTCCGCGGCGCCTTCAAGCCCAATGCCGGCTGCGATCAACCGCCGGAGCGCGTCTGCCAATGCCGCTCGGCTGGGATACACGATGGCGTGATGGTAGAGGCCGGTAGTGCCGAACGCAGGAGGTTCGCCGTCGAGGCTCTCCCACGTGTTCAAAGCAATGTGATGGTGATAACCGCCGGCGGAAAGAAATGCAGCCTGGTCTCCCATGCGCTGCATTAGCTCAAACCCAAGCACATCCCGATAAAATCCAATGGCGCGTTCCAGGTCCGCCACTTTCAGGTGTACATGGCCGATCCGGACCTGAAAATCAATCGGTGCTTTCTTTTCAAGAATCATCGGGATTAGCCGGCGGTTTGTTGCGCCAGGGCGAAGCGCTTCGCCTGAATCTCAATATAGACGTTGATCAGTGAAACTGCCGCGGGGGTCACGCCCGGAATGCGAGAAGCATGGCCCAGCGTACGCGGACGCACTCGCTGCAGTTTTTCATTCATCTCTCGCGAAAGGCCGCTGACTTTGCCGTAATCGAACCAGTCAGGGATAAGGCGCTGCTCGGCCTTCTTCAGGCGCTCAATGGACTTGCGCTGCTGGTCAAGGTAGCCGGCATATTTAATTTCCGTCTCGACAGTCTTCATCTCATTGCGCGCGGCGGAGGAGAGCTTAGCCGCAAAAAGCTTATTAGACGCCTCTATGAACGAGATGCCATCCCGAACCGAAGCCGCTGCTGTTGCAGCTTCCGATTCATGCTCAATAGAGCGGCGAGGTGAGGGATCTGCTCCGCTGCCGTTGACGGTAGCAGAATCCAGCTCATGCTGAACCGCTGAATACTGTTCGATCTCCACGAAAAACTCCGGATACTTCTCCGCCACAACATCCACCAGATCTTCAATCACGATCTCTGGACGCCGGAGCAACTGCGCCAACGGTCCGCCAATCCCGCTGGACAAACCGTTTGTTTTAGCCGGCGTCTCAGTAGCCGAAGGCTCCGCTCCCTGCGGTGCATCGTCCAAAGCCTGCTTCGCCGAAGCCAAACTAGCCAACCTCTCCTGCTGCGCACGCCTGATTTTTTCCAGCATCTCGCCCGAGATTCGCGTCTTCTCAAGCAGCGCCGCAAGCTTCTGTGCACGCCCTTGCTTCGCCTGATAATCCATCCAAGCCTGATCGTTAATAAGGCCGATGCGCCGGCCATGCGGCGTGAGTCGGCGATCGGCATTATCAATGCGCAAATGCAGGCGAAACTCCGCGCGCGAAGTGAACATGCGATACGGCTCGTTTGTCCCTTTGCTGATCAAATCGTCAATCAGGATGGCCGTGTAGGCTTCCGTGCGGTCAAGCACCAGCGGAGGCTCGCCTTTGATCTTCAACGCAGCATTGATGCCGGCCATCAGGCCCTGGCACGCGGCTTCTTCGTATCCAGACGTCCCGTTGATCTGTCCGGCAAGAAAGAGGCGATCAATTTTTTTGGTCTCCAGCGTGCGCTCCAGTTCCGTCGGATCAATGGAGTCATACTCAATGGCGTATCCCGGCCGCAGCATCTCCGCATTTTCCAGGCCAGGGATTGATTTGATAATTGCAAGCTGCACGTCAATCGGCAGAGAGGTGCTCATGCCATTGACATAAATCTCATGCGTGTTCAGGCCTTCCGGCTCGAGAAAGAGCTGGTGCGTGGTCTTGTCCGGAAACTTGACGATCTTGTCTTCAATGCTGGGGCAGTAGCGCGGACCGATGCTCTGGATCTGGCCGGAATACATGGGCGAGCGATGAACGTTTTCTGCGATGATGCGGTGCGTCTCCGGCGTGGTGAAGGCGATATAGCACGGCACCTGCTTCTGCGTGATCTTCTTTGTGCGGAAGCTGAAGGGCGTGGGATCGGCGTCCCCCGGTTGCATCTCAAAGCGTGACCAATCAATGCTGCGGCCATCCAGACGCGGCGGCGTTCCAGTCTTAAGCCTGCATCCGCGCAGGCCAAAAAGCTTGAGTGATTCACCCAGGAGCTGTGACGGCGGCTCACCGCTGCGTCCGGCAGGATAGGTTTGCTCGCCGCAATGAATCAGCCCATTAAGGAATGTTCCTGTCGTTACGATAACGGCCTGCGCGCCCACGGTGCGGCCATCGCGCAGCTTGATGCCCTTTACAGACATTTCACCACGGAGGCGCAGAGGCATGGAGGATCGGGTGATCGGGTCATCTGGTGATCGGGTGATCGGAGAAGTCAAAGGAAGTTCGGGCGATTCGATGACCCGATGATCCGATGTCCCGATTTTCTCTGTGTCTCCGTGTCTCCGTGGTGGATCTTCCTTTTCCACGATCAGCTCGGCAACTTCAGCCTGCTTGATGAACAGATTCGGCTGGCTCTCCAGCACTTCGCGCATCTTCTGGCGATATTGCTGCTTGTCACACTGGGCACGCGGCGACCAAACCGCCGGTCCGCGGGAGGTATTGAGCAGGCGAAACTGGATTCCCACGGCGTCAGTGACTTCGCCCATAATTCCGCCCAGCGCATCCACCTCGCGCACCAGATGGCCCTTGGCGATTCCGCCCACCGCGGGATTGCATGACATCTGCGCGATCAGGTCCACGTTGAGCGTAAAAAGAGCGGTCTTCAGTCCCATGCGTGCGGCGGCCATTGCCGCTTCGCACCCGGCATGCCCAGCGCCCACAACTACCACATCATATTGTTCAGTGAACTGCACCATTGCTTAATCTATTCTACAGCCCTTAGGTCCTTTTGCCGTGGGTCCGTGCCTGTGTGACGGAGGCACCGCACATAACCAGCAGTAAGCATTGCACAGAAAGATTGATTAACGATCCAAATCGATTGTCTGCGGTGTTTGCGTCAGCGGAGGAGTGCCTTCGGACTGAGAAGGGTTGGAAGCTGAATCTTTAGGAAGCGCATCTGCAATAGCCGTGAAAAGCTTTGCGGCGTCCACTGGCTTGGTTACGTAGGAATCCATCCCTGCGGCCAGGCAGCGCTCGCGGTCTCCGATCATGGCGTGGGCAGTCATGGCCACAATCGGGAGATGTTTTTTGGAGATTCGTTCCTGGGCGCGTATGGCTTTGGTCGTCTCGAAACCGTCCATATCGGGCATCTGCACGTCCATCAGTACCAAGTCAAAATTCTGCTGCTCCAGGGCAGCCAGAGCTTCACGTCCACTGCCTACAGCCACCGCGGAATGGCCTTGTTTTACTAACAAGCTCCGGGCCAAACGCAAGTTAACCAGATTATCGTCGGCAATCAAGATGTGGAGCTTCGCCATTGGGGCTGCTGTTATGCGCTCTTCGCGAGAGCGTGTCTCATCTTTAGTTGGGGCGGCAATAGCCAGATCGAAACGAGCCGTAAAATAAAAGGTGCTGCCGTCGCCGGGCTTGCTTTCCAGCCATATACGGCCTTGCATAAGAGCGACCAATTGCGAGACGATCGCCAACCCCAGGCCGGTGCCTCCGTACTGGCGAGTGGATGAAGTGTCCGCCTGGACAAAGGCTTCAAAAATGTTTTTTTGTTTTTCCGCAGAAATTCCGATTCCCGTATCGCTCACGCTAAATTGCAGTGTGTCTTCGTGCAGCCGCGTGACGCGCACCATGATCTCTCCCCGATTTGTGAACTTCAGCGCATTACCAACAAGATTCATCAATATTTGCCGCAGGCGGCCAGGATCGCCGATTGCCATATCCGGAAGGTCCGCCGAAAAATCGCATTGCAGGGATAGCTGCTTGCTCCTGGCCTGAACGGAGAACTCCTTGACCGTTGTTCGAACTACCTCTTTCACGCTGAATGGGACGCGTTCCAGTTCCAGTTTGCGCGCTTCAATTTTTGAAAAATCAAGGATGTCATTGATGATTTCAAGCAGGGCGCCGGCTGAACTTTTTATCGTTGCCAGGTAATCGCGTTGCTCGGCGGTAAGGTCGGTATCCAGCGCCAAATCGATCATTCCTATCACGCCGTTCATTGGCGTACGAATTTCATGGCTCATGTTTGCCAGGAACTCGCTCTTGGCCCGATTTGCAGCTTCTGCAGCTTCCTTAGCAAGCCGCATTTG
>Ga0134125_10010700_pt1 | contig 10293 bp, 6 predicted proteins | sample KB31751_FD_96464 | JGI IMG/M metagenome (GOLD analysis project Ga0134125, IMG submission 96464) | Terrestrial soil microbial communities with excess Nitrogen fertilizer from Kellogg Biological Station, Michigan, USA - KB3-175-1 | ecosystem: Environmental > Terrestrial > Soil > Unclassified ... | reverse complement strand
TTTTAACTAAAAAGAGGTAAATTAGCGTTCACCAAAAAATAAATTTAACATGGGAAAGTTTGTAATTAAAACCGGGACAAACCGTCAATATTATTTCAGCCTTAAGGCTGATAATGGCCAAAAGATTTTAGCAAGTGAAGGATATACCACTAAAGCAGCCTGTAACAACGGAATAGATTCTGTAAAGACTAATTCAAAAGACGATAGTAAGTACGACAGGAAAAAATCAACTAACGGAAAACATTATTTCAATTTAAAAGCAACAAATGGTCAAATAATAGGAACAAGTGAAATGTATGAATCGGAAGCCGGCAGGGAAAATGGAATTGCATCTGTGAAATCAAATGCCCCGGGTGCAACTATAGTAGAAGAATAAAATAATAGAATTATAGGATTAAGTATTTAGTTCGCAAATTTAGTATTAGCAGTGCTTCATCAACAAGCCCCATCGGGGCGACATGTTAGTAGTAGCGTAAAAACATTTAATTTCTTCTGGTAGCTCCATAGGAGCGGCATGTTACATGTCGCTCCTATGGAGCTACCAGTATAGATGTCAAACAAATTGCTACTAACATATCGCCTCTACGAGGCTACTGCCCTGTATTGGAACTTTTATTAGTCTTGCATTTGCGAACTAAATACTTAATCCGATAGAATTATATACATTGATTTCATGAATATTTGTTCATCACTTTAAAATAAAATTCCTTTCTCATACAGATATAAAAGAGCTGAAAAACAGCTTAGAGCCGCTTGTTTTTATCCTAACAGGTACCATTAAACGCTATTATCTGATGATCTAACCAATATTTTGAAAATCCAGAATAATGATGAACTTTCGAATAAAGAACCTAACCGCAGCCTTGCGTCAAATTGGGGCTGAATCTGGAACGTCATTGCGAGGCGCATAGATAAACATTAAGCTCAGAAGAATTTCATGCGCCGTGCCTGCCCGAATAGCGCAGCAGGCGGGGCAATCTCATGAATCGGAGGAAGATGATCAACTTAAGACACTGACAACAAAATGCATCAACATATTAAATCTACTGCTTCTGTTGCGATAAATCCTTTTAAGAAACAAAAAAGGAAACGTTACAATGGTTGGCCATTGGTCAAAGACTAGACCGGCGGCTCGCACTAACGGTTGATGTGGGCTTGCGAAAGGAAGGGAACACCAGCACGGGCTGAGTAAACGTACAAATAATTACAATTTTTATATAAGCGCGGACAACGATGTATTGACACTATTAGTAACCGAAGTGCCAGTTGAGCGAATTTTTCAATTTACTTCTTCCGGATTCGCAATTTATTTTTATTTAAGACTGAAAAGGCATTAAGCAATTCTTCTGAATGTGTGTTTAAAGCTATTAATACAAGCCGCTTTTTCTCTTCAATATCAACACCTCCCAACCTTAAAAGCATTGCGCCGTTATGCGAGGAATTCCGAAAAACAAGTTCGTCGCCAAAATCTTTGTCTTCAGTTAAGATATATGCACCTTTTCCTGCTGCAAATTGAATAATGTCTGTATCTTCTGTTCCGGGCATCATTTCCGGAATACAGAATATGTTGAAATCCGCTTCCCTTAAAGCCTCACTGATTCTTCCATCAGTACTTTCATCCACTATGATTAAAGGAAATTTATTCAACATCTATCAGGATTTCATTTCTCACAGATGCGGCACCATAAGAAATGCAGGCAAGAATCGCTTCTTTGTTTAAAAAAGGATAAGCTTTTAAAAGTTCTTCAATACTTTCGCCCGCGCCTATTTTTTCCAAAATAAGATCAACTCCAATCCGCGTACCTTTTATCACAGCCTTACCGCCGAGCACGCCTGACTTTTGTTCAATATAATCAGTGATCATAAAAAAATTTATTTAAAGTTACAGATAAAATGAATACAGTTTTGCAAATGAAATTATCCCTATTTCCTCCTCACTCAATCCATACAACTCAAAAACCAGTCAGTTGATTTTATCTTCTGTATATTTTATTCTTTCTTTTTTCCGATAATGACTTTCAAGGTTAAAAGATTTAGGACAAGACAAAATGCATCAAATATTAAATCTACTGCTTCTGTTGCGATAAATCCTTTTAAGAAACAAAAACGGAAACGTTACAATGGTTGGCCGTTGGCCAAAGACCAGACGATGGCTCGCACGAGTGGTTGATGTGGGCTTGCGAAAGGAAGGGAACACCAGCAGGGGCTGAACCTCGCGCCATACAGGGGATAATTAAATTACCGGAGCGAAATGTTTTTCACAATTCGCATCTTCGATGTAAATTTTTTCATTTTTTTTCCCGATTCTTTTATATTTAAATTAAAAGTTTCATATTCAATAGTCCCGTTTGGCGTATTATAACTTATCGTTGTTGCAGACAAAGATTCAAATAAGAATTTTACAATTTTACTTTCTTTACTAAAATATTCCACCAAATCTGATACTTGTAAAGTGTCTTTTTCCCAAATCCAGAAAACACCATCCTTAGTAGTCATAGTACCTCTTAATAGAATATTCTCAATTTCATTTATATTTCGAACTGGATATTTAAAAATGTTACCATTAAAAATTCTGTTGCTTAAGACAATTACAGGGACAATAATTTCTATATTAGTTAAACTAATTTTACATTTTTCCTCTAACATCTTAATTAATTTTCCTTCACTATATAACTTTACTATTACGTCCAATTGCTTTTCAGCTTTTTTTATATAATCAAAGGTGGTTCTTTGATCATACACACTCACCGGATGCAAAGTATGTTTGCATTCAAAAATAAAAAGTATATTATCATAAACAGCGAATAAATCAATATCGGTTTTAGGAACAGGCAGTTGTTTGTAAACTTTAATTGATGCTTTCTCAAAATATGTATATAATCTATCAACCAAAACATCCTTATGCCCGTCAGAAAAAAGTGTTTTATTGTTTTGTTTATATTCGGATGCATATAAATTTCTTATCGAATTCGATTTGGCGAATATTGATAATGGAATGACAAAGTGTTTGTCCAAGAAGATAATTGGACGATATTGTACATCAAAAAAAACATCTGATTCATTCTCCCAGCACATCATATCAAGATAGGAATCAATATTCTCTACAGAAGTTAATTTTTCAATTAAATTATAAAAATTATCCTCTGTGAAAACAGGAATTAAGGATCGATATATAAGATATTTCTCTACTTTTTCAATATTATACAGTTCTTTGAAGAATATAAGATATAGTAGATCAATTGACCTTTTGATTTTAATAACATCCATTATGCTCAAGTCACCCTTTATTTTAATTTCTTTTAGATCTTTTATGTTCAACAATTGTTCTTTAAATATTTGAGCTAAATAAATCGCTTCTTCTTTAAACAAAAAGTCTGGTCCGAAAAAATTGCCGGACATTGTTTCAAAAATATGTTCAGGTATTTCTAGTTTGTATCTAGTGTAATTATTGTCGTGGACAAGTCTGAAAATACTAAAGTGGTTTGATTCCACTAATTTATCAACCAAATCTTCCAGTGAGGCCCTATTTTTAATAAACTCCAAATTATTTAAGTTGCGCAAATCATTAAAAATTTGAATTTGACTTTTAATGTATCCTAATCTCATTGACTTTTCAAAATCCAGTGAAGGAGGTAAAATTTTTAATGTGCTTTTTTCCAGAATACATCTGTAATCATAATAATCAATAAGTATTTCAAATTCTTTAAAATCTGACATCCAGCAACAGTCTAGAATAATTGTTTCCAAGCTTTTACTTTTAATATATTCGTCTGCAATAACTCCTATTCGTTGGTGTTTTTCACCTTTGTTGCAGATGCGGTATATTAGATATGATGCAGCAGATGCGATTTCTTCTTTTGACCGACAAAGAATGCTTCTTGTATCGTTTACAGGACTTCTTATATAATCTGAAAAAAATAAAAAGTCTGTATATGCAAGCAACGTTTTAATCATTGACTTTCCTCTATATTTTTTTTCAAATAAATTAATTTCCGCAATAATCTTTTTGTCTACATCACGAAAAAAAATATTTTGACTAGAAAGATTTAATACTGAAGTCAGATATTTTTTCTCTCCATCAGAAAATAGCGAAAGATGCTTATCATAAGCTATTAATTTCTGAATCAAATTTGCTACGATACATCTTTTAGAAACATATTTGGAATATCTGAAAACTCCTTTTTGTTTTATAGTAACAAACATCGACTCTTTATCAAATGTAAAAGCAATCAGTAGAGAATTAAGGGCTTTTAAAAACACTGCCTCTTCAATAGAAGAGATAATTTCACTTCTCAGTTGTTTTTTTTCTGATTTTGTAAGCGGCTCAAAAATATTTTTAGATAGCACATCAACCAGAATCGTAGTTTCTAATTTTCTTAAATTTATTTTATTGATATTCATTAACGTTAAATTATTTAATTATTATCGCCAAGATGAATTCAATCTCGAGAAAGAGAGGTAGTCATTTTAAAATGGTAAATCAGTATCCGGATTGTAACTATATCGTGGCTTTTTATCAAAACGTTGCCAAAGATTATTTAGAATAACTTTCCGTCTTTCGATAGAATTCTGTCTTAAAAGTTCGATGAAAAATTTTAAATGCGATACTAAAAACTCTGAATTTCTCTTATAGTAATAATCGCCTTTTATAAAGGCCTGTATTACTTGACTTGGATTTTGAATATAGTCTTCTAATGAAGAAACCTGCAATATATCTTCTAATGATTTAATTACTTTATCAATATCAGTGATATAGTTTGCATCGTTACGGATTTTGCTAATAATTTCGTCTATGCTTGAAGCGAAATTTTTATACCGAAGTTTATCAACGTCATTAAATTCTAAAAGGTTACTTTCTTTTAAAAGCATTTCTCTTTGTGCGAATAAAAATGTGGATATTCTTTTGTCAGCTTTTTTAATTACCATACTTTTTAAAAGACGTGGATAACCGAAGTTTTCAATCTTATTTTCATCAATTATTTCCTCAATTAATTTTCCTACAAAATACACTTCAGTTGACTGATTATATATTTTATTGGAAAATTCCTCAGGTACAGAATATCGCCAATTCAATGAAATGCTTTTGTCATAATCTTCATTAAAAACTATTTGTTTCCCAAAACCAAAATCTATAATTTTTACAATTCCTGTCTCTGTTACTAATATATTCTCAGGGCGAATGTCTCTATGTAGAATCTCATTTTCTTCTAAATATTTGAAGCCACTTATAACTTGAGTGAAAATATCATTTATTCTGTCAGGGTTTGCTGCAATGAAATTTGAGATAGTATCCCCTTTAATATAATCCATTAGAATATAACCCGTTTTTTTATCTGGATACAGATAATAATTAAAGACTCGCACAATATTGTTATGAAATAATGTATGAAGGATTTTTATTTCTGTAAGAAAGTTTATATAATACTTTTCAGAATCTTCTTTAAAATATGGACAATATTTTTTGCAGATGAAAACTTCATCAATTGTTTCATCTTTAAGCAAAATAGTTTTACCCGTGCCACCTTGTCCAATGTCCTTAATGTATTGGAAATCCTTTTGTCTTAAAAATTGAATAATTTCTTTACTCATAATAGTTTAAAAATTTGGTGTAATTGAAACATACTTTAAATAATGTGAAATAGGTGCTTTCAAAAAACAGCACTCCCCCTCACCCCTCCGCAGCCATCGTTACCATCTCATCTTCTTCCTCATATTCTTTCTCTTTCACTCCCCAAACCTCATTTATTTTATCTTTTATTTTTTGTTCAAATATTTCAATCAATCTTTTATTGGCTGATACCAATTGCATTTCTTCTTCTATGGATTTCACAATGGATTGTTGTTCGGTGAGCGGGGGAAGTGGAATTTTAATTTCTTTTACATAATCTCTTGTAACACCTTTTACTGTTGCGCCGTGGCCATCATTTTCAATTTTATCGGCAATTGAAAGCAAATAAAAATATCCATAGCATTTATCAATTCTAAGTTCATTAAATAATAAAGCGGTTAAATCCTGATTTATTGCAGTTGGCTTTGTTACGAAAGCCAACTTTCCTAATGAAACTCTAGTTACTAAAATTAAAGTACCTTTCGGTATAGCATTTGTTGAACTTTCTTTAACAGCTTTCACCGTAATTTTTCTAATTGAGTTTTTAATGTACATTGGGCTTTCAGAGAAATCAGAGCAAGTAATCCAGTCAATATTACCATTCTCCCAAAACAGCGGATTAGCTTTTGATGGCGTACCTCCGCCAACTAATTTTGTCACCTCTCCCAACTCCACCATTTCCCAATCCGGATTAATATGAATAACTGGTTTGTAATTGTTTACTATTTGTTTGGCGCCGTCTATTATTTTTTGAAAGCTTTCTATTTTCGCTACTATTTGTTGTTGGATGGAAAGTGGTGGAAGGGGAATTTGGAAAGAATTTAAACTTTCAAAAGTCAAATTGGATATATTGGTAGTTGTATTAGCATTCAACTCAAAATATCTTTTTGCTTGTTTTGTTTTTAAACAATGTAAAAGATAAAGTGGTAGTATTTTTTCTTTATTTACCCTTATTAAACTCATGAAAGCGCCGAATGAAGCTTTATAATTTAATTCACTAACGTAAGTTGTTCTTCCTAATAAGTTTAAACTATTAGCAGTCGAAACAAGTATATCACCTTCTATTAAGTATTTTCTTTCATCCTTTATAAAGCGTTTAGGAATATTATATAAATCTTTTTCTACAATTCCATTTTCTTGACAAGCCTTAGTGGTAGCAACTTTTATTGTATCATTATTTTGCAAATCGAGTTGGTCTTTTTTTCCGAAGGTGATTCCTCGAATTATATCACAAACTTCCTTCAGTTCAACTAATTCAAATTCTGTTTGCGATTTTAATGTTTCAAAATATCTTTCCGCACTCAACACTACATCTTTATTTTCCAAAACCTTTTCTTTCTCCACCAAAGTGGCCATTGTCTGAACTTTGATTTTTGTGATTAAGGGATTACTATGATTTTGCTTTACAATGAAATCAAAATAATCATCAAAATCAAATGAATTTTTGTTCAGACGATTTTTATATTCATCAATCATTTGTAAAGCCAAAGGCAAATCATTTTTATCAATGTCCCTGCGTTGCGCGCCGAGGTCATAACCATCGTTTTCTATTTTTAAAAATAAAATATGATTCGCCTTTTTTGCCAATCGTTTTTCTAAGATTAATACCGAAGTTTTTACGCCGCTGTATGGTTGGAACACACCAGCAGGCAAACTAATAACGGCAATAAGGCTTTGCTTCACCAGCATTTTGCGCAATTGTTTGTAAGCGGTTTGGCTGGTAGCAACTATGCCATTGGGAACTATAATAGCCGCGCGGCCTGTAATTGGGTTAATGTGTTCGGCAATATAATCGGTAAAGAGCACTTCGCTTTTTGTAGCCTGGATGGTAAATTTCTTATGAGGTTTGATGCCGCCCTTCGGTGTCATAAACGGCGGATTGGCGAGGATAATATCATAGTATTCGTTCCATCTTTCTTCACTCGTGAGCGTATCATATTCCAAAATCTTCGGCGAGGTAAATCCGTGCAGGTACATATTTACCAAACTCAGGCGCACCATATCCGGCGAAATATCATAACCGGTAAATTGCTTCATCATTTTTTTGCGGTCGTCGGGCGTTAGCAAATCGCCTTTTGTTTTTTTGGTGTTTTGTTCTACAATGTGTTTGTAAGAAGAAATTAAAAAACCAGCCGTGCCGCAAGCGGGGTCGCAAATTGTTTCTCCTTTTTTTGGCGCTACCACACTCACCATAAAATCAATGATGTGGCGTGGTGTGCGGAATTGCCCCGCATCGCCCTGCGAGCCTAAAACTGAAAGTAAATATTCAAACGCATCACCGAGCATTTCGCTATGGTCATAGCTGAATTCATTAATGGTTTTCAGAAACAATTTTAAAGTTTCCGGGTCGCGGTAAGGCAGGTAAGCATTTTTAAAAATATCGCGAAACAGTTGCGGGATGTTGGGATTCTGGTTGAGTTTCAAAATGGCTTCGCTGTAAAGATTGAGCATTTCATAACCGCCGAGTTTGGTGTCAAAGATTTTTGTCCATGCATATTTTGCATAGTCGCCGGTAAAGAAAGTAGCAAGGCCACCAAATTCCACAGATTCCTTATCCATGTCGTCCATAAATTTGTAGATGAGGGCAATGGTAATTTGCTCTACCTGGCTTTTTGGGTCAGGTACTTTGCCTACGAGAATATCGCGTGCGGTATCTATTCTTCTTTTGGTGATGTTATCGAGCATAATTAATATTATATCATCCCTTCGGGATTTAGGCCATAAATTTATTGATACTCACATTGTCTTTTATATATTCAGGAATCAATGCTCTTAATTCTGCTGGCAATTTTTTGAACACAATTCCATTTGGATTAACATTAAGCAATGCGTATTTCTTCTGCTCAATGATTTCCCGGAAGTCCGGATCCGTAATATAACTTTTGAAAAAATTTTTTGCATAGTCAAAATTCTCCTCATTAGGCATATACCGCGTGTCAAATTTATCAAACTCGTCTTCCAGCAATTCATCCTTACTTTTAAAATATGGAATGTAACCGAGCATTTTTTCAATGATTTCCCGAAGGGTTAGTCTTCTGTCCACTTTCATCGAACTGCGCAGCTTTGCGAGATTATAATATTCTTCAGGTTTGTCAAAAATATGCTGCAAAATGTATTGTTCAATTCCGTCAAGATCTTTTCGTTCAATCATTTTTTTTACCGCTTCATCTTCTTTTACCGTTTCTTCAAAGTGATCAAAATACATTCTGTCAATCTTCATTCCTTCATCACCTACTTCATTCACCATTATTGTTTTTAATGGATCAGGATTGGTGCTGTCATAATCATCAGGAGTAACGTAAATACCACCTCCTTTCCCATCACTTTTTGAAGGATTAGCTGGGAGCTTTAAAATTTCATCGTAATTGAATTCCTTTTCAAAATATTCACAGTTGGCAAAGAAATCAAAAAGCTTAAATACCTTTTTATCTAAACTATGATTTTTAGGATTAAATGATGCACTATAATTTTTGTCTTTGCTTTCGTTGTAAATCATGAAATCAGGAAAATCAAAAGAATCATAGTTCAGACATTCTTCTAAGAAATTATGCTTCCTCGTTCCGCGCCCTTTTATCTGGATAAAGTCTGTCGGAGAAAAGATGGGTCGCATCAAACAGACATTTAACAGATCAGGACAATCATAACCGGTAGTCATCATCCCAACAGTAACACAAACTCTCGTCTTACTCGTCTTGTACATGGGATTGAAATTTCCTTTTCCATTCAGATTATTGTTGGTAAAATTTATTGCCAGTTGTTGTGCATCCTGTACCACTGAAGTAACCTGTACAGCAAAATCAGAATTATATTTTCCAGGAAATAGCTTGTCTGCAAATTCATTAAGTATCTGGGTGATTTTTGCTGCGTGATGTTGCCTTACGCAAAAGATAATTGATTTACCTATCTCATTTGTTACCGGGTCATGCAAAGCATTTTCGATAAAGGTTTTACAGAATATCTTATTGGTATTTTCGCTGAAGAAGTTTTTTTCAAAATCTTTTTGATAGTAAGCATGCGTTTCATCATCGCCATCTTCATTTTCCAGGAGCACGCTGTATCCCTTATCAGACAGCAATTGAGTGGTAATTTCTGTTCTTGCATCTACTGTAATTGGGTTAACCAAAAAGCCATCTTTCACACCATGCAACAAACTGTATTGAAAAGTAGGTTTGCCATCTTCACAACCGAAAGTGGTGTAAGTATCCAGCAGCATTCTTCTCTCTAATTCTCTTGGATCTTTATCGCTTAATTCTTTTGCATCAATCTTTTTCAGGTAATCTTTTGGCGTTGCTGTAAGTCCTAATTTATAACCGATAAAATATTCAAAGACGGCTCTGCTGTTACCACCGATGCTTCTATGTGCTTCATCCGAAATTACCAGGTCAAAATCAGTTGGTGCAAAAAGCCGTTTATATTTATTATTCTTTAAAAATGATTGAACTGTGGAAACTACAATTTCAGATTTTCTCCAGTCGCCCCGGTTTTCTTTATAGATTGTACTTCTATAATCATTATGAAGATATTGATTGAAAGCTTTGTTCGCCTGATCTTCCAATTCCAAACGGTCAACTAAAAACAAAACCCGTCTTGCATTTCCTGTTCTTAAAAATAATTTGATAACTGCCGCGGAAGTCAATGTTTTGCCGGTGCCTGTAGCCATTTCAAACAGAAAGCGGTCTTTTCCT
>Ga0134125_10010698_pt1 | contig 10294 bp, 5 predicted proteins | sample KB31751_FD_96464 | JGI IMG/M metagenome (GOLD analysis project Ga0134125, IMG submission 96464) | Terrestrial soil microbial communities with excess Nitrogen fertilizer from Kellogg Biological Station, Michigan, USA - KB3-175-1 | ecosystem: Environmental > Terrestrial > Soil > Unclassified ... | reverse complement strand
TCAGCGGAATCCGCAGCCGCACCTTGCCGGCGATCTCCAACTCGATGACCGCTGGTGGCACCGCCGGCACCGAAGCGGCGACAGGCTCATCGGGAACCACGACAACTTCGGCAAAGCCCCCCGCGCGAGCCTTGAACCCCCGGCGCCACTTATAGATCAGGCTGGTCGCGACATCGTACTGACGCGCCACCGCTGCCACCGTGGCCCCCGGCGCGAATGCCGCGGCCAATATCCGGCACTGATCCTCTTCACTCCAACGACGACGACGCTCCGGACCGGTCAATACCGTCACTTGGCTCATGCTGTGCTGCTAACTGCGCTCTTAAGGACGACTTTAAGAGCACAGCCTCGCTACCATGCCATACTCCCGCAAGGCGGCCTTCGGCGGAGGGGTACCGGAAAGGAAGCATGCGCTGCACGACTGTCCGTCTGAGTTGCGCGGCAATAGCACTACTGGCAGCTAAGCACACGACCGCAGAGCCCGTGACGGCGCCGATGGCGAAATTCCTGGAGGCGGACAAGGAATGGCCGCTGCGTGGCGGCTCCGGGAGCGATACCCCCTAAGAGCTGGGCGCCGAAATCTGACGTAGGCCCCGGTGACCGTTCGCCGCGGCCGGCGGCCATATCACCGCCCTCGCCGCGGCGGCCGACACTGTCAAATGGAGCTATCTGCCGAAGGTCCAGGGGTCGACGCGCTCAACCGCGGGTGGCGGTCGGCGACGAGAAGATCTATTTCGGCCTTACCGACGGCAGCGTCTCGGCGATCGATGAGATGTCCGGACAAAAGATCTGGACCACCTATATTGGCGATGGGTCGGCACGCCCAGAAGGACGATCGCAGCATATGACCGGTCGTGACAGCGTCGCCGGGCCGCCATCGAGCTAGGATTGATTCGCGCCTGATCCGAACCAGCGCAAGCAGCGACCATCGCGGCTGCACCGCGGAACTGAGCCTAATCTTTGATCACTGGTTCCTGCTCCACTCAAAAGTCTCATTGAGGCTTCTCGAAAAGCGGGAGAAAATCTGCATCACCTGTTGCGGGTCTATGATGAGGGGGGGCGAAAATGCGATTGTGTCCCCTAAGGCTCGCAGTACGACGCCATTTGCGAGGCATCGGCCGGCGAGAAACGCACCGGTGCGTCCCGGCGCGGCAAAGGGCGACTTACTTGCCTTGTCCGCGACGAGTTCGACTGCGCCAAGAAGACCTATGCTGCGCACGTGGCCGACCAGAGGATGGTCAGCGAACCGAGAGATTTCCTCAGCAAACAACGGCGCTATTGCCGCGACGTCATCCACGATCCGACGTTCATCGAAAATCGTCATCCCTTCAAGGGCGACCGCGGCGGCGACCGGATGACCACCCGTCGTAAATCCGTGGCCGAAGCTACCCAGCAGGTTTGAGTTGTCAGCGATTGCCTGGTAGATTCCGTCGGTAAAGAGAACCGCGGACAAGGGTTGGTACCCGGACGTCAACTGCTTCGATAAGATCATCATGTCGGGCTCAATCCCGAATGTCTCGGCCCCAAACATCTTGCCTGTGCGCCCGAAACCCGTAACGACCTCATCGGCAATGATGAGGACATCATATTTGCGACAGACCTTTTGGATTTTTTCCCAGTATGTCCTGGGCGGTATTATGACACCACCGGCGCCCATGACCGGCTCACCGATGAATGCTGCAATAGTTTCAGGTTTTTCACGGACAATCAGCGCTTCCAGTTCGGCAGCCGCTCGATCGGAAAATTCCTCCTCTGTTTCCCCGTCCAAAGCGAAGCGGTAATGGTGCGGGCAAAGCGTGTGAAGGATGCATGCAAGCGGGAGATCGAAGTCCTGGTGATTGCCCGGTAGCCCGGTCAGGCTCGCGGAAGCTATTGTGGTCCCGTGATAGGCCCGATTGCGGGAAATGATTTTCTTTTTTTGTCGACGCCCGAGAGCATTATTGAAATACCAGATAAGCTTGATTGCAGTATCGGTCGCTTCCGATCCAGAATTTGCAAAAAATACCCGCTCCAATCCGGGTGGAGAAATCTGTGAAAGCCGTTGCGCAAGCAATATAATTGGGCTGTGCGTTTTCTGCGCGAAATTATGATACGTCGGGAGGCGCTGTAGTTGGGCCGTCGCAGCGTTGACCAAGCGTTCTTCGCTGAATCCAAGCGCAGCGTTCCAGAGACCCGCCATACCCTCGATATATTGTCGGCCAGCATCGTCGTAAACATAGATGCCTTCGCCCCGCTCAATAATTAAGGGGCCTGTACTTTCAAGCGACCTTGCATTTGTATAGGGCTGAAGTATATAGCGAATATCAAGTTCGCTCATCGTAGCCATTTGGGCACCATTAACGCTGAGATCATTTAGCGGGCGTGCCCCGCAGATTTTGGTGGGCGGCACTAGTCTCGCGTGATCACGTAGGACGCGCTCGGGTCAAGCGTTGCTGTCCATCCCGGCTCGATCACGATAGTGGTCGTCACTTCCTCGATGATTGCGGGTCCTTCGACGATTGCGCCGGCCCCTAGCCTCGCCCCGTCATATACTGGGACCTGAACCCCGATGCCTGATTTATCGAAAATCGCAGGGCGCAATTCCTTCAACGCGTTGATTACAGGTTCCCCCGCACGTATCTGCATAGGGCGGAGCCGGTCGATCGTACCGAACATTGTGCTTTCGACGTTTACAGCTTCAACGACACCGCCTCGATCGCAATATGTGAACAACGCTTCGTGACGCTCATGAAAAGCATCTTTGATGCCCGACAACGATTCTTCAGTAATAGAAAAATTTCCGATCTCAACCGTACATTCATGTATTTGCCCGATATAACGAATGTCGATACTGCGCTGAATGCGGATTTGGTCGCGCGTAAAACCATCTGCTTCCAGTTGTTTTACGCCCTGGCTCTCCAACTCGTTAAATAGCCGATCGATGGCCGCAAAAGCGTCCCCGTCGATTCGCAACGGGCATGGGGCCATAAAATTATATTTCACATCCGAGATAATTTGACCGAAAGCGCAAAGACCGGAAGCTAGCTTTGGAAGAATCACGGTGTCGATTCCGATTTCGCGCGCCAAGGCGGTGATGTGTGCGGCAGTGGCTCCGCCGGCGCCGACAAGGGCAAAATCGCGCGGGTCGTAGCCGCGTTCGATTGACACCCGCCGGATTCCGTTAACCATATTGTTGTTGACAATGGTGAACATGCCGAAGGCCGCGCGCTCGACCGAAATGCCAAGCGGATCTGCAATACGGGCAATCGCCGCTCTCGCTTTTTCGACATCGAGCGGCAGGCGGCCGCCAAGAAGGCCATTTCGACTGAGATAGCCGAGAACGAGGTTGGCATCGGTGACGGTTGGCTCGATGCCACCGCGACCATAGCATGCCGGTCCCGGATTGGCCCCGGCGCTCTGCGGCCCAACTTGTAGCAAACCAGTCGGGTCGATCCAGCCTATCGATCCGCCACCGGCGCCAAGCGTTTCAACCTGAATCATCGGAACGCCGATCCTGTAGCGCAGGAAGTCGATGTTCTTGTTGATGTTTGTCACACCATTCGCCGTCAGTGTGATGTCGAAGGATGTTCCCCCCATATCCACAGATATCACGTTGTTCCGACCAAACGGGGCGGCGACGAATTTGCTGGCCTGAGGAGCGGACGCCGGGCCCGAATTGATGGCATAGACCGCTCGGCCCGCGAGCACGCGTCCGACTGCAAGCCCCCCATTCGACTGGAAATATCGGACAGGATATTTCAGGCCCAGCTGCTCGAAATGAGCGTCGACCGCGTGGACATATCGACCGAGGATGGTCGATAGATAGGCATTGACCACCGCAGTTGATGTTCTCGTATATTCTCGGATCTGCGGGTAGAGCTCACTACCAATCGTGAGCGTTGCCAGGGGCATCATTTCGCGGACGATCTCCGCCGCACGCCTTTCGTGCCTCGTGTTGATAACAGACCAGACGAATGAAATCGCCACCGCCTCGATGCCTTCGGCGAGGAAAAGCCTGCAGGCTGCCCGAACGTCATCCTCGTTTAACGGCGTCCTAATCGAGCCATCGGAAATTATCCGCTCGCGCACCCCTCTTCGCAGGTAGCGAGAGACAAGCATCGTGGCAGCGGGGTACTCCGGATCGTATCGATGGCCGTCCTCCTTGTGGCCCAGGCGGATCTCAAGAGAGTCTTCGTGCCCCGCGGTGCAGATCAAACCGGTCTTAGCGCCCGTGTGCTGAATCAGGGCATTCAATCCCACCGTCGTGCCGTTGATGCATAAATCGCACTGCGAAATGATTTCAGCGGCGGTCTGGCCCAGATCGTCCGCGATTAGCTGAAGACCGTTCGTAATCGCCAGTTTCGGATCTTCGGGGGTCGAACTGGTCTTGAAAAGGCGGACGTCCCCATTTTCATCGGCCAAGATAAAATCGGTGAATGTTCCACCGGCATCGATGCCGAGACGGTATTTTGAACGCATCTTAATCCCTGCTTAAAATCTGGGCCATGCAAAGCCGATCGGCGCTATTAGGCTAGCGCGCGCTCTCGCAGCTCGGCGGTAGCGATCTGATCGACGTCAAGTGTCGCGATCTGCGCAAAGACGACGCCATAGTCATCTCGGGCGCCTTTTTCCGAAACGAGACCGTTGCGAACGTCCGCAACCACTGCCGCGACTGGGCGTGTGAAGGGATCGCCGTAGCCACCGCCACCGGGATTGAAATTGATCATCCTCTCCCCGGGCTCGATCTTATCGATGACATTCTTGCGGATGGTTTCCGTGCCGCCGCCACGCTTGACCTCGATGCGCCCCACCTTTGGATTGAGAAAAGCCGACGACGCGCCGGCGGCGCCGGCGGCCGGGATTCTGCGACCTTCCCCGAATGCGACGAAGGTCAGCTCATGGTCGATAGGCTCAATTTCCCACGCCGTGCCCGACCCTCCGCGGAATCGGCCCGCACCACCGGAGTCCTCGATAAGAGAATACCGATGAATAACAATGGGATAGGAATACTCCAGCAGTTCCGTGTCGCCGGAACTGATGGCGCCGAATGTGCACTCGGGACCGCAGGCGTTCCATCCATCTTGCTGAGGTGTCGCACCAGCGCCGGAAATAATCGAGGCGAGCGCCATCGTGACATATTCTTCGTTCGTCCTGCGATCCAGGCCGGCGATGTTGACGCCGTTGGTGTGGCCCCATGAAGCAGACACCTTCGACGGCATTGCCTTCTCGAAGGCCTGCCGCACCGCGTCGGCCAGTGTCTCCAGAGGCGTTGTGGTACAATTCAGATGAGGCGCGGGTTCGATGGCGTTGCACAAAGTGCCTTTCGGGCCGAAATCCACCGATACACAGCGATACAGCCCCTCATTGTAGGGAGGCGGCAGCTGGGCGAACATCATGAGTCCAAGATAGGCGCCGGAGTGCGAGTTTCCTTCGTAGGAATTGATGAAATACGGAATTTGCGGCGGGCTACTGACAGCGATACGGCAATCATCGCCGTCGATGGTCACCGTTGCTTCAATTTGAAGGTCTCCAAGACCGTGACCCGCATCCTCAACCAGCGCGCTCCCTTTATAAACGCCATCGGGCACCTTCGAAATTAGCTGCCGCATCTGCCGCTCAGCCATGTTGAGCAACTCCGCGACGCAATCCTCCACTTGGCCAAGGCCATATCTTTCGATCATTGCGAGGAGATTGCGCTCTCCGACCTGGCAGGTACCAATGAGCGCTTGAAAATCACCTTCCTGATCTCGGCGCGCACGCAAATTAGTGAGGATCAAATTTATGATATCTTCGCGCGGCCTGCCCTTGTCCCAAATTTTTATGGGTGGGATCCGGAGGCCCTCCGCATAAATCTCAGTCGCATTAGGATTATAGCCCGCTGGCACTGGACCGCCGATATCGGTCAAATGGCCCTTACAAACTGCCCAGAAAACGAGTTTTCCGCCTGAGAAAACGGGCTTGTACATGCATACATCTATGAGATGGCTCCCGCCGAAGACTGGGTCATTGTGCAGGATGAGGTCGCCTTCATGTATATCATCGCCAAAATAATCTGCGACTGCCCTCATCGCAGGTATTAGCGAGCCGAGATGTATGGGGATATCTTGTCCCTGAAGAATCATCTCCGGTTTACTGTTGAACAGCGTCGTTGAGTAGTCATGAGCCAAGTTGAAGACGCTTGAGCGCGCGGTTTTTTCCAGCGTCAGCGTCATTTCTCGCTGAGTCGTTTCCAGAATCCCCCGAATTACCGACAGAGTTATCGGATCAACCAAAGAACCTGCTTCGGTTCCGCTCGAACTCTCTGATGCCATCTTCAACTTCAGCCTGCCTCTGTTATTCGGGACGCTTGTGGTCACGCGTCGCCATAAACAATTCCGCCGTACCTGGGCAGAAGCATGCCGGTGCATTTAAGCTGCAGCCCGGCATACATCTCTTCAAGCGGGTTCAAGCGACACCATAAGACGCTACCGATGCGTTTTGCAAGATCAAAACTCATGACGCTTCGGCTGCGGAGTCTCGTGCATAGTTGGCACTAACCCGACCTGCATTTACCGATGCTGAAAAATTGTCTTCAACCGGGTGACAAAGCAAATCATTGCCTGGACGGACAAAAACCAAGACGCTACGGTCTCGGCTCTGCAAGTGAACCTTACCCTCTCCTGGCAGCCCTAGCGCGCTCCACGCGTCGGCTGTGGGGTGAGGTGAATGCCCCTAGTTTTTGCAGATTTTTGACAGAGCGATAGCGGCGATGCTGCTTGAATGGAATGGATGTGGAAATGCAAATTACGATGGGCTTCCCGACGTTGCATCTTCACGGTCGGGACGTCGAGCTATCGTGGTATCGCAAAATCGACGAAGGTCCTTGGGATGGGCTCTCGACGTCCGAGGGTGTGGTCCACCCAGCGAGCTGGGCTCTCACGGTCCAATTGGCCGCCGCGGCGCGCGCGGGCGGCAGGACTCGACGACATTGTTCTGATGCCGACGACAGCCGACGCCAACGAGATCGACCGCGCCCGCGATGTGCTCGGCATATAGCGTTTCATTCGTCGAAGTCGCTCTGGTTCTAAATCGTGATTGAAAGCAGGGGACCACCAAGTGCGTTTCGTGCGACCCGATACACGCGCTTGTTCCGCGAGCAGCGACATGACGCGTGAGGGGCGCCATGGATGGCTGATCGTCGCTGGTTTGGCGACAGTCTGCTTCGTTGTCTGCGGGACAACACTCAGCACAATCAGCATATTCATCGACCCGCTCACCACCGAGTTCGCCCTGACGGCTCAGCAAGCCTCTAGTGTCGCCACAACGTTCATACTGGGGCTTCAGCTCGCGGGCGTCCTCGTCGGATGGAGTCTCAACAGACTCGGCGCCCGATCGGTTATGTCGATCGCTGCCATTCTGGCAGCCGCAGGCTACGTGTGGGCAGGTGCAAGCACATCTTTGACGGGTCTCATGTTGGCATTCGGTTTGAGTGGGATAGGTGTCGGTGCATCCACGCTAATGCCGTCGATGGTCGTCGTGGCGAATTGGATAATAGCGAAACGAGCCATCGCCATTGGTGTAGTGTTGGGAGCGTCCTCCCTTGGTGGCACGATATTTCCGCCGTTGGTCGCACGGTGCATCGGGATGTTCGGCTGGCGCCACACGGCCGACGGCATTGCTGTTGTTACAGTGATTATTGCGCTCCCTATTCTCCTCTTTCTTATCAAATTGCCTCTTCGCGCGGCGGAGACACGGGAAGCACCCGTGGCAGGGGTACGTCCCGCGTGGCGAACACCTGCTTACTGGCTGATTACATCAATTGTCGCCCTGGGAAACTTCTCAGCGATGGGCATTTTCTTCTCTGCGGTATCGTTTCTTGTACGGCGCGGCTACTCCCTCGACATGGCATCGTTTATCTTTGCCGCCACTAGCCTTACGACCTTTGCCGGTTATCTCCTGATCGGGATTGCTGCTGATAGGCGAAGACCTACGTCCGTCCTGCTGTCGGCATTGATAGTCGGAGGCCTCGGAATACTTGGCTTTCTATACGCCGATCACACCTGGCTGGGCATCTGCGCCATAGCCATGTTTGTTATCCTCTGGGGATTGACAGCCGGCGCCCCGCCTCAACTCGCCCCGCTGCTGGTGCTCGAACATTTCGGACTTTCCCGACTAGCTCCCACGCTTGGAGCGATAAATCTGATTGCCGGAGTCGTCTCCTCGTTCGGCGCTATCGTCACCGGTCGTCTCGTTGATGCTACGGGCGACTACACGGCCGCATTTGCATTGAGCGCGATCGTGTCAATCGCTGGTGTGATCCCGCTTGTGCTTTTAAAGATCGCCAGTCCCAGAACCTCACCTTCCGAGATCGGAGTTTACGAAGTTCTGCGGTAAGTAGCAAAATCTCGGCGACGAATATTTGCCAGCGGCAATCGAGGCACGGCAGCTTCGATTAGGTAAGAATTTCAGCGACCGCTTTGGGCATCTGCATCGCATTGGCACCTCACGTGTCGATCGGGACGCCCATCACCCTGCTAAAAGGTCAAGCCGACAACCCATGAAGCATTCTTTCCGCTCCGCGCTGGCCACGGCCGCACCGACCCGCAGGCGACTGCCACATGCGGGCAACCTGGCTCGCATTGCGGCCCCTCGATGCTTGATGCTCGCCTAGTCCTGTCCCGTTCACAAGACGCATGATGTATTGGGGATCCCGATCATGCTGCCGAGCGAGCAGGTGGGGCCTCGTCGCCGGCAACGGAGAACCTGTCACGCGTGTCGGCGGGCGGCATGACCTCAGGCGGGGAGGCGTGCCCCACGACCGCCCCAAGCGAGAGGGCGCTTAGCGTAAGAAGGGTAAATCTGCGCATGATGTCGTCACTGCCGCTCTCATGGTTTGCATGCCTCAGCGACCGCTCGCCAGCCTTTCGGGATCGCCGGTTTCAAGATCGCGCGCAGGCCAAAACCGCACCACCCTGTGCACGCTCACTCTTAGAGGTACTTTTGCCCAACTTCGTTTCTCAAGTGCTTGATGGCTCAACAGCAAGATCAGTTGCTGCACCATGGGGCCGTCGATGGTGCCAGTTGCCGAGTTCGTGACACCTCCAGAAATACAGGGGCGCGCCGCACTTGAGTGGCGCGCCCCCGGTTACTCGTTATCGCATTCGGCCTATAAACCAGGAGTTGCCTGTGCCCTCCTCTCCCTCAGCTGTTAGCCGCTCCCGAATACAATATCTGGACCCGGCGGTTTTGCGGCTCGCGCACACCATCCGCGGTCGGAATCAGGAGATCGCGTTTACCTTTCGCGACGATCTCAATCTCGGACGCCGCAATGCCGTCCTGCTCGAGCCGCGCGGCTACGGCTTCAGCACGGCGTCTGGACAGCCGCATATTGTAGGCGTCTGAGCCAACAGTATCCGTATGGCCAGTCACCTCAAGCTTGCTGACATTCGTAGAGGTGGCATTCTTTGCCGCTTCGTCGACGATGATCGCGGCCCGGGATGACAGGTCCGATCGATTGAAGTCGAAGAATACCAGATAGCTCTTGGGAACCGTCGGAGCAGGCGCTACCACGGGCGGAGCCGTATAGGTGGCTTGCGCTTCCTCGGGTTGGTCTTGGCCCCCAAATCGGTATTTAAGCGAAAAACCGAACATCCGAGGCGCGTTATAAGTTGCCGAGGTAAACCCGATCGATGTGTACAGCGCTGTGATCCCGGTAATGTGGGTGTTGTCCGTCAAGTTCGAAACAAACGCGCCGAGGTCGAGTGGCTGACCAAACATGTTCGTCCAGTCGACGCGCAAATCTAAATTTTCGGACGAAGGGATAATATTTGCGGGTTCTCCGGGAGAAAAGGTCACGTACTGGTGGCCTTTCCACGAATAAGCGAGAGAGGCCGCGATGGTTCCCCACGCTTCATCCACCGGGAGATAATAGGTGCCGGTCACGCCGTACTGCCATTTCGGAACGCCGAATGGCGGCTTTGAAGAGTCGGTGCCGCCAAATTCGGCAGGATACTTTTCGTACTGTGCAAAAATGTACGAGGCATGGGGAGAAATTTCGATGCTCTTTAAGGGCGTCCACGTCATCTCGAACTCGGCACCATAGAGTGAAGCACTCGCCGCATTTAACGTCGCCGATTCCACAGTAGGCCCGCTACTTGTGCTCACCGGCACAAGTTGGGAGACCTGGATCGATTTATAGTCGGTATGGAAGATGTCGGCGTTCGTGCGCACATGACCATCCAAAAGCTGCCAATCGGATTTGACGCCGAGTTCGACGTCGGTCACATGCTCCGGCTTGAATTGCTGAAATTCGGCGGGAAGTGTCGAGCTCCCACCG
>Ga0134125_10010697_pt1 | contig 10294 bp, 10 predicted proteins | sample KB31751_FD_96464 | JGI IMG/M metagenome (GOLD analysis project Ga0134125, IMG submission 96464) | Terrestrial soil microbial communities with excess Nitrogen fertilizer from Kellogg Biological Station, Michigan, USA - KB3-175-1 | ecosystem: Environmental > Terrestrial > Soil > Unclassified ... | reverse complement strand
TGACGAAACGGCCAAGTGGCGCAAGGTGTTGGAGGCCGCCAACGTCAGATAATTTCGTCGAGCGTTCACATGACGACGCCGGTTAAGGTGCGGGAAATTCTGACAAACTCATGTGGTTGTTATCATAAGCGCCTTAAAGAGGGGCCACGCGGCAACGAAGATAACGAATAGTTTCGAGTGGTCGCCAAGCAATGACGTGGCGGCAGTGAAGATGGCCGGTGGCGAGGGCTATGAATTGGCTCTAATGACAATCGTTAGCCGACCGTCCGCCGCGGCACGATCAGGTTGCCGACGAAGCTCTGCACGGCTTCGTCATTTTGATTGTAAGTCGTGGTCCGCACCCGGATCAGGCCCCGGTCGTTGCGCGATCTGGATGGGCGCACTTCGAGAATTTCACTCTTGGCGTAGAGCTCGTCACCCGGGCGCACCGGCCGCTGCCAGGAAAGTTCGTCGAAGCCGACGCCGATGATGCCGCCGGCCGGCTTGAACTCGCCGTCGGCCATGAGCCGCATTGTCAGCGCTGCGGTGTGCCAGCCGCTCGCCGCCAAACCGCGGAACACGGAATTTTTCGCCGCCTCCTCGTCAAGATGGAACGGCTGCGGATCGAATTGCCGGGCGAATGTTTTGATCTGGTCAGCGTCGATCTTGAGCCGGCCGGTGTTGTAAATCTGCCCGACGGCGAAATCTTCAAGATACTGGACTTTGCCCGCCACGTGGTTCATCGCACGGCCTGTTTCTCGCGGGACGCGCGCGCCGCGATCGATGCCTTGGCGCCGCGAAACCAGGCTCCGCTAGCAACAGCCGCAGTGTTGATCAACCCGAAAGCTGCGAGTGCGATTGCCAGCGCAACGAAGACGCCAGTTAGGCTGCCGGTCCAGCGCAACGCCAAAAAGCCGCCGGCGGCCGCGATGACCAATCTGGCAAAATTGGCAAGCAGCGGCCACAACAGGCGGCCCGCGCCTTGCGAGGCGAAATAGAGCGCCATGCCGAGGCCGAACAGGCCGTAAACCGGGCCAACGGCGTGCAGATAGCGCGAGCCTGCGTCGATCATCGCGGGATCGCTGTCAAACAGCGCCAGCCACGCGCGCGGTACGGCTGCGGCGGTCAGCCCGATGGCCTCGCACAGGCCGGCAGCGATCGCGGCTCCGATCCAGGCGACGCGCAAGGCGCGGTCGCGACGCCCGGCGCCGATATTCGTTCCAACCATCGCGACGAGCGGACCACCCAACCCAAACACCAGCGGGATAAGCAGATATTCGAGCCGCGAGCCGGTGCCGTAACCGGCAATCGCGGCGGCGCCGAACACGCCGACGAAACCGGTGGCGATGGCGATGGTGAGATTGGTTTGAACGGTGATGAGGGCGGCGACCAGACCGACGCGGAGAATGTCGAGAAACAGCGCCCAGCGCAGCCGCACGCCGGCAAAGGACAGCCGAACGACGCTGCGGCTCGAGCGCAGATACGCCGCAAGCACAGCGCTGCCGGCCGCATAGTAGATCAGCACCGCGACGGCGCCTCCGGCGACGCCAAGCCTCGGAAACGGCCCGAATCCGAAGATGAGACACGGTGACAGCGGAATCAGCACCAGCACGGCCACGCAGGTGACGATCGCCGGCGTCGCCATGTTGCCGCTACCGCGAATGACGTTGGCGAGCGAATTGAACAACCACACCAGAATCGCGCCGGAAAAGACGACCGCCGAGTAGGTGGACGCCGCGGCAAGCGACGCACCGCTGCCGCCCATCGCTGCATAGAGCCAGGGCCCGCCAGCGAGCAGCGCGACCGTGAAAATAAGTCCGAAGAACAGGCCGATCAGGAGCGCATGGATCGCCAGTGCATCGGCATCGGCGCGGCTGCCGCGGCCGAGAGCGCGCGCGATCGCCGAGGAGATTCCGCCGCCCATGGCGCCGGCGGACATCATCTGCATCAGCATCACCACAGGAAACACCAGCGCGACGCCGGCAAGCGCCGCGGTGCCAAGCTTGCCGACGAAATAGGTCTCAACCAGCCCGACGGTGGTCTGCGCCAGCATCACCAGCATGTTGGGCGCGGCGAGACGGACAAGGGTGGATGCGATCGGACCGTCAAGCAGCGCGGCGGTGCGTGGATCGTAGCGCGGTTTCCCGGCGCTTACGCCGGTCGCGGGCTGATCGGACTGCGAGCCGGGGATAGTCAAACTCACGGAGGACATGTTGGGAATCCCGGTGCCGGTCGAGCGGGTGGGCCGCGTTGCCTGGATTTCTCAGCGAATCTGAAAATGTCCTTGACCGAAATCACTGGCCACAACAGCGCGCAGCATGTCGCGCAGGCTTGCGGCGCGTTTGGCGCCAAAGGTGCCTTCGAACCGCGCCTGCGCCTGCGCCCAAGCCTTGCGCGCCTTATCGAGGCGTTTCATCCCGGTCTTGGTCAGATGAAGCTCCTTGGCACGGCGGTCGGCGGCGGAGGCCTCAATGCTGATTAACCCGTCGCGTTGCAGCGGCTTGATGTTGCGGCCGAGCGTGGTGCGGTCGGTGACCATCGCTTCGGACAGCGCGTTGATCGTCATCGGGCCGAGCCGGTCAAGCTTTGCCAGGATCGAGAACTGATTGCCGCGCAAGCCCGCCGGCGCCAGGAACTGGTCGTAGAGCTGGGTCACGTGCCGGGCCGCCGAGCGGACGGCGAAGCAGTTGCAGTCGGCTGTCTGGGCGGCCATCGCCGGGCTCCTAGTCGATTATCCAAGGAACTCTGGATCGAGTGTTCCTTGATAAGCGTGCATATGCGCATAATTAGGCGCAGATGCACCTATGTCAAGAGCATGGTCGACGGGTGCGGCGGCGCGCGCGATTATTTCTTCTGTGCCATTACAGACGCGATATGGGCGACCTGCGCGTATTGCTCCTTGATCGCGCCGGTGTACGCGTCAACGTCCAATGGCGTGGTCGGTTGCCCGGTGAGCGCCAATCTTTCACGGGTCGTTTTATCGTCGAGCGCGGCGAGTATGTCGGCCGCGATCCGTCGGCGCAACTCAAGCGGCATGCCGCGCGGGCCGAGCAGGCCCAGCACCGGGCTGGCGAGGAGCGACGGGTAGCCTGATTCCACCACGGAGGGAATGTCAGGCGCGATGGGCGATCGCTCGCGCGCGTTGATCGCGATGTACTTGATCTTGCCGGTCTGGGCGTAGCTGCGCATTGCGGCGTAGGACTGCATGGACAACTGGATTCGGTTCTCGCCGAGGTCCAACGGCGACTTCGTAATGTCGCGGTAGGGAACCTTGGCGATCGCGAGCCCGTTTTCCTTGACGAATCCGTCCAGCACGAATTCGGAAAATCCCGGGGCGACCGCGTAGCTTGTCTCCTTGGGCTTGGCGCGCGCCAGCGCCACGAATTCGCGCAGTGTGGAGATGCCGAGACTGGTCGGTACGGCCATGGCAATCTGCACCTGGGCAATGCCCGCGATCGGCGTCAGGTCGGTTTCCGGATTGAAGGAAATATTCGGGTGCAGTTGGCGCTGCACGACGAACATGCTGCTCGGCCCGAAGAACAGCGTATGATCGTCCTTGGCCGATACCACGGTCTGGAGCGACAGCAAGCCGTCGCCTCCGGGCTTGCCGTCGATGATGACGGGTTGGCCCCATTTCTTCTGCAGTTTCTCGGTGATGAGCCGCGCGGCAGTGTCAGCCCCGGAGCCTGGACCGAACGGCAGCACGAAGCGTACCGGACGCGTTGGCCATTGTTGAGCCAGGCTTGCGGTCGCGGTCACCGCGTGAATCGCCAGCGTGAGCGCGGCGACCATAATGAGGCGAAACCAACCCTTGGTCATGACTTTTTCCTGTTCGGCGCCGTTACAGCGCCGCCACTGTTTCCACTTCCAGCCAATACGCTTCGTCGGCGAGGCGGCTGATGATGAGCAGCGTGTGCGGCGGATAGGCGCCGTTCGGAAACATCGCCGGATAGGCCTTGGCGCGCCAGGCCCGGTAGGCATTGGCGTGCTCGGGCCGCAGGATGTAGGTGCGGAACTGCACGACATTCTTCCAGTCGGCGTTGACCGAGCGCAACGCGATGTGGATGTTTTTGAACACCTGTACGCATTGCGCCTCGAAATCGCCTTTGCCGACAAGAGTGCCATTCGCGTCGATCGGCGTCTGGCCGGCGAGAAACACCAGCTCCTGCGTCTTGGCATAGGCGACGTGGCTATACGGCGCGGGCTTGCTCATGCCATCGGGATTGAAAATCTTGATCTCGGCCATCGGACGTTTCCCTCTTCGTCGTTGTAAGTGCATTAGACAGTTAGCGGTCGGCGAGCCCCATGGCCAGCTTCGCCTTGGTGATAATGCCGGGCGGGGTCGCGACCGTGTCGTGAACGATTTGCGTCACTTCATCGGCGCTCATCGGCTCGATGGTAAAGTTGATTTTGGCGGTATCCGCCAGGAACGCCGGATCATTCATTGTCGCGGCAAACGCGTCGCGCAGGATCGCGAGCCGGGCCGCGGGCACACCGGGCGGCGCCACATAGGGCTGGCCCAGTGCCGGTGAGGACGAGATCAGCTTGAAAATCTGACGCTGCTCGTCGGTCTTGGCGAGTTCCGTCAGGAGCGGCACATCCGGTAAGACTTTGTCGCGGCGAACGCCCGCCTGAACGAGAAACGCCACCTTGTGGGCGCTGATCCAATCGGGATGCTGGCTGGTGATGGAGCCGAGGCTGAAGGCGCGCGCCTGCACTTCGCCGCGCTCCATGCCGAGATTGACATCCTCGGAGGTGCGATAGCCGGTCACGATCTTGAATTTGGTGCCGAGCAGCTTGTTGACCACCATGGGCAGCAGCACGATGCCGGCGCCCGCGCCGGTGCCGCCGAGCACGATCTGCTTCTCCTGCGCCTGCGCGATGCTGGTAATGCCGGCCGTGTGCCAGACCAGGATGACTTCGTTCTGGGGGCCGGTCGAACCCAGCCAGTTGAACTTATCGGCATCGTAGCGGATGCCGCCGGAATTGAGCACCTGCTGCAGCGGCATGGCGCTGTGAATGGTGGCGATCGCAGTGCCGTCCTTCGGCGCGATGTTGTACATGTAGTTGGTGGCGAGCACGTTGCCGCCACCCGGCATGTTCTCCACGATCATGGTGGGATTGCCGGGAATGTGACGCGGCATGTGGCGTGAAAACAACCGCGCAACCGTGTCGTAGGTGCCGCCGACACCGGTCGAGGTGATCAGCGTAATGGTTTTGCCTTTGAAGAACGCGGCATCGCCTGGCGGCTGGGCAAAAGCGCTCGCCGGCAGCACCGCAACCGCGGCGGCGCGTTTCAGCCACGCACGTCGGGAAATTTTGCTCTCGCTGGCCACCGATGCGTCCGCCCCAGACGGGATCAGGCGTAGCGCGAAAAATCGTGGCCCTCTTTGACCACGAATTCGAGCAGGAAGGGCGAGCCCTTTTCGGTCACGTCGACCGCTTCCTTGAGCGCGCCGACGATGTCGCCGGGCTTTTCGACGCGCCGCGCGGCAACGTTGAGGCCTTCGGCCACTTTCTGATAATTGCCGCCAACCGTCATGGAGCCGTATTTGACGTCGGAAATCTTCAACACCTCGCGCTCGGCGCCCATGACGCCGTTGTTGAACACGACGGTGAGAATGGCGATTCGATTGCGCGCCGCGGTTTCGATGTCCATCCCGGTCATACCGAACGAGGCGTCGCCCATCACGTTGACGCAGAGTTTTTTCGGTGCGGCGAGCTTGGCGCCCATGGTGATGCCGAGGCCATAGCCGAGCTGGGTCGACTTGCCCCAGCCCATGTAGGAGCCGGCCGCCGTGGTTTCCCAGAACGGGATCATCTGCTCGCGCGGGCTGCCGGAATCGTGCGTCATGATGACGTTGTCGCGGTCGAACGTGCGCATCATGTCGCGGATCACGCGGTACTGGTTGAGCGGCGTCTCGTCGGAGTTCAGATGCTTTCCCCACGCGTCGAGCCACGCCTTCTTGCCGGCAGCGATTTCTTCCTTGAGCGAGGCGAGCGCATTGCCGCCGCCCGGGCCTTTCTGGTGGGAGACTTCGGCGATCATCGCGTCGACCACAAGAGCGGCATCGCCGACCAAAGCATGGTCCGCGCGATAGTCCTTGTTGATGTCGCCTGAGTCATTGGTCGAGTGAATGACGGTTTTGCCCTTGGGCACCGACGGCCCGAAATTGGTGACTGTAAGACTCGAGCCGATCGCCATGATGACGTCGGCTTTTTTGAGAAAATCGGCATACATCTTGGAGCGCGAGCGCGTCGCCCCGCCGAGCGCCAGCGGATGGCTGTCGGCGATGGCGCTCTTGCCCGGATTGGTGGCAATCACGGGCGCCGGCAGCATCTCGGCAAGCGCCGCGAGCTTGTCGCCGGCCTCCGCGTAATGCACGCCCTGGCCGGCCCACAGCACCGGGTTCTTGGCCGCGAGCAGCATTTCGACGGCCTTTTTGACGGCGTCGGGATCGGGCGCGCTCCTTTGCACCGGCACCGGCGTATAGTCGAGCGCGCCCTTGAATTCCGCTTCCGCGACTTCCTCCGGCAATTCGATCAGCACCGGGCCTGGCTTGCCGGAACGCATGGCGTGATAGGCGCGCCGCAGCAGGTCGGGCAATTCCTGCACGTTGTGCGCCAGCGCCGACCATTTGGTGACCGGCCGATAGACGTCGGCGGCACGAAACACCGGACGCACATATTGCCGCGCCAGCGGCAGGCCCCCGGAGATGACCAGCATCGGCACGTTCTCCGAAAACGCCTGGGCGATGCCCGGAAACGCGTTCTCGATGCCGGGGCCGGCCTGAGCGCCGAACACGCCGTTCCGCCTGCCGCGTTTGATGCGGCTATAGCCGTCAGCGATGCCGACGCCGACGCGCTCCTGCCGGCACAGGATCGGGCGAATATCGATCGCCGCGCATGGCTCGATGACGGCATTGCGCGGATAGCAGGAGAAGAACTCGGTACCCTCAAGCTTGAGAATCTGGGCAATCACTTCGGCGCCGTTCATGACAGTTTGCTCGCTATCTCGTGGAGGGTGACGATGCGACGTGGCCGGGCGGAAACGGGGGGTAACGCACTATTCGGCGGCGATCGGCGTGTCGCGGCCGATGAATTGCTCCATGGCGTCGATGAACGGCACGTCTTTTCTTGCCTCGAACCGGCCGGAGCGCACCCGGTAACTCGCCGGATTCATGCCCGGCAGCGGCTTACCGGCGGCGTTGTCCTTCAGCGTCTGCAACAGCAGCCGCCTGATCTTGACGATGGCCGCGTCCGAGGCGAGCAGGTGCTCGCTGGCGCGGTCGGCGATCGGTCCCATCGACTCCTGGATGGCGCAATCCTGCGTACCGAACCCCTTCATGCCGGTATACGACTTGCCGCTCGCCTGCAGTTCGCGGTCGATCAGATAATCGTTGCCGCGGTTACGCACGGCGTGATCCGTGCCAGCAATATTTTCGGTGTGAATGCCGAGGCCCGCCTTGGTGCGCGCCAAGTCTTCCTCGGTGAGCTGCCGCGACGGATGAAAGTCGACGCTGTAGAGCATCGTGTTCTCGTCGTCGATCGGCGCCCAGACGTGGGCGGCGTGCGGGATCGACGAGATAATCTTGTGGAACGGCGACAGCATCACGTTCATGTTCCACATGACGATGCCGTCGCCGCGCTCGCGGCCGGTGCCAACCACGAAGCCGAAGTCGGTCGGAATGACTTCATAGAGCGAGGCGACGATGCGGCGGCTGGGATCGCCCTCGGCGCCATGCAGGAAACTCAAATGCGTGGCATCGAAGCCGCCTTCCAGCGCCTGCAGCCAGTTGCACTCCTGGATGTGTCGCGTTGAATAGCGCTGCGCAGCCGGCAATAGCGTCCATTCCAGTTCGGGAAATTCCGGCTTGTGCTCGGCCGGACCCATATAGGTCCACACCACGTCGCCGCGTTCGATGCAGGGATATGACTTGACCGCAAGCTGCTTCTGCACGTTCGTGCGGTGCGCGTCGCTCATCTGCGGTACGCAGGGCAGGTCGACGCAGTTGCCGTCAACGTCGAACTTGATGCCATGATAAACGCAGCGCAGTCCGTGCTCCTCGTTGCGCCCATAAAACAGCGACGCGGTGCGGTGTGGGCATTTTTCGTCCACAAGGCCAACGCGGCCGCCCGTGTCGCGGAACAGGACGAGGTTCTCGCCGAGGAGACGCACCCGCAGGGGGGGGCCGTCGGGCTTTGCAATCTGCGCGGTAAACGCCGCGGGAATCCAGTAGCGGCGCATCAGCGCGCCCATCGCGGTTCCGGGGCCGACGCGCGTCAAAAGCTCATTTTCGTGCTGCGGGAGCAAGGGCGGACCTCCATGGCGTTGTCGCGCGAGCGCCAACTCGGCTTTCGATAATTGTGGCGCGCCCGGGCCGGCATTGCAATTCGCCCGCGCGATGGCAGCGCTGCGTCAGGGCACGTGGCGTCCCAGCAAGTGGGCCGCCTTGTGGGCGACCTCGGCGGGCGTGCGATAGACTTCTTCGATGAAGCTTGCGATCTGGCTGCCGCGCATTGGCGAAAAACTTAAGGCGGATTTGGCGAGATCGGCGCGATACGCCGGATCGGCCATGGTCTGGTCGAAGCCGCTGCGCAAGGCCGCGACCCGCTCCGGCGGCGTGCCGGGCGGCGCAGCGAGTGGACGATCCATCACCAACCAGCCGAAGATGAGCTGCATGATCTGCCGCGTTTCGGCGGTCTTGGCGTAGTTGGCAATCAGCGGTACGCTGGGCAGCCGCGGATCACTCTTGAGCGAAGTCTGTACCAGTATCGTGGCATTATCCTTGGTGATGCCGAGGCTGTGCAGCGAATCAAGGCCAAGCCCGCAGAAGCCCTCGATCTCGCCGCGTTCGTAGGCGAGCCGCAAGCCCGAGCTGCCGTTATAGCCTTTGACCAGCTTGAATTTCGTGCCCAGCAAAGCGTTCAGCACAACGGGAAAATCGTAGGTGCTGGTGCCGGCCGCGCCGGTGACCATCTCGCGCTTGAAAACGTCGTTGAAGGTTTTGATCGCGGATGTCTTGGAGGCGATGCAGACGTCGCTTTCGGCGGCAGGCGCGCCGATCCAATTGAACTTGCGCGAGTCATATTGGCTCGGCACGCCGCCGATCACCGGATCGACCACGATGCTGCCGGCGAACAGGCCGATCTCGGAGCCGTCCTTCGGCGACACGTTGAACAGCCGATTGGCCGCGTTCATGCTGCCGGCGCCCGGCATATTGTGGACGACGATGTTGGGATGGCCGGGGATGTGACCGGCGAGGTGCTTGGCGATGATCCGCGTGTAGAGGTCGGCGCCGCCGCCGACGTTGAAGCCCTCGATCAGGTTGAGCTCACGTCCCTGGTAGAATGCGGCGGCGTCGGCGGCGCGCACGGCCGGGCAGGGGAGCATTGCTACGGCGAGACCGGAAATGGCTAGAGCGAGTGGTGGACGAAGAAATTTTTGCATTGCTTCCCGTGTGTTCTTGTCGCTGGGATACCGGGCCCGGGGGCCATGGAACGAGTCAGCCTAGCACGACGAAGATCACACAATGTACGCGGCATTCGGTCGGCCCCGGTTTCTTCCTGGCGCCAGATAGACTATCATGCGCACCGCTTGCGGGTGCCGCTGGATGCAATCGAGGCAGGACATGATGCGTATTCTTTCGCTATGCGCCATCGCGTACCTCGTCTTCATGGCGACGCCGGCGATGGCCGGCTGCGATCTGGCGAGCGAGCATTGCTGGCTGCGCGCGCACCGCGTCATGACTCACAAGCAAAATCACATCGCCTATCTCGAGGCCAACCCGGACGTCGATGACGGTATCAAAGGCCGGATCATCACCCACCTGCACTACAAGGTGCTGCACATCCGCGCTTACATCGGCCCGCGCTGGCCGCACTGGCCGACGCCGTGCTGCTACAGCCGGCTGCGGCTCTACGTCCGCTGAGAATTTGCCCTGTCATGCTCCGCGAAGGCGGAGGATCCAGTAATCAAAACGATTTCGGGATTACTGGATCGTCCGCTTTCGCGGATGATGGCATGGAGGTGTCGCGCTCACTCCGCCGGCGCCGGCGGCGCCGCGCCGTACAGCCCGGGCATGAGCCGGACGCGCAGGTCCTGGGTCCACTGGCCGAGCCGATCCAGATAAAGGTACAGCACCGGCGTGGTGTAGAGCGTCAGCAACTGGCTGATGATCAGGCCACCCATGATCGAGATGCCGAGCGGACGGCGGATTTCGCCGCCGGCGCCGAAACTTAAGGCCAGCGGCACGGCACCGAGGATCGCGGCCGAGGTCGTCATCATGATCGGGCGGAAGCGCAACACGCAGGC
>Ga0134125_10010695_pt1 | contig 10294 bp, 12 predicted proteins | sample KB31751_FD_96464 | JGI IMG/M metagenome (GOLD analysis project Ga0134125, IMG submission 96464) | Terrestrial soil microbial communities with excess Nitrogen fertilizer from Kellogg Biological Station, Michigan, USA - KB3-175-1 | ecosystem: Environmental > Terrestrial > Soil > Unclassified ... | reverse complement strand
CCGCGAGCGCGACGTTGTAGCCACCCTGAACCATGCGCGTGCAGCCGCACTTGCCGAGCAAGCCCTTGACGGCGATCGTAATGTCCAGCGTCGGATCGGCCTGATGCGCGTGAAGCGCGGCGAACAAGCCCGCTCCGCCGGCGCCGAGAATCAGGACGTCGGTCGTCGACCGCGGAATGTCCATCAGCGGCGGACGTTCAGCGCCGCGAGGGCGGCATCGCGGCGATTGCGCGCCGCGTGATCGACCGCGTCGTACAAGCTGCCGCCGTGGCTGTCCATCGCCACGAGCAGCGGTCCGAAATCGCGGATTCGGAACTGCCAGAGGCTTTCCGGATTGAGGTCGTCGAGGTCGACATCCTCGATCGCCTCGATCCACGTCGTCTCGAGCGCCGCGGTGCCGCCGATGATCGCCAGGTAGACGCCGCCGAGTTCGCGGAACGCCGCCAGCGACGCCGCACCCAATCCGCCTTTGCCGACGATGATGCGCACGCCGAGTTGCCGCAGCAGCGGCTCGGTGAAGCGCTCCATCCGCATCGACGTCGTCGTGCCGATGCAGATGGGTGCGTAACCCGTCGGATGCTCCGTCGATGTCGGAACCTTTTTCACGTTCGGCGCCGTATGGATCACCGCATGACCGCGCAGATCGAATCGCGTCGCGCGGTCACGGTCGAAGAGCGCGATCTGCGTCGCATCGCGAATGCCGAACAGGCGTTGCTGCAAAGTGACCGTATCGTTGATCCGCAGGCGCCTTGTCGCCTCCTCGGTGACCGGCAGTGTCAGTTCGTAGTGCGCCATGGCTTCCTTCGCATGCCGTCGCTGTTCAGTAGCCGTACGCGACGCCCGTCTCGGTGAACAGCGCGCTCGCGCGGCGTGCCGAGTGGCATTGCATGTTGACGGCCACCGGATTCATCGTGATGTGCGTCGCCGCGAGCTCGACATGAACCGCAAACGCCGTGGCATCGCCGCCCAGCCCTTGCGGGCCGACACCGAGCAGGTTGACCGCCTCCGACAGCTCGGTCTCGAGCGCGGCGCCTTCCGGATCGGCGCAATGCGTGCCGAGCGGCCGCGTCGCCGCGCGCTTGGCCAGATGCACGCAAACGTCGGCAGTGCCGCCGACGCCGACGCCGACGATCGTTGGCGGACATGTCTTGCCGCCCGCGTCGAGCACGCAGTCGATCACGAAGCGCTTGATCGCTTCCACGCCCTCGGCCGGGATCGCCATTCGCAGCCAGGAGTTGTTCTCGGAGCCGGAACCCTTCGGAATCATCTCGATGCGCATGCCGTCGAACGCGTCGCTGAAATCGATGTGGATCACCGGCACGCCTTCGCCGCACGACGTATGCTCGTTGTGGCGCGTGAGCGGATGCACGATCGACGAGCGGAGCGGATGCTCGCGCGTCGCGCGCTCGCAGCCGCGCCGGATGGCGGCCTTGAGGGCGACGCCGTCGACGACGACGTTACGGCCGATCGTGACGTTGTAGATCGGAATGCCCGTGTCCTGGCACAGCAGGTTGTCGGTCTTCTCGGCGACGGCGATGTTCTTCACCATCACGCCGAGCACCGATTGCGCCGTCTTGTCGGTCTCGCGCGCGACCAGCGCGTCGAACCCGCGCTTGATGTCGGGCGGCAGCATCTTCAGTGCGCGTATGTACAAATCCTTCGCCGCGTTCTCGACGCGGGCGGGATCGATGCGAAGTGTCATGTCTTTGTCATCCGGTCAACGCGAACAGCAGCGCGTACGCCACGGCCACGGCGCCAGCCAGCGCGATCGTGGTTTTCTGCCAGTCGGCGCGCCAGCCGACGAACTCGATAAACAACAATCGTACGCCACCGGCCAGGTGCACGGCGAGCGCGAGGACGAGAAGCATCTCACTGAATTTGACCGCCGGCTGGCGCGTCCATTCAAGAAACCGGTCAAGCGCCGCCGGCCGCGCCAGCGCCTGCGACAGCGTGAAGAAGTGCAGCGGCAGGAACAGCGCCAGGACAATGCCCGAAACGCGATGCACGACGAACGCCCAGAACGCCGGGTGGGCCCGGGCACGCGCGTCGTTGCGCAGGATCGCCGACGATATTGAAGATGGGGTCGCCATCTCAGGCAGTCAACGAACGCACGGCGTAAAGGCCGCCGCCCAGCAGCACGAGTGCAACCAACGCCAGCACGGTGTCGGTTGCGCGCCCGCGGAGCCCAAGCCATTCGTCGGCGATCGCGCGCAGCCCGAGCGGCGCGTGAATCGCGACTGCGATAACGAAGATCGCGTAGAAGGCCGGCCACCATACGCTCGCGTGCATCCGGGCAACGATGGCTTCGGCGGTGAGTTGATGGCGCACCGCGTAGATGATCGTCGCGAGATGCACGACGACACAAAGGGCAAGCACGGCCGCGGACGCGCGCTGCAGCACGAATCGCCATGCTGCGTAACGAACGCTACGCGTCGCCATGGCGTCGACCGCCGTGGAAATCACAGCGTACCTTTGACCGCCGCGGTTGCGACGAGCCGCTTGAGACTCGCGATCGAGGCCGTCGGCGACAGGTGCTTTGGGCAGCGCTCCGTGCACGACTGATGCGTGTGACACGACTGGCAGCCGCTGTCGCCGGCAACCGCGCGAAGGCGTGCCGCGCGGGCGCCGTCGCGCACATCCTTGACGAGCGTGAACGCCCGGTTCAAGGCTGCCGGGCCGAGATAATCGGACTTCCACCCGACGACATCGCATGACGCGTAGCAGACGGCGCAGCCGATGCATTCGATCGTCGCATCGATCGCCCGGCGCGCCGGCGACGCGGGCGCGACCTTCGCGAAATCGTCGTACCGCGTTGCCGTCGGCTTGAACTCGCCCTTCGCGGCCGCCCACTTGTCGAAGAACGGCGCCATGTCGACGACGAGATCGCGCACGATCGGCAAGTGATGCAGCGGCCCGATCTCGAGCGTCCGGTCACCGGCGACCGTGTCGACGTGCGTACGGCAGGTCCAGCGCGCCTTGCCGTTCACCGTCATTGCGCAGGAACCGCACATGCCGACGCGACAGGCATAGCGATACGCGAGCGACGCATCGAGATGGCGCTGCACGTGCGTGACGACGTCGAGCACCGTCTGCGACGCGAGCCGCGGCACTTCGTAGCGCCGGAACGCGCCGTCCGCCGCCCCCCGCCAGATCAGAACGGGAAAAGTCGATTCAGTGAGCGATATCATCAAGCGAACTCAATCCTTCGTATCTCGCGGCGCCGCGTACCGCCGAGCGCAGCGGCCGATCCGCGCTCCAGGGGGAGCCGTCAGCGGACCGCTCGCCTGACGCAAGCAAAGCGACTGCCTTTTACCGGATGAGCGAATCCGCTTCGAGCGTCAGATCCACCATCAGATCCTGTGCAACAGCCTCGAGCGCAGCCCGAAGCTCGGGGATCGCGACGCCGCGCGGCACCTGCAACGCTGCACTCGCCCGGAACAGCGCATCGCCCGAATGCGGCCCGCTCATGCAGCCGGTTACGAGATTCTCGATGCTGACACCGACGCTCGCCAATGCACCGGAAATATCGCGAACGATTCCAGGATGGTCGTTGCCGACGACCTCGAGGCGCAGAACGTCCTTTGGAGGCGACACCATAGCCTCGCTTGCCGAGGGATCGGCTTTCGTGATCAACAAGCGCATGCCGGTGCGCTCGAGCTCTGCAAAAGCGTTCATCAGGCGTTCCGTGTTCACTTCGGGAAGCTCGAAATGAACGATGCCCGCGAACTGTCCTGCCAGATTCGCCATTCGCGCTCCCACCCAGTTCGCTTCGTGAGCGGCCGCGATCTGTGCGACGCGATGCACGATGCCCGTCGTGTTCGGTCCGATCAGCGCCAATACAAGAGATGCGGCCATGGTAATGCGGCTCTCGTCGCCGGCTGGCGGACTCCAACAGTCGCCGCGACATGCTCCGTGACAGGCGAAATGACATCATAACGCGTCGCCGCCATCGCAATCGAGCGCGAGCGCGCTCGTGGAGGCTCGATGACAGTTTCACCCTGACGCGGGTGAAGTTTCCTATTGAAACGCCGGGGGTTCAACGTGACTTCTCCGCTTGCAATGAAAGCCGCATTGCGCAGCCAACTGCATGCGCGGCGCAACGACCTCGCGGCCGAGGAGCGCGTCCGCTTCAGCGCGTCGATCACCCGCTCGCTGCTCGCGCTCGACCCGTATCGACGCGCCCGAACGGTCATGGCCTACATGACGTTCGGGAGCGAATTCCTGACTGACGCACTCATGCGCGACGCCCATCGCCTCGGCAAGACGATTATCCTGCCGAGGATCGATCGTATCCACGACCGTCTTCAGCTTCACTCCGTGTGCGAATTCGACACGGAGCTGGCCGCGGGGCCGTGGGGAATTCGTGAGCCGCGCCCCGATGTGTGTCCCGTGGCCGAGCTGTCCGAGATCGATTTCATTCTGGTCCCCGGCCTTGGATTTACCGTGCGCGGTGACCGGCTCGGGTACGGACGCGGCTACTACGATCGGCTGCTCGTGAACCGCGACCGGCGCACCGCCCTCGTCGCGGCGGCGTTTTCGGCCCAGATCGTCGATACGATTCCCACCACAGAGCATGACATCCCGGTCGACATGGTCGTTACCGAGCGCGGCTCGTACAGGCGCGCGGACCACGCGGGCGACGCGAAAGGCGACTGACGCTCGCTCTTGCTTCGGCCTCACCCGCCTCGCTGACGCTCGGCTCCCTTTTTGGCTTCGGCCACCATCGATATTCCTTATGCTGGCATCGTTGTTGCTGATTTGCCGACGCGCCCGGGGCTGCTCGCGGAAACAGGCCAAGTCGACACATCGGCCGTGTCGCGATGCGACGAACTGTTTCGTTTCGAAAGCATCGGGACGAAACGAGAAGATCGACTCGGACGACAGGGACGGGGAGAGATGCCGAGCGATATCGAACTTGCGCAGAACGCCACGATGCTGCGCATCGCGAAGATGGCCAAGGAACGCCTCGGCATCGACGAGCAGCATCTGGAGCCGTACGGTCATTACAAGGCGAAGCTGTCGCTCGACTACATAGAATCGCTCCAGGATCGACCCCTCGCGAAGCTCATTCTCGTTACCGCCATCAACCCCACGCCCGCTGGCGAGGGCAAGACGACAACGACGGTGGGGCTCGGCGATGCGCTGAACCGCATCGGCAAGAAGGCGATCATCTGCCTTCGCGAGCCCTCGCTCGGTCCCGTATTCGGCATGAAGGGAGGCGCTGCAGGGGGCGGCCATGCGCAAGTCGTGCCGATGGAAGACATCAACCTGCACTTCACGGGCGACTTCAATGCGATCCAGCTCGCGAATAACCTGCTTGCAGCGTTGATCGACAACCACATCCATCACGGCAACGAGCTGAACCTCGATCTTCGCCGCATCACCTGGCGTCGCGTGCTCGACATGAACGACCGCGCGTTGCGCGACGTCACCGTGGCGCTCGGCGGACCGGGCAACGGATTTCCGCGCGGGGATGGCTTCGATATCGTCGTCGCATCCGAGGTAATGGCCATCTTTTGCCTGGCGACTTCAATCGCCGACCTCAAGAAGCGTCTCGGAAATATTGTCGTGGGCTACACGCGCGAGCTGAAGCCGGTCATGGCGCGCGATCTGAACGCCCATGGCGCGATGGCCGCGCTCCTCAAGGACGCGCTGAAGCCGAACCTCGTGCAGACGCTCGAGAACAACCCGGCGCTGATCCACGGCGGGCCGTTCGCAAATATTGCGCACGGGTGCAATTCGGTGATCGCGACGACGGCGGCGTCGCGCCTTGCCGACTATGTCGTGACCGAGGCGGGCTTCGGCGCGGACCTCGGCGCCGAGAAGTTCGTCGACATCAAGTGCCGCAAGTCGGGGCTGCGTCCCGACGCGGCGGTGATCGTCGCCACAATCCGGGCGCTCAAGTATCATGGAGGCGTCGACGTCAAGCACCTCGATAAGGAGAACCTCGAAGCGCTGGAGAAGGGCATCGCCAATCTCGAGCGGCACGTGAACAACGTGCGCAACCACTACGGGCTGCCGTGCATCGTCGCCGTGAACCACTTCACGCATGACACCGACGCGGAGCTTCGGCTCCTCAAGCGGAAGATGGCCCATCACGAGGCGCCGGTCGTCGTCGCCCGCCACTGGGCCGAAGGCGGCAAGGGCGCCGAGGATCTTGCGCGCGCCGTGGTGCAGATGGTCGAAACGACGCCCGCGAGCTTCAGCTACGTCTACGAGGACGCGCTGCCGCTCTGGAACAAGATCGAGGCCGTCGCCACGAAGATCTACGGCGCATCCGAGGTGACTGCCGACACGCGCGTGCGCGCGCAGATCCGCAATCTGCAGGAAAGCGGGTATGGTCACTATCCCGTCTGTATCGCAAAGACGCAGTATTCGTTCTCCACCGATCCGCTGTTGCGCGGCGCTCCGAGCGGCCATTCGCTCAACGTTCGCGAGGTCCGCCTCGCCGCGGGCGCCGAGTTCATCGTGGCCGTGTGCGGAGACATCATGACGATGCCGGGTTTGCCGAAGCGACCCTCTTCGGAGCGGATCGACGTGGACGAGCGCGGAAAGATCGTGGGGCTGTCCTGATCGTGCGGTTGTTCTAAGACGCCACGCGCCCGCATCCTCGTCCTTCGGCCACACTTACAGGAGCGATTCGAAATGTCACTCGATTCCACTCAATGGCACGCGAAGCCCAAATTTCCCGAGACGCATTACGTGGATACGCGGCTCTACACCGACGAGACGCTGTTCCGCGAGGAGCAGGAGAAGATCTTCGGCAAGTCGTGGATCATCGCCTGCCACGAATCGGAGCTGCCCAACGCGTATGACTACCGGACGTTCCAGCATCCGGCCGGCACGCCGCTCATCGTCGTGCGCGGCGAGGACATGAAGATCCGTTCGTTCTACAACATCTGCCCGCACCGCGGGAACACGCTGCTCTACGATCCCGTCGGCAGCGCAAAGCGGATCCAGTGCATCTTTCACGCGTGGTCGTACGACACGACGGGCCGCTGCCTTGAAATCTCCCGCGGCAAGCAGGGCTACCAGGACCGCTTCAAGTGCGAGGACACCGGCCTGCGCGAGGTGAGAACCACGGTTGGCTACGGCGGCTTCGTCTGGGTGAACACCGATGACAACGCGCTCGGCTTGCAGGAATACATCGGCGACGCGCTCGGCATGCTGGAGCCGCACATGAGCATGCCGCTCGAGGTGTTCCACTACCACAAGGCCGTGGTGAACACGAACTACAAGCTGTGGCACGACACGAACAGCGAGTTCTACCACGACTACATGCACTACTTCAATCGCATCACCGGCATGCTGCAGCCGGGCTACTTCGAGCGCAAGTACGTCGGCTATCCGCACGGCCATGCATCGGTCGGGTCGATGCAGATCAGGTACGACGCGTACGAAGGCAGCAAGGAGCGCGGCGTCGGCTGGCCGGGCTTGGCACCCGGAGGCTGGATCCTGATCGACATCTTCCCCGGCATGACGTACAACCTGAGAACCTCGCTGATCCGGATGGACACGGCGATCCCGCTTGGCCCGAACAAAGTGGTCATCGAATTCCGCGGACTGGGGCTCAAGAGCGACACGCCCGAGCAGCGCGCGGAGCGCATCCGCGACCACAACGTGATCTGGGGCCCGTTCGGACGCAACCTGCACGAGGACCTGCTCGGCGTCTACGGGCAGGGGCGCGCGATGCGCGACCGTACCGACAGCAAGTGGGTGATCCACGGCCGCGAAGAGGACATGACGATCCACGACGAGGGCGGAATGCGCCACTTCTACGCGGAATGGAGCCGCGTCATGGGCCGCTCGGCGTCCGATCCGTTCGGCGACGATCGCGCCGCACCGGAGAGCGCGAAGACGCGCGCCGCAGCGTAGGCACCTGGTCTGGAGAGAGGTCAGCCGTGACTGAAAGACATGCGATCGCCGAGCTCGTCTACCGCTCGTGCATGCTGCTCGACCAGAAGGACTTTGCGGGCTTTCTCGCGCTTTGCGATCCCGCGTTCCACTACGCGATCACCGCGTTCAGTCCCGAGATCCGCAAGGAGATGACGTGGCTCGAGCATGACAAGGCGGGGCTCAAGCTCCTGTTCGACAATCTGCCGAAGCACAACAGCGACCACTCGCCGCTCACCCGTCAGGCGATCGTCTACACCGTCGAACCTGACGAGGGCGCTGCGCGAGCGCGCGTGGTGAGTGCGCTCACCGTGTACAAGACCGCGCTCGACGGCGGCATTACCGAGCTCTTCGCGGTCGGCAAGCTTCTCGACGCCGTGAAGCTCGACGGCGAGCGACCGCTGCTCGTCGACCGCAACGTGCGCCTCGACACGCGCATGCTCGGCATCGGCTCGCACATTCCGATCTGAGCTCACCGCAGCGCCGGAGCCGATGAAGGTCACCGTCAATGCGCGCAACCGCGCGCATCAGTTCGATGCGGGCGAGAGCGAAAAGCTGTTGTATGCGGGCCTGCGCTGCGCGGTGGATCTGCCGTACGAATGCGGCAGCGGAACCTGCGGCACGTGCCGGGCGCGGCTGCTGTCGGGCGACGTCCACGACGCCTGGCCGGACGCCCCCGGGCGCAGGTTCCTGAAGGCGCACGACGAGTTGCTGCTTTGCCAGTGCGAACCGCGCAGCGACCTGACCGTCGAGGTCGGCAGCTTCGTGCGCGGGATCGACACAAGATCGTTCGTCCCTGCGCACTTTCGCGGCCGCATCGAGCGGATGCGATCCCTGACGCACGACGTCACGCATCTCGTGGTTGCGCTCGACCGTCCGATCGACTTCAATGCCGGTCAATTCGTGATGGTTCGCGCGCAGGGTATCCCCGGCTATCGCGGCTGGTCGATGGTCAATTACGCGCGCCGGGCTGACCGGCTCGAGTTCGTCGTCAAGAAGAAGCCCGGAGGCGGCATCTCGGATTGGCTGTTCGGCAACGCGGGCAAAGGCGATGCGCTCGAGCTTTTCGGGCCGCTCGGGCGCGCGACGTTCCACCCGTCGCTTGCGAAGGACATCCTGTGCATCGCCGGCGGCAGCGGCATTGCCGGCATGATGTCGATCATCGCGCGCGCGGCCGAGGAGCGGTATTTCGCGCAGCATCGCGGCGATCTGTTCTTCTGCGTGCGCACGATCGCCGACGCCTTCTTCCTCGACGAGCTTGCCAATCTTGCTGCCCGCTGCGGACCCCGCTTCTCGGTGACGCTCGCGCTGTCGGACGAAGCGGTGCCTGAGTCGGCCGTGTCGAGTCATCCGGACATCGCGTTCGACCAGGGCTTCGTGCACGAGGTGGCGCAGCGGCGAATGGGGGGTCGCTATCAGAACGTACGCGCGTATGTCGCCGGACCCCCGCCGGCGGTCGACGCCTCGATCCGCATGCTTCTTACGGCGAGGCTTTCGACCGAGAACATTCGCTACGACAAGTTCAGCTAGCGGCCTGCGACAACACTCTCCAGCATGAGCCGGACGCTTGTCTGCCAGACCAGCGACATTCCCGAGAACGGGATGAAGGGCTATGAGGTCGCCGGTCGGCGCGTCCTTGTCGCGAAGGCCGGCGATCGCTACTACGCCTACCAGGGACTGTGTCCGCATCAGGAGGTGTGTCTCGACGAGGGCTTCTTCGACGGCTCGGTGCTCACCTGCCATCAGCACCTGTGGCAGTGGAACATCGCAACTGGCGAGCCGGTCGGGCTCGCCGAAGCTCCGCTTGCACGTTACGACGTCGAGGTCGACAATGGCGCGCTTTACGTCCTCGAGACGGGCGCGTTGCAGGTATGCGAGATCTTCGCGGGCATATCGGAGACGACGCTCGCCAGGCTGAACGGGATCGCGCGGCGCGAGGAGCATGAAAGCGGCAGTGCGCTCTACGACATCGGCGATGCCGCGGACGATCTGTACGTGCTCGAATCGGGGCGCGTCGAGTTTCGCATTGGTCGCGAGGGACACGCGACATCGGCAGGCTTCATGCTGCGGCGAGGCGAACTGTTCGGCTGGAACGCGATGCTCAGTCACCAGCCGAGCCGGATCGCGCGTGCTGTATGTCTCGAGCAATCCGTCGTGCTGGGCTTGAACGGCACGGAGACGCTGAAGATCCTCGAAGCCGACCCTGCGTCGGGCTTCCAGGTGATACGCAAGCTTCTGAACGTCGTGGCGCGCTACCTCACGCCGCCGGGCGCGGAGTGATAGCACCCGCTGTCGGCGCGGGACGATGTGCCGCGCAAGGAGGGGGCGAGACATCGCCCGGTGGTGTGGAAATGCAACGCAGGTCTTAAAGGAGAGCACGCATGAACCACGATCTGGCGCT